>Ga0136617_10002926_pt1 | contig 15263 bp, 15 predicted proteins | sample AntDrymUQ3222106_2_FD_129672 | JGI IMG/M metagenome (GOLD analysis project Ga0136617, IMG submission 129672) | Polar desert sand microbial communities from Dry Valleys, Antarctica - metaG UQ322 (21.06) | ecosystem: Environmental > Terrestrial > Soil > Desert | place: Antarctica: Dry Valley... | reverse complement strand
GGCAGTGGGCATACGACCACGTCTCCATCGCGGGGTCGCCGGCCCAGCGCTCGTAGTCGAGCGGGTTGCCACGCTGGAAGATCATCCCGTTGATCGAGCTCGAGCCGCCCAGCACCTTGCCCCGCGCGTGATAGATCCGCCGGCCGCCCATATGCGGCTCCGGCTCGCTCTCGTACTCCCAGTCGTAGAAGCGGCTGCCGATCGGAAAGGTCAGCGCCGAGGGCATGTGGATGAAGACGTCCCACGCCCAGTCCGGCCGGCCGGCCTCGAGCACCAGCACGCGCGCCGAAGAATCGGCGGACAGCCGGTTGGCCAGCACGAGGCCGGCCGAGCCGCCGCCAACGATGACGAAGTCCCAGCGCTCCCGACCCATGTCAGGTGGCCTGGCGGAGGGCCGCGGACGCGCGCGCCGCCGTCTCGATCAGCCGCGCGGCAACTGCATTCTTGGTCCCCGGACCAGGGAACCGGTAGGACGGTCCGTGGACGTGGATCGCCGCCACGACCTCACCCTCGTCGCCGGTCACCGACGCCGCCACCGACGCGAGGCCCTCGGCGTACTCGTCGTGCGTCCAGGCCACGCCGTCGACCAGCACGCGGCGGAGTCGGGCTCGAAGCACGCCGGGATCGGTGGTCGTGGAGCCGGTGTAGCGCTCGAGCGGCTGCTCCAGGAAGCCGTCGAGATCCGTCGGACGGAGGTGGGCCAGGAACACGAGTCCCGCGGACACGGCGTGCATCGGCAGACGCGTCCCGGTCCAGTCGCGCACGCCGACCGGGTGCGACCCATCGACCTGGTCGATGTAGTGCGCGGTAGATGCGTCCGGGATCGACAGTCCGACTGCCTCGCCGGCGAACTCGGCCAGCTCGACGAGGTGCGGCCGCGCGAACGCGACCAGCGAGCGGGTGGGCCGGATACCGGCGGCGAGGGTCGCGATCCGCGGCCCGAGCCGCCAGCGCGTCTCACCGGGAACCTGCTCCACGACCTCGTCGACGGCGAGCGAAGCGAGCAGGCGCGCGGCCGTCGACTTCGGCAATGACGCCCGCTCGGCCACCTCGGTCACGCCGATGGGGCCTCCGGACAACGTTCCCAGCACGGTGAACGCACGCCTGATGGATTGAACGCTGGACAACCCCGGGTGCCTCCGATAGGCTGCGGTTCGCGGCCGTTCCAGCATACGGCACCGTTCCGCATCGTGGAATAGGTGAACGGGTGACCGACGAAGACCAGGCGCTCGACCTCAGCAGCCTCGCCGACGACGAGCTGGTCGAGCAGATGCACAACGACCTGTACGACGGGATGGCGCCCGAGATCACCGAGGGAACCAACCTCCTGCTGGGACGCGGCTGGAGCCCGGAGCGGGTCTTGAACGATGCCCTCGTCGAAGGCATGCGCATCGTTGGCGTCGACTTCCGCGACGGGATCCTGTTCGTGCCCGAGGTCCTGCTCGCCGCCAACTCGATGAAGGCCGGCATGACGATCCTGCGCCCACTTCTCGTGGAGACGGGCGTCGAGCGAGTCGGGAAGGTCGTGCTCGGCACGGTCAAGGGCGACATCCACGACATCGGCAAGAACCTGGTCGCGATGATGCTGGAGGGTGCCGGTTTCGAGGTCGTCGACCTCGGCATCAACACGGACGCCGAGAAGTTCATCGCCGCGCTCGAGGAGCACAAGCCGGACATCCTGGGCATGAGCGCCCTGCTGACGACCACGATGCCGTACATGAAGGTGGTGGTCGACGAGCTGAAGCGGCGCGGGATCCGCGACGACTACATCGTGCTCGTGGGCGGGGCGCCGCTCAACGAGGAGTTCGGCGCCGCGGTGGGCGCCGATGCCTACTGCCGGGATGCAGCCGTGGCCGCCGAGACGGCCCGGGACCTGGTCCAGAAGCGCCGTGTCGCGGCCTGAAGGCGCGCTTGTCATCGCCTGCGGAGCGCTCGCGCGAGAGCTGGAGGCGCTGACCCGCGGTCTGCCCGGGATCGAGGTCGAGTACCTCCCGGCCACGCTCCACAACCGTCCGGAGCGGATCACCGATGCCGTCGTGGCGCGCGTGCGCGCCGCTCGCGAGCGTGGCTATGAGCGAGTGCTCGTCGGCTACATGGACTGCGGGACGGGCGGTCTGCTCGACGCGGCGCTCGCGGCCGAGGGCGTCGAGCGGCTGCCGGGCGCCCACTGCTACGAGCTGTACGCGGGGCGCGCCGCGTTCGCCGCGCTTCACGACGAGGAACCCGGCACCTTCTACCTGACCGACTTTCTGGTCCGATCCTTCGAGGGGCTCGTGTGGCGCGGGCTGGGGCTCGACCGGCACCCCGAGCTGCGCGACGTGTACTTCGGCAACTACCGGCGCGTCATCTACCTGGCGCAAGGCGACGATCCGGAGCTGGTTGACCGCGCGCGCCGGGCAGCAGAGCGCCTGGGCCTCGCCTTCCAGCTGCGACGGACCGGGCTGGACGGACTCGCGGCCGCCGTGAGCGTCGTCGCCGGGCGTGAGGCGGCACCTGCTGACTCCCAGTCAACAAATCGGGCCCGAAGGGTCGATCGGGGTCCTGCGGAGAGCCGGATCGGGGCTTCTTGTTGACCACGAGTCAGCGATCGGCGCCCAGCGTGGCGCGATCGACCGCATGGCCCCGCGGATCGCTGCCGTTTGTTGACTCCCAGTCAGCGCCCGTCAACCAGGCGCCCTGAGCGGTGGCCACGCTGACCGTGATCTGGTGGCGCGACATCCCCGCCCAGGTCGTCGCGAAGGAGGGGCGCAGGACGCACAAGATCGTGCTCCACGCGCGTTTCCAGGTCGCCATCGATCGCGCCGCGGTCAAGGCCGGTCGGAAGCAGTGGGACGACTACCTGGCCGAGTGGCGCAAGGAGCAGCGCCCCTGCTCGGACGACCTCGAGACCGAGGCCAGGGCGGAGGCGGAGCGCCTTGACGCCGGGTATACGAAGGAGCGGCTCCGGCAGCTCGTCGCGGCAGGCGGGCTTGACGAGGCAAAGCAGCCGGCATGACCCGCACCGTCCTCTCCTCGCCGACCCGAGAGGTCGCGATCGGGTTCGACGAGCCGTTCGTCATCATCGGCGAGCGGATCAACCCCACGGGCCGCAAGGCGCTCGCCGCCGAGATGCGTGCCGGCGACTTCTCTCGGGTCGAGCGCGATGCCGTCGCCCAGGTGGAGGCGGGCGCGCGGATGCTCGACGTCAACGCCGGCATCCCGCTGGCGGACGAGCCCGCCATCCTCGCCCGGACGATCCAGCTCGTCCAGTCTCTCGTCGACGTGCCGCTCTCGATCGACTCCTCGATCGTCGAGGCGCTCGAGGCCGGGCTGGCCGTCTACCAGGGCAAGCCGCTCGTCAACTCGGTCACCGGCGAGGAGGAGCGGCTGGAGCGCGTCCTGCCGCTCGTGCGGAAGTACGGCGCGGCGGTCGTCGCGATCTCGAACGACGACACCGGCATCTCCGAGGATCCGGACGTCCGGTTCGCGGTCGCCAAGCGGATCGTGGAACGGGCCGCGGATCACGGCATCCCGCGCGAGGACGTGGTCGTGGATCCGCTGGTCATGCCGATCGGCGCCATGCGGACGGCCGGCCGGCAGGTCTTCCGGATCGTCCGCCGTCTCAACGAGGAGCTCGGCGTCAACTCGACGTGTGGGGCCTCCAACGTGAGCTTCGGGCTGCCCAACCGCGAGGGGGTCAACGCCGCCTTCCTGCCGATGGCGATCTCGAACGGCCTGACGTCGGCGATCACGAACCCGTTGTCCGCGGAGGTGCGGGCGGCGGTCATGGCGGCAGACGTGCTCATGGGCAATGATCGCGATGCGACCCGCTGGATCCGGCGGTTCCGCGAGCCGGCCGCCGAGGGCGTGCAGGGTCGCCGGGTGAACCGAAGGCGGGCGGGCCGGGACGACGCCGGCAACGCCCCACGGGGGGTGCTCGTTGCCGCGGGCCTGACCGAGGCCGAGCTCGCCCTCCTCGACACGTCCGCCGACACCTGACCACCGGCGATGACCCAGGCCGAGGCACTCGTGGTCTTCACCCCGTCGGGTCGGCGGGGGAGGTTCGCGCCGGGAACGACCGTCCTCGACGCGGCGCGTTCGCTCGGCGTGGACATCGACTCCGTGTGCGGTGGGCGCGGACTGTGTGGCCGGTGCCAGGTCAGCCAGGGGATCGGTGCGTTCCCGAAGCACGGCCTGACCTCCCGCGTCGAGCACCTCTCGCCCGATCGTGATGACGACACCGAGTTCGGCCAGCGGCATCCGCTCGCGGCGGATCGTCGGCTGTCGTGCATCGCCGAGATCCGGGGCGATGCCGTCGTCGACGTCCCGCCCGAGAGCCAGGTCCACCGCCAGGTCGTGCGCAAGGATCTCGACGGCCGGACGTTCGAGGTCGACCCGATCGTGCGGCTGCACTTCGTCGAGGTCGAGCGACCGTCGCTGGCGTCACCGACCGGCGAATTGGGGCGGCTCTTCGTGGCGCTGGACGGTGAGTGGGGGCTCCGCGACCTGACGGCGGACCTCCATGTCGTCCGATCGCTGCCCGCGGCGCTCGAGGCGGGCGGATACCGCGTCACGGTGGCCGTCCACGGAGGCCGTGACGTCATCGGCGTCTGGCCGGGACTACGGGAGCGGGTGTACGGGGTGGCCGTCGATGTGGGGTCGACGACGATCGCGGGACACCTGGCGGACCTGGCGAGCGGCGAGGTGCTCGCCTCGCACGGGGTGATGAACCCGCAGATCCGCTACGGCGAGGATCTGATGAGCCGTGTCTCGTACGCGATGCTCCACGAGGGCGGGGCGGCGGAGATGACGAAGGCCGCCCGGAAGGCGATCGACGGGCTGCTCGCCAACCTCGCGTCCCGGGCCGGGCTGCGCCGGAGCGACCTGCTCGAGCTCGTCTTCGTCGGCAACCCGATCATGCACCACCTGCTGCTCGGGATCGACCCGATCCCGCTGGGGACCGCGCCGTTCGCGCTGGCCACGGACGGGCCGGTCAGGACCACCGCCGCCGAGCTGGACCTCACCGCGCACCCCGGCGCGCGCGTCGCGATCCTGCCGTGCATCGCCGGTCACGTGGGCGCGGACACGGCGGGCGTCATCCTGGCCGAGGCGCCGCACCGCGCGACCGGGACCCGGGTCGTGGTCGACGTCGGGACGAACGCGGAGATCGTGCTCGCGGTCGATGGGCGGCTGCTGGCGGCCTCGTCGCCGACCGGACCCGCGTTCGAGGGGGCGCAGATCAGCGCGGGTCAGCGAGCCGCGCCGGGCGCGATCGAGCGCGTCCGGATCGATCCCGCGACCCTGGAGCCTCGGTTCCGCGTCATCGGGGTCGACGCCTGGTCCGACGAGCCCGGGTTCGCCGACGCCGCCGCCGGGACGGGCGTCACCGGGATCTGTGGCAGCGGGATCGTCGAGGTCATCGCCGAGCTCTTCCTGGCCGGTGTCATCGCCGCAGACGGAACCATTGACGGGGCGACCAGCGCGCGGACGCCGCGGGTCGTCCCCGATGGCCGCACGTTCTCGTACCTGCTCCATGCCGGGCCCCCCGAGATCCTGATCACCCAGAACGACGTGCGCGCCATCCAGCTGGCCAAGGCGGCCCTCTATGCCGGGATCCGGCTGCTGATGGATCACGCCGGCGTCGACTCGGTCGACGGGATCCGGCTGGCTGGCGCGTTTGGCAGCCAGATCGATCCCCTCCACGCGATGGTGCTGGGGCTGATCCCGGACTGCCCGCTCGAGCAGGCCACCGGCGCCGGGAATGCCGCGGGGACCGGGGCGCTCATGGCGCTGCTGTCGGGAGCGGCGCGGCGCGAGATCGACACGGTCGTCCGGCGGGTGGAGAAGATCGAGACGGCCGTGGAGCCGCGCTTCCAGGAGCACTTCGTGGACGCGCTGGCTATCCCGCACCGCTCGGCGTCGATGCCCAACCTGGCCGCGCGGGTCACGCTCCCGGCGCGATCGATCGACGCCGGATCGCAGGCCGCCGGCCGTCGTCGGCGCCGCCGCCGCGACACGACCCCCGTCACCGCGGCGGACGCCTGACGTGCTTCGCGGCGGCCGGCTGCTCGATCCGCCATCCCGAACGGCGCTGGCGCGCGTGCTGGCGAGCCCGGTCTGGGAGGTGCTGCCGCTCGAGTCGACGCGCGCGCACGCGAGGACGCTGCCGGCCGGTGCCCAGGTCTCGGTCACCGCGTCGCCGTCGAAGCCGATCGAGACCACGATCGGTCTGGCCGCGGAGCTCCAGGCCGCCGGCCTGCGCGCCGTCCCGCACGTCTCGGCTCGGATGATCCGGGACCGGGCCCACCTTGGCGAGCTGATGCACCGGATCGTCGATGCCGGGATCGTCGAGGTCTTCGTCGTGGGCGGCGACGCCGCCGAGCCGGGGCAGTATCCCGACGGCCTCGCGCTTCTCCGGGCCATGGCGGAGATCGGGCACGATCTCCGGCTCGGGATCCCCGGCTACCCGGACGGCCACGCGTTCATCCCGCCCCATCGGCTGCTCGACGCGCTCGTCGCCAAGGCGCCGTTCGCGAGCTACCTGACGACCCAGCTGTGCTTCGACGCCGGCGCCATCACGCGCTGGATCGCCGCCCGGCGCGCGGATGGCCTGGAACTGCCGGTCGTGCTGGGCATCCCCGGGGCGGTCGAGCCGCACCGGCTGCTGGCCGTGTCGGCTCGGATCGGCGTTCGCGACACGAAGGCGTTCGTGCGCAAGAACGTGGGCCTGGTGGGCCGGCTCGTGCGATCGGGCGGCTTCTACCGGCCGGATGGGCTGCTGGCCGGGCTGGCGGCGACCATCGCCAACCCGCGTGCCGGCGTGCAGGGCCTGCACATCTACACGTTCAACCAGGTCGAGGCGTCGGTTGCGTGGCGGACGGCCTACCTGTCACGGATCGAGCCGGTCGAGGCGGCCTGAGTCGCAGCCGCGCGGGTACCATGACGGCGAGCCGCGGTGCGCGGCGGAGGGAGGGATCCGGATGGCTGGCCGCTGGCTGCGCGTCCTCGTCGCACTTGTCGCATTCGTCCTCGCGACCGCCGTCGGCATCCTGACCGTGGGCCGGTTCGACGACATCTCCCGGATCGACCCGGTCACGTTCATCAACCAGGTGACGGCGGATTCCTGGGCCCTCATCCTGACGATCGCGATGGTCATCGCCGCCTTCGTATATTTCGGGCTCGAGAAGGTCCAGACGGGTCGCCTGGCGTCGCTCGACGGCCAGTTCACGACCCGCACGATCGCGCTCATGCCGATCGGCATCGCACTCAACATCGTGCTGGGCGGCGCCGTCGCCAACGCGCTCAAGATCCCGATCTATCTCGACTCGATCGGCACCATCCTCGTGGGCGTCCTGTGCGGCCCCATCGCCGGCGCATTGACCGGCGGCCTGACGAACCTCCTCTGGTCGTACGTGATCCCGCCACCCTTCCAGGCGAGCGCCGCGGCGGCCTTCGCGATCACCGCGGTGGCCATCGGCGTGATCGCCGGACTGGCCGGAAGAGCCGGTCTGCTCCGCCCCCGACCGAACTCGCCGCCGCGCAGCCTGGCGATCGGCGGCACTGTCACGGTGGGGCTCATCGTGCTGATGTCGTACCTCGCCTATCTCGGCTACCAGACGATCATCGGCCCGGCGGCGCTCGCGCCCTCCAGCGACAACCAGCTCCTGGTCATCCTGGCCTGGATCGCGCTCGGGTTGGTCGTGCTGACCGTGGTGGGGCTCGTCGGCCTGCTCATCGCACGACGCGATCTGACCGCGGCGTACGTCGTCGTGCTGGGCGTGGGGACCGGGATCGTGGCGGCCCTGATCAGCGCGCCGATCGCGGCCGGCGTCTTCAGCGGCGTCACCGGCGCGGGCACGGACTTCCTCGTCGCCGCCTTCCGCCGGGCCGGGGCAGACGTCCAGGCAGCCACGCTCGGCCAGGGGTTGATCAGCGACCCGATCGACAAGGTCGTGACCTTCTTCGTGGTCTACCTGATCCTCAACGCCATGGCGCGGCGCACGAAGGCCCGCTTCCCGCAGGGCGAGCGGCTGCTTCAGCGGGAGACGCCGGAGACGCTCGCCTGACCGATCGCGCCGACTCGTCACCGGGTGTCGCTCACGTCTTCGAGCGGCCCCGGGGCCTCACCCCGTATCACCGGCTCAATCCGCTCACCAAGCTCACCGCCGCGATCGTGACGAGCGTCGCGGCGATCGCGCTGGGCGGCGTGGTGGGACCGCTCGCGCTCGTCGCGCTCGTCGTGCTTGCGCCGGCTGTGGTCGCGCGCGTCGTGCGGCCCCTGCTCCGGGCGATGTTCGTCCTGACCCTGCCGATCGCGATCAGCGTGCTCGTGGTCAACGTCCTGTTCTTTCCCGGCGGGCGCGACGTCCTCCTCCAGCTGGGCCCGGTGACGGCCACCCGTGAGGGCCTCGTGTTCGCGGTCGAGATCCTGCTCCGCCTGCTGGCAATCGCCGGCGCGATCTCGCTGTTCTACCTGACGACGACCCCGGCCGAGCTCACCACGGACCTCGAGCGACGCGGTGTCTCATCGCGCCTCGCGTTCGTGGCCAATGCCTCCGTGCAGAGCGTACCGGCGATGCTCGAGCGAGCGGCCGCGATCACCGAGGCCCAGCGCGCCCGGGGCCTCGACACGGAGGGCAGCCTGCTCGCGCGTGTTCGGGGGATCGTGCCGATCGTCGGTCCGGTGGTCCTGGGGGCGATCAGCGAGGTCGAGCAGCGCACGCTGGCGCTCGAGGCACGCGGCTTCAGCCGACCCGGTCGGCGCACGCTGCTCTGGCAGCCCGACGACCGGCCGGTGGAGCGGGCTGCTCGCTACGCGATGGTTCTCGCGCTGGCGGCCCTGCTCGCGGCGCGCGCGGTGGGCTGGCCGCCGATCTGATGCTCAGCCTCGAAGGGGTCACGTACCGCCATGCCGGCGGCGTCCGGCCCGCGCTCGTGGACGTGAGTCTCGGGCTGGGTGACGGCGAGGTTGTCGGCGTGGTGGGCGCCAATGGGTCCGGCAAGAGCACGCTGTGCCTCGTGGTCGCGGGCCTGGCGCCACGGGTCGTCGGCGGGACCCTCAGCGGCCGGATCACGATCGACGGGCAGGACGCCGCGGTGCTCCCGATGCACGAGCTCGTGGCGCGGGTCGCGATCGGCTTCGACGACCCGTGGACGCAGCTGTCCGGCGTGACCCAGACCGTGTACGAGGAGGTTGCGTTCGGGCCGGCGAACCTGGGCGTGCCGCGGGACGAGCTGATCGGGCGGGTCGAGGCGGCGCTGGGCTCCCTGGCGATCAGGCACCTGGCCGGACGCGATCCGGCCCGCCTCTCCGGTGGCCAGCAGCAGCTCGTGGCGATCGCCGGTCTGCTGGCGATGGGTCCGCGCCATCTCGTGCTCGACGAGCCCACGGCGCAGCTCGACCCGTCCGGCACCGCGCTGGTTGCCGATGCGATCGAGCGGCTCGCCGCCGATGGCGCATCCATCCTGCTCGTGGAGCACAAGACGGACCTGATCGAGCGGGTGGCGGGGCGGGTGGTCGTGCTCGACGCCGGTGCGATCGCAGCCCATGGCGCGGCGGCCGACCTTCTCGCCGATCCTCGCCTGCGTGACCTGGGCGTGCCCGAGCCGAGCGCGGTTCGCCTGCAACGCCGAATCGTCGAGGCGGGCCTCGATCCGGCGATCCTCGGGTGACGGAGATCGTTCTCGACCAGGTGGCGTTTGACTACCCGGCTGGCATCCGGGCGCTCGACGGCGTGTCGCTCACCGTGCCGGCCGGCCAGCGGGTCGCCCTTGTTGGCCAGAATGGTTCCGGCAAGACGACCCTCGTCCGCCACCTCAACGGGATCCTCCGACCGACCGACGGCCGTGTGCTCCTCGATGGCGCCGACGTTGCCGGCCGAACGGTCGCCCAGCTGGCCCGGACGGTTGGGCTCGTGTACCAGAACCCGGATCGCCAGATCTTCGCCTCGCGGGTCCGCTCGGAGGTCGCCTTCGGGCCACGCAACCTCGGGCGCAGAGGTGACGCGCTGCGTGCCGCCGTGGCCGGGGCGCTCGAGGCGACGGGGCTCAGCGCCGACGCGGACACGAACCCGTACGACCTGGGCGGCTCGCGCCGGAAGCTCCTCGCGCTCGCCTCGGTCCTCGCGATGGAAACCCCGGTCCTTGTCCTCGACGAGCCGACGACGGGCCAAGACGAGCGCGGGATCGACACCGTGGCCCGGATCATCGCTGGCGCGGCGGCGTCCGGCCGGACGGTGATCGCGATCAGCCACGACATGCGCTTCGTCGCCGAGCGCTTCGAGCGCGTGGTCGTGATGCGGCTTGGCCGCATCGTCCTCGACGGCTCGCCGGACGAGGTGTTCGCGCGCGACCAGTGGGACTTGCTGCGCTCGACGTTCATCGAACCGCCGCTGGCCGCCGTCGTCGGCGACCGGTTGGGCGTCGGGTCGACACCAACGGACGGCGTGCTTGTCGCGGCGCTCCGTTCTGCTCGTCCGCGTCTCTAGCCCCAGGCGGCATCTCGTCGCGTCGCCGCCAGCTCCCCGACGCGCTCCACGAACCGGTCGAGGAACGTCTGCGCGTCACCTTCCACCGCCACGTTGAGCGTCGGAGGCCGGCCCCACACCCGACGCCAGTCGGTCACCGTCTCGCCGGTCGTCAGCGTGCCGCCGAGCTCGACGTCGACGGCGAGGGCATCGGTACGGATCAGGGACGGGTCGAGCGCCGCCGCCAAGGCGAACGGATCGTGGATGAAGGCGCCGTAGAAGCCGTCGTAGCGGCTGTGGAACTCCATGTAGAACCGGAGCGCGTCGGCGACGAACCGCACGATCGGGTTCGAGGCGACGCTGCGGGTGGCCAGCATGGGGTCCTCTCCGCGGGCGAGCGCGATCGAGTCGTCGGGCGTCGATCCGGCGCGCCGGGCGAGCGAGACGACGTGGTCGGGCGTGATCTTCGCCCGCTCGGTGACGTCGAGACCGAGCGCAGTGGGGAGAGAATGGCCGTGCTCGCGGGCTGACTCGGCCCACGCTGCGAACGCGATCTTCGCCGCGTCCGGGTCGCACTGGATGTTCCACTCGGTCGTGGGCGCGGTGTTGCCGGGCGAGCGGTAGGCGCCGCCCATCAGGACCCAGCCGTTGAGCAGGCGGGGGAGCGCGGGCTCGCGCAACAGCGCCACGGCGAGGTTCGTGAGCGGGCCTAGCGTCACCAGCGTGATCTCGCCGGGTCGCCGCGCGGCTTGCTCGATGAACAGGTCCGCAGCGTGGCGCTGGCTGAGGGCGGTGGTTGGCTCCGGCAGAGCCGCGTAGCCGAGGCCGCGCGGGCCGTGGGTCTCGGGCGTCGTCTCGACTGGCCTGACCAGCGGTCGCGTCCGACCCAGCGCGACCTCGACATCGGGGCGGCCGGCGAGCTCCAGCACCGCGCGCGTGTTGTGTTCGACCTGGCCGGCATCGACGTTGCCACCGACACAGGTCACGGCGATGAGCTCCGCATCGGGCGAGGCGGCGGCGTAGAGGAGGGCCATCGCGTCGTCGATCCCGGTATCGACGTCGAGGATCAGGGGGATCACGCCGCGGATCGTAGCGGGTGAGAGGGGAGGCACCGCCCTCGAGCGGAACTGGTGGTACCGGTTCCGTGACGAGCCCGCACGGCCAGATCCAGATCCTGTCTGGGCCACGCTCGTTCGTGGGGGTCTCGGCGGAGGCGGCGACAAGTACGACGTTGGGCGTCGCCTTCGCCGCGCGTCGAGACGTCTCGGCCATGGCCGCAGCGACGGCATCCACGCCGATGACGAGCGATCCGGGCTCCGCGACGGCGAGTGCGAGCGCCGCGCGGCCATCACCGGTACCCAGATCGACGATCACCCGCTCCGCGCAGGCGACTCGATCGAAGAGTTAGCCGACGTCCACCTCGGTCAGGCGACGTCCTTTAACGATGCGCATGGGCCGCATCTTGGGCGACGCCGGCGTCGCTGTCCAGCCGCCTAAACTCGGGCCGTGGACCGCCCGATCCTGCCCTACGAGCGCGCCCCGCTGGCCCTGCACGAGTGGGACCCCGCCACGCAGGAGGTCGCGGCCCGGGTCGCCCAGCTCGTCAACCGCGCCCGCCCGGACCTCGCGGTCGAGCATATCGGGAGCAGCGCCGTGCCGGACCTGCCGGGCAAGAACATCGTCGACCTGGGGATCGAGACCAGCCCCCACGACGTACCCGCCGTCACCCGCCTGCTCGAGGATCTCGGGTTCCATCTGATGACCGGGCCGCGGGCCTTTCCGCCGACGCGACCGCTCCTCATCGGCGCGATCGACCACGACGGCCGGCGCTACCGCATCCACGCGCACGTTCACCCGCGCGGCCACCGCGTCTATGGCCGGGAGCAGGCGCGCGATCTCGCCTTTCGCAATGCGCTGCGCGCGGATCCGGCGCTCCGTGTGGAGTACGCCACCCGCAAGCGGGCCATCGCGGCCTCCGGGATCGCCGACACGTACCGCTACTCGATGGCCAAGACCGAGTGGATCCGGGGCACGATCGAGCGTCTCGGGATCGCCGATCCGCCGATCCTGCCACCGGCCACGATCGGCATCCTGGGCGGTGGCCAGCTGGGGCGGATGCTGGCCATCGCGGCGCGACAGCTGGGCTACCGGGTAGCCGTCCTCGATCCGGACCCGGACTGTCCCGCGGCGCCACTCGCCGACCGGGTCGTCACGGCCGCCTACGACGATGTCGAGGCCGGTGTCGATCTGGCCACGGGCGCCGACGTCGTCACGGTCGAGCTGGAGCACGTGGGCATCGGGCTGATCCAGGCGCTCGATCGCGAGTGGCCCGTCCGGCCCGGCGTCTGGGCCCTGTGGGTCACCCAGAACCGGATCGAGGAGCGCCGGTTCGTCGAATCGGAGGGTGTGGCGGTCGCGCCGTGGCGGGCGGTCCGTGACCCGGGCGAGGTGGCGGCCGCTGCGCGCGAGCTGGGCCTGCCCATCCGGCTCAAGGCCGCGACCGGCGGCTACGACGGCCGCCAGCAAGTCGTCGTCCGATCCGTCGATGACGTCGCCGACGCGTTCGGACGGCTTGACCACCCGCCGGGCGAGCCGGTGGTCGCCGAGCGCGAGCTCGTGTTCGACGCCGAGCTCTCGGTCGTGTGCAGCCGGTCGGTCGACGGCCGGACCGCGACCTTCCCCGTCGCCCGAAACGTGCACGACTCGGGGATCCTCGTCGAATCGGCCGCGCCCGCACCGATCGATGCACCGACCGCGGAGCGAGCGATCGAGATCGCCGCGCGGCTGGCCGAGGGCCTCGATCTCGTGGGGACGTTGACCGTGGAGCTGTTCCTGCTGCGCGATGGATCGCTGGTCGTGAACGAGCTGGCGCCGCGGGTCCACAACAGCGGCCACTGGACGATCGAGGGCTGTATCACGTCGCAGTTCGAGCAGCACATCCGGGCGATCTGCGGGCTGCCACCTGGCTCGACGGCGCTGCGCACCGTCGCCGCCGCGACCGTCAACCTGCTGGGCAGGGGGCCGGATCGCGCCGCACGGGCGAGCGGCCTCGACCGCGCGCTTGCCACTCCGGACACGCACGTTCATCTCTACGACAAGCGACGGGTCTTCGAGCGGCGCAAGATGGGCCACGTGACCGCTCTCGCCGACGACGTGCAGATGGCTCTCGCACGGGCCCGGACAGCGTCGGCGGAGATCGGCTGGGAGGCCTGATGGACGAGCGCCCGATCGTCGGCGTCGTCGGCGGCAGCCGCTCGGACTTCCCGGTGCTCGAGAAGGCCTGCGCGCTGCTCACCGAGCTCGAGGTGCCAAACGAGATGCGGGTCGTGTCGGCGCATCGGACGCCGGACCTGCTGTCCCGCTACGCCCAGGAGGCGGCCGGTCGCGGGTTACGCGTCCTTGTCGCGGGCGCCGGCGGTGCGGCGCACCTGCCCGGCATGCTCGCGGCAAAGACGGCCCTCCCGGTGATCGGTGTGCCGATGCCCACCCAGCATCTCGGCGGCCTCGACTCGCTGCTGAGCATCGTGCAGATGCCGCGCGGGGTCCCGGTCGCGACGGTCGCCATCGGCAACGCCGAGAACGCGGCGCTGCTTGCGGCGGCGATCCTGGCGCTCGGCGACGAGGCACTTGCAGGCCGGCTGGCCGCGTGGCGGGCGCGTCAGACGCAAACCGTGCTGGACGACCCCTCGAACGCGGGCTGAAGCGTCCGCTGCGCGGCGGTCAGGCCCGGCGCGACTGAAGCGCCGCCCAGATCAACGGCACCTGGAGTGGCAGCCGGGCGATGACGGCGGTCACCTCCACCGCCGGCGAGGTCGGGTCGCGCAGCACGTTCAGCGCGTGCTGCACGTTGGCCGGGAAGATCGCGATGAGCAGCAGCACGCTCGCGCCGGCCGCCCAGCGGCGTCCCGTGACGAGCCCACCGGCACAGATCAGCTCTGCGACGCCGCTGAGCCGGACGATCGCCAGGGGTTCCGGGAGGAGGTGGGGCACGATTGCCGCGTAGATCTCGGGCCTGACCAGATGGAGCACCCCGCTCAGCGTGAAGAGACCGGCCAGCGCGATGGGTGCCCGACGACGCCACGTTCCGGGAGCGGGCGTCGACCCTTGCGCCATGCATCGAGGGTAGACCGGCGGGCGTCCGAGGGCGCCGGCAAGGGTGACTCGGGGCGGAGTCAGATGGACGCCGGCACGCTCGCCAGGGCGCCCATTGCGCACGTTTCGACGATCCGGGCGCCGCGGGCGTGCTTGATCGGCCCAAATCTGACTCGGGGGCGGAGTCGAGCCGCGGCAGACGAAACTATGCGGCCAGCTCGCGCGGCGCCACGTCCAGCTCGACGATCCGGTCGCCTCGCGCCACGCGCACGGCCACCGGCCGGTTGATCGCCTCGCCGCCGAGCCGGCGCTGGAGATCGGCCACGCCCTCGATCGGGTCGCCGTCGAGGTCGAGGATCAGGTCGCCCGGTCGGACGCCGCCGGTGCCGGCCGGCGATCCGTCGAGCAGCTGCACCACCTCGAGCGCCCGCGCCCGCCCCAGCGATGCGTCAAGCCGCGGTGGCAGCGTCCGCGGCCCGCCCACGACACCCAGGAACGCCCGGCGCACCCGACCGTCACGCATGAGCGAGCCCAAAATCGAGCGCGTCTGCGTGTCGATGGGCACGGCCAGGCCCAGCCCGATCCCGGCCACAGCCGTATTGATCCCGACCACCCGGCCGCGCGAATCGGCGAGCGCACCACCGGAGTTGCCCGGGTTCAGTGCCGCATCGGTCTGGATCACGTTCTCGACCATCCGGCTCGTCCGGCCGTCGCGGGCCGCGAGCG
>Ga0136617_10002925_pt1 | contig 15267 bp, 14 predicted proteins | sample AntDrymUQ3222106_2_FD_129672 | JGI IMG/M metagenome (GOLD analysis project Ga0136617, IMG submission 129672) | Polar desert sand microbial communities from Dry Valleys, Antarctica - metaG UQ322 (21.06) | ecosystem: Environmental > Terrestrial > Soil > Desert | place: Antarctica: Dry Valley... | reverse complement strand
CGTCACGGTCCGCCGGGACGGGGCTTGCTGTCGACCGCGAAGAACGCGGCTGGCACGTGGCCGGCGAGCTGCGCTTCGCCTCGGGAATCGATCTCATCGACCGGGCGCTCGTCTCGGCGACCTCTGGCGACAACCACCACGTCCTCCTCGACATCTCCGCCTCCCTGGTCGCCGCCGATCGCAGCAGCTGGCCCACAACTGCCATGGATGCGTCTCGGTCGTTCACGGTCACCCTCGACGCAGAAGTGCCGGACACCGACCAGGTAGGGGATATCGACTTCTACCTGGGACGCCCCGGATTCGTGGTCGGTGGACTGGGCGTCGCGGCCGTGTGGGTCGGAGGAGCTCAGCACGTCGCCGACCTGGTCGCCACGTCCGCGAGCCGGTTCCCGCTCTCTCCGCTCCAGCACAGAAGGCTCGGGGTGATCGAGCAGACGGTGTGGCAAGCCACGGCACTGGTCACATCGGCGGCTGGCCAGCTGGACGATCTCACGGCCGAGCAGACCACACGGGTCGTCGGCCAGACGCGCACCGCCGTCGTCGTGGCCTGCGACCACATCATCGCCGAGGCAGCACTCGTGGCCGGACCCGCCGGACTGAGCCAGGACGTCCGACTGGCCAGGACCCTCCAGGATCTGGCTCTGTACGTCCGACAGCATCATCTCGACCGGGAGCTCGCGAACCTCGGCGAGCGAGCCATCCAGGAGAGATCGGTGCTGGCCCGGTGAGCGACAGGTCCGACATCGTCGTCGCCATCCCGGCCCGGGACGAACAGGACTCGATTGCAGCAACGCTACGGGGCATCTACGCGTCCGTGCAGGCAGCAGGACGTCGTGGGCTCGTGCGCCGGCTCGCCGTGGAAGTGACTGCTCACCGCTGCGCGGACGATACCGCTGACCGAGCGCGCGGCTTCCTGGTTCGTCGCCGTGGTCAGGTGACGGTGGACGACGTCTCGACCAGCATCGGGGCGATCCGCGACGGCGCCGTCCGTCGCGGGATAGACCGCATCGCTGGCGATCCCGGGCGGTGCTGGGTGTTGTCCACCGACGCCGACACGCTGGTCGGCCGGGACTGGGTCACACAGATCCTGCGACGTGCCGAGGCCCAGCAGGCGACCGTCGTCGTCGGGACGACCGATCTCGACCGCTGGCACGGCTCGGCCCCCGGGCGCGAGGCGTACGAACGGATCGTGGCGGCGGGCTTGCGCGACCTCGGCCCCAACCATCAACACGACCACGTGTACGGCGCCAACCTGGCCGTCAGGGCTGACGTCTACCTGGAGGTCGGCGGCTTCCCGCACGTCGTGCACGGGGAGGACCAACTACTGGTCGACCGCCTCGCCCGGGCCGGACATCGGCTGCTGCGGACCCGTGACGTGAGTGTGACGACCAGCGGCCGCCTGGTCGGACGCGCCCCGGACGGTCTCGCGGACCTGCTCCACGATCTCGACGAACGTCACGCCGCACCTGCCGGGCATCCAGAGGTCTGCCAGGCTTGCGGTGCTGGGTCACACGCCTCCGGCCACGCCTGCTGACCGGTCGCGTCGACGCTGCCCGACGGCGAACTCGGCCCTCACGACGTGGTCCGCACCCCTCGCGCAGGGCCGGTCAGACCGGTCTCGCCGTGACGCGACGCAGTTGCGTCACATGCCCCGGTTCGAGGTCGTCCAGCGTCCCCACCCCCAGCAACCGCATGGTGCGTTCGATCTGGCCACGCAGGATCTCGATCGCCCGGTCGACGCCGTGACGGCCACCAGCCATCAGTCCGTACAGATAAGCACGACCGACCAGTGTGAAATCGGCGCCGTGCGCGACTGCGGCGACGACGTCCTGCCCGGACATGATCCCGGTGTCGAGATGCACCTCGACATCACTGCCCACAGCCTCGACGACCCGCGGCAGCAGGTGGAACGGCACCGGCGCCCGGTCGAGCTGGCGTCCACCGTGGTTGGACAAGACGATCGCGTCGACGCCGACGTCGGCCAACTTCCGCGCGTCGTCGACGGTCTGCACGCCCTTGACCGAGACCTTGCCGGGCCACTGCTCGCGGATCCAGGCCAGGTCGTCGTACGTCACCGTCGGGTCGAACATCGTGTCCAACAGCTCGGCGACAGTGCCCGACCACGCGTCCAGGGAAGCGAACACGAGCGGCTCGGTGGTGAGGAAGTTGAACCACCAGGCCGGTCGCGGGATGGCGTTGACGAGCGTCCGCGCGGTCAGGGTCGGCGGGATCGTCATCCCGTTCCGGACGTCTCGCAGCCGCGCCCCCGCCACCGGTACGTCCACCGTGACCATGAGCGTGTCGTACCCGGCTCGCGCCGCCCGGTCGACCAGCGCCATCGAACGCTCGCGGTCCTTCCACATGTACAGCTGAAACCACTTGCGGCCGTCCGGGTTCGCCGCGGCGACATCCTCGATCGACGTCGTGCCCATGGTCGACAGCGTGAACGGGATGCCCGCTTCGGCTGCGGCGGTAGCGCCCGCGATCTCCCCCTCGGCCTGCATCATCCGGGTGAAGCCGGTCGGCGCGATCCCGAAGGGCAGCGCGACGCGGGAACCGAGTACCTCCCGCGAGGTGTCGACCGTTGCCACGTCGCGCAGGATCGCCGGGTTGAACTCGACGTCGGCGAAGGCCTCACGCGCGCGGGCTAGAGACACCTCCCCGTCCGCCGCGCCGTCGGTGTAGTCGAAGGCGGGGGTCGGCGTCCGACGCCTGGCGATCCGCCGCAGGTCCTCGATCGTCAACGCCGAGGCCAGCCGACGTTGCTTCGGCGACAGCGTGGGCTTCTTGAACTTCAGCAACGGTGCCAGGTCACGGCGCTTCGGCAACTGGCGCTTCATCCGCTCACCTTCTCGATGAGGACAACCCGCACGGACCGCGCAAGTCTGCTTCGAAACCCTACCGACGCGACGACACGCGAGCCCGGCGGGGACAAGCGGACACAGGCTGGAACTCCCTCGATGACGACCAACGAACTGCCGGCGATCGCCTCATGGGGCCCCGCTTACCGCTGACCTCGAACGGCACGATGCCGTCACTGTCACCGTGGATGACCAGCACAGGAACGGTGACCTGCTCCAGGTCCGGGCGGAAGTCAGTGCGACCAAGGGCCGCGATGCGGTCGCCGTTCACGCCGGACTCGAACGCCGTGATGGCCTCGTCGTCCAGCCCTCCGTCCCGGGTTGTCGTCGCTCTTGTATAGATAGGGCGGCACGGGCCGCAAACACCGCTTTCGCACCCGGTCCGTGCCGTGACGGGCTCAGGTAGCGCACGACCTCCCCGCCACCATCGCGGCGCCCGGTGCGTCAGTGGCGGCGCCCCGGATCGGGATCGCCGCCACTGTGTGTCCGTGCACGCTTCATCTTTGCGACCGGACGACCGCAGTCGTCCTTCAGATCATTCCGGCTGACGCTGGCTGGGAACCCCGTTGAGGAGCTCTCGCACCTCAGACTCCCGGTACCGACGGTGGCCGCCCAACGTTCGAATCGAACTCAGCTTGCCAGCCTTGGCCCAGCGCGTCACGGTCTTGGGATCGACACGGAACATCGCTGCGACCTCGGCCGGCGTCAGCAGAGGCTCGGATTCGGTCGGCCGTGTGTTCACACAGTCCTCCTCCGCGCATCGTCGACCGCTCAGATCATGCGGTCGCACTACACCGAAGAACCCGGTCAATGATCCAGGGGCGATCATCGAGACGGCACCACGCAGCAACGCATGACGGCTTTGTAGCGATCGGCGGGAAAACACCTTGTTTGCCCGGAGAAAGCCTATCGGACCCGGCGCCGATTCCGTAGAGATTCCACGTTCGGTAGCTAACTAGGGAGTCAGTAACGCATGTCACACCGGATGGGTCAGTTGGCGCGTTCGTGGGCGCTCACGGCCCGCCAGCGGGACTCGAACGTGCGATAGGCCTCGCCCGCGCTCGGCCAGTCCCCGCGTCGAAGCGCACTGACGGCGTGCTCCACGTCCGCGGCCGACTCGTCCGACGCGACGTCACCCAGGTACTGCGCGACGCCCGCGTAGTCGAGCTCCACCCAGCTGGCCTCGTCGAACGCTTCCAGCCACTGCCCGAGGTCGGACAGCTGCGCCTGGATGTCGTCGTCGTCGATAACCCGCTCCAGTACCTCCGCCCCGACTAGCAGACGCCTCCTCGCGTCAGCCAGTTGGGCGCGGTAACGGATGCTGGCGAAGCCGCCGGCGTCGTACACCTCGCGCTCGTCGGCATGCATGAGCAAGAACCAGACCCGGGGAACGCCCCAGGTGGCTTGCCGCACATGGGGCACCGCCTCGGGGTGCATCCGTCGCCAGGACAAGAAGTTCTCGTCGGCAACAGCGATGGATTCCGGGGGAAAGAGCAGCTGGACGTTGATGTCGCCCAGGTTCTCGATCAGCGAAGTCAGCGAAAGCCACGAGCGCAGCGGCATGTCGGCGGGGCAGTAGAACGAGCGGCCCCCGAGCCTCAGCACGTACGGCGCGTAGGCCCGCTCGACATCGATACCGATCGCCGGCGAGGCGACCGTGCGCTGCAACACCGCCGCCTGTTCGCCCGCGAGCGTCGTCGATGGGTCGACCACTCGGTCGACGTCGTGCGCCAACGACGAACGCACCGCCTCGGCCAGGGCCGTCAGCGGTTCGTAGACGCGCAGGTACGACGCGTAAGGCAGCACGCGTCCAGGGTACTGTCCGACAACCCGCGGTACCGCCCGAACGCGAACGGCATATCGTGGAACGAGCGGCTGCGCACCACCCCCGCACGGCCCCCACAGGAAGAGTCACCACCGTGACCGAACCTTCGTCGACACCGTCGACGCCGCCTACGTCGACACCGTCGACAGCGGTGCGCTCGATGCCACCCGTCTTCGACCAGGCCAGCGGCCACGAGCAGGTCGTCTTCGGCCACGATCGCGACACCGGGCTCAAGGCGATCATCGCGGTGTACTCCACCGCCCTCGGGCCGGGCCTCGGCGGCACCCGCTTCTACCCGTACGCACACGAGTCAGACGCCCTCCGCGACGTTCTCAACCTCTCCAAGAGCATGGCGTACAAGGCCTCGTTGGCCGGACTCGACCTCGGCGGCGGCAAGGCCGTCATTATCGGGGATCCCAAGGTCGACAAGAGCGAGGCGTTGCTTCGGGCCTACGGGCGCTTCGTGCAAAGCCTCAACGGTCGCTACTACACCGCCTGTGACGTCGGCACCTACAGCGAGGACATGGACATCGTGGCCCGCGAGTGCCAGTTCGTGACCGGCCGTACGGTGGAGCACGGGGGGGCTGGAGACTCGAGCGTGCTCACGGCGTACGGCGTGTTCCAGGGCATGCGCGCCGCGGCGGAGGTCGCGTGGGGTACGCCGAGCCTGACCGGTCGGCGCGTAGGTGTCGCGGGGGTTGGCAAGGTCGGCCATCATCTGGTGGAGCACCTGCTGGACGACGGCGCCGAGGTCGTCGTCACCGACGTATACGAACCAGCCGTCGACCGGGTCGTGGAGGCGCATCCCGAGGTCGACGTGGTGGACGACAACGACGCACTCGTCCGGTCTGACATCGACGTCTACGCGCCGTGCGCGCTCGGGGACGCGATCAACGACGAGAGCGCCCAGTTGCTCAAGGCCCGGATCATCTGCGGGGCCGCCAACAACCAGCTCGCCCACCCCGGGATCGAAGATGTGCTCGAAGCACGCGGCGTGCTCTACGCCCCCGACTACTGCGTCAACAGCGGGGGACTGATCCAGGTGGCTGATGAGCTCGAGGGCTTCTGGTTCGAGCGGGCGAGGACCGCGGCTACCAAGATCTTCGACACGACGAAGGCGGTCTTCGAGGTCGCCGCTACCGAGGGAGTACCGACGGCAGTGGCCGCCGACAAGATCGCCGAGCGACGGATGGAGCAGGTAGGACGTCTGCGCAGCGTCTGGTTACGCTGACCAGCCGCGCCAGCGACGCCCTGCTCATTCAGCGGTGCGGTGATGATTCGGTGTCGAACTGGCCGACCCCGTCGGCGTACGGGTCCCCGTCGTCGTCGCCATCGACGGCCGGCTCCGCGCCCCCCGACGTTGCCTGATCGTCGTCTCCGTGCAGCTCGCGCTGGAGCTGGTTGAAGTCGGTGTTGAATTCGCGATACTTCAACTCGCGGGCGACTTTCGTCTGCTTCGCCTTCGCACGGCCGCGCCCCATAGGCTCGACCCCCTCGCACTCGTGGCCGGCTCACCCGTGGGCACCGGACTGACATCAGGTTCTCGTGCGCCCACGATACCTGCCCCGTCGAGTCACGCCACATCCACCCGCCCGCGGATCGGGCACCGCCCGAAGCGCCGTCCCGAACCTGCGTGCAGCCTGGTCAGGTGCGGTAATCGCCGACCATCTCAGCAGCCCCGGAGCGCGCGCCGTCCGTGCCTGCAGACGTGACCTCCCCGCACACCCAGGACGCTACGCCGGCACCGTCGAGCGCATCGACTGCCGCATCCGCATCGGCGGCCGCGACGACCGCCACCATCCCGACACCCATGTTCAGCGTCTGCTCGAGATCGTGGTGCGGCACGGCCCCCACCGTGGCCACCAGATCGAAAATCGGCGCGGGCTGCCAGGTCGAACGATCGACGGTCGCCGACAGATGCTCGGGGAGGACGCGGCTCAGGTTGGCCGCGAGCCCGCCGCCCGTGACGTGCGCCATCGCGTGCGTCCCGGTACGCCGAGCCAGGCCCAGGCACGGGCGTGCGTACAGCCGGGTCGGCTCGAGCAGCTCCTCCCCAAGGGTGCGTCCGAGATCGTCGACGTACCTGTCCAGGCTCCAGCCCGCGGTGGCGAGCAAGACGTGGCGTACGAGGACGTACCCGTTGGAGTGCAGCCCGGACGACGCCATGGCCACGAGGCGGTCACCCGGCTGCACCCGCTGCGGGCCGAGCATGGCGTCAGCCTCGACCACGCCCGTCGTCGCGCCGGCCAGGTCGTACTCGTGCGGCTCCAGCAGCCCCGGGTGCTCGGCGGTCTCACCACCGAGCAGCGCGCAGCCGGCCTCAACCGACGCCTCGGCAATGCCACGGACGATTGTCGCGATCCGTTCCGGTACGACCGAGCCGGTCGCGATGTAATCGGTGAGGAACAGCGGCTCGGCACCACACACCACCAGGTCGTCGACCAGCATTCCCACCAGGTCGAAACCGATGGTGTCGTGTTTGTCGAGCGCCTGGGCGATCGCGACCTTCGTGCCGACACCGTCGGCGCTCGTGGCGAGCAGCGGCCGCCGGTACGCTTTGAGCGCAGACGCGTCGAACAGCCCCGCGAAGCCCCCGATGCCCCCGACGACCTCCGGCCGACGAGCCTTGTCGACCCACTGCCGCATCAGCTCGACGGCCCGGTCGCCGGCCTCGACGGATACCCCGGCCGCCGCGTACGCAGGCGCCGGGCCACCTGCCGGCTGCTGGGTCACGCCGTACTCCTCGCGGTTATCGGGTCGGGGTCGACTCAGGGTCGACTCAGGGTCGGCTCAGAGCGCCGGAGGCGCCACCGCCGCTGATCGCCGAGACCAGTCCGTCCGGGCCGAGTGGTTCGCCGGGCAGTACTTCGAGCAGGTGCTTGCCGAGGTGGGTCGGATCGGGCAGCTCGACCGGGTAGACCCCGTCGAAACAGGCCCGGCACAGATCGTCCTTCGCGATGTCGGTCGCCGCGACGAGTTCGTCGAGCTCGACATACGCGAGGCTGTCGGCTCCCACGGAGCGGCAGATCTCGTCGACCGTCAAGCCGTTGGCGATCAGCTCGGCCCTGGTCGCGAAGTCGATGCCGTAGAAGCACGGCCATTTCACCGGCGGGCTGGCGATCCGGACATGCACCTCGCGGGCACCAGCCTCGCGGAGCATGCGTACCTGGGCGCGTTGCGTGTTGCCGCGGACGATCGAGTCGTCGACGACGACCAGGCGCTTGCCCTCGACCACGTCACGCAGGGCGTTGAGCTTGAGCCGGATACCGAGCTGGCGGATCGTGTTGCTCGGCTGGATGAAGGTACGACCGACGTACGAGTTCTTCACGAACCCTTGCCCGTAGGGGATCTTGCTCTCGTCGGCGTATCCGATCGCTGCCGGAGTGCCGGACTCGGGCACCGGGATCACCAGATCGGCCTCGACCGGGAACTGGCGTGCCAGTCGTCGCCCGATGTCGGCGCGCACGGTGTGCACCCGCTTGTCACTGATCAGCGTGTCGGGGCGGGCCAAGTAGACGAACTCGAACAGGCATCCCTTGGGCTTGGCCTCGGCGAATCGGCGGGTGCGGAGGCCGTCCTCGTCGATCGCGATCAGCTCGCCGGGCTCGATCTCGCGCACGAACGACGCGCCCACGATGTCGAGAGCCGCAGTCTCGGAGGCGACGACCCACCCGCGCTCGAGCCGGCCGAGCACGAGCGGCCGGATGCCCTGCGGGTCGCGGGCGGCGTACAACGTGCCCTGGTCCATGAAGACGAAGCAGAAGGCTCCACGCAGCCGGGGCAGCACCTCGACTGCCGCCTCCTCGAGGGTCCGGTCCGGGTACGACGCCAGCAGCGCCGTGACCAGATCCGTGTCGGTCGAGGCCGCCGACGTGTGGGAGGGGATGTCGAGCAGCCCGCCGCCGTGCTCGCGCTCGTCGACGAGGGCGGCGAGGTCCTTGGCGTTGATGAGGTTGCCGTTGTGTCCCAGCGCAATCGATCCGGTCGGGGTCGGACGGAAGGTCGGCTGGGCGTTGTGCCAGACGCTGGCCCCGGTGGTGGAGTAGCGGGAGTGACCGATGGCCAGGTGGCCGCGCAGCGAGTTCAAGGTGGGCTCGTCGAAGACCTGGGAGACCAGTCCCATGTCCCTGTAGACCAGGATCTGTCGCCCGTTGCCGACAGCGATGCCTGCGGACTCCTGCCCGCGATGCTGCAGGGCATACAGACCGAAGTAGGTCAGTTTGGAGACGTCCTCACCAGGGGCCCAGACACCGAAGACGCCACAGGCATCCTGGGGTCCGCGATCGTGGGGATCCAGTTCCTGCGTGAGCAGACCGTCTCCACGAGGCACGCCCCGGAGTCTACGGGGTCGCCTGACGCCTGCTCGCATCCCGCCACGTTCTCGGACGGCCTCTGGTCAAGCGCCCACCTTCCGCTGATCGAGCATCCCTCCGGCTGGTCGAGCTCCCCTTCTGCTGGTCGACCAGCCCGTCCGGCTGGTCGAGCTTGTCGAGACCAGCGCTCCGTCCGCTCAGCCCTATACCGAAGGGCCTGCCAGGCAATCCCCCTGTGCGCAAGGCAGATCCGCTATGTAGAGAAGCCGTTTGCCTTCTTTACATAGCAAACGGCTTCTCTACCTAGCAGAATCTCGTTGCGGACTGCTCAGCGGGTGAGATTGCGCAGGAGCAGCGCCTCGGCCAGGCAGACCCGTTCGAACTCGGCTAGGTGCAGGCTCTCGTTGGCACCGTGTGCTCGCGTATCGGGGTCCTCGACGCCGGTCACCAGGATCGACGCGTCCGGGAACCGCGAAGCGAACTCGGCAATGAACGGGATCGACCCGCCGACCCCGATGTCGACCGGGTCGGTGCCACCCCAGGCCTCCCGGAACGCCGACCGCGCCGCGTCGTACGCCGGTCCGTCGGCGTCGACCACGAATGGCTCACCCAGCTCCGGGTCGCTGAACGTCAGCTCGGCTCCGAACGGCACGTGGTCGCGCAGGTGCTGCTGGAGGTGGCCGAGCGCAGCTGTGGCGTCGTCTCCCGGCGCGATCCGCAGGCTCACCTTGGCGCGAGCGACCGGTATGAGCGTGTTGCTAGCCGCCGACACCGCCGTGGCGTCCAACCCGATGACAGAGATCGCCGGCTTGCTCCAGAGCCGGTCGACGACGGAGCCGGTGCCGATCTGCTCGACGCCGTCGATGAGTCCTAACTCGGTCCGCAGCCGGTCGTCGGGATAGTTCAGGTCGGCTGATTGCCCCTGCACCAGCCCGTCCACCGCCACGTCGCCGTGCTCGTCGTGCAAGGTCGCCAGCAGGCGGATCAGGGACGTGAGCGCATCGGGCGCCACCCCTCCCCACATGCCGGAATGCACCGCGTGGTGCAAGGTGCGGACTTCGACGACGCATCCGGCGAGGCCACGTAGCGAGATCGTCAGGGCCGGCACGCCGATGTCCCAGTTCCCGGAGTCGGCGATCACGATCACGTCGCTGGCCAAGGCGTCACGGTACTGGTCGAGGATCGCCGGCAACGACGACGAGCCGGACTCCTCCTCGCCTTCGACAAACACCGTCACGCCGACCGGCAGATCGTCGCCCCAGGCACGTACAGCAGCCAGGTGCGCGGCGATACCGGCCTTGTCGTCGGCGGCGCCGCGGCCGAACAGGCGACCGTCTCGCTCGACCGGCTCGAATGGGTCGCTCAGCCATGATCCGCTGTCACCCTCTGGCTGTACGTCGTGGTGGGCGTACAGCAAGACGGTGGGCTGTCCCGGTGGCGCTACCTTGCGCGCGATCACCGCCGGCAGGCCGTCGGTCACCTCCACCACCTCGGTGTCGAGGCGCGCGTCGCGAAACAGGTCGGCGGTCGCCTGCGCGCTGCGTCGTACGTCGTCGTGGTGCGCCGGGTCTGCCCCGACGGACGGGATCCGCACCAGCCGCTCGAGGTCCTCGCGCACCCCGGGGAGTACGCGCTGCACGGCCTGCTCGATGTCGATCTGCGTCACGCGGCTGACCCTATCCGCGCGGCGTCAGATCAGCGGCAGCAGCGGCGCGAGATCGGAGCGCTCCCCCGATGCCCGCACCTTGCCCGCGGCCGACAGGTCCGCGAATGTCGCGCGCCCGACCGCCATCGCCAGCCAGCTCTCGGCGTCGGTCTCGACCACGGCCGGCGGGGTGCCGCGGGTATGGCGGGCCCCCTCGATGCACTGCACGGCGGCGTACGGCGGCACCCTCACCTCGACGCTCTTTCCGGGGGCGCGCTCGGCGAGCACGGCCAGGAAGTGCTTCACCGCCGCCCGGATGTCGGCCCGATCGACCTCGCCGGCAATCCGAGCTACCTCGAGCCGTCCGAGCACGAGCGCCAACTCGTCGGGAGGCAGCGGGCGAAGACGGACGGGCACGCGCCCGACCCTAGCCATTGACGTTCTGAGCGTTACGACCCTGCACACTCCGGCACGCCGGACGGGCAAGTCGTGCGGGTCAGAGGGTCGGTGAAGTAGGCGTGCATGTAGACCTCGTCTGGGATGCCCTTCACGGGTACCGTCGCATCCGTACTGACGAACTCGAGACTGAGACGGTCGCCGGAGACCGCCCAGGTGAACTCCTCGGTGATCTTGTACACCTCGTCGAACATGGCGAGGGAGCGGCCGTTGACCGTTGTCGATCCCCACCAGCCGACCTGCCACAGTCCGTCGCGTGTCAGCCACGCACCTGAGAAGCGGCCGTCACCGTACGTATAGACCCAGGTGATCGACCTGTCGATGTCCTCGGCAGAGAACAACCGGGAAGCCCAGCGCCCGAGCCCGGCTTCCTCCAGGTTCTCCTTGATGTCCGCGCGCGTGAGCTTGGTCTTCCACGAGCCGTCGATGGGACTGGTGACCTCGGCAGGGGGATCGCTCGAGACGGTGGTCTTGGTCGTAGTCGCTGTCGGGCTTGTCGACGGCGCGGAGGTGTTCTGCGAGTCTCCATCGCCGCACCCGGACGCCGCTAGGACGAGCAGGAGAGCTGCTCCCATGAGGCACCCCTTCATCACAGTTCCCATCGGATCGTTGACGTTCGCAGACAGCGGGGTGTGCGGATCCCCGCCGTGGGGTTCTCGAGCCAGGCGTTGCGCACCTCGAGCATGCATTCGGTGCGAGCGCTGACGTTGTGACTGCCGCCGGCGTCGATCACGAAGGAGGCCTTCGTCAGGCCACGCAAAGCAGCCCTGACCGTGGCCGGCGGGGCGTGCGTAGCGAACTCACCGAGCAAGACGAGCGTGGGGACGCTGGACTCCACCGGTGCTGCGACATCCGGCTCGGCTTCGCCTACCTGCCACTCACCGCACACGCCCAGATAGGGGCTGTGTCCGAACGCCGCCCCGAACCCGGGCACGTCCTGGGATGCCTTCGGCAGGGAGCTGACGTCCGAGAAAGGGTCGACGTCGTGGCACAGCACGGAGTACGTCACCGCGACGCTGACCATGTGCACACGAAGGCACTTCGGTAGGTAGCCGAGACAGTACGGCTGGGGCCACATCACGGCTTCACCCAGCGCGGTCTCGAGCAAGCCGGTACGGCGTGTGACGACGGCCTCGAGAATGGCTGGCACCGACCCAGGCTGCATCAACGGTCCGCGACTGGCACCGTCGGAGAACATCTGCCGCAGGACGCGCACCAGCATCGCAGGGTCTAGCAAGGCGGGCGTCGGCCCACCGACGCCCTCGAGGGTGAGAGCGATCGGGTCTCGCTGCAGTTCCGTCAGAGCCTGGGCCAGCGAGCCCTGCACGTCTGGGAAGCGTCGCAGGCAACGAACGTCGGCGGCGCACGCCTCGAGAACGGCGTCGAGCATGGCCTCGGTTCGGTCGACGCCCACGATGCGCGGATCCATCCCGGGCACCTCCGGAGTGTCCAGGACCAGGGCTCGCACGTGCTCCGGGGTACGGCGGACGAGCTCCAGCGCGATCCGCGAGGTGGTGCCGTAGGACACGACGTTCCAGGTGTCGATGCCGAGAGCAACCCGGAGGTCCTCGGCGTCGGCAGCCATCTCCCCCAGGTTGTAGGAAGCCGGGTCGATGCCTTCGCTGGTCAGTCGTCCGTGGCATGTACCGACCGCCTCGAGGAAGTCCCGCTGCGCTGACTCGTCGTCGGTGCCGACGGCGACCGCGGGAAGGGCGAGGTCCTCGACCTCCGGGCACTCCAGGGCGGGCTCGGAGTGTCCCGTGCCGCGAGTGTCGACGATGACGACCTCGCGACCGACTCGCTCTGCCAACGGGGCGATCCCGCCGTAGTTGGGCACGCTGCCGAGCTCGGTACCGATCACCAGTACGGGTTCGCTGAGTGTCGTGTCTCCGGCCGGCTTGACTCGGGTCACGAAGACCCGGATGTCGGCGCCAGAGCCGGCGCGATTCTCAGGCACGGTGAGGTAGCCGCAGGTCACGTCCCCGAACACGACACTGCTGACTTCCACGGGGCACTCGGTGTCGGCGTACGTGGCTAGCGATTCCTGGACCGCGGAGCTGCTCTGATCCGCCTCCGGTCGGGCAACCGTCTCTGTGGTTGGCGACGGGTCCGAGGTACACGAGGTCACCAGGGCAACGGCGGCGGCGGCAACGGCGACCGACCGCGTGCGTCGCTGGCACGGCGTCATGAGAGCGGCACCCATCGTTGTCCGGCGAACACCAGCCGGCGGGCGTCACATGGGTCACGCACGAGCACGAACTGCAAGGACTCCACCGTCTGCGTCCATCGGTACACACCGGGCTCCTCTCCATCGGTCTGGCAGCCGGGGCTGTCGATCAGGGCATTGGTCTGCATGAGGTCACCGTCGCTTCGGTACGACAGCCCGGAGACGACGCCCAGGTATCCCGGCGGAGGGACGAACGACATGCCGCCGTCGGCGGCGAGCGTGATGACCCACCGGCCGGCCACCCCGGCCGCTCGGGTGCCCGGCGTGCGCGCCACGTCGACGACGTACTCGCCCACCACTGGTCCAGCCGGCTCCTGCACCTCCGCGGTGGATGGTGGCTCGGCCGGCTGACTCCTGTCGCCGACGTGCGGCACCGCGAGAACGATCGCGGTCACGGCGGCAGCAGCGGCGAGCCCGCTCCCCGCCCATCGTCTCTGCGTGCGGCGGCGCTTGCGGGCCAAGACCAGGGCCAGGTCCCGCTCGACCGACGGCTGCAGGCTGTCGGAGTTTCGGGCCAACCCGGTGCGAAGTCGTTCCTCAACGGACATCTTCGGTCACTTCCTCGTCGAGGAGCACGGCGAGCCGTGCCCGGGCTCGATGCAGGTGCTGCTTGATCGTCGACTCCGACACTTGGAGAACCCGCGCTATCTCCAGCACCGGCCGATCCTCGAGGTAGTACAAGACGACAACGGCGCGCTGCATCGGCGCCAGAGTGGCGATAGCGCGGGACAGGTCGATGTCCGGTGCCGGATCCTCGCGGACTGGGCGCACCGAGCGCTCGAGGACCACTCGCGAGCGGTCCCGTTTGGCTTGCTTGACGGCCATTCGGATGGCGACTCGGCGCACCCACGCGTCCGGGCGTTCGTACTGAGACACCCTGCCCCAGTGCTCGAGCAGTTGGAGGAACGCCTCCTGAGAGACTTCCTCGGCTCGGCCGCGGTCATGCACGATCAGGAACGCTGTCCGCAGGACACCGGGATAGGCCGCCCTGAACAGCCACTCGTACTCGCGTCTTTCCTCCCCCACTGGACACCGTCCCCTCCGGGGGTTGCTCTCCTTGTCATGCACCGTCACCTGTCAAACAGGCACGAGAACGAACGGAGGTTGACACGCATACGAAAGAAGGTGTTCCGGCGAGGCGGCGTCGCACCGGCCTGTCCGAATCTGATCGACCTAGAGCTCGATCAGATTCGGACAGCTGGTCAGTCGGCGACCAGGGTGCGTACGGACGAACGGCCGGGCATCTTGGTGCCGTACATGCCGCGACCGAAGCTGGCGACGTACAGCGTGCGGCTCGGCTCGTGCACCCGCACTCCATCATCGGCGTCACGGTAGACACTTACCGAAGGCGAGCCACTTCCGACCGTCGTTCGTGCTCAGGTAGACTCCGATGTCGTTGGCGACGTAGGTCTGCGACCCGCGCAGCACCATGTCGTTGACCGGCGCGTTCGGCAGGTTACCGCTGATGTTCTGCCAGGTGCGGCCCGCGTCGTCGCTGCGGAACACGTGCGCCGCCGCGTCACCGGCGCGGAACCCCGACAACGTCGCGTACACCGTCTCCGCGTCGTTCGGGTCGATCCGCACCCGGGTCACCCAGCGGTTCGGCAGACCTCCGTCGACCCGCTTCCAGGTGGCGCCAGCGTCCGGGCTGGTCCACACGCGCGAGTCGTCGGTGCCGACGTACAACCGCTCGGAGTCGTTCGCAGCCGCGGCGATCGTCGTGACCGTGCCGTACGGGTACTGCGGGTCGGCACTCGGGCCGCTGGTCAGGTCGGGGCTGATCGCGGTCCAGGTCAGGCCGCGGTCGGTCGACCGGTTGACGATGTTGCCGGCGTAGTACATGACCGTCGGGTCGTTGGGGTCGAACTCGATCGGTGTCTTCCAGTTGCGGCGGTCGGAGACCGTGGCGCGGGTGAAGCTGCGCAGCGTCTCGCCGCCGT
>Ga0136617_10002924_pt1 | contig 15267 bp, 13 predicted proteins | sample AntDrymUQ3222106_2_FD_129672 | JGI IMG/M metagenome (GOLD analysis project Ga0136617, IMG submission 129672) | Polar desert sand microbial communities from Dry Valleys, Antarctica - metaG UQ322 (21.06) | ecosystem: Environmental > Terrestrial > Soil > Desert | place: Antarctica: Dry Valley... | reverse complement strand
CTGGGGCACGACGAGGGGATCGTCGAGTTCGAGGCCGCCGGGCTGTTCCTCGAGCAGTATCTCGACGTCCTCGGCGACCAGTCAGCGATCGACTACCCCGACCTGATCGCGCGCGGCGTCATCGAGGCCGAGCGACACCGCGACGAGCTCCGTGAGCGGTTCCGGCACGTCTACGTCGACGAGTATCAGGACACCGACCCCAGCCAGGTCTCCCTCCTGCGCGCGCTGGCCGGCGACGGCCGCGACCTGACCGTGGTCGGTGACCCCGACCAGTCCATCTACGGCTTCCGCGGGGCCGACGTGCGGGGTATCCTCGACTTCCCGGCCACCTTCTGGACCCCAGCTGGCGAGCCGGCCCCGGTGATCGCGCTGGGCACCACCCGTCGCTTCGGATCGCGCCTGCTGCGCGCCTCCCGGTCGGTGGCGGCCTCGATCGGCGTCACCGGGTCGATCCCGACCTCCGCGTACGCCGCCTTCCGCAACCCGGTCGCCGCCGCCCACGACCTGGGGCCCGGATCGGTCGAGGTGATCACCTTCGACACCGCGCGCGCCGAGACCGAGCACGTCGCCGACCTGCTCCGGCGCGCCCACCTCGAGGACGGCATCGACTGGTCGGAGATGGCCGTGCTGGTGCGGTCGGGCCGCACCAGCATCCCGGCACTGCGACGATCCCTCGGTGCCGCGGGTGTGCCGGTCGAGGTGGCGAGCGACGAGACGCCACTGGTGCGTGAGCCCGCGGTGCTGCCGCTGCTGGGGGCGCTGTCCGTCGTCGTCGACGCCGGGGTCGACGACCCGCACCACGACGACTTCGTGGCCGCTGACCGGGCCGAGGCGCTGCTCACCTCACCGCTGGGCGGCCTCGACGCGACCGACGTGCGCGCCCTGACCCGGGCGTTGCGGGCGCGTGCCCCTGAGGCTCCGGCACGAGAGCTCGTCCGCCGCGCCGTGCTCGACCCCACCGCGCTGGACGGGCTCACCGAGAGGCCGGCCCGTCGCGCCGGGCGGCTGTCCGCCCTCGTCGCTCGGGCCCGCGACGAGCTCGATGGGGGGGCCACCGCAGCGGAAGTGCTGTGGACGCTGTGGGAGGGCTCCGACTGGGGGGCGAGACTCCGGTCGTCGACCCAGACCGGCGGCCAGGGTGCCCGGCTCGCGCACCGTGACCTCGATGCGATCTGTGCGCTCTTCGAGGCGGCGGCCCGGGCCGAGGAGCAGAAGGGCCACACCAGCGTGCGCGAGTTCCTCGCCACCCTGCGCGCCCAGGAGATCCCCGCCGACACGCTGGCGGACCGGGGCGTTCGCGGCGAGGCGGTGCGCCTGCTGACCGCGCACCGCGCCAAGGGGCTCGAGTGGCGACTGGTCGTCGTCGCCCGCGTCCAGGAGGGCGCGTGGCCAGACCTCCGCCGCCGCGACACCCTGCTCCAGGCCGACCGGATCGGCCGTGACGGGCTGCTGCCGCCGCTCACCCGAAGGGCCATGTTGGCCGAGGAGCGGCGGCTCTTCTACGTCGCCTCCACCCGGGCCCGCGAGCGGCTCGTCGTCACCGCCGTCAAGTCGCCCGACGACGACGGGGAGCAGCCGTCGAGGTTCCTGGGGGAGCTCGGCCGCGAGCCGGTGCACCGGGTCGGCCGGCCCCGTCGGCCGCTGTCGATGGCCGGCCTGGTCGCCGAGCTCCGCCGTACCGTCGCAGACGACGCCGCGCCGGAGCCCCTGCGGCACGCCGCCGCGCGCCGACTCCGGGCGCTCGCCGACGCCGACGTGCACGGCCGGCCCGTCGCCCCCGCCGCCGACCCCGCCACCTGGTGGGGGCTGCGCGCCCCGACCCGGTCCGAGCTCCCGGTGCGACCCGCCGACCAGCCGCTCGTCGTCTCCGCCAGCACCCTGGACGGGCTGCTCACCTGCCCCGCGCAGTGGTTCCTGACCCGCGAGGCGGGCGGGGAGGTCGTCAGCTCGGCGAGCCAGGGCTTCGGCAAGGTCGTGCACGCCATCGCCGAGCGGGTGGCCGGCGAGGCAATGGGTGACCCACCCGCCGACCTGGCGCTGCCCGAGCTGATGGCCCTGGTCGACGAGGTCTGGGGACGGATGGAGTTCCGGACGCCGTGGTCGTCGGGCCGCGAGCGCGAGGCGGTCGAGGCGGCCCTGGCGCGGTTCCTGGCCTGGCACCACCGTGCCGACGCGCGCACCGTCGTCGCCACCGAACCCCGGCTGCGCGCCGAGGTGACCCTGCCCGACGGCCAGGTGGTGCGGCTGCACGGCTACGCCGACCGGCTCGAGCTCGACGAGGACGGCCGGGTGGTGGTGGTCGACCTGAAGACCGGCAAGTACCCCCCCACCGGGCCCGAGGTCGAGCGACACCCGCAGCTCGGCCTCTACCAGCTCGCCATCGGCCACGGGGCCGCCGACGGGGTCGTCGGGCGGCCGGCGACATCGGGCGGCGCCGAGCTGGTGCAGCTGCGGATCGGCGACGACCAGCCCAAGGTCCAGCACCAGCCTCCTGCCGACGGTCCCCGTCTGGTGGAGGACCAGCTGATGCGGGCGGTGAACACGCTGCGGGCCGAGGCGTTCGTGGCACGACCGGGCTCCCACTGCGACCGGTGCGACTTCCAGGCGATCTGCCCCGACAAGGCCTCGGGGTCGGTGCTCTCGTGACGACGCCCCGCGAGATCACCACGCCCGTGCAGCTGCGCGACCTGCTGGGCGTCTCGTGGACGCACAGCGCCGAGCAGTGGGCGGTGATCACCGCTCCCCTCGAGCCCGGGGTAGTCATCGCCGGCGCCGGGTCGGGCAAGACCTCGGTGATGGCCGCCCGGGTGGTCTGGCTGGTGGCGACCGGCCGCGTCGACCCGGCCCAGATCCTGGGGCTGACCTTCACCACGAAGGCGACCGCTGAGCTCCAGCAACGCATCCGCGACAGCCTCCAGCAGGCCGGCCTGCTGCCCGACCGCGCCGTGCGTCCGCTCGGCGGACCCGGCCAGGGCGCAGAGCCCGACGAGGTCGAGGAGGTCGAGGAGGTCGAGGAGCCGACCGTCGCGACGTACCATTCCTACGCCTCGGGACTGCTCGCCGAGCACGGCCTGCGGATCGGGCACGAGCCCGACACCCGGCTGATCGCCGACGCCAGCCGCTACCAGCTCGCCACCCGCGCGGTGCAGCGCTACACCCGACCGGTCGAGCTGCTGACCGACTCGCCGCGTCACGTCGTCCAGTACCTCCTCGCTCTCGACGCCGAGATGAACGAGCATCTCGTCACCCCCGACGAGGTCCGGGCGTACGACGCCGCGCAGCGGCCGCTCTTCGAGGAGGGACTGGCCACCGAGTCCCGCAAGACCTACCGCGACAAGGGCGAGAAGGCGATCCTCGCGATCGACCGACGGGCCGAGCTCCTCGGCCTGGTCGAGGCCTACCGCGACCTCAAGAGCCACCACGGCCTGATGGACTTCTCCGACCAGATCGCGCTGACCGCCCGGCTGGCGCAGGAGTGCCCCGAGGTCGGGGTGATCGAGCGGGAGAAATTCCGTGTGGTCCTCCTCGACGAGTACCAGGACACCTCCGTCGCCCAGGCACTCATGCTCCGGCGGATCTTCTCGGGCGACACCCCCGGTGCCGGTCTGGGTCATCCGGTGATCGCCGTGGGCGACCCCAACCAGGCGATCTACGGCTGGCGCGGGGCGTCGGTGTCCAACATCCTCGAGTTCGGCCGCGAGTTCCCCGGCGTGCGCGGCCCCGCGTCGACGTCCTCCCTGGTCACCAACCGGCGCTCCGACGTCCGCATCCTCGACACGGCCAACCATCTCGCAGCGGAGCTCTACGCCGGCTCGTCGTTGCAGGACCCCTTGCAGGCCGCGGAGGAGGCCGGGCCGGGCGAGGTGCGCGCGGTCGTCCACGACACGTACGACGACGAGCTGACCTGGCTGGCGGACACCGTCGTGGCGACCCGCGCCGAGATCGCGCAGCGGCTCGAGGGTGCCCCGGCCTGGAACCGGATCGGGGTGCTCACCCGCGACAACGCCCACGCGGCGGCGGTCTTCGACGCGCTCAGCGCTCGCGAGGTCCCGGTCGAGATCGTCGGCCTCAAGGGGCTGTTGCGGCTGCCCGAGGTCTCCGAGATCGTCGCGACGCTGACCTTGATCCAGGACGTCACGGCCAACGCGGCCCTGCTCACCTTGCTGGCCGGCCCCAGGTGGGCCATCGGACCACGCGACCTCGCGCTGCTCGGTCGGCGGGCCCTCGAGCTAGCGGGCACCGGTCCGTCCGCCACCGAACCCGCTGACCTGGCCGCGCAGCTGCAGGGTGCGGTCGTCGGCGCCGACCCCACCGAGATCGCGTCCTTGTGCGACGCCCTCGAAGATCCCGGCCGGCCGGGCTACTCCGAGGAGGCCGTGGCTCGTTTCAGCTTGCTCGCCGACGAGCTCCGGCGGCTGCGGTCGGCGGTGGGGGAGCCGATCCTCGACCTGGTGCGCCGGATCATCGACACCTCCGGCATCGACGTCGAGCTCGCGTCGTCGGTGAGCCCGGCCGCCGCCGCCCGCCGCGACAACCTGGACCTCTTCGTGCAGGCGGTCGCAGAGTTCCAGGCCGTCGACGGCCAGGTCACGCTCGCGGCGCTGCTCGCCTGGCTCGAGGCCGAGGACGAGTTCGGCCAGGGCCTCGACGTCGCCACCCCGTCCGAGGCCGACTCGGTCAAGCTGCTGACGGTCCACCGGGCCAAGGGACTGGAGTGGGACGCGGTGTTCCTGGTCGGGGTGACCGAGCGCAGGTTCCCCAGCAACCGCGGCCGCTCCAGCTGGCTGACGCTCCCCTCGGTGATGCCCGTGGCGCTCCGCGGCGACGCCCGCGACCTGCCGCAGCTGAAGGGGCACACCCCCGACGACATCACCGCCCTGGCGGCCGAGGCCAAGGAGCATGCCTCCCGCGAGGAGCTCCGGCTGGGCTACGTGGCCTGGACCCGCGCCCGGCACCAGCTGTTCGTGTCGTGCTGGCGCTGGGCCCAGCACCTCAAGACCGGCTTCGGGCCGTCGGCCTACCTCGAGCGGACCCGCGAGGCGATGACCTCCTGGGGCGGCGTGCCCGACGCCTGGCTCGACGCGGTGGCCAAGGGCGAGACCAACCCGTACGCCGCCGCCTCGCCCGACCTCGACTGGCCGATCTCCCACCACACTCCCGAGGTGGCCCGCCGGCTGGAGGCGGCCGAGCGGGTGCGGTCGGCGCGATCCGACGAGGGTGACGACGACCTCGACGACCTCGACCAGGTCGACCGGGTCCGGCAGTGGGACGAGGAGATCGCCCGGCTGCTGGAGGAGGCATCGCGCGATCGGTCGCCCGACATCGCGGTGCCGCTGCCCTCCAGCCTGTCGGCCACTGCGATGACTCAGCTTCGCGAGGACCCGGGGGCCTTTGCCCGTGACCTCGCCCGGCCGATGCCGCGGCGGCCGTCGTCGTCGGCGCGCTTCGGCACCCGCTTCCACGCCTGGGTCGAGGCCCGGTTCGGCCAGCAGCAGCTGCTCGACCCCGACGAGCTCTCCGGGCGTGCCGACACCGACATCGCCGACGAGACCGAGCTCCGCGAGCTGGTCGCGGCCTTCGAGACCGGTCCGTTCGCCGACCGCGCGCCGCACGCCGTCGAGGCGCCTTTCGCGCTCGTCCTCGACGGCCAGGTGGTGCGCGGGCGCATCGACGCCGTCTATACCGAGCCCGACGGTGGCTACCTGCTCGTCGACTGGAAGACCAATCGGGCGCCGACGGCCGACCCTCTTCAGCTCGCCATCTACCGGGTGGCCTGGGTCGAGCTGACCGAGGTGACCCTCGACCGGGTGCGGGCGGCGTTCTATTACGTGCGCGCCAGCACGACAGTCACTCCCGACGACCTCCCCGCCCGCGCCGAGCTCGAGCGGCTCGTCACGTTGCGCTCAAGCGAGGACGTAGCACCCTCCGCCGTGTCAACCAAAGTTGACATTGGTCGGATCGTCAACCTAGGTTGACGGGCATGGAGGTGAACAGGTTGGCCGAGCTCACGCACGCCGCTGGCGCCGACGATCCGATCCCTGCCCTGATCGCGGCCGCGAAGCTGCGGCGGGAGGTCGATCGAATCGAGGAGGTGCAGGTCAGACGGGCCCGTGCTCGCGGCATGTCGTGGGCTGGGATCGCCGCCGCCCTCGGTGTCAGTCGGCAAGCAGTGCACAAGAAGTACGGCGCCGGGTTCGGGCGACGCTTGTGATCTCGGTGGAGGTCGAGGAGCCGAGCCCGGAGTCGCACCCGCTTCCACCGGCGGCCCGCGCCTGGGATCTGCTGGCCTATGCGAGCCCGTACCGCCGCACGCTCCTGGCGACTGCGATCATCTCGCTCGCCGCCGCCGTGACCGTGCTCGCTCCGCCGGTCCTCATCCGATCACTGATCGCCGCGATCCAAGACGGGCTCCCGGTCGGCGGGCTGGTCGGGCTGCTGACCGCTGCGGTGCTCCTCGGTGCCGCGCTCAGTGGTGTCCAGCACTACCTGCTGATCCGGGTCGCGGAGGGCATGGTCCGCAACACCCGGCGAGATATCACCGCGCACCTGCTCCGTCTCCCGGTCGTCGAGATCGACTCGCGCCGCCAGGGCGACCTGATGTCTCGCGTCGGCTCGGACACGACCCTGCTGCGCGGGGTGATCACGTCGGGGGTGGTGGACGCGCTCGGCGGCGTCGTCGTCTTCGGTGGTGCGGTGGTGGCGATGCTCGTGCTCGACACGGTGCTCTTCGGAGTCACCGCGATCGTGGTCGTGGTCGCCATGACGACGGTGATCCTGGTGGGCAAACGGATCCGTGAGCTGTCGGAGGCGGCCCAGGAGCGCCTGGGCGACATGGTCGCCGGCGTCTCGCGAGCGCTCCCCGCGGTCCGCACGATCCGGGCGAGCGGCGCCACCGAGAGGGAGACCGAGTCGATCGGCGCCGACGCCGACCGCGCCTACCAGGCCGGTGTGCAGACCGGCCGGCTGCTCGCTCTCGTGGAGCCGATCGCTTCGACCGCGATGCAGCTGGCCTTCCTGCTCGTCCTCGGCCTCGGGGGCGCCCGCGTCGCGAGTGGGGCGATCGGGGTCGGGGATCTCGTGGCGTTCGTGCTCTTCCTCTACCTGATGGTGATGCCGCTCGGCCTGGCCTTCCAGGCGTTCAGCTCGATCCAGGTGGCACTCGGCGCGCTCGGCCGCATCCAGGAGGTGCTCCTGGTCCCGGCCGAGGGCGCGGGAGACGACCTCTCGGCGGACCGGCCGTCGCCCTGGGCGAGCCCACGCCGAAGCGGTCCGGCGATCGAGCTCGACGATGTGACGTTCGCGTACGCCGACGGTCGAGCGGTGCTGCGCCGGGTGACGCTTGCCGTGCCCTGGGGCAGCACCACCGCCGTCGTCGGACCGTCCGGTGCCGGCAAGTCGACGTTGCTGGCCCTGGTCGAACGGTTCTACGACGCGACCGGCGGCACCGTCTCGGTCGGCGGATTCGACGTCCGCGACGTGGACCGGGCAACGCTTCGAGGAGGGATCGGCTACGTCGAGCAGGACGCACCCGTGCTGGCCGGCACCCTGCGCGACAACCTGCTGCTGGCCGTGCCGGACGCAACGGACTCCACCCTCCTGCGGGTGCTGGCCGAGGTACGTCTGGACGAGCTGGTCGACCGCGACCCGCGGGGGCTTTCGACACCGGTCGGCGACGACGGGATCCTGCTCTCGGGTGGCGAGCGCCAACGCCTGGCGATCGCTCGCGCTCTGCTCCGCGAACCGCATCTGCTCCTGCTCGACGAGCCGACGGCCAGCCTCGATGCCCGCAACGAGATGGCGCTTCGGGCCGCGCTCGACGTCACGGCCAGCGGACGGACGGTCGTCGTCGTCGCGCACCGGCTCTCCACGGTGGCGCACGCCGACCAGATCGTCGTGCTCGAGCGAGGCGAGGTCGTGGCTACAGGCCGGCACGACGACCTCGTGGAGCGCTCGCCCCTCTACCGCGAGTTCGCTCGGAACCAGCTGCTGGTCTGAGCCGAGCCGACGGAGACTCCCGAGGCGCTGGTCAGGAGGCGGTGAACACCGCCGTCAGGGCGATCTCGACCATCGCGCCGAACGTCTCTTGACGCTCCAACGCGGTCGTCTCCTCACCGGTGACGATCTGGTCGGAGACCGTGCAGATCGCCAGCGCCCGCCTACGGAACTTCGCGGCCAGGGTGTAGAGCGCGCTCGCCTCCATCTCGATCGCGAGTACGCCGTGCTCCACCATCTGGTCCAACAGCTCGGGGCGGGGCGCATAGAAGGAGTCGCCGGAGAAGATCAGCCCCACGTGTACGCCGGCCCTTCCGGCGAGCCCCTCCGCCGCGTCCACGGCAGCCCGCAACAGGCTGAAGTCCGCGACCGGCGCGTAGTCGAGGCCTTCGAAGCGGATCCGGTTCATCGACGAGTCCGTGCAAGCACCCGAGGCGATGACCAGGTCGCGCAGAGCCAGCCGCTCGGTGAGCGCACCGCACGAGCCGACCCGGATGATCGACTGCACGTCGTACTCACTGAAGAGCTCGTGGGCGTAGATCGAGAGCGACGGCTGGCCCATCCCCGAGCCCTGCACCGAGACCCGGTGCCCCCGCCAGGTGCCGGTGTAGCCGAGCATGCCGCGCACCTCGCTGTAGCCCCGCGCGTCGTCGAGGAACGTCTCGGCGATCCACTTCGCGCGCAGTGGGTCGCCGGGCATCAGGACTGCGGGCGCGATCTCGCCGGCTGCGGCGCCGATGTGGGTGCTCATGTCGCAGACCCTAGGACTAGCCTCGGTGGACGTGAGCTTCCCCCATCTGGACCTGGCCGCGAACGCCCACGATCGCGCGGGTGAGCGCCGCCTCGATGACGACTGGCTTGCGCAGCGGTGGGCCGACGCGGAGAGCCGGGTGTTGGTGGTGGTCGGCAGCCGGATTCGCCCCGTCGAAGGGCGGATCGACTGGGTGGCGCCGGGCGACGCCCCCGACGGCATCCGCGTGCTGCTCGGGGAGCGGGACGGCCAGACCTGGTTCGCCGTCCTGGTCGAGCCCGACCTCGCCCCGGGCGAGCGAGGGGACTGGGTCGGTCTCCGGGCCGTCGTACAGGAGCTGGACGGCCGAGACGCGCCACTGGTCTTCCACGCCATCGGCCTCGCCGAGTGGCACTCCGCGACCCGGCACTGTCCCCGTTGCGGCCATGCTCTGGAGGTCCGGGCAGCCGGTCACGAGCGGGTGTGCGCGGGTTGCGGCAAGGTCAGCTGGCCGCGCACCGACCCGGCGGTGATCATGACCGTCACCCACGGCGATCGTGGCTCGGAGGACGAGCGGTGCCTGCTCGGCCGGCAATCGACCTGGCCGCCGGGTCGCTACTCCACCCTGGCAGGTTTCTGCGAGCCCGGTGAGGCGCTCGAGGACGCCGTACGCCGCGAGGTGATGGAGGAGGTCGGCGTCCGGGTCGGCGAGGTGGACTACTTCGGCAACCAGGCCTGGCCCTTCCCCAGCAGCCTGATGCTGGGCTTCCACGGCCGCGCGCTGACCACCCAGATCCGGGTCGACGACGTCGAGATCGAGGATGCCCGCTGGTTCACCCGCGCCGAGATGAAGGCCGAGGCCGAGGCCGGCACACTTGTGCTGCCCGGCGGCGTCTCGATCTCGCGGAGCCTGGTGGAGGACTGGTACGGCGGCCCGCTGCCGGGCCAGTGGTGACCAGCCCAGCCGCCGACCGGGCGGGTAAGTAGCGTGTGCTCGCCGGTCAGGCGAGGGCGGCGAGCTTGTCCTTGACCTGGGCCAGAGACGGGTTGGTCATCGCCGAGCCGTCGGCGTAGACGAGCGTCGGCACCGTTTGGTTGCCGTTGTTGACCTTCTCGACGATGTCGGCCGCCGAAGGCTCCTGCTCGATGTCGACGATCTCGAAGGCGATGCCCTCGCGGTCGAGCTGGCCCTTGAGCCGGTGGCAGTAGCCGCACCACGGGGTGCTGTACATCGTGAACGAACCACTCATCGGCGGCGTGTCCCCTCTCGCGTCTAAAGTGCGTTTCGGTGGTCGAGCTGTCGAGCGTCGTATCGAGCTTGTCGAGATGACCCACCGTCCCCAACGCCGAGCAACCGGGAGCTGTTCCCCACGTGAGTCCCACCCCCGACGACCTGCTCGCCGCGCTCGACCCCGAGCAGCGGCTGGTGGCCGAGGCTCTCCGCGGTCCGGTGCGCGTGCTTGCCGGGGCCGGCACCGGCAAGACCCGCGCGATCACGCACCGGATGGCGTACGGCGTGGCGACCGGTGTCTACGCCCCGACCGAGGTGCTGGCGGTGACCTTCACGACCCGGGCCGCCGGTGAGATGCGGTCCCGGCTGAGGCACCTCGGGGCGGGGGGAGTGCAGGCGCGCACGTTCCACTCCGCGGCGCTGCGACAGCTGCGCTACTTCTGGCCGCGTCTGCACGGCAGCGACCTGCCGGCGCTCACCGCGTCCAAGATCGGCATGCTGGCAGGCGCCGCTCGACGCCTCCGTCTCGAGACGAAGCAAGCCATGCTCCGGGACCTGGCGGCCGAGATCGAGTGGGCCAAGGTCTCCAACGTCCTGCCCGACGACTACGCCCGGGTCGCCACGGCCCGCGGCCGGTCCGTGAGCGGACACGACGCCGAGACGGTGGGCAGGGTCTTCGAGGGCTACGAACAGGTCAAGCGCGACCAGGGCCGGATGGACATGGAGGACGTCCTCCTCCTGACGGCGGGGATGCTGGCCGAGGACGAGCGGATCGCGGCGCAGGTGCGTCGGCAGTACAAATGGTTCGTCGTCGATGAGTTCCAAGACGTCTCGCCGCTGCAGTCGGCCCTGCTCGACCTGTGGCTCGGCGGGCGCCACGAGTTGTGCGTGGTCGGCGACCCGGCGCAGACCATTTACTCCTTCGCCGGGGCCAACGCGCGCTACCTCCACGACTTCGCTGACAAGCACCCGGGTGCGGCCAGTCTCGAGCTGGTCCGCAACTATCGCTCGACTCCCGAGGTCGTGACCGCTGCCAATGCCTTGCTCGACGGCACCCCGAGCAAGGGCGTCGACCTGCGGTCGCAGGCGCCGTCCGGGCCCGCCGTCACCTACACCCCGCACCCCGACGAGGTCGCGGAGGCCGCCGCGGTCGCCGAGCGCGTCACGGTCCTGGTGGGGGAGGGGGTCCCGCTGTCGGAGATCGCCGTGCTCTTCCGGATCAACGCGCAGTCCGAGTCGTTCGAGGAGGCGCTCACGAGCCGCAGCCTCGCCTACGTCGTGCGCGGCGCCGCCCGGTTCTTCGAGCGGCCGGAGGTACGCAAGGCGGTCACCCTGCTGCGCGGCGCCGCACGCTCGGGCCAGGGCACCGACGACGTGGCGGCCGACGTGCGCGGCACCCTGGCCGGTCTGGGCTGGAAGCCGGAGCCGCCGTCAGTGCGCGGACAGACCCGTGATGAGTGGGAGTCGTGGCAGGCGCTGGTCGACCAGGCCGTCGGCTTCGGCGGTTCCGAGCTCGGGTCCGCCCTCGGGGCGTTCGTCGACGAGCTCGACCGGCGGGCCGCCGAGCAGCACGCACCGGTCGCCGAGGGCGTCACTCTCGCCACCCTCCATGCCGCCAAGGGGTTGGAGTGGGACGCGGTCTTCGTCTGCGGCCTTCAGGAGGGCACCCTCCCGATCGTCTACGCCGAGTCGCCGCAGGCAGTCGAGGAGGAGCGGCGCCTGCTATACGTCGGCATGACCAGGGCCCGGCGCCTCCTGGCCCTGTCGTGGGCCGCCGCCCGCAACCCGGGGGGCCGCGGCAACCGACTGCCCAGCCGGTTCCTCGACGGCGTCCGGCCGGACGAAGCTCCCGCGGCGGGCCCTCCGAAGGGCGGTGCCGGCAGCCGGCGTCGTGGTGCGGTCACCTGCCGCGAGTGCGGCAAGCAGCTCAGCACTGGAGCGGAGAAGAAGACCGGCCGCTGCGCGGACTGTCCCGCGTCGTACGACGAGGCGCTCTTCGAGCGGCTGCGCGCCTGGCGGCTCGAGCGGGCCGGCGACGACAAGGTGCCCGCGTTCGTGGTCTTCACCGACGCGACGCTGCAGCTGATCGCCGAGCACCGACCCGACTCCGAGGTGGCTCTGCTGCGGATCAGCGGGGTGGGCAAGTCCAAGCTCGAGCGCTACGGCGAGGCGGTCCTGGAGCTGGTGGCGGGACCTGACGCAAAATTGTCGGGAAATGCCCATTAAATCGTTTGCCCATTACTCACCCCGAACGGTAACTTCGTCACCACGTACTCACCCGCGCATCGGAGAGTGACAAACTCCGCGCCCGACGCACCGAAGGAGGTGGCCCGCATGGTCGACACCAAGTCCAAGACGATCAAGCCGTCTGGCTTCGACATGCCCATTTATGGCCACCAGTGCGCCCTGGGCACGCCCGCCGTCGAGGCGACCCTTACGGCCGACCGCGCGCGGACGGGTGACGTCATGGCTCTCGCCACTGGCGCTTTCCCGGGTCCCGACGCCTGGAGTCCACCGATCTGAGCTCACCACTCTCATCGGCAGCCTCCAGGCCGCGGAACCCGTATCAGGGATCCGCGGCCTTTCTGTTTCCCCAATGCCATCAACCCAAGTTCGAACAGGTCTGGAGGAGGTGACCAAATTGACCATCAGCGTTCTCGACCGCACCGCTGGGGCTACCGATGAGCTGTCGCAAGACATCTCCTTGGGCAGCCTGCACGACGAAGCCGGCCGGATCGACGAGGAGCTACTGCCGTGCCGGGCGAATGACCCGGAACTGTGGTTCGCCGAGTCGCCTGCCGACGTGGAGTTCGCCAAGACGCTCTGCCTGGACTGCCCGGTCCGGGCGATGTGCCTCGACGGCGCCCTCGAGCGTCACGAGCCCTGGGGTGTCTGGGGGGGTGAGCTGTTCCTGCAAGGTGTCGTGATCCCGCGCAAGCGGCCGCGAGGCCGGCCCAGGAAAGACGCACCGAAGGACTTCGTCGCCGCCTGAGCTCCCATCGACTCTGAGGAATCCACCACGTGAACACCAACCCGAACGGAAGTACTGCCATGAATCTCATGCACGAAGACTTGGCGCGGGCACAGATGTCCGCGCGCCTGGGAGAGGCGCATCTGCGGCGTCGGGGCTATCAACTGGCCCTGTCGCGCCGGCTCAGCCGCAAGGCTGAGGAGGCCGCGCAGCAGGCGCGTCTCGCTCTAGCTCGCTCGCTCTGACGGACAGCCTCGGCCCGGCACGGCCGCACTGCCCGCTTGAGCACCCACCCGGGGCCGGGTACGACGAACGTCGTACCCGGCCCCGGTTCTCATTCCCGGTCATGCCGCCTACTGAACCCGGCGCTAGCGTGGCCTCATGACCGAGTCAGTCGTCTGTGACCTCTGTGGTCGCCAGGCCGACACAAGAGCTGCCCTGTCCTGGACGGTGGCGACGGAGCGGGGCGACCGCTTGCGGTTCTGCGACGAGTGTTCCCGCACCCACCTGCGCGCGATGGAGGGCAAGCTCGACAGCGACCACTGGTGAGCTGGTGAGCTGGTGAGCACGGCCGCCGGTCAGACCACGTCGAGCAGGTCCCCCCAGCAGCAGCCGCAGTGCGGATGCCGCTGCCAGTCTTGCCGGTGCAGGCCCAGCCCCGCCTCGACGGCCACGGTGGCCGACCAGGTCGAGGGCCGGTCGCCGTCGACGAAGGCCACCAGGTCACGCGCCGCCCACGCGAGCGCCATGGTCATCAGCGCGGGGTCGTCGGGCACCGGCACGTCGGCGTCGGCGGTCTCGGCGTCGGCGTACTGCCGCACGACGAGGGAGCGTCGGTAGTCGAGCTCCTCGAGGTGTGCGTCCACGCAGCGCAGGCACGCCGTCCGCCCGGGGACGACGAAGGGCCCGAGACGGACGCGCCCTTCGATCGTCGCCAGCAGCAGGTGCGGCTCGCCGGTGCGCAGGGGGGTGTCGAGGTCCTCGCGCGCGGGCTCGGAGTCGGTCACCACGAGGGCCGCGGTGGCCCCGAAGTCGTCCCCGGGCGGAGCGAGTCCGAGACCGGAGCCGCGCAGGAGGCGGTGCACCGTCTCACCCCAGTCGGGCGCACGGGGGTTGCGGAGCGGCAGACGCACCGTGACCCGGGCTTCGGCGCGTGTCCTCAGCCGGCGAGTGGCGTCGGCTCCGTGGGCGGCGTACGCCGCCGTCACCGCTGCCCGTTGCCGCACGTCCTTGGCCCGGGCGAGCGCGGCGGTGACGCACTGCCGGTCCACGAGGAGGCCAGCGGCGATCAGCCGCGCCCACGACTGGCGTGCCGGCGGCGTCGACAGATCGGGCTCGTTGCCCACCAGCAGGGCGGAGAGGAGCGCCCGGACGGGGGGCAGGTCGGGCAGCACGACTCGGCCCGCGGGATCGAGGCCCACCTGGAGTGTGGTGTCGTCGCGGCGGGTGGCGCGCAGACCGGGCCGAAGCATCGCCCGACGGGGCGGTGCGTCTGGGGCGTCCAGATCGTCCGGAGCGGGTTCCATGCGCTGCACTCTGGCACAGCGCGTCGCCGCAGACCCGCCGTCCTCCACAGGCCCGCGGGCACACAAACGGCGGCGCCTCGCAGTGCGAGACGCCGCCGCCAGCCGCGACGGCAGCTGATGCTCGAAAGATGGTGCAGGTACTGCTCCGTGCCTCAGGCCTTGCCGAGGATCCGGTTGAGGTTGGTGCTGCAGACGGGGCAGACGGCCTTGGCCATCCGGGTGCCCTTGTCGTTGACCCTGACCTCGCCCTCTGCCTCGCGCTTCTCCTTGCACTTCACGCAGTAGAACTCGCCGCTCCAGGTCTCCGCCATGACGGCCTCCTTGCTTGTTTGTCTCGGTCGTCGCGACGGGGTGTATGGGGAAGCCCGCCGGGATCTGGGGGCATGACGCCTCCAGATCGCTCCGTACCCTACGTCACCGGTCCGCCGCAGGCACGCAGGCGCTCCGCAGCGTGGAAATCGCTCGCCGAGCGGCGATTCGTGCCGCCCACGAGAAACGCCCGCTTGGGTGGTATCGAGACGCCGGAGCGCACATATTTCTTCCCTCCACACCTAGTGGACGACGTTGTCGCTGGTCAGCGGCCCGTACGTCGCGTGCCCGCCCGCCGATCTCCACAAACAGATCGCCGCGCTCGGCCGGTTGTCCACAGGTGAAACCGAATCCGCACGCCTTGTCCCCAGTTCCCTCCACAAGTTATCCACAGGCCGGGCGACGAGTGTGGCGCCGTCCGTTGACCGTCGCCCGCTCGGCCTCCTAGCGTGACGGTCGACGAGGCTCCGGCCCGCGTCGCCCGACACTCGCAAGGGGAAGGCAAGTG
>Ga0136617_10002923_pt1 | contig 15269 bp, 14 predicted proteins | sample AntDrymUQ3222106_2_FD_129672 | JGI IMG/M metagenome (GOLD analysis project Ga0136617, IMG submission 129672) | Polar desert sand microbial communities from Dry Valleys, Antarctica - metaG UQ322 (21.06) | ecosystem: Environmental > Terrestrial > Soil > Desert | place: Antarctica: Dry Valley... | reverse complement strand
GACCGTGCCAGTCGTTGACGCCAGCGTCGTCGTCGACTGGGTCGCTCCGGACGCCGATCCCGAGCTTCCGGCGCTTGCGGCGCTGGCGCGGCTGGCGGTGGACGACGCCGAACTGCTTGCACCACGGCTGCTGATGGAGGAAGTCTCGAACGCGCTGCTCAGCGGTGTTCGTCGCCAACGCTGGAGTGGCGCGGCGGCCGATACGGCCAGCAGCTTGTTGCACGTGCTGCCCGTGCGTCTGGTTGACGAGCCGCGAGACCTGGACCGGGCCTGGGATCTCGCCCGTCGCTATGACAACCATCCGATCTACGATCTGCTCTACGTCGCGCTGGCAGAACGGCGCCATACCCAACTCGTTACCGCCGACTCGACGCTTCGCCGGAGGCTGGGCGAACTCGACTGGGTGGTCGCTCCAGAACAGGTTCTCCGCTAACGAGCCTGTGCAGTGTCACCACGAGCACAGTCGGCATGTCGCCACCGGAACGGTCCCCGCCCAGCATCAGGCGCATGCTGACGTCATGCACCGCCAAGCCGCGTCGATCACCGAAGTGCCGCGCCTACCGGGGGCGGGGGCGCCGGCACCACGCATCCGCTGCTGAGGCCGGTGCGCGCGAGGGCCCACACCCACGCGGGAGGGTGTGGGCCTTCGCTACTTGAGGGCTCAGGTTGACCGTCGAAGAGCAAGACGCGTAGGCTGGCGATCTGTGCGGTGAGCCAGGGCGCAGTGCTGTGCCTACAGGCGCCCGTCCCATCCAGGCCGCCCGTAGCAAGCCCCCGCGCACCGCCTGACCGATCTGACCGATTACTCGGACTGCGAGCCTGTTCAATGCGCACGTATTCGCCCCGCCCCGGCGACATCGACCGTCAGTGGTATGTCGTGGACGCCCAAGACGCCGTCCTCGGCCGCCTGGCCACCCGCGTCGCCCACGTCCTGCGCGGGAAGCACAAGCCGACGTTTGCGCCGCACATGGACATGGGTGACCACGTGATCGTCATCAACGCCGCTGGGGTGCGCCTCACCGGTGCCAAGGCGGAGCAGTCGCTGGCACGGCGCCATTCCGGCTATCCGGGCGGGCTCAAGTCGGTGTCGTTCGGCAACCTGCTGCAGGCGCGACCGGAGCGGCTCGTCGAGCAAGCCGTGCGCGGGATGTTGCCCAAGAACACCATCGGCCGGGCCCAGCTGCGCAAGTTGAAGGTCTACGCAGGCCCCGAGCACCCGCACGTCGCCCAACAGCCCCAGACCTTGGAGTTCTAGATGGTTGACAAGATCTACACGGGGCGCCGCAAGACGTCGGTGGCCCGCGTTCGCGTCGTCACCGGCACCGGGCAGTTCCAGCTCAACGGCCGGCCACTGCTCGACTACTTCCCAATCGGCACGCTGCAGGCCGCAGTGCTCGAACCGTTCCGCGTCACCGAGACCGAGGGCCGCTTCGACGTGATCGCCCGCATCCACGGCGGCGGCGTGGCCGGCCAGGCGGGTGCGCTGCGCCTCGGCATCGCTCGTGCCCTGGAGGGGGAAGATCCGGATCGGCGTGCGCCACTGAAGCAGGCGGGACTGCTGACCCGTGATGCGCGCAAGACCGAGCGCAAGAAGTACGGCCTGAAGAAGGCGCGCAAGGCTCCGCAGTACAGCAAGCGCTAGGCGGTTGTTCGGGACCGACGGGGTCCGTGGGGTCGCCAACGCCGAGCTGACGCCAGAACTCGCGCTGTCGCTGGGGCGAGCGGTCGTCGGTACCCTTCGAGAGGAGGGCCGGGGGAGGCCGTCGGCTCGTGGACGGCCGCGCCCCCATCTCGTGGTCGGACGCGACCCGCGAGCATCGGGCGAGATGCTCGAGGCCGCGCTCGTGGCCGGTATCACCTCCGCTGGAGGTGACGTCACCACCGTCGGCTGCCTGCCAACTCCCGGCGTGGCCTACCTGACGCTGCTGCTCGGTGCCGACTCGGGCGCCATGATCTCGGCCAGCCACAACCCCATGGCCGACAACGGCATCAAGTTCTTCGGCTCGAACGGGTACAAGCTCACTGACGCCGAGGAGGAGCGGATCACGGCGCTGGTCAAGTCCGGGGACCCGGACCGGCCCACCGGCGTCGACATCGGTCGCAGCAGATGGCGCGACGACCTGGTGGACCGCTACATCGACCACCTTGTCGCCACGGCCGGCACCGATCTGACGGGGCTGCGTGTCGTCGTGGACTGCGCCAACGGTGCGGCCTCGACCGTCGGTCCGCAGGTGCTGCGCCGCCTCGGCTGCCAGGTCACGGCGATGCACGCCGAGCCCGACGGCACCAACATCAACGACCGCTGTGGCTCCAACCACCCCGAGGTCGTCGCCGCGGCGGTGATCGACCACGGCGCTGACGTTGGGTTGGCGCACGACGGCGACGCCGACCGCCTGGTGGCGGTCGACCACCGCGGCGAGATCGTCGACGGCGATGCGATCCTGGCCATCCTCGCGCGGGACCTCCACAGCGAGCAGGGCCTGCAGGCTGTCGTCACCACCGTGATGACCAACCTCGGCTTCGTCCAGGCGATGCACGAGCTGGGCATCGAGGTGGTGCAGACCCAGGTCGGCGACCGCTACGTGCTGGAGGCCATGCGACAAGGCGGCCATCCGCTTGGCGGCGAGCAGTCCGGCCACCTCATCTTCACCGACGTCGCCACCACCGGTGACGGGGTGCTGTCCGCCGTACGGTTACTGTCCACGCTCGCGCGATCGGGCCGGTCCCTTGCTGACCTGGCCACGGTGATGCGCCGGTTGCCGCAGGTGCTGGTCAACGTCGCCGACATCGACCGCAGCCGCTTGTCGGGCGCCGACGCCTTGTGGAAGTCCGTGGCGGAGGAGGAGAAGGCACTGGCCGGGAACGGCCGCGTGCTGGTTCGCGCGTCCGGCACCGAACCACTGGTGCGAATCATGGTCGAGGCGGCCAGCGAAGCGCAGGCACGACAGGTCGCTGAGCGACTAGCTGCCGTGGCAGCCGAGGAGCTGCGATCCCATTAGGGGCAACGTCCAGTCGACGGGCTTGCAGGTCGGAAACCTCATCCAACCCCGATACCTCAGTGGTATAGTGAGGTAACTCGAATCGATGAGGTATTAGAGGTGATCCGGACACCCACGCCCACGCCCACGGCCACTCCAGAGGCGAGTCGACGAGGCCAGCAAACGGTGCTCGGCGTTCTGCCGCGCTGGGTAAAAGCCGACGTGGCCAAGCGAGATTCCGGAGCGGATCTCATCGTTGGCACCCAGGCGCTGGAAATCAAGGTGGTGAGCGATGGAAGTCTGGGCGGCGTACGCCGCTTTCTCGCCAACCGCCGCGGCTACCCCGACATCGTCGTGGCCCGACTGTTGTCGCCAGGTGCTCGCGAGGCGCTGTCCAATGCAGGCATCGGATGGGTCGATGAGACGGGCGCGGCCGAGATCGCCGTCGGATCGATCGTCGTCTCGCGTACCGGCCGGACGCCGGAGCCCGTCGCCAGTCGGAACCGATTGGCTCCGGCGGCAATCGCTGTCGCTGAGGCCCTGCTCTGTGGGACGAGGGCGACCGTCGCAGCGACGGAGTCGGTGACCGGGCTCTCGGCGGGGAGCTGCACCAATGCCCTTCGCGTTCTCACCAACCTTGGGCTTCTCGAGGCCGACGCCAAGCGGGGCCGCTGGTCGGCCCGTCGCGTCGCAGACCAAGATCGACTTCTCGCTGCCTACGCCCAGGCGGTCGAGGCGCTGCCAGCGCCAATCACCCTGCGGGTCGGGGTGGCATGGCGCGATCCTGTTGCCGGGCTCTTGGAGACGGGCCGCAAGTGGAGCAAGGCGAGGGTGGGGTGGGCGTTGACTGGAGCCGCTGCCGCGTCGGTGACCGCCCCGTACCTCACGACGGTCACGTCGACCGAGGTCTACGTCGAAGCCGACACCATTGTGGGCCTGGAAGCAATCGCGGCCGATGCAGGGTTTCGACGCATCGACGGCGGTCGACTGGCGCTTCGGCCCTTTCCCACAGTCGCCATCCCCAGACTGGCCGAGGAGGTCGATGGGCTTCGGGTTGCGCCATGGCCTCGTGTCTACGTCGACCTTCGCGCCTCCGGAGTGCGGGGTGAGGAAGCCGCCGAGCACCTCCGCGAGGTGGTCCGTGCTCGATGACGCCCCGCGCAGTCGCGCAGCACGTGCAGGTAGACCTCGAGATAGCGTGCGGATCCGTCAACACCACACGGCTCGAGCAGGCGCTCCGCGACGCCGAGTTCGAACCAGACAGCCAGCGAGTCTGGCGGTGGACCGCTAACGACTCCGTCCCGGGAACCGTCGTGCTGCGATCAGCTCGGTGCCGTGAACCTTCGTGGCACTGGGTTCGCCTCTCGCGATGTCGAGGTCCGTGAGCTCAGGACCCGAGTCGGCGGCGTCGAACACATCGCCGAGATGAACGTGACCGGACTCGCCGGGTTCTTGCTCGCCAAGTGCGCGGCTGCACGGTCGCGGCGGAAGACCAAGGACTGGTACGACATCGCCTTCGTCCTGCTGCACAACGACGCCGGCGGCCCGCAAGACGCGGCTCGAGCGGTGCTCGACCAGTTTGGCGATGAGCTGGCACGAGTTCGAACCGCGCTCGATGACCTGCTCGCCAACTTCGCGGCGCCGGACGCCCAGGGTCCCACTGCCTACGCGGAGCAGATGACGATCGACCACCCCGAGCTCGACACGACCACGCTGCTCGCGGATGCGGTCGTCGCCGTTGAGACGTTTCACGATTGGCTGTTTCAGGCCTGAGCCGGGCCTCGGTCCGTGCAACACGGCATCGCTCGCCAGGACGCAACTGGTCGCCGCTAGGAGGCGCCCGCCGGCAGCACGTAGCGGATCCCGTCGCGCTCGATGCGCCCGTAATCGGTGGTGCGCTCGGCGGGCACCCTCCCGGCCTTGGTGGCGATGCCCCGGAGCGTTTCCGGGTCCTGCCGGACGCCGTGGTCGGAGCCGGCCATGCGTGAGATCGTCTCTTCCATCAACGTTCCGCCAAGATCGTTCGCCCCGGCCCGTAGGAGCGCCACCGCGCCCTCCAGACCCACCTTGACCCAGGACAGCTGCACGTTGTCGATCGCACCTTGCAGCACCAGGCGGGCGACGGCGTGCACTCGCAACACATCGTCGAAGTCGGGACCGGGGCGGGCCAGGCCAGCCAGGTAGATCGGCGCCTGACGGTGGACGAAGGGCAGCGGCACGAACTCGGTGAAGCCGGCGATGCCCCGGTCGAGGTTGCGCAGCTGCAGGCGGCGCAGCAGGTGCAGGTGCGCCGCCCAGTGGCGTGGTTCGTCGACGTGGCCGAACATCATCGTCGACGACGAGCGGATACCGAGCCGGTGCGCGGCCGAAACCACCTCCACCCAGGCCTCGGCGGGCAACTTGCCCTTGGTCAGCACCCAGCGGACCTCGTCGTCGAGGATCTCGGCGGCGGTGCCGGGGATGGTGCCCAGTCCCGCGGCTTTCGCCTCGGTGAGGAACTCGGTCACACTGATGCCCAGCCGCGACGCGCCGTTGGCGATCTCCATCGGGCTGAAGGCGTGGACGTGCAGGTCGGGCACCCGCTCCTTGATTGCCCGGACGAGCTCGAAGTAGTAGTCGCCCCCGAGGTCCGGGTGGATACCGCCCTGCATGCAGACCTCGGTCGCGCCCTGCTGCCAGGCCTCCTCCGCCCGGTCGGCCACCTGCTCCAGCGACAGGAAGTAGGCGTCGGGGTCGTCGCGGCGCTGAGCGAACGCGCAGAAGCGGCAGCCCGTGTAGCAGATGTTGGTGAAGTTGATGTTGCGGTTCACCACATAGGTGACCAGGTCCCCGACCCGATCCGCACGCACCGAATCAGCGACCTGGCACAGCGCCGCCAGCTCAGGCCCGGCGGTGTCGAACAGCAGCAGCGCCTCGTCCTCGTCTACAGCCCGCCCCGCCTCGGCCCGGCGAAGGATCGACGCGACCTGCGGGCGCACCGTCATTCGCCGTGCCACCGAGCGCACCCGCTGGCGGGTGCCGAGCGCGTCGGCGGCGATCAGCCCGCTGTCGCCGTACACCGCCTCGGCGTCGGCTCGCAGCACCGAGTCGCGTCGCAGCGCCGTCGTCGGCTGGCCGGCAACCGCGTCGCGCCAGCGGCCATCGTCGCCGGAGGGTCCGACCAGTTCGTCGGGGTCCTGCCACACCATCGGCGTCGGCCGGCAGCCGGCTCGGGCCAAGCCCTCGGCGTCGGCCAGCGCCTGCACCGGTCGTCGCATGCGCCCGGCCAGCCACGGATCCGGCCGGCGGACGTACTCGGGGTAGACGCACAGCCGCTCGACGAGCCGGTGGCCGGTGGCCGCGGTGCGCGAGGCCAGCTCATCGAGCTCCGGCCATGGCATCTCGGGATTAACGTGGTCGGGCGTGACGGGCGAGACCCCGCCCCAGTCGTCGATGCCCGCCCCGACGATCGTCTCGACATCGTCGGGCGACAGGTTGGGCGGCGCCTGCAGGTGCACCTTGGTCGGCAGCACGAGCCGCGCGACGGCGATGGTCGCCAGCAGCTCGTCGCGACCCGGTTCGTCGTGGTGGCGCATCGCGGTGTCGGGCTTGGCCCGGAAATTCTGGACGATCACCTCCTGCAGGTGGCCGTAACGGCGCGCGCTGTTGCGGAGGGCGAACAGCGCCTCGACGCGCTCGCGGTCGGTCTCGCCGATGCCGATGAGGATGCCCGAGGTGAACGGGATGGAGAGCCGAGCGGCGTCGGTGATGGTCCGAAGCCGCCTCGCCGGGACCTTGTCAGGAGCGTTGAAGTGGGCTTGCCCCCGCTCCAGCAGCCGTTCGCTGGTTGCTTCCAGCATGATGCCCATCGACCCCGAGACCTGCTTCAACGCCGCCAGGTCGGTCCACGACAGCACGCCGGGGTTGAGGTGGGGCAGCAGGCCCGTCTCCTCGATGACGGTGATGGCGACCGCACGCAGGTACTCCAGGGTGGTGGCGTAGCCCCGTGCTTGCAGCCACTCCAGCGCGGCGGGGTAGCGGTCCTCGGGCTTGTCGCCGAGGGTGAACAGCGCCTCCTTGCAGCCTGCCGCCGCTCCCCGCCGGGCGATGTCGACGACCTGCTCGACCGACAGGTAGGCACCCACGTCGCCCTTGGGCGGCCACGCGAAGGTGCAGTACCCGCAGCGGTCGCGGCACAGATGGGTCAAAGGAATGAAGACCTTGCGGCTGTAGGTGATGCGATCGCCGTAGACGGTGTCGCGGACGCGCGCGGCGACGGCGGTCATCGCGTCGAGCGCCTGGCCACGGGCAGACAGCAGCCAGGTGGCTTCGTCGACGTCGAGGGTCTTGCCGGCGTCGGCCCGGGCGAGGGCGCGCCGAAGGCCGCCGGGCAGGGTCCGCAATGCTGTGGCCGTCATGGGCCGCATGCTAGGAGGTTGGGCGAGCGACGCCAGACGTCAGGGCTGCCGGCGCCGAGCCACCACCGCTGCCACCGCTCCCACGGAGAGCACCGCCAACCCCACGGCCGTCACGGTCGCCCATCCCGGACGTCGCCAGCGCCTCAGCCCGACACCGGCCTGGCGAGGCGCCGCGATCACGTCCACGGCATGGGCTCGGGATAGCCGCGGGGTGTGCCCGTCATCGTCTTGGGTCGCGGCACGCACGTCGGCGTCGACATGGCGAATCCGCGCCGACGGAACCGACCCCAGTGCGGCCTCGACGACGCCAGGCTCGGCCTTGCCGTCGAGATGCACGCCAAGCTCGACCGGCCCGCCCAGCTCATTCTCGATGGCGGCCAGGCCAGCGTCGCTCTGCGGTAAGCGGGCGATGGCGCCCAGCAACACCCCGAGACCGGCGCCCACCGCCGCCGAACCGCCGCCGGTCGCCCACATGGCGCTGGTCCGCCAGCCAAAGACGATCCAGCCCAGGGCCAGCCCCAGCAAGCCCGCCAGCACGCAACCAACGGCCATACCCAGCACCGCGGAACGCAGCGTGTAGGAGATCACCCGCTCATCGCGGTCGATGTTGGAAACTTCATCCGTGCGGTGGCTCGCCTCGTCGGCCTTGCCGAGCAGCGTGATGTTGGAGCCTTCGACGCCGCGACGCTCCAGCGCCTTGATCGCCTTGCGGGCGTGGCCCATGTCCGCGAACGTCGCGGTCACATCGGATCCCTCCGGGATGGGGGGCCGGCTGGGCCGGCCGGCCGTGTCTTGCTCCTCGCTCACCCGAGCAGGCGGCTGAGCGGTTCGATGGCGAAGTACAGCACGAAGGCCACGCTGGACAACAGCATCAGCCAGTGGACGTCGCGCGCCCCGCCGCCGACCAAGCGTAGAACGGTATAGGACACGAAGCCCGCGCCGATCCCGTTGGTGATGGAGTAGGTGAACGGCATCGTCACCATCGTCAGGAACGCCGGGATCGCCACGGCCACGTTGTTCCACGGCAGCTCGCGGAGCACCGACAGCATCAAAAAGCCGACGAGCACCAGAGCCGGTGCGGTCGCCTCGGCCGGGATGACCCCGGCGAGCGGGCTGAAGAACAGCGCGAGCAGGAACAGCAGGCCGGTGACGATGCTGGCGAGGCCGGTACGCCCGCCCTCGGAGATGCCACTGGCTGACTCGATGTAGGTGGTGGCGCTGGAGGCCGACGCCGCTCCGCCGGCGACGGCGGCCAGCGAGTCGACCAGCAGCACGCGGTTGGCGCCGGGAAGGCGCTGGTCGTCATCGAGGAAGCCGGCCTCGTTGCCGAGCGCGATCGCGGTGCCCATCGTGTCGAAGAAGTCGGCGAGCATCAGGGTGAAGACCGCCAGCACCGCGGCGATGACGCCGAGCTTGGCGACGAAGCCGAAGGAGAACTGGCCGAGCAAGGAGAAGTCCGGCAACGCCACGATGTCGGTTGGCATCTGAGCCACACCAGGGCCCACCTCCAGCCATGCCTCGCCGCCGGACAGCAGGTTCGCCATGATCGCCAGCAGGGTCGTGCCCAGGATGCCGAACAGCAGGGCGCCCTTGATCCCGCGAGCCACCAGCACGGCGGTCAGCAGCAGGCCGACGACGAACACGCCGACGCGCACCGAGTCGAAGCTTCCCAACGCCAAAGGGGTTCCCGAGCCCTGCACCACCACGCCCGCGGTCGCGAAACCGATGAGGGTGATAAACAGCCCGATGCCAGCCCCGATCGCCTTCTTCAGCTCCAGGGGGATGGCGTCGAGCACCGCCTCGCGGAAGCCGGTCAGCACCAGCAGCGTGATGAGCAGGCCCTCGGCGACGACCACGCCCATCGCCTCGGGAAAGGTCAGGCTCTGCGAACCGACCAGCTGGAACGCCACGACGGCGTTGAGGCCAAGGCCGCTGGCGATGGCGAACGGGTAGTTGGCCACACCGCCCATGGCGATGGTCATCACCCCGGCGACCAGTGCCGTGACCGTCAGGACCTGCGCGAACGGCAGGCCGGTCGGCCCGCCCAGGATCGTCGGGTTGACGAACAGGATGTAGGCCATGGTCATGAAGGTCGTGATCCCGGCCACGACCTCCGTCCGCACGGTGGTGCCTCGCTCGCGAAGGCCGAAGCGCCGCTCCAGCGCGCTGGGATTGCTCGTCGTCGCCGCCATCCTGGCCCCTTTCCGCAAACGCCGCTGGCGCGACGCTACCCCAGGAGTGCCGCCATCTCGGCATGCCCGTGTTGGGCGGGGGCGGCCAGGTCACGCACATCTTAGGCTTGGGTCGTTGGCGATGTGCAGTTCCGCCCGCGTGGCGATCAGCAGGCGGCTCAGCTCGACCGGAGGGCTTCGACTGGGCTGAGGACCAGGCACCTGGGACCATCGCTGCGGCGCAGGCGCTCGTCGGCGCTGACCAGCGGCGCCTGCAGCGTCTCGGCCAGCGCGACGTACCAGGCGTCGTACACGGTCACGTTGTCGCGAAGTTCCCACGCCCTGGCCACGAACGGCTCGAACGGGTAGCGCCGGGCTCGTATGGCTGCCGCCCGCAGCGCGGCCGATCTGGCTTCCCCAGCGCTCAGGTCCCCGCGTCGCAACATCGCCCGCAATGCCGAGGTGACCTCGGCGTTCAGCAGCGCTGGCGCGTGAAGCCGCGCCTCCACGGCGATCAAGCGGCGGGCGAGGTTACCCGCAGGCCCTTTGACTGCCACGGCGTCGACTACCACTGACGCGTCGAGCACGTTCACCGGCTATCGCGGTCGGCCCGTACCAAGTCGGTTGAGGAGGTCGCGCTGAAGCCCTCACCGCCGGTCGCCTCAAGCTGTTGTGCGACCTCCGCGATGACCTCGGCGGGCGTCCGCGCTCGCGCACTATCGACGAGTTCTGCGAGTAGGAACTCCTGCAGGCTCATCCCTGCCTCGGCTGCGCGACGGCGATGGACGCGGTGGACGTCATCGGGGACGTCCCGGATCTGAATCGTGGCCATGCATGCATTCTAGCGCATTACACTTCGTTCTAGCGCAAGATCACACCTCGTGCGCAAGAGTGTCATCGCGGTGACTACAGTGCCGGGATGAATGTCGTGGCCCTGGCCGGCGGCGTCGGGGCCGCTCGCTTCCTTACCGGGCTGGTGCGCGCCGTCGACCCGTCCGCTCTGACCGTCGTCGCCAACACCGGTGACGACCTGCGGCTGCACGGTCTGCACGTCAGTCCCGACCTGGACACCATCACGTACACGCTCGGCGGCGGGGTCCATCCCGAACAGGGCTGGGGGCGCGCGAACGAGACGTTCACGGTGGCGACCGAGCTCGCGCAGCGCTACGGGCGCCCGTCGTGGTTCACCCTCGGCGACCGGGACCTCGCCACGCACCTCGTGCGCAGCGAGCGGTTGGCAGCCGGGGCCTCGCTGTCGCAGGTGACGGCCGAGATTGCCGCGGCGTGGGCGTTGCCGTTCAGGCTGCTGCCCATGACCGATCACCCCGTCGAGACGCGGATCGCGACCTCCGACGGGCGGGAGCTGCATTTCCAGGAATGGTGGGTCGGCGAGCGGGCCGAGCCCGGCGTCGAGCGGGTGGAGCTCGCCGGCGCGGAGCGATCACGGCCCGCGGCCGGTGTGCTGACCGCCATCGAGCAGGCCGACGTCGTGGTGGTGTGCCCGTCCAACCCGGTCGTCTCGATCGGGACCATCCTGGCGGTCCCCGGCATCCGCGACGCGCTGCGGCACGCGACCGTGGTGGGGATCTCGCCGATCGTGGGTGGGCGGGTCGTGCGGGGGATGGCCGACCGTCTTCTCCCGGCGGTCGGCGCCGAGGTGAGCGCGGTGGGCGTGGCGCGGCTGTACGCCGACTTCCTGGACGGCTGGGTCATCGACGACGTGGACGCGGTTCTGGCTGATCGAATCACGGCGCTGGGGCCGCAGGTTGCCGTCACCGGCACCGTCATGGACACCGTCGAGGTCGCCGAGTCGCTGGCTCGCACCGCCCTGGAGCTGGCGTGATCCAGATCCTGCCGGTCCGAGGGCTACCCGAGGTGACCGAGGGCGACGACCTCGGCTGCCTGATCGCCGGCGCCGCCGAGCTGCACGACGGCGACGTCGTGGTGGTGGCACAGAAGATCGTCAGCAAGGCCGAAGGTGCGGTGGTGCCCGTTCCTCCGGGCGCCGACATCGCCGCCACGCGCCGGCGGCTGGCGGCAGAGCAAGCCACGCGCGTCGTCGTCGACGCGCCATGGGCGCTGGTGGTCCAGACCCACCATGGGCTGGTGTGCGCCAACGCCGGCATCGACGCGTCCAACACGCCGGAGGGCACGCTGGTCCTGTTACCGGTGGATCCCGACGCCAGTGCCCGCGAGCTGCGGGCTCGGCTGCGCGAGCGGACGGGAGCCGACGTGGCCGTGGTCGTGTCCGACACCTTCGGCCGCCCCTGGCGGACAGGGCAGACCGATGTCGCCATCGGGGTAGCCGGGCTGCCGGCGCTGCGCGACGAGCGGGGTGGCACCGACCGGCAGGGACGTCGCCTGGAGGTGACCGAGGTCGCCGTCGCCGATGAGGTCAGCGCCGCCGCGGACCTGGTGCGTCGCAAGGCCGACGGCGTGCCGGTGGTGATCGTGCGGGGACTGGCCTTCGACCTCGACGACGCGGCCAGCGGGCGCGCCCTGATCCGCGACGCCGCCTTGGATTTGTTCCCACGCGGTCGCGGGATGCTCGGTCAGGCGTTGGCCGAGGCTGCGGACCGTCGGTCGGCGTGGTCCCAGCCCGTCAGTGGCGGGGATCTGGACCGGGCGATCATGGCCGTGATCAGGTGGATGGATCTGCCGCGCGCACCGCGACTGACGGTCGTGAAAGGGTCGGCTCCGACCACCATCCGGGTCCACGGCGCCGGTGTCCGGCACCGCGGCGTGGGAGCGGGAGCCCTCTGCGCCGTCCTGGTCGACCTCGGCTACCGGGCCCGTGTCACGGCCACCTGGCGCTCTGTCCGCGTCGAGGCCGGCCGATAGCATTGGCCCGCCCTGCCGTCCTCAAGCAGCGCAGCGGTAGGACGCTGACTGTCCTCAAGCAGCGCAGCGGTAGGACGCGAATGTTGACCCTGGAGGCAGATCTGTGGCGGAAGAAGCTGGCCTGAGCAAGCGGGAGCGCCAGAAGGCGCGGCGTGACGCGAAGGTGGTCGAGCAGCGTCGGCAGGCGGCCAAGGCCCGTCGCCAGCGCCTGCTCACCTTCGCCGTCATCGGCTTGGTGCTGGTCGGCTTGATCAGCCTCGCAATCGTCAACCGGGTGCGTGAGGGGGAGCAGGCCAGGCAGGTGGTCGCCAATGCGGCTGCCAAGTTAGACGAGCTGGGCTGCACCGAGGATGCGTCGATGGACGACCTCGGCGGCGGTCATCTCGGGAGCAACCAGGAGCTGATCGCCAACCCTCCGGAGACGCTGTATCCCGACCGCCCGGCCAGCTCCGGCCGGCACGTCGGCTCTGTGGCCCAGACCGGTGTCTACGACGTGCAGGTCGACGAGCGTCTGCTGGTGCACGACCTCGAGCATGGCTACATCCTCGGCTACTACTCGCCCGACGCCCCGCCAGGCCAGATCGAGCAGCTCAAGCAGTGGGGCTCCGAGGCCATCGACGGCGACTTTGCCAAGACGATCGTCGCCCCGTATCCCGCTGGGCTGCCCGACGGCACCAACTTCGCGTATGTCGCCTGGGGCATCCGCCAGGTGTGCGACACCTTCGACCCCGACGTGGCGCAGGCCTTCGCGACCGCTCACCACAGCGGTGCGGGCATTGCCCCGGAGAAGACCCTGCCGGCCCACATCGGCGCCGGCCAGGGACAGCTCGCGCCCGAGGGGGGCGAGCCGCTGCTGCTGCCGCCGTTGGCCGGCGGCGGCGAGGGCGCTGCGCCGTCAGAAGGCGGCACCGAGGGTGGCCAGCCCGCCAGCGAGGCGGCCACCGAAGGCTGAGCAGGGCTGGTCGCAGCCCATCCGTTCACGGCTGGGTCATGCGGTAGCCGGGTAGGATTCACGGTCCAGCCGTCTTGCGAAGGGGTGAGCCATGTGCGGGATCATTGGATACACCGGCCCGGATCAGGCTCTGCCGGTCCTGCTCGACGGGCTGGGGCGCCTGGAGTACCGGGGTTATGACTCGGCCGGCGTCGCGGTGCTGGGCGACGGTCTGCTGGTCGTCAAGCGGGCGGGCAAGCTGGCCAACCTGCGCGCGGCGCTCGACGGTGCCGAGGTCATCGGAACGACGGGCCTCGGGCACACCCGCTGGGCCACCCACGGCGTGCCCAACGATCCGAACGCTCACCCGCACTCCGACGGTTCCGGCGACCTCGCCGTGGTGCACAACGGGATCTTCGAGAACTACGCCGCGCTGCGCGCCGAGCTCGCCGAACAGGGTCACCGGTTCACCTCTGACACCGACACGGAGGTGATCGCCCACCTCATCGGCGCGCTGCGTGAGGAGGTGGGCGGCGACCTGGCGGCTGCCGTCCGCGCCGCCATGCGCCGGATCACCGGCGCCTTCGCGCTCGCCGTGATCGACCGCCAGCACCCGTCGGTCATCGTGGCGTCACGGCGGGAGGCACCGCTGGTGCTCGGTCACGGCAAGGACGCGAGCCTGCTGGCCAGCGACGTCGCCGGGCTGATCGCGCACACGCGGGACATCACCGCGCTGCTCGACGAGCAGATCGCGGTGCTGACCCCGGCCGGCATCACCGTGACTGACCTGGAAGGCAATGCCGCCCAAGGGCATCATTTCATCGTGGACTGGGACGTCGAGGCCGCCGAGAAGCGGGGCTATCCCCACTTCATGCTCAAGGAGATCCACGAGCAGCCGCAGGCGGTCGCCGACACCCTGAAGGCCCGGACCGACTCCGACGGGCGGATCGTCCTCGACGAGGTACACCACGCCGTGCTCGAAGACGACCTTCGCCACGTTGACAAGGTCTACGTGGTGGCGTGCGGCACCAGCTACCACGCCGGGATGGTGGCCAAGTACGCGGTCGAGCATTGGGCGCGGATCGGGGTCGAAGTCGAGATCGCCAGCGAGTTCCGTTACCGCGACCCCATCCTGACCCCGCACACGCTCGTTGTGGCCATCAGCCAGTCCGGCGAGACCGCCGACACGATCGCCGCGGCCTCTCACGCGCGTGACCAGCGGGCCAAGGTGGTGGCCGTCACCAACGTGGTGGGCTCGACGCTCGCGCGGGAGGCGGACGCGGTGCTGTACACGCGGGCCGGTCCGGAGGTGGCGGTCGCCTCGACCAAGGCGTTCACCACACAGATCGTGGCGCTTGACGTGCTGGCGCTGTACCTGGCGCAGCAACGCAGGGTGCTGTTCCCGGATGAGTGCCGCGACCACCTGCTGCGCATGGAGCTGCTGCCCGACCACATCAGGCAGGTCCTGGAGCAGGCGCCGGCCATCGCCGAGCTCGCCGAACAGTTCGCGCGTGCCGACTACGTCATGTTCATCGGGCGTCACGTCGGCCTGCCGATCGCCCTCGAGGGCGCGTTGAAGCTCAAGGAGATCAGCTACCTGCACGCCGAGGGCTTCCCCGCAGGCGAGATGAAGCACGGGCCGATCGCCCTGATCGACCAGGGCGGGCCCGTGGTGGCCCTGGCCACCAGAGGCCACGTGCGCAACAAGGTGTTGTCCAACATCCAGGAGGTCAAGGCGCGCGGCGCCGTGGTGCTGGCGGTGGCCACCGAGGGAGACACCGAGATCAAGGCGCACGCCGACCATGTCGTCTACGTCCCCGAGGTCCACGAGCTGCTGTACCCCGTGCTGACCGTGGTGCCGCTCCAGCTGCTGAGCTACTACAGCGCCATCGCGCTGGACCGCGACGTCGACCAGCCGCGCAACCTGGCCAAGACCGTCACCGTCGAGTAG
>Ga0136617_10002922_pt1 | contig 15269 bp, 13 predicted proteins | sample AntDrymUQ3222106_2_FD_129672 | JGI IMG/M metagenome (GOLD analysis project Ga0136617, IMG submission 129672) | Polar desert sand microbial communities from Dry Valleys, Antarctica - metaG UQ322 (21.06) | ecosystem: Environmental > Terrestrial > Soil > Desert | place: Antarctica: Dry Valley... | reverse complement strand
GACGGGCTGCGCCAGGAGCCGGGCTTCGGCCGTCAGAGCCTGACCGGCCGGGCCGTACTCGCTCAGCGAGTCTTCGGCGCTTCCGGCGCGCGGCGAGAGGCCCTCCGGGAGGCCGCTGAGCGGCGCCTGCAGGAGCTTGACCATGCGCTCGTTCGCGCACGTCAGCACGGGTGCGAGCGCGATCCGGAGGAGATCGAGCGCCGTCGCGAGCGGGAGCGGATCGAAGTTGCCGACGGAGAGGATACGCTCGCCCTCGACGTCGACGAGCGGGTTGCCCTGTGCGGCGTTCAGCTCGATGTCGAGCTGGGTGCGCGCGAATGCGAGCGCGTCCCTGGCGGCGCCGTGTACCTGGGGCAGGCAACGGAACGTGAGCGGATCCTGCAGGTTGCGCGACGCGCCAGGCTCGAAGAGCCCGCTTCCGGCCAGCAGCTCGCGAAGCTCCGAGAGCGTCGTCGCAAGCCCCGGGTAGGGGCGCTCGCGCGCGATCGCAGGGTGGACGAGCGATAGGTTGGCGGCGAAGGCCTCGAGGTCGAGAGCGCCGGCGACGAGCGCCGCATCGAGTAGCCGCTCAAGATCGGCGACTGCGAGCGCGGCGAAGCCGGTGGCGAAGGCGTTGCTGTTGAGGAGCGCCAGCCCCTCACCGGCATCGAGCCGCCGGTCGTCGCCGAGCAGCTCGTGAGCGAGATCGGCCAGCGCCGCGAGATCGGCCTGGCCGAGCGAGCCCAGCATCCGCACCCGGAGCTGTCGGCATTCGTTCAGCGCGTCGACCACTCGCTGCGCGAGGCGAGGTCCGGCCAGACCCGCGCCGCGTGCGAACCCGTTCGCGAGCACGAGTAGCGTGGCGCGAACGACCTCGTCGGGCGCCTCCTCGCCCTGACCCACGAGGTGGTTCAGGATCAGCCGCGTGTTGAAGTCGGCCTGCTCGGCGGCTCCCACCTGCGCGCGCTTACGCACGCCCACGCCGGTCGAGAGCCCATAGACGGCCTCGCCCGCTGCAAGGGCCCGCTCGGCGACTGCGCGCGCCCGTCGCATCCGCTCGAGCGCCGCCGCCTCGAGCTCGACCCCGGCGTCCCCGCGCGCGACCTCGAGCACGTGCTCGAGCGTCAGCGTCGCGCCGGTGAGGACGACTGTCATCCCATTCCTACTCTACGGCCCTGCGCGCCCGCAGCCCAGCGCGCCCGCCGTAGAATCGCTGCACGGCGACCACGTCCTCACCCAGCAGCAAACCGACACCGCGTGTCGGCGGCCGCCTCTCGCGCGCCGTCGCGATGGCGACACCCCTGGCCTTCGCCTCGGGAGAAGGCGCCGAGCTGATCGCGGCCGACGGCGCGCGCTACCTCGACTTCGTCTCCGGCTTCGGCGTCACGAACACGGGCCACTGCCACCCGAGCGTGGTCGAGGCGATCCGTGACCAGGCCGCGAGGTTGCTGCACGTCTCGACCGTCGGCACGACCGAGGCGACGAGCCGCTACGCCGAGCGGCTCTGTGCGCTCGTCCCGATCACGGACGCGAAGCTCTTCTTCGCCAACAGCGGAACCGAGGCCGTCGAGGCGGCGCTGAAGCTTGTCCGTTTTGCCTCGGGCCGACCGGCCGTCGTCGCTTTCGGCGGCGGCTTCCACGGCCGCACGCTCGGCTCGCTCTCGATCTCGACCTCGAAGGCCGGGTTTCGGGCGGGCTACGAGCCGCTGCCCGGCGGCGTCTACACCGCGCCGTATCCTCGCGAGAGCTCCGAGCCGACGTTCGCCGCGCTGGAGCAGCTCTTCCGCGAGCAGGTCGTGCCGCGGCAGGTCGCTGCGATGATCGTCGAGCCGGTGCTCGGCGAAGGCGGCTACGTCGTTCCGCCCGACGACTTTCTTCCCCGGCTGCGCTCGCTCTGCGACGAGCACGGGATCCTGCTCGTGGCCGACGAGGTGCAGTCCGGCTTCGGTCGCACCGGACGTCTCTTCGCCTGCGAGCACGCCGGAGTCGAGCCCGATCTGATCACGCTCGGGAAGGGGATCGCCTCAGGGCTTCCGATGGGCGCGCTCGTAGGTCGGGCGGTACTGCTCGACGCCTGGCCTCCGGGCGCGCACGGGACGACGTTCGGCGGCAACCCCGTCTGCTGCGCCGCGGCGGCCGCGACGCTCGACGTGCTCGAGGAGGAGTCTCTCGTCGAGAACGCCGCCGGCCGGGGGGCGGAGCTGCTCGAGGGTCTGCTCCGCCTCGGCGCGAAGGCGCGCGGCCGCGGGTTGATGATCGGCGTCGACTACCCCTCTGCCGAGGCAGCGACGCAGGTGCGTGAGCGCCTGCTCGAGCAAAAGGTGATCGTCTCGACCTGCGGGCCGGAGTCGCGGACGCTGCGACTCTCGCCGCCGCTCGTCCTCGACGGCGGGCACGTCCGGCGGTTCCTCGACGCCTTCGCCGGCGCGTGAACTCGCTCGAGGAGCGAGTCCTCGCCGAGATCGAGGCGCGGAGCGACGACCTCGTCGCGCTCGCAGGCGATCTGATCCGCTTCGACACCACGGCCCGCGAGCCTGACGACCCGCCGCGCGACGAGGCCGCGTTGCAGCGCTACCTGGGGGATCGCCTGGGAACGGTGGGCGCCGAAATCGACATCTGGGAGCCGGCACCCGAGGACGTGGCGGGTAGCCGGCTCGTGCCGCCCGGGCTCGCCTTCGAGGGGCGGCCCCAGCTCGTCGCGCGGTTCCCCGGCACCGGAACCGGCCGCAGCTTGCTCTTGAACGGCCATATCGACGCCGTCTCGGTCGAGCCGCGCGAGCGCTGGACGAGCGATCCGCACACGCCCGTCGTCCGCGACGGGCGGCTCTACGGGCGGGGAGCCGTGGACATGAAGGGCGGCGTCGCGGCGATGACGTTCGCGGCTGAGACACTGGCGCGACTCGGCGTCCGGCTCGACGGCGACCTGCTCGTCAACACGGTCACGGACGAGGAATCGACCGGCGCCGGAGGCGTCGCCTCGGTCGCCCACGGCGTCGGCGCCGACGCCGGGATCGTCACGGAGCCCTCGGGCTTCGACGTCTGGGTGGCCTGCCGCGGCAGCCTGATGCCGACGATCACGGTCGCCGGCCGGCCCGGCCACGCCGGGCTACCCCAGCCGCACTGGCGCGAGGGCGGCGCGGTCAACGCGATAGAGAAGGCGGCGCTCGTCCAGGAGGCGCTCCGGCGGCTGGAGGAGGAGTGGCAGACCCGGGCCGACAACCAGCACCCCTACCTTGCGCCCGGTGAGATCGTGCCGACGCTGGTCGCCGGGGGCGAGTGGATCGTCAGCTATCCCGCCTCCTGCTCGATCTCCTACCACGTCGCCTATCTGCCGGCCCAGGCGGACGAGGCGGGCTGGGGGAACGCCGTCGAGCGGGAGCTCGAGGAGCAGGTTGCGCGCGCCGCGCTCGCGGATCCGTGGCTGGCCGAGAATCCACCGCAGATCGCGTGGGCGACGGACGTCCCCGCCGCCGAGATCTCGCCGGACGAACCGATTGTCCAGACGATGCTCGCCGCCACCCACGACGCTAGCCGGCCGGGACAGGTCGCAGGGATGAACTCCTGGCACGACGGCGCCACCTACACGCACCTCGCCGGCACGCCCTGCATCTGCTTCGGCCCCGGCCCGATCGAGGCCGCTCATACCGTTGACGAGTGGGTCGCCGTCCGCGATCTCGTCGACTGCGCGCGGGCGGTGGCCCTCGCCGCGATGCGCTTCTGCGGCTCCGGCTGAACGCGTCGACGATTCGGCAGAACGGAGCCCATGGCCTCGTACTCGGTCAACAAGCGCGCCGTGGCCCAGGCAAAACGGCTGATCGACGCTCACCAGTACGTGCTCGCGAGCGCCTGGGGCGACGTTCAACCGAGCGCCGACGACGAGAACGCCTTCCTGGAGTCGCACTCGTGGGCCGACTACAAGACGCGGGCCCCACCGTAGACCCTGTCTCGGTCCCGTTACTCGCCTGCGCTCGCAGGCTCGAGCGGCCGGGCGGACTCGCCCGCGACCAGCGCATCGGGATGCGCGTGGCCGCCGCCGGCCATCTCGTCGGCGTAGGTGATCGACGTGCGCCGGAGCCCGCCCTCGCCGGGCTCGTAGTAGCCCATCCGCCAGAGCGCCGGCGAGTAGACGTGGATCGACGAGGCGGGCGGCCCGGCGGAGTGCCGCATCCCGTGGATGGAGGAGCCGTCGAAGTCGAAGACCTCTCCGTCCGGCCGCGCACGCGTCTCCACGTTGATCCAGCCGCCGGCATCGCGGTAGAAGTAGTCCTCGCAGAGGGCGCCCTCGACCACGTAGACGGCGCCCGATGAGAGATCGTGGTCGTGATAGCCCGTGTCCTGGGCGTCGAGCCAGCAGATCAGCCAGACGTCGACGTTGAGGTCGCGGTAGAGCTGATGGAAGTAGCGTGTGTTCGGATCGTGGCGGACGTGCTCCGCCCAGAACCGGGGCTCCCGTCCGAGGGCGACCGCAAGGTCGGCAAGCTGCAGCCGGGAGAGATTCTCGCCGGCCGCGACCCGTGCGTAGATCCAGTCGCGAAGTTCTGTCATCCGAAGAGACGCCCGGGGTTGTCCCGACACACAGCGTCAGCCACAGCCTGCCCGAAACCCCGGACGGAACGCAAGGTCGCCTCGGAATCGATCACTGGCAGATCGCTGCCGTAGAGGAGCCGCCCCACGCCGTAGGTGGCGAGCGAGAGCTCGAGCGCCCGGTCGCCGTAGGACGCCGTGTCGAGGTAGATGTTCGCCTCGAGCACGCTCCGCGAGTCGACGCCGCGCGAGGCAAGCCGCTCGAGCTGGAACGGAGCGCCGCCTGCCAGGATCGCGAAGACGACGTTGAGCTTCGGCCAGGCGCCGGCGCCCTGAGCCAGCCACGCCGCATAGGCGGCTTGCATCTGCGCCGTGTAGCCGACGACCGCCGGCCACCACGCAGGCGCGCCGTACGGTGCCTCGGCCGGCCCTGGATGTACGAAGAGCACCGATCCCCGGCGCTCGAGCTCGCTGAGGAGCGGCATCAGCTCGGCCAGGTCGGCGAGCGCCTCCGCGCCCACGCAGGCGCCGACGAAGCCTTCGCGGACCGTGCCGCAGGAGAGCGCCTGCAGACGTCCGCCGGCCGCTGCGACGAGCTCGAGTATTCCCTCGTGGTAGGCGTCGATCAGGTCCTCGTCGGGCTCGAGCGTCGGCGCGCACGAGATCACGGCGACGTCGAGCTCGTCGCGGTCGAGCAGCGCGAGCCGCGCCTCGAGAGCATGGGCGGTGAGGTCGATCTCCCAGTCGCCCGACGCGAGCTCAAGCGTGTTCCCGCGCAGCCGGGGCCGCTCGCTGCGCGCCCGAAGCGCCTCGATCAACGCTTCGGGCCACAGGTGCTGGTGCACGTCGTACGCGGGCATGCGAACGATTATCTCCTTCCGCGGCTGGTACGTTCGCCCGACTGTCGTGAACGTCCTCTTCGTCGTCACCGAGCACACCCGCTACTTGAACGCCGAGCGGCAGCGGCGCTACGAGCGCACGGCGCAGCTCCTCGAGGAGCTGGCCGGGACGCCGCCAACGGTCGTCCACTACGCGGATCGCGCGGCCTTCTGCGACTCCGACGCCGTCGTCTTCAGCGGCTCCGATTCACCCTGGGCCGAGCACGACGCGTCCGAGCTCGGGCGGCTGCGGGACTTCGCCGCCGGCTGCGGCCGGCCGGTGCTCGGGATCTGCGCCGGGATGCAGCTCCTCGCCCAGTGCGCGGGCGGCGAAATCGAGCATGCGGCCGAAGCCGAGCGAGGCTTCCTTCCGATCGAGGTCACCGAGGGCAGTGGGCTCTTCCGCGGGCTGCCGGAGCGGGTCACCGTCTACCAGAGCCACACGGACGAGATCACGGTCCTGCCCCAGGGGTTCCGGATCCTGGCCTCGAGCCCGCAATCCCGGATCCAGGCGATCGCCTCCGACTCGCTCGGCTTCTGGGGCACGCAGTTCCATCCCGAGCGGGCGACCGACGAGCACCCGGCGGGTCGGATCGTCCTGGAAAACTTCTTCGAGCTCGCGCGTGAGCGCTAGAGAACCCTCAGCTGTTGCCCGAGCCCGAGGCTACGCGCTCGCTCGAGGATCGCGTGGCCGAGCGCGACGTCGCTCGAGCTGAGGCCGCGGTGCCAGAAGAGGATCCGCTCCTCGTCAGACTCGCGCCCGGGTTTCTGGCCGGCCACGACCTCGCAGAGCTCGCCGTAGAGCGTCTCCTCGCTCAGTCGTCCCGCGTCGACGTGCGCCCGTAGCGCGCCGAGCTTCCCCGCCCGCGCCTGGCCCCAGTCGTCGACGACGACCTTGTCCATCACGTCGGTGAGCGAGAGCTCGACCGCGCTCATCGTCCCGTAGGGAACGACGAGGCAGCCCGGCTCGACCCACTCCGTGAGCAGGTGGGGCGCCGGCCGCTCGAGCCGCGACGCCTCGACCATCACGTCCGCGCCGCGCAGGCACTCCTCCCAGCTCTCGGCCGCGACGACGGGCTTGCCGAGATCCGCTGCAAGCCGCTCCGCGAACGCCTCGCGGCTCTCCGGCCGGCGCGAGTGGACGCGGATCTCCGCGAAGTCGAAGAGGTGGTCGAGAAACCGAACGTTCCAGTAGGCGGTGCCGCGTGCGCCCACGTGCCCGAGGATCCGTGCGTCCCGACGGGCGAGGTAGCGGGCGCCGAGCGCCGTCAGCGCGCCGGTCCGCATCTCCGTGATCGCCGCGGCAGCGAGCACGGCCACCGGAGCGCCGGTGCTCGCGTCGAAGAGGCAGAGCAGGCCGAGCTCGGACGGAAGCCCGAGCCGGTAGTTCTCGACGTAGTCGCCGACGACCTTGACCCCCGCGAGGCCGAGCGGCGCGACGTAGGCGCGGAGGACGTTGAAGTGCCCCTTGAGCGCGGGATCCGGCTCGAGATGAACGCGCGGCTCGATCACCGTCTGGCCCTTGGCCTGCGCAAGGAGGCCGGATTCGACCGCGGCGAGGATCTCGTCGTCCGTGAGGCCGACGCGCTCGACGTCCGCCTCGCCGAGCCAGGTAAGGTCGAGCGGCTCCACGCCCCGGCATATACCACAGCGAAGAAGCGTGCCCCCGGAACCCGAGCTCGAGCTGACAGGCCACGGGCTGGCGCTCGAGTCGATCGTCAGCGTGGCGCGCGAGCGCACCCTCGTCGCGCTCCATTCGGATGCGATCGCGCGCATCGAGGCCGGGCGGGCGGTCGTCGAGCGCTATCTCGCCGAGGGACGCGAGGCCTACGGACTGACGACCGGCCTCGGTGCCCGGGTCGGGATTCGGGTCTCCGAGGACGCGCTGGCCGACGTCTCCCTGCACACGATCCGCGGCCGCGCGAACGCGGTCGGGCCGCGGCTGCCTGCGGACGCGGTGCGCGCAGCGATGCTCGTGCGGGCGAACGGGATCGCGTGCGGCGGCTCGGGCGCGCGTCCTGCGGTCGCCCAGGCTCTGGTGGCGGCGCTGAACGCGGGCGTCGAGCCGGTGGTGCCCGGAATCGGGTCGATCGGCGCCGGCGACCTCTGCGTGCTCGCGCACATCGGGCTGGCGCTGATCGGGGAGGGCGAAGCCCAGATCGGCGCCGACGTGCTCCCCGCCCACGAGGCGCTCGCGCGTGCCGGCCTCGCTCCGCTCGAGCTCGCGCCCAAGGATGGGCTCGCGCTCATCAACGCCTCCGCGGCCTCCGCGGCGTGCGGCGCGCTCGCACTCCACGACGCGCGCCAGCTCCTCGAAGCCGCCCAGGTCGCCGCGGCGCTCGCGTTCGAGGGCTTTCGCGCGAACCTGACCGCAATCGACCCGCGGGTGGCCGCGTCCCGGCCCGCGCCCGGTCAGGCCGCCTGCGCGGCCGGGCTCCGGGCGCTGCTCGCCGACGGGGCGCTCACCCGTCCGGAGGCGGCACGGCGCCTGCAAGACCCACTCTCCTTGCGCTGCGTCAGCCAGGTGCACGGCAGCCTGGCCGCGGCGCTCGACCTGCTCGCGACTGCGCTCGCGCCCGAGCTGAACGGCGCCGGCGACAACCCGCTCGTGCTCACAGAGGACGGGGAGATCGTGTCGACGGGCAACTTCCACACACCCGCCCTCGCGCTTGCGGCGGATGCGGTTGCACTCGGGCTCGCCCAGGTCGGCAATCTCGCGGTCGCCCGCTCGGCTCGCCTGCTCTCCGAGCCGCTGACGGGTCTTCCGGCCAATCTGGCCGCGCCGGGGACGAGCGGGGCCGGGATGGCGCCGCTGCTCAAGGTCGCCGACGCGCTCGCCGGAGAGCTGGTGCACGCCGCCGCGCCCACCTGTCTCGACGCACGCGGCGGCTCGGACGCGGTCGAGGACGATGCGACCGGGAGCCTGCTCGCGGTTCGCCGGCTCGCGACGATGCTCGAGCGGCTGCGGCTCCTCGTCGCGTTGCAACTGGTCGTCGCGGCGAGGGCGGTGGAGCTCGCCCGGCCGGAGCCGCTCGGACGCGGCACCGCGGCGGCCTACACGATCGTCAGCGAGCTCGTCGAGCCACTCACGGAGGACCGGCCGCTCGGCGTCGACGTCGAGCGCGTCGCGGACGAGGCGCTCGGGTCCGGCCGGCTGCTCACGGCGGTGCACGAGGCGCTCCTGTGGACCTCGACATGAGCGCCTGGATCGAGGCGTGGAACGCGACCGAACAACTCCTCTACAGGGTCGAGGTAGGGTCTACGCCCACCCCTTCGACGTCAGAAAGTGGCGCTAGCAGGGAGTTCGGTAGGCGAGCGCCGGTTTCCGAAATCGCGTGTGCTGGTTCGAGCTCCGATCGGGGCATTCTCGCCGTCTGCCGGCCCGGCCGCCGTAGACTCCGTTGGCCTTGACCCCCCTCGACTTGGCGAACGCGTGAGGATTGCCGCCGCGGTGCTCCAGCGCACCGAGGGCCTCCTGGAGGTCACCGAGGTGGAGCTCGCTCCGCCCGGACCCCGCGAGGTGCTCGTGCGGCTACACGCGAGCGGCGTCTGCCATTCCGACCAGAACGCGATCGACGGGACTGCGCCGACCCGGTGCCCGGCCGTGCTCGGCCACGAAGGGGCCGGAGTCGTGGAGGAGATCGGGCCGGGTGTCACGCGCGTCCGCCCGGGCGACCACGTCGCGCTCTCCTGGGCCCCCTCCTGCGGAGCCTGCGAGGAGTGCGTCCGCGACCTGCCTCAACTCTGCTCGACCGCCTGGCCGGCGATGGAATCCGGCGGCCTGCTCGACGGCACGACCCGCCTCTCGCGCGACGGCGAGCCCGTGTACCACTATTCGTTTATCTCCTCGTTCGCCGAGGCCGCGGTCCTGCCCGAGCGGTCCTGCGTGCCGATTCCGCACGATGTGCCGTTCGGGATCGCGGGGCTCGTCGGCTGCGCCGTGACGACCGGCGTCGGCGCGATCTGGCGGACCGCCCAGGTGCGGCCGGGCGACCGCGTCGCCGTGATCGGCTGCGGCGGGGTGGGCCTGAGCGCCCTGCTGGCCGCGATCGCGGCCGGCGCCGGCACGGTCGTCGCCGTCGACGCGAACCCGAGCAAGCTCGACGTCGCGCGCGACCTCGGCGCCGACGAGAGCGTGCTCTGGGCCGGCTCCGCGGAGGAGACGGCGGCCGCGGTCGCCGAGGCGTCGGGCGGGGGCGTTGACTACGCGATCGAGGCGACCGGCCTGCCCGAGGCGATGCAGGCCGCATTCCTCTCCACTCGGCCCCGCGGCGCGGCTGTCCTGATCGGCATTCCGCGCAAGGACGCCGTCCTCTCGCTGCCCGCGCTCTCGATCCCCCGCATGGAGCGCCGCGTGCTCGGCTCCATCTACGGCTCCTCGCGGCCCGAGCGCGACTTTGCCCTCTCGCTCGACCTCTACCGTCGCGGCCGGCTTCCGCTCGACCGCCTGATCTCGCACCGCCTCCCGCTCGAAGACATCGGACGCGCCTTCGAGCTGATGCGCTCCGGCGAGGCGCTGCGGGTCGTCCTCGACTTCAGCCCCGCCCAACGCAAGGCGGCAGCGTGACCCCGGAGGAGCTCGACGGCCGGATCGGCGAGGGCTGGGGAGGCGTCAAGCCGAACGGGAGCCACGTCAACGTCGTGCTCGCGCGGCGCGGCAGCGTCACGGCCGCGGCGGCGACGAGCATGCTGGCCCACCCGTCTCCGGGCCACACTCCGGTCCTCGTCTGCGTCGGCGAGGAGGAGTCCCGCTACGAGCCGGTCTGGCCGCCGACGCTGATGATGAACAAGGCGACCGCCGTTGACGAGCGCCACGAGACGCTCACCTGGGGCGCCGCCCAGCTCGGGATCGCGCAGGGAGTCCTGGACGCGGTCGCGGACGGCGTCATCGAGGCGACCCACGACATCGTCGTGCTCGTGGCCGTCTGGGTCGACCCTGCCGCGGACGACGAGACCGCTCTGCGCCGCGCGAACCGCGAGTCGGTGCGCAAGGCGATCGGGATGTGCATCGAGGGACGAGATCCCGACGCGGTCGCCCGCATGGTCGCCGAGCGGGACTCCGTCAAGAGCCCGTTCTACGGCGGCAGCTGATGAAGATCAGCGGCATCGAGACGCGGGAGTACGCGGTTCCGTTCGACCCGCCCTTCGTCGCAGCGTGGGATCCCGTACCGCGAGCTCGTCAGGAGGCGACGCTCGTGATCGTCCACACCGACGAGGGCGTGGCGGGGTACGCGAGCGGCGACGGACTGCGGGACCGCGAGCTGCTCGAACGCCTGCTCGTCGGCCTCGACCCGCTCCGGACGGAGGTCGTTCGCGAGCTCTGCGAGACGGTCGACTTCCACGGCGGTCGTCCCTGGACGGCCGAGGTCGCCGTCTGGGACCTCGTCGGCCGGATCCTCGACACACCGTGCTGGCAGCTGCTCGGTGGGCGCTCCGACCGACTGCTCGCCTATGCCTCCACCGGCGAGGCCGCCGACGCCGAGGAGCGCGTCGCGCGCTGCCTGGCGCTGCGGGACGCAGGCGTTCGCGCGGCCAAGATCCGCTTCGCGAGCGACGACTGGCGCGAGGACGTCGAGCTCGTCGCCCGCGTGCGCGACGCGGTCGGGCCCCGATTCGACCTCATGGTCGACGCCAATCAGGGCTGGCGCATGCCCGGCGACCTGGCCCCGCGCTGGGACGTCGCCACAGCCCTGCAGTGCGCCCGCGCACTCGAGCCGTTGGGCGTCTACTGGCTCGAGGAGCCGCTGCGGACAGACGACGTCGAGGGCTACGCGGCGCTGCGGGCCGGCACGGCGCTGCGGATCGCCGCCGGCGAGATGGCGCGCAGTGCACACGAGGCCCGCGACCTCGTCGTGCGCGGCGGCGTCGACGTGATCCAGACCGACGTCGTCCTCTCAGGAGGGATCGGTGGCTGCCGGCGGCTCGCCGCGCTCGCCGATCTCCATGGGCGCGCCTGGTCGCCGCACACGTGGTCGAACGGCCTCGGGCTGGTCGCGAACCTCCACCTGGCGCTGGCGGTGTCGACCTGTCCCTACGTCGAGGTGCCGTACGACCCGCCGGCCTGGTCGGCGAAGCGGCGAGACTGGCTGTTGCCCGAGCCGCTCAAGATCGCCGCGGACGGCACCATCGCCCCCCACTCGGGCCCCGGCCTCGGCGTGATCCCCGACCTGGACGCGCTCGAGCGCTACCGGGTTCGGTGAGGATCCGGGCGGCAGTCCTCCACGAGCCGGCGACACCGGTCGTCGTGGAGGAGGTCGAGCTGGCGCCGCCGCGGGATTCGGAGGTGTTGGTTCGCGTCGCCGCCGCCGGCGTTTGCCACAGCGACGTGCGCCTCGCGGACGGCGAGCTCGGCGCCGGGCGCTGGCCGATCGTGCTCGGCCACGAGGGCGCCGGGGTCGTCGAGGCGGTGGGTGAGGGGGTGACGCACGTCCGGCCGGGCGATCACGTCGTTTTCAGCTTCGTGCCCGCCTGCGGCGCGTGCCGGACTTGCCGGGCCGGCAGACCGAACCTCTGCGAGCCCGCCGGCGAGCGCGGCGTCGCCGGCACCCTGATGGACGGCACCTCGCGGCTCTCCCTGCCGGACGGAACCGTCCTGCAGCACGGCCTGATGACCGCCTGCTTCGCCGAGCTCGCCGTCGTCGACGCGGCGGCCGCCGTGCCGCTGCCCCGCGAGCTGCCGCTCTGGCAGGCGGCCTTGCTGGGCTGCGGCGTCGTGACCGGGATCGGCGCGGTGCGGAACACGGCCCGGGTCCGGATCGGCGAGACGGTGTGCGTGATCGGCTGCGGTGGCGTCGGGCTGCAGGTAATCGCCGGCGCCCGCCTCGCCGACGCGGCGCTGATCGTGGCCGTCGACCGGGATCCCGCGAAGCTGGAGCTGGCGCTCCGGCGCGGAGCGACTCACGCGATCGACGTCTCGACGGGCGACGCCGCCGCCGCGGTGCGCAAGCTCTCGGAAGGAGGCGTCGACCACGCCTTCGAGGTCGTCGGCCGGGCCGAGACGATCAGGCTCGCCTGGGACGTCCTTCGGCCCGGCGCGACCGCCGTCGTCGTCGGGCTTGCCCCGAAGGGCGTCGAGGTCTCGCTCCCCGCGATCGAGTTCCTCTCGGAGAAGGCGATCAGAGGCTCGTACTACGGTTCGGCGAACGTCGTCGCGGAACTGCCCCAGCTCGTCGCGTTCGTCGCCGACGGACGGCTGGAGCTCGGCGAGGTCGTCTCGCACGTCGCGGGCCTCGACGGCGTCGAGGCGGCGCTCGAGCGTCTTCGCCGCGGCGAGGGCGCCCGCACGATCATCACGGTCGACCCCGCGCTGGCCGGTTACCAGTCGGTCGCCCGGTAGTCCTTCAGGAACTGGCCCTAGCCTTCGCTGTTCGGTGGCGTCGCCTCGACGGCTGGGACCGGCCCCGGCCAGTCGAAAAAACACAGGCGATCATCGTGTGTGGTAGTCGATCGCATCGCCTCGAAGGCGATACGATCTCCGAACCCGCGCGCCGCGACGCACCAGCGGCAAGTCTTCCAATCCGAGGAGTGAGACGGAATGGTCAAGGTACTCTGCGTCCTCTATGACGATCCCGTAAGCGGGTATCCGCCGGTGTATGCGCGTGACGACATCCCTCGGATCGACCGGTATTTCGACGGGCAGACGACCCCGACACCGCAAGGGATCGACTTCGAGCCGGGTGAGCTGCTCGGGAGTGTCTCCGGTGAGCTCGGTCTGCGTGGTTTCCTCGAGGAGCGCGGTCATCAGCTCGTCGTGACCTCGGACAAGGACGGGCCGGACTCCGTGTTCGAGCGCGAGCTCGTGGACGCGGAGATCGTGATCTCGCAACCGTTCTGGCCCGCGTACCTCACCGAGGAGCGGATCGCCAAGGCCCCGAAGCTGAAGCTGGCGGTGACAGCCGGGATCGGCTCGGACCACGTCGCTCTCCAGGCGGCGATCGATCGCGGGGTCACCGTCGCCGAGGTCACCTACTGCAACAGCATCAGCGTCGCAGAGCACGTGATGATGCTGATTCTCTCCCTCGTACGAAACTACATCCCGTCGTACAAGCAAGTCGTCAGCGGCGGCTGGAACATCGCCGACTGCGTGTCCCGCGAGTACGACCTCGAGGGGATGCAGGTCGGAACCGTCGCAGCCGGGAGAATCGGCTCGGCCGTGCTCCGGCGCCTGAAGCCATTCGAGGTCGGATTGCACTACTTCGATCGGCACCGCCTGCCGGCGGAGGTCGAGCAGGAGCTGAACGTCACCTATCACCCCGACGTCGAGTCGATGGTGAGCGTCTGCGACGTGATCACGATCAACGCCCCGCTGCATCCCGAGACCGAGCACCTGTTCGACGACGAGTTGATCGGCAAGATGAAGCGCGGCGCCTACCTCGTGAACACCGCCCGCGGCAAGATCTGCGACCGTGACGCTGTCGCACGGGCGCTCGAGAGCGGCCAGCTCGCGGGCTACGCCGGCGACGTGTGGTTCCCGCAGCCCGCGCCGAAGGATCACCCCTGGCGCACGATGCGAAACCACGGCATGACCCCACATACCTCCGGCTCATCACTCTCGGCGCAGGCACGATACGCCGCGGGAACCCGCGAGATCCTGGAATGCTGGTTCGACGATCGCCCGATCCGTGAGGAGTACCTGATCGTCGATGGCGGCAAGCTCGCCGGCGCGGGCGCTTACTCCTATAGCGCCGGAAACGCCACCAGCGGCTCGGACGAGGCCTCGCGATTCACGCGTGGCTAGGGCTTGACACGCGACTCGGAGCATGCGTAAACATCACTGGTAACGACGCATCCGGCAACAGATGGGGAAGACGGACAGGAGACGACTCGTGGCAACCGATCTCGAACGCTTCGTCGACGCAGAGGGGCGCGCGCAGCTGGTCGATGAAGTGCGCCGGCGCATCGACGCCGCGGGTGTCACGTACGTCTACTACCAGTTTCCCTCCGTCACCGGCCGCATCATGGGCAAGGGCGTGCCGGCCGCGCACTGGGAGACGATTGCCCGCAAGGGCTTCCAGCTCGTCTACGGCGCGACCGCGAACCTCTTCACCGACCGGCACGGCGACTACATCGGGTACGGGGCCGAGGCGGCCGAGCTCGTCGGGATCCCCGAACCCGAAACCTTCCAGCAGCTTCCATGGGACTCGAAGGTCGCACGCGTCTGGTGCACGTGCTTCCGCAACCGCGAGGAGCGCGACGATCCCGCTGCCTTCCTGACCTCGGACAGCCGCGGCAACCTGAAGCGGATCCAGGCCGAGCTCGAGGCCGAGACCGGCCTTCACCTCCGCGTAGGGGCGGAGCCGGAGATGATGTGGCTGAAGCTGAACGAGGACGGCACGCCCGCCATCGACGGCGTCACGAAGCCCTACTGCTACCACATCGATCAGTTCTCCGAGCTCCAGCCGATCATCCACAAGGTGATCGAGTACGGCCAGGCGCTGGGCCTCGACATGATCCAGGGCGACCACGAGGACGCTCCAGGACAGATCGAGCTGAACTTCAACTTCGACCGGGCGGAGCAGACGGCGGACAACCTCTCGACATTCCGCCAGATCTGCAAGCAGGTCGGCCGCGAGCTCGGTGCGTTCCCGTGCTTCATGCCGAAGCCGTTCATGGGCGTCTCGGCGAACGGCTGTCATCACAACATCTCACTCTGGCGCGGCGACGAGAACGTCTTCATGCCGGACACGGACGATCGGCGGAGACCGAGCCAGACCGGCCTCTGGGCAATCGGCGGGATCCTCGAGCACCTCGGCGCCCTGACCGCCTTGACCGCCTCGACCGTCAACTCCTACCGGCGGCTCTGGGACACCGGCTTCTGGGCGCCCGTCTTCGCCGACTGGGGCTTCCAGAACCGGACGACCGCGCTGCGGGTCTCCGCGCCCGGCCGCT
>Ga0136617_10002921_pt1 | contig 15269 bp, 19 predicted proteins | sample AntDrymUQ3222106_2_FD_129672 | JGI IMG/M metagenome (GOLD analysis project Ga0136617, IMG submission 129672) | Polar desert sand microbial communities from Dry Valleys, Antarctica - metaG UQ322 (21.06) | ecosystem: Environmental > Terrestrial > Soil > Desert | place: Antarctica: Dry Valley... | reverse complement strand
GACCGCCGGTCAACGCCACGCAGCGTCACTCAGCAGGGCCTCGACGTCGACGAGCCGCGGCAACTGCCCGAGCGCCTCGGCCTGGCGAGCGCGGCGGGTCTCCTGGTCTCTTTCGGCCAACTCACGGTCGACTTGGGTGCGCCCGAGGGCGGCGAGGCGGATGAGCAGGTGCTGGCGCCTGGGTTCATCGGGCCAGCGGCGTTGGGCGAGATCGAGCATCTCAGCGAGCTCGCCAGCGTCCGTGAGCGTGTAGCGGGGGCGCTTGGTCGGCATCGGGGGCCGAGTGTAGCACCAGATGCCGTTGGTGCTACACCACGCTCGCGGTCAACGCTTACCGGCCGTAAAGTGTTTCGTCGCTTCGGATCGGCTCTCGCGGTCGGATCAGCGCCGAGGCGCCACGGTTCGGTCGACCGTGCGGTCATAGCCCTGGGCCGGTCGCACGCGGAATCTCGCGGATGCGATCCGCGCGACTCAACGTCGCCTCAGCAGCCCCATCGCTACGAACCACCAACGCGATGACCACGACGGCGATCAGCACGAGCCAGCACCGTCCACAGGATGAGACCGAGATTGGGGCGCGAGCTGAGGCGAGCGCGACCGCCGTGCGCAGCGCGCCGAGAAGTCCTCCGGCTGCTCCCACGCCGCGAAGTGGCCACCGTGGGGCCGCTCGTCCCACACGCGGACGTCGAAGACCGCTGGGCGAACGACCGCGGCGCCTGGGCGGGATCACCCGCGAACGGCGTCACGGCCGTCGGGCTCCACCCGACTCCGCGCGGGAGCGCCACTCACCGCGTCGCGCGGAGGCGCGCGCGCAGGTCGTCGAGGACTCGCTGCTCGACGGGCTCGGGAGCGTCGGTGTGCGGCATCCCCTCCATGCTCACCCGGTGATCGTGAGCCGCTGGATGGCCCGGTCGTCGGTCACGAACGTCAGCACCCCGCTGCCGTTGTAGCCGTTGCCGGTGACGTCGATCGCGACGCGGATCTCCGGGCCCGACCGGCTCACTGCGGTGACCGCCAGCCGGTTGTTGGTGCCCGTGTTCTCCTGCGCATCCCATCGCGCGATCTCTTCACGACCGGTGAACGTGCGCCCGAAGTCGTCCAGGATCGCGACGGGGCCGAAGGCGGCCACGACTCCCGCGTGGTCGCCGCGGTTGGTCGCCTCGATCATGGCCCTGATGGGCGGCTCGAGGCCAGTCTCCTCGCCGCCGCTCATGCGCCGGCGAGATCGGTCAGACCCATTCGGCGCGCGAGGCGCAGGCGGAGCTCCTCGGCGGCGCCACGGCCGACACCGTTGACCAGAGCTCCGCGACAGCGAGCCGGCTTCCGCTGTTCATCGGAGGCGTGATCGGTCTCTCGTTCCTGCTGCTGCTGTTCGCCTTCCGTGCCCCGGTCGTGGCGCTGAAGGCCGGCGTGCTCAACCTCATATCCATCGGGGCCGCATACGGCGTCGTCTCCCTGGTGGCCGAGGGCGGGTGGGCCGGGCAGCTGGTCGGCATCGACACCCACCTGCCGGTACCGCCGTTCATCCCCGTGATGATGTTCGCGGTCCTGTTCGGGCTCTCGATGGACTACGAGGTGTTCCTGATGTCGCGCATCAAGGAGGAGCTGGCCAAGGGCGGCGACGCCCGGATGGCCGTCGTGGCCGCGGTGGCTCGCACCGCCAAGGTCATCACCGCGGCAGCGGCAATCATGGTCGCGGTCTTCGCGGCCTTCGCCCTGAGCCCCGAGGTCTTCCTCAAGCTCATCGGCATCGGCCTGGCCACCGCGATCATCGTCGACGCCACGATCGTGCGGATGATCCTCGTCCCCGCGATCATGGAGCTGCTCGGCGACAAGGCGTGGCGGGCGCCCCGCTGGCTCAAGCGCCTCATCCCCGAGGTCGATCTCGAAGGAGGAGCGCCTCGGCCCGCCGTTGCGTAGCTCCGTCGCATAGCCGACCGCAGCATCCGCCCGGGCCGTGCGCCCGGGCGGATGTCGTTTGGGGGACACCGCCCGCCCAGGCGTGAACCGGAGCTGACTCTCAACTTGCCTATGCTGCGTGGCCTGACCCCTCAACGCGTTACCGGACGTGCGAGAGCCGTCCTCACGGAGGACCAGATGGCGACGCTCGCCGGGATCGGCGACGAGCGCACCGCCACCGCCGGGGACGTCCTCTTCCGCGCCGGCGACCGCACCTACCCGTTCATCGCGATCGTCGAGGGCGAGGCCGCGATCCACGACGCCGTCGGCGAGGAGATCGCCCGCCACGGCCCGTGCGGCTTCCTCGGCGAGATGGACCTGCTGTCGGGCCAGACCGTCTTCGTGACGGCGATCGCCACCCAACCCATGCGCTACATCGCCGTCGACCGCAAGCAGCTCCGCCCCCTGCTCTTCGAGGACGGGGCGCTGTCGGACCTGCTTCTGACGGCGTTCATGGAACGCCGCGAGGCGCTGCAGCAGATCTCCGGGGCCGGCGTGGAGGTGTTCGGCCCGAGGGACTCCGCGGAGACGCGCCGGATCCTCACCTTCGCCCGCCGGCTGCGCATCCCGTTCTCCTGGCGAGACCCCGAGCACGGGGACGCGGAGGCCGCGACCGTGTTGGACGAGCTCGCGCCCGGGGAAGTCCCGCTGATCCGCGTCCCGGGCGGGCGCGAGCTGCGCGGGCCGACCAACGGCGAGCTATCGCGGGCCCTGGGCATCGGGCTCGAGCTCCGACCGCACGAGGAGGTCGATCTCCTGATCATCGGCGCCGGGCCCGCCGGCCTCGGCGCAGCCGTCTACGGCGCATCCGAGGGGCTCGACACGCTCGTGGTCGAACGCAGCGGCCTCGGAGGCCAGGCGACCTTCTCGCGCCGCATCGAGAACCTCCTGGGCTTCCCGGCTGGGATCAGCGGGACCGAGCTCGCCAGCCGCGCCGTCACGCAGGCCCGCAAGTTCAACGCGCGGACCGCGACGCCCTACCGCGCACTGTCCCTGAAGCCCGGCGGCGACCGCCACGCCGTGCGCCTCGAGGACGACCGGACGGTGACGGCCCGCGCGGTGCTCATCGCTACCGGCGCCGACTACCGCCGGCTCCCGGTCGACGGCCTCGACGCGTTCGAGGGAATCAGCGTTCTCTACGAGGCGGGGCCGCCGGAGGCGCATCGGGTCACGGGCCAGCGGGTCGGCGTGGTCGGGGGCGGCAACTCCGCCGCCCAGGCCGCCGTGTGGCTCGCGCGCGGCGGGGCGCTCGTCACCCTCCTGCACCGCCGCGCGGATCTGCGGGCGACGATGTCTCAATACCTCATCGAGGAGCTCGACGGAGCCGGCGTGGTCGTGCGCGACCGGGCGCAGATCGCCGCGCTGCACGGAGCCGAGGGCGAGCTCGAGGCCGTCACCCTCCACGACGGGCAGCGCCTCGCGCTGTCGTCGCTGTTCCTCTTCCTCGGCGCCGAGCCGGGCACGGACTGGCTGGACGACACCGTCGCGCGCGATCCCGACGGCTTCATCCTCACCGGCACGCCCGCCGGAGCCGGCAGCCCGCTGGAGACGAGCGTGCCCGGCGTCTACGCGGCGGGCGACGTGCGCGCCGGCTCGTCGAAGCGCTGCGCGACGGCGATCGGCGAGGGCGGCGCGGTGGTGCAGGCCGTGCATGAGCGTCTGGCACACCTGACCATCTGACCGATCACGGGCGCTGGGCTGGCGCGCCGCTGAGAATCGCCGCAAGCGCTTCCTGCGCCGGCGGCTCGCCGGGCAGGCGTGCGGACCGTGGGCCCGCAGCGATGCCGTCCACGATGACGGCGAGCACGCGCCGCCACAACTCGGGCTCCACGTGGCGGGCACCATCCATGACGGCGCCGACCATCATGGGGATCAGCGGGATGTCGCCGACGCCCACGTCCGCGCGCAGCGTGCCGTCCGCGTGGGCGCGGCGGACCAGCTCGCCCACCGCGGGCTGGATTCTCCCCGCCGCCCGCGTGGCCAGCTCCGTGCCGCCGCCGCGAGTCATGAACTCGCGCAGCCCGCGGTCATCGACCTGCAGCTCGAAGACGCCCTCGAGATACCGGGTGAGCGCCTTCCACGCGTCGTCGTGGGTCAGCGCCTCCTCGGCGAGGGCAGCCACGGCCTCGACGCGATCGAAGAACAGGGCATCGAAGAGCTGCCGTTTGTCGGGATAGCGCCGGTAGACCGTTCCGACCCCGACCCCTGCCTCGCGGGCGATCTCGTCGTGGCTGACGCCGAGCCCGTGCTCGGTCACAAGCCTGCGTGCGGCCTCCAGGATGCGCTGCCGATTGAGCTCCGCGTCGCGCCGTAGGGGACGATCGGAGCGAGAGAGCGAGTCGCTCATTCCGACCCGACGGTACTTGTCGGCGGCGGGTCGTGATCAAGAGGGAGGCAGCACTACTCGAGCTCCTCGCGAAGGACATCCCGAGCTCCGGGCGCGCCGTGCATGCCGATCTCGGCGAAGAGCGGGCCGGCGATCTCCGGGTCGATCGGCCTGTCGATGCCCTTGGGCGGAAGGGTCCGTTCCTCGGCCGGCATGCCGAACGTGTAGATGACCTTCTCAAAACCCGCCGGGGTATAGCCGTTGAGGAGCCGGGACGTCTCGGAGTCGATGCGGAAGCTGTGCACGGTCCCGGACGGTATGAAGACGAAGCTCCCCGGCCCGGCGATGCGCCGCTCGTGGTCCCCCGTCAGGAACGTCACCTCGCCGTCGATCACGTAGAACAGCTCGTGCTGCTCGTGCCAGTGGGGCGGCGGTCCGGAGCCGCGCGGGCAAAGCTCTTCGATCAGGGTGTACGCGCCGCCGGTCTGCTCGCTCGTGGCGAGCATCATCCACAGGATGTCGACCTGCCAGAGGGCGTCGACCTGGTCGTTGCGAGCGATGAAGGGCTCGAGGCTCATGCCCCGACTCCCGTCGCCGGCTGCTGCTCCAACGTCGTGGGCCGGATGTCGGGGTAGCGGTCGTTCTGCAGGTCGTCGAGCGAAGCCTCCCCGGTGAGCATGTACAGCACGTAGGTGGCCATCGTGGCGCCCATCTCGTCGCCGGCCTGGCGCTGCCCGGCGATGTGGGTGCGAAGGTCCTGCGGCGTCCCGCGACTGCGGCGCGCGTAGCGCCGGCCGCTCGTCCGCTCGACGGTCGACACGATGTCACCGAGCGACAGCCGCTGGGCGGCAACGGCGAACTTGCCCGACGGCACAGAAGGGTCGAGCGCCACTCGCGCGATGTAGCGAGCCGTGTCATCGACGCTCGTGGCCTCGAACCGCTCGTCACCACTGCCCCACAGGGTCGCGACCCCGGCGTCGTCGTCGAACTGGACGATCGCGCCGGGCATGGCGAGCATGTCGAGGAACGCGCCGCTCAGCACGTGGACGTGCTCCATCCCGAGCGCGGCGATCGCCTCGTCCGCCTCGCGCCGCTCGTCGAACGGGAGGTGCTCGCCGGGCGGCGCCTTGAACAGATCGAGCGCGTAGTCCGACGGGAGCATGCGACGGGCGCCGTTCGCGGACGCGGCGCGGGCGAGCGCCACCTGCCCGTCGACGATCACCTCGCGCCCGCCCTGCAGCGCGGAGACCACCACGTCGACGCCGCGGGTGGGGCGGTCCAGGCTCTCGGGGTCGGTGACGTCGCCCTCCACCAGTTGGGCGCCGCGGTCGACGAGCGGATCGAGCACGGCGCGCTTGGAGGGGTCGTGAAGGGCCTCCGGGCGGACCAAGAGCTTCAGGTCCGCGTCCTCGCCCTCGAGCAGGTGATGGGCGACGCGGGCGCCGAGCATTCCGGTCGCGCCGGCGAGCAGGACGGTCTGAGACGGCATTGGCGAAGCCTCGCGATCGGGTGGAAGGTCTTGGCGTTGAGCCACGTCGTTCAAGACATGGAGAGACCTCTCAACTTACAGCATGAGCTACGCGCGCAGTGCCCGCTCGACGTGATGGAGGCGCGGCTGCGCGCGGTGGCGGGCCTGCTGTGCCACGCTTGGCGTCGGCCTCTTGGCCCCCTGACGCACCACCACCGCTCGGAGGCCCCCTTGTACCACGCTGTAATCCGTGCCCGCGTCTTGAGAACGTTCGCGAAGTTGAACGAGGGCGAGTACGAGGACACGCTGGCCGGGATGGCCGACCACTTTGAGCATCGCTTCGCCGGCACCAGCGCCATCGGTGGCACCCGGCACACCCTGCCGGCGTTCAGGTTGTGGTTCGAGAGACTGATGCGGCTGACGCAGGGCAAGCTCGACATCCAGGTGCATCACGTCGCGGTCGCGGGGTGGCCTGGGACACAACGGTGGTCGCTGAGTGGACGGACACCGCCACCTTGGCCGACGGCCAGCCGTACTCGAACCACGGCAATCACGTCATCCGTCTGCGGTGGTTCAAGGCCGTCAGCCTCCACGCCATGCTCGACACCGTGGTATGGGATGCCGCCTGCGCCCGGATGCTCGAGAACGGCATCGAAGAAGCCGGCGCTCCGCCGATCGAGGACTGATCGATCGATCACCACGCCTCCGCTCAGTGCAGGGCGTGGCCGAGGCCGCGGAGGACCTGGTCGACGGCCGCCTCGATTACGGCGTCGTCGGGGGGAGTGCCGTGCAGCAGGACGGCGTCCAGGACGAGCCCGCAGAGCATGAGCGCCGCCGCCTCCAGCTTGGCGTCCGCGCTGATCGTGCCGAGCAGCTCGCGGATCGGGCGCTCGCCGTCCTCGACGAACGCGTCACGGATCTCCACCATCTCCGGCACCGCGGAGGAGCGCTCGGCGAGGATCGCCAGGGCGCGATCGAGCCGGTTTTCTACGAACGCGGTCCGGAAGCTCGTGAGCTCACCGACGAGGTCTGCGCGCAAGTCACCGGTGCGGACGTGGTGGGGCATCTCGCCGTAGCGTGCGAACGCGTCGCGCAGGAGGTCGATCCGTTCGGGCCAGTGCGCGTAGACGGTGCCCTTCGCGTAGCCCGCGGCGCGCGCGACGTTCGGTTGGGTGACCGCGTCCCAGCCGTCGTCTATGAGCACCGCGATCGCGGCGGCCAGGACGTCGTTGTGGGTGCGCGCGACGCGCGGATCGACGCCGGCGCGACGCTCGTGGTCCGAAGGCGATGAGCGCATCCGCGCCAGGATAGTGAACGCCCCGTCAATTCTAGGACGCCTAGGTTGTAATTGAACGTTGCGTTCAGTAAGCTCACGAGCATGAACTCTTCAGACGCGCCCCAAACGAAGGACATCGGCCTCGCGGGCAGGGCACAAGCCGACCCGGTCCTCGCATCCCTCATCGACAAGCGCCCGGACTACGACCCGGACGCCTGGCTCCGCGAGTTGCCCGTCATGGACCTGTTCGGCTGTCTCGTCTTCCAGATCATCGGCCAGCAGCTTTCGGTCACGGCGACGCGGGCCATACTCGGGCGGCTCACCAGCAAGTTCGACGGGCATATGCCCAGCGCTGAGGGAGTCGCCGAGCTCGACGAGCAGGCTCTTCGCGACACCGGCCTGTCGTGGAGAAAGGCGAAGACCGTCCTCGATCTCGCGGCGCGCTTCGCCGATGGGCGGCTTTCCGCAGAGCACCTGAGCACGCTTCCGGACGACCGCGTTGTGGACGAACTGACCCAGATCCCGGGCGTCGGACCATGGACCGCCCACGGCGCCCTCCTGATCTCCCTACGGCGCGCGGACGTGGTCCCGGTGGGCGACATCATGCTCCGCAACACCATGAAGACGTACTACGGCTTCGACCACGTCCCGACCGAAGACGAGGTCACCGACATCGCCGCGGCCTGGCGTCCCCACAGAAGCCTCGGTGTGAACCTGCTCTTCGCAGCGGCCGAGTTCGACTCGGCCTCGGCGCCCTCGTCTCGTTAGCCCGATCGCTCAGGCGGCCGACTCGCGGAAGTAGTGCCCCTGCTCGAGGTCGTCGATGAGCCCCGGGTGCGTCGGCTGCCATCCCAGCCGCTCGCGGGTCACCGCGCTCGAGGCGCGCACGTCGAGCGCGACGAAGCCCGCCAGCCACCCGAAGTGCTCGCCCGCCTCCTCGGGGGCGATCGACGTTGCCGGCAGGTCGAGATGTCGGCCGATCACCTCGGCGATCGCGCGCAACGGCACGCCCTCCTCGGCCACGCCGTGGTGCACCGATCCCGCCGGAGCCGTCTCCAGCGCCAGGCGGAACAGGCGCGCGGCGTCGTCCCGGTGCACCGCGGGCCAGTGGTTCTGACCCTCGCCGATGTAGCCCGAGACCCCCCTGTCGCGCGCGATGGCCACGAGGGTCGCGACGAAGGCCTGGTCGCCGTCGCCGTGGACGGTCGGCGCAAGCCGCACGCTCGACGAGCGCACGCCGGAGGGGGCGAGGGAGCGCACCATCTGCTCGGCGAGCATGCGCTCGCCCACGACCGACTCGGTTTCGGGCGCGCTGTCCTCGGTCACGAGCGTGCCGGGGGCGTGGCCGGACAGCCCGGAGGCGATCACGAGCGGTCGGTCGGAGCCCTCGAGCGCGGTGCCGAGCGCCTCGATCGCGCGGCGGTCCGCCGCGGTGGCGGCGGGGAAGTCCCCGGAGAAGGCCTCCTCGTGCTTGAACGCCAGGTGGATGACCCCGTCGCGCGCCGCCGCGGCGGAGCGCAGCTCCTCGAGGTCGTCGAGGGACCCGCGGAGCGCCTCGGCGCCGGCCGTGCCGAGGGCGGTGGCCGAGGCGTCGGAGCGGGCAAGCCCCACGACCTCGTGGCCCGCGCCGATGAGCTCGGGAACGACGGCCGAGCCGATGAAACCGGTTGCGCCGGTGACCAGTACGCGCATGAGAACCTCCAGGTTGCTTGGCCGGCCTCGTCGCACGACGTGCGGGCGGACGGCTGATGACATGTGGTGTCATCAACCTAGCAAGGTCACGACACTTGGTGCCGTCACTATCATTTGGCACCGTGACGCGATGGGAGCCGAACGCCGGCGGTCGACTCGAGCAGGCAGCGCTCGAGCTCTTCGCTGAGCGCGGGTTCGACGAGACCACCGTGGAGGACATCGCCACCCGGGCGGGGGTCACGAAGCGGACGTTCTTCCGGCACTACTCCTGCAAGCGCGAGGTGCTGTTCGGAGGCGGAGACGACTTCAAGCAGTTCTTCGTGGAAAGCCTCGCCCGCGCGCCGGCTTCCGCCTCGCCGCTCGAGGCGATCGCGGTGGCCCTCGAAACGGTTGGCGCCGCCTTTCGGGATCGCCGCGAACCCGCCCGGCGGCGCCAGCTAGTCATTGCGGCCAACGCGGAGCTCCAGGAGCGCGAGCTAGTCAAGCTCGCCTCGGTCGCCGCCGCCCTCGCCGACGCCCTGCGCGAGCGCGGCGTGGCCGAGCCCACGGCGAGCATCACCGCCGAGACGGCCATCGCGGTCTTCCGCAACGCCTTCGAACGCTGGGTCGCCGCGGCGGATCAGCGAGACCTGCCTGAACTCATCCGGGAGTCGCTGAAGGCGCTGCAAGCGGTGACCGCAGGCGGATAGTCCGCGAGCCAGTCACTCCGGCAGGCTGGCGCGCAGCACGTCTCGCAGGGGCGTGGGCGGACGGTTGACGAGGCGCGCAAGCGCCGTGTCGACCCGGGCGAACTGGCCGAGCCGACTGGCCTGGAAGATCCCCATGGCCATGTCGACCCTGACTTCGGGCAGCCCCTGGGCCACGAGCCCGGCCCGGTGCTCGTCGTCACCGACGACCACCCGGCGGATGGGGCGGTCGGCGAGCTTCGAGGTGATCGCCGCGATGTCGGCCAGGTCGACGGCCTCCGCGGCTATCTGAGAGTCGGGCTCGGCGAAGGCGGCGTGAGCGGTCCCGAGGATTTTGGCACGGTTGCGCTCGGCGTCGGCGCGCCGCTTGGGCATCGACAGGTCTTCCCGTCAGTTCGCTCGCCGCTTCACGTCGCCGGTCGACGGATGCCGTCGAGCGCGGCCTGCAGGATCGGCTCGAGATAGCTGGAGTCCCCGCGTATCGCGCTGACGGCGACCACCATGTCGAGGACCTGCTCGAGCGTGAGGTCGTCGCGGATTTCCCGGCTCTCCTGCGCGGCTCTTACAGCCGGATATCAGTCCTCTGCAGGTTAGGTTCATTGTGTGAAGCTGACCGTCGCCGACGGCCAGATCGCCGAGTGGCACGCATGAGCTTCAAGAACGCTCCGGTGACCTGGTCACGGACGAGACTCCTACTCCGGGCATGGATGCGACACTCCCATGCTCCCACCGCCGGGTGTGGCGCGACCCCGCTGTGGCGGGTCGCGCCGACATCGCGCGTCCTCTGAGCTCGCCGACCTGCCGGCTCAGCGTGCCGTCAGGTGGCGGGGTGCAGGAGGTCATCGAGCCCGATGCGCCGGTAGAAGCGCTCACGGACGCGGTCGCCGAGCGCATTGACCTCGGTGGCGCCGTCGTCGGCCGGGTCGATGTGCATGCGGAACGGGCGCTTGCCCTTGGGGAGGTCGACGACGCGGGCGATCTGGCGGGCGACCTCGGACGGGTCGGCGTCGTCGGGGGCGAGCTCTGCGAGTTTCTGGGAGACCTGGTCCATTAGGCCGGCGTAGTGGGCCTCATAGGAGTCGGCGACGGCGGTGTCCTCGGCGTGGCCGGCGTTGGCGAAGTGGTTGGTTCCGGTGGTGAAGGAGCCGGGAACCACGATGGTCGTCTCGATGCCGAAGCGGGCGAGCTCTGCGGCGTAGCTGACCGCCAGGGAGTCTTCGGCCGCCTTGGCGGCGAAGTAGGGCGCGAGGTAGGGCGGCGTGCCGCCGCGGGTGCTGGTCGATCCGACCCAGACGACCAGCCCGTCGCGCTGCTCGCGCAGGTGCGGCAGCACGGCGCGGTTCACGCGCTGGGTGGAAAGGACGTTGGTGTCGTAAACGGCGACGAGCTGGTCGGGGGTGAACGCCTCGGTCGGGCCGAGGACCATGTGGCCGGCGTTGTGGACTACGACGTCGAGCCGGCCCGACCGCTCGAGCAGGTCGGGCACGGCGCGGTCGACGGAGGCCTGGTCGGAGACGTCGAGCTCGATGGGCCGTAGGTCGACGTCGTGGTCGTGGGCGTAGGCGCGGGCGTCGTCGGCGGCCGGGCGGTTGCGCCCGGCCGCGTCGCGCATGCTGGCGTAGACGGTGTGGCCGGCGTCGGCGAGCGCGCGTGCGGTCATGGCGCCGAAGCCGCTCGAGGCGCCGGTGATCAGGACGGTCTTGGGCATAAGGATCTCCGTTTCGGGATTGTTGTGTTGGGTGAGGTCGTGCCAGGCCGGGGCCGCTATGCGACGCCGCCGTTGGCGTAGAGGACCTGCCCGTTGACCCAGCGGGCGGGGCCGGCGAGGAAGGCGACGGCCTCGGCGACGTCGCCAGGCGTGCCGAGGCGCTCCAGCGGCGCCATGCCGGCGAGGTGGTCGATGGTCGCCTGGTCCTTGCTGTCGAGGAACAGCGGAGTGGCCGTGGGACCGGGCGCGATCGCGTTGACGGTGATGTCGCGGCCGCGTAGCTCCTTGGCGAGGATGAGCGTCATCGCGTCGACGGCGCCCTTGCTCGCCGCGTAGGCGGTGTAGGAGGGCAGGGCGAGCTTGACGACCGACGAGGAGAAGTTGACGATCGCGCCGCCGCTGCGTAGCCGCCGTGCCGCCTGCTGGTCGACGACGAACGTCCCGCGCACGTTCGTGCGGTGCATGCGGTCCAGGTCCTCGAGTCTGAGGTCGGCCAGCGGCGAGAGCAGCATGATGCCGGCGGCATGCACGACCACGTCGACGCCGCCGTAGAGGTCCTCGGTGCGATCGAACAACGTGCGCACGTCGTCCTCGTCGGCGACGTCGGCGTGGATGGCGGTGGCCGTGCCGCCGGCGGCGGTGATCGCGTCGACGGCCTCCTCGGCGCGGTCGGCGTTGCCGGCGAAGTGCACGATCAAACGCATGCCGTCGGCGGCGAGGCGCTCGGCGACCGAGCGGCCGATGCCGCCGGACGCGCCGGTCACGATGGCCACGCGGGTGTCGTTGATGTCGGTCTCGGGGCTCATGGCTTCCTCCACTGATCGATTGGTCTGGGCCGGTAGCACCGCTACTCCAAGAGCGGAGCGCCGGTACGCACACCCGTAGCATCTTTCTGGGCGAGTGGTAGCGGCGTTACGCCTCAGCTAAGATCTCCGGGCGGTGGACACGCGCACGAAGATGCTTGAGGCCGCCGAGGCGCTGCTCGATGTGTCGCCCGACGGAGACATCTCCACGCGCGCGGTTTGCGAAGCCGTCGGCGTCGGCGCGCCGATGCTCTACCGGCTCTTCGGCGACAAAGCGGGACTGCTGCGCGCCGTCGTCGACTATGGCTTCGACCGCTACCTGGCGACCAAGCGGGCAGCCGCGCCCTCCGACGATCCGGTGGCCGATCTGCGGTCCGGCTGGGACACGCACATCGAGTTCGCGCTCGCTCACCCGACCGTGTACCGGCTGATGTACTCGCCGAGCTTCTCCACTGTGCCGAGCGCGGCGAAGGAAGCTTTGCGCCTGCTGCGCGAGGTGCTCGACCGCTGCGCCGCCGCCGGCCGCCTACGCGTGGACCCGGGTGTCGCCGCGCAGACGATCATGTCCGCGAACGTCGGCGTCGCTCTCAGCCTCGTCACCCAGCCCGACGTCTACGTCGATCCCGACCTGTCCGCCCGGGTCAGGGACGCAGTCCACGCCCGCCTCCTCATCACCGGCGAGCCCGCATCGACGACATCGGAAGTCACGACCACCGCGCTGCAGCTGTCGGCGCAACTCCGCGCCTCGCCCACCGCGAAGGTCACCCCCACCGAACTCGCCCTCCTGCATGAATGGCTCGACCGCCTCGCAGCGCCTCGCTGAACGCATCGCCGCAGCCGCCGAGATCGCCCCCCCCGTCGATCGCCCCATCCCTTGGTCGCCTGCGAGTCGGCGACCTGCGGCTTCGCGGTCGCCCCTGACGCCACCGTCCGAAGAGACGACGCGAATGCACTACCTGGACCCATGGCGCCTCTACCAGCTGGATGAGAGCAGCCCATGCGCTCGGACCACTTCTACGCTCTGCATGTGAGGAACCTCCTCGACCGGCCGCTCGACGAATGACCCTCGACGACGTCCGCGCAGCGTTGTCCGCGGCGCGCGACGAGGACGACCGCTGGGAGGTCAAGGGCGGCACGCTGCGCGTAGAGCATGTCTTCCGGCCCGGTGCCCGTGATGAGGACGGTGGTCATGACTCAGCGCTCGCTGTCGAGGTCGCCCATCAGGAAGTCGGCGTAGCGCCCGCCGGCCGCCGCGCCGGCGGGCACGGCGCCCTCGATCTGCGCCAGATCGTCGGCGTCGAGCTCGAGGTCGACCGCCCCGAGAGCCTCGTGCAGGCGGTCGCGGCGGCGCGCGCCGACGAGCGGCACGACGTCCTCGCCGCGGCTGAGGACCCACGCGATCGCGACCTGCGCCACGGTGGCCTCGCGCGCGTCGGCGACTTCGCGCAGGCGGTCGACGAGCGCGAGGTTGTGCTCGAGGTTCTCGCCCTGGAACCGCGGGCTGATCGAGCGGAAGTCGTACTGGGAGAGCTCGCGCTCGGGGCTCCAGTGGCCGCTGAGCAGCCCGCGCGAAAGCACGGCGTAGGCGGTGACGCCGATGCCGAGCTCGCGGGCGGTCGGCAGGATCTCGTCCTCGAGGCCGCGCGAGACGAGCGAGTACTCGATCTGCACGTCGCTGATTTGGTGCACCGCAGCCGCGCGGCGCAGGGTCTCGGCGCCGACCTCGGAGAGACCGATGTGGCGGACGTAGCCGGCCTCGACCATCTCGGCGATGGCGCCGACCGTCTCCTCGATCGGCACGTCGGCGGCCAACCGCGCCGGCCGGTAGATGTCGACGTGGTCCGTCCCGAGCCGGGTGAGGCTGTAGGCGAGGAAGTTCTTGACGGCCTCGGGACGGGCATCGGAGCCGACGAAGCCGCCGGCGGGGTCGCGCATGCCACCGAACTTGACGCTGAGCGTCACGTCCTCGCGGGCGCGGTCGGCCAGGGCGCGAAAGATCAGGAGCTCGTTGCGGCCCGAGCCATAGAAGTCACCGGTGTCGAGGAGGCTGATCCCGGCGTCGATCGCCGCGCGTATTGTCGCGATACTCTCGCCCTCGTCGGTCGGGCCGTACATGTCCGACATGCCCATCGCGCCCAGCCCGATGGCCGAGACGCGAGGTCCGTTGGTACCCAGCGTGCGCTTGTTCATGATCTGCAGTGTGGTCGGAGTGGACGCTGATCTGAAACACCGATCCGGTGTGACTTCACCAGGAGCCGGCGGGTCGCGTGCCTGAGCTGCGTCACCTGCGGGCGTTCGTCGCGGTCGCCGAGGACCTGAACTTCACGCGCGCGGCCGAGCGGCTGTTCGTCGCGCAGCAGGCGGTCTCCAGGGCCGTCGCGCAGCTCGAGCGCGAGCTCGGGGTCACGCTGCTCGAGCGCACCACCCACGCGGTGCGGCTCACCGCGGCGGGTGAGGCGCTGCTCGCCTCGGGCCGCGAAGCGCTTGTGGGCGTCGACGCGGCCTTGGCCGAGGCGCGGGCGATCGGACGCGGCCTGGCGGGCACGGTCCGGGTCGGTGTCACTCCGGCCGTCGGGTCGCTGGTGCGCTCGGAGGTGGCGCGCGCCCTGCGGGACGGTGCCGAGGAGACGAGCGTCTCGTTTCTGCAGATCCGCCCCGATCAGACCGGGTCGCTGTTGCGGGATCGGGCGCTGGACGTGGCGGTGGTGCGGACATGGCCCGGGCTGCCGGACATCGACAGCGCGGCGCTCCGGCCGACTCGGGCGGTTCTGCATGTCCCGGCCGGCCATCGGCTCGCTGACGTGGAAGTGGTGCGCCTAGCTCAGCTCGATGGTGAGCGCCTGCTGTGCTGGAACCCTCCGGGTACCGCGTATACCGACTTTCTCATCACCCGCCTCGAGGCAGCGGGCGCTCGAGTGGAGCCGGTCCAGGCGCGCATCATGGGCGGAGAAGAGCCTCCCGACTTGGGTGATCGTCAGGCGATAGCGCTGCTTCCCGAGGGTTGGCCGGTCGGCGACCGAGCGGTCATGGTCCCGCTCGCGGACCCCGTCGACCTTCCCCTTTTCGTCCTCTGGCTCGCCGGCGCACCCTCGCCCGCCGTCGCGCGCGTCCGCTCCGCGCTGTCGTCCGGCAACGCCGGAACCCGCTGATGCGGACCCGACACCAGCGGTCGCCGAGGCGAGCGTATGCACCTGGTCGCCCAAGCGCCGGAGACCTCCTCAGCGCGCTGCTTTACATAACCCACATTATCGAGCGTACCTCGAGCGCGCGCGCCGCTGAGCCGAGCGCTTGCCACACCGCATCCCGAGCTACCCAACCGCCTCCCCGGGCAGCACTGCCAATCCGGAAGAG
>Ga0136617_10002920_pt1 | contig 15271 bp, 15 predicted proteins | sample AntDrymUQ3222106_2_FD_129672 | JGI IMG/M metagenome (GOLD analysis project Ga0136617, IMG submission 129672) | Polar desert sand microbial communities from Dry Valleys, Antarctica - metaG UQ322 (21.06) | ecosystem: Environmental > Terrestrial > Soil > Desert | place: Antarctica: Dry Valley... | reverse complement strand
GGTCGCGCATTAAGTAGACCCCGGGCTTATGCGGAACGTCGTGGACGCGCTTCGCGAAATCGGGCTTCTCTTTGGGCAATGCGGACGGCATGTGAGCGAAATCAGAGTCCCGCTACGCCTGGGGATTTGCAACCGCCATAGCCGTATCCGCACGTTCTGCGCTCGTAGCCACGTGCCCTGTGGGCCGCGTGGAGGTTGCTTCTGAAATCATGCCCGCACCCGCACGTCCCGCAGGGACGTGGCTACACCGCCTTCCGCCGCGGCGTGGCCGAATGGATCATCATCAGTTCGGTGACGTTCTCCGGCGTCAGCAGACCGACGAGCCTCTGCATGCGGTCCAGGACCGGCACGGCGGGGCAATTAGCCTCCTGCATGATGCGAAACGCTTCGTCGAACGACGTGCCGGTGCTCACGGTGGGAATCCCGCGGCGCATGATGTCAGCGACGCGAAGATTTGGATCATCGCGGCGGAGTGCGGCGATGATGTCGTTGCGCAGAAGCACTCCGGCGACAGCGCCACGCTCATCCACGACCGGAAAGTCGTGCTGCGAGGTTGCGAGCAAAGCATCAACCGCTTCTGAGAGGAGGGCGTCCGCCGGCAGAGTGCGGAAGTCGCGCACCATCGCGCTCGAAACCGGCAAGCCGCGCGACATGTCTTTCATTTGCGCGAGCGATGCCTCCTGTGACGCGCCGATGTAGATGAAAAGCGCGATAAAGATGAGCATCGGATTCCCGAACAACCCGATAAACCCGAAGATGAAGGCGCATCCTTGTCCGATCGTTGCGGCGATCTGCGTGGCGCGCGCGTAATTCAAGCGGGTGGCCAGGAGAGCGCGCAAGACCCGGCCACCATCCATCGGAAACGCGGGCACAAGATTAAACAAAACCAGCCAGACGTTGATGACCATCAGCTTCACGAGCATGCTCGACCCTTCCACCGCCGCCGTATCGGTTATTCTCTGGAATCCGATGACGAGAAAGAGACCGAGCGCGATGACGACGTTCACGGCCGGGCCCGCGAGCGCGACGACCAATTCCTGGCTCGGCTTTTCCGGCATTCGCTCCAGGCGCGCGACACCCCCGATCGGCAGCAACGTAATGTCCGGTGTTTTGATCCCGAACGCTTTGGCCGCGATCGCGTGGCCGAATTCGTGCAGCAAGACACACGCGAAAAGCAGCAGGATGAAAAAGACGCGATTGGCTGCCGCCGCCGAACCACCTTGCATGTAATAGGTGAAGCCGAGCCAGCCCAATAAAAGGAGGAACGTGACATGAATGCGGACGAGAATGCCGCCCGCGCGGAAGATGGGGATGGACCAGCTCATATCATTTCGTCGTCAGCAGCGTCTCTGACCGTCGCACTATTTTGGTGAATGCTTCCGATTAATTCCGATGTTTGACGTTGCGGTGATGGGCAGCGGACCGGCAGGTGCCTCCTGTGCAACCTTCTGCGCTCGCGCCGGCCTGCGCACGCTCCTGCTCGAACGCGAGAAGTTCCCGCGCGAGAAGGTCTGCGGGGATTGCCTGAACCCGTCGTGCCTTCCGGTTCTCGAGCGACTCGGCGTCGCAGAGCGCGTCCGGTCTTTGCCACATGGAAAGCTGAGCCGCGTCGACTTCATCGCGATCGGAGGAAAAGTCGTTTCCGTGGCATTGCCGCCTGACGCTGAGATCGCGGTCAAGCGGAGCCTATTCGACGAACTGTTGATGACACGCGCCACAGAAGCTGGGGTTGAAGTGCGTGAAGGCGAGACCGTGACCTCCGTTGTTCCGCCCGACTCCGCCTCGAACGGCTGGACGATGAAAACTGCCAGCGGATCGATCGTCAGCCGCATTCTGGTCGCGGCGGACGGTCGCAATTCCACCGTGGCGCGGCTGCTTGGTCTGTTGCCGCGGATCGAGAAAGAGCGCGTGGCCTTGCAGACTCACCTGCCGCTGCCCAGGAACTTCGGCGATCGCGTTGTCTTGCAGTTCCTGCCTGATGGGTACTCGGGCTATTCGCCAGTTGGCAACGACGAGCTGAACCTCTGCCTGGTCGGCGAATCTCACTCGATGCCTGCGCTCCGCATGTGGGCGGGAAAGACATTCGACGTCCCCCAGGATCAAAACTGGCGCACAGTCACACCGCTTCGGCGCGCCGCGCTTAGTCCCGTTTTGCGGCGCTTCTTTCTCATCGGCGACGCCGCGCGCGTGGTTGAGCCTTTTACGGGCGAGGGAATTTTCTATGCGTTGCGTTCCGGTGAGCTTGCCTCCGAAGCGATCACGCTGCTTCTCCAGACGGGCGATGATCAAAGGGCCGCGCGCGCCTACAGGGCCGCCCACGAGAAATTGTATCAAGGGAGATTATGGATAAATCGAATTGCGCGGACTGCCGTCCTATCGCCGCGCATTACGTCTGCGCTGCTGCGAGCAGGAGTGTTGAGTCCAACCGTTCTTCGAGCCTTAACGGCGAAGATCGTACACTTGTAGCTGCCGTCCGTCCTCGGCGGCAGGAGCGACGCTCCGCCTCTGAGCAACGCGACGTCATACCCGCACGCTTCTGCCGCCGGAGACGGACGGCAGCTACAACCCTCGCGACGACAGAGCGGCGCGCTCCGCCTGGCGGCAGGCCTTCACTGTGTTCGACATCAACATCGCGATCGTCATCGGCCCGACTCCGCCGGGAACGGGCGTGATGGCGCCCGCCTTTGTGGCCACTTCGTCAAACGCGACATCGCCGACGAGGCGGTATCCACGTTTCGTGGAGGCATCCTCCACACGATTGATTCCAACATCGATCACGGTCGCTCCGGCACGCACGTGTTCCGCTTTCACGAAATGCGCCTGCCCGATCGCCGCGATCACGATATCCGCCGAGCGTGTGATCTCCGGCAGATTGCGGCTGCGCGAATGCACCACCGTGACGGTGGCGTTGGCGTGTTTGGCTTTCTGCATGAGAAGAAGCGCGAGCGGCTTGCCTACAATCATGCTGCGGCCGAGCACGACTACGTGCGCACCCGAAATCTCGATGCCGCTTTCCACGAGGAGGCGCTGACAACCCAGCGGCGTGCAGGGCACAAATCCGGAATCGTCGCCCAGAGCCAGCTTCGCGATGTTGCTCGGTTGAAAACCGTCCACATCTTTCGCGGGATCGAGCGCCCGCACGATGACCGCTTCTTCGATCTGCGGCGGCGGCGGCGATTGCACGAGAATGCCGTGCACAGCGGGATCGCGGTTCAGCTCTTCGACACGCGCGAGTAATGCTTCCTGTGAGGTCGAAGCAGGCAGTTCGAGCTTCACGGAATGCAATCCGAGCTCGCGGCACATCTTGTCCTTCGACCGGACATAAGCGCGTGACGCCGGATCATCTCCAACGAGGACAACCGCCAGGCCCGGCGTGATTCCGCGCGTCTTGAGTTCCGCGATCTCGACACGGAGCTGCGCGTAAACTCTCTCCGCGATTACGCGACCGTCGATCAATTGTGCCATTAACTCAATGCCTCTCGATGATCTGCATCATGGCATTCTGCAAACGCAGACGTTCCGATTCAAATTCCGCGTCGGTCGATGTCGGAGAAACGTGATGCAATGGGCCGAAGATGACACGCACGGTAGAAAATGGTTTGGGCAAAATGAAGCGGTCCCAGCTCTTCAACCGCCAGCAACTCGAGTATTCCATGTTCATGGGCAAGACCGGAGTCTCCGATCTTTGCGCGAGGAAAACGATCCCCGGACCAAGCTGGTAGACCGGGCCGCGCGGACCGTCGGGGGTGATCGCAAGGTCGCGGCCGGCGGCGATCATATCGCCTAATTGCCGCATGGCCGTGGCGCCCTTGCGCGAGCTTGACCCGCGCACGACAGCCACGCCGAAGCGCTCGACGAGTTGCGCGAGCCAGGCGCCGTCGCGGCTCGTGCTAATGAGGGCGGCTGACGGCCGACGGGGCACATAATGCCGCGCCACATGCGGGAGGAGCAGGACACGATTGTGCCAAAGAGCGCCGATGACGCGTTCGTTCTCCGGCTTGGTGACGAATCCGGCCCGGTCATCGAGCTCGAAGCGAAGGGTCCGCGTCCAGAACTGGAGGAGGCGAAATCCGAACGCAACCAGAAGGCGGTGCGACCAGCGCTGCATTCTCAACTAGGACTTTCCGAGTCCTGGTCCTTCCAGCGATACGCGCGAGTGTTCGGCAGGCCGAGTTGATCGAGAATGCGCCAGACCACCGTATCCACGACGTCGGCCACAGTTTGGGGCCGGCTATAGAACGATGGGATCGCCGGCAGCACAACTGCGCCTGCCTCAAGCAACGTCACAACGTTGCGGGCGTGAATGAGGCTCCATGGTGTTTCGCGCGGAACGATGATGAGCTTGCGGCGCTCTTTCAAGAAAACGTCCGCGGTGCGCAAGAGCGCGCTCTCGCCCGACCCGCTCGCGATGCGCCCGAGCGTCGACATGGAACAAGGCACGATGACCATCGCATCGAATCTGGCCGAGCCACTGACGTAAGGAACGTTCAGATCGTTCTCGGGGTGTTTCGAAACACCGGCGGGTATTCGGATCTCGTCCGTCTCTTGCGCCGCGACCTGCTTCGCATGGCCGCTCATCACCAGGTGGACCTCATGCGCAGCGCAATCGATCTGCTCGAGCAAACGCTGGAGGTAAATCGTTCCGCTGGCGCCGGTCGCGGCGATGACGAGCTTCATCGCGGTAAGGAATCACATCCGGCACCTGAACACTAGAAGCGTTGTTGCGGGCCTAGATCGCTTGCATTGATCGCGCTCCGAGTACCGTGCCGCATGATCAAACGCCTTCTCCATACGCGCTACCGCGTCAGCGACCTCGAAAAAACGGTTTCGTTTTACAAGGATGTCCTGGGCTTGGAAGAAACGCGCCGGCACACTTCCGGTCGCGGATCACAGCTCGTTTTCTTCAAAGCGCCGGGCAGCGAAGAAGAGATCGAGTTGTGCAAGTTCGATGAGAGTGGCCCGGTGGTGGTAGGTCCGGATCTGACTCATCTCGCTTTCGAGGTAGACAACATCGAGGAATTTGCGCGGCATGCGAAAGCGAAAGGCTATCCGCTTTCCGACGGGCCCCACCCAAACAGCTCGGGCGGAGCGATCGCGTTCATCGACGCCCCCGAAGGCTATGAGATCGAACTGATTCAGCCCGGCGCAAAGCCCTAAGGGCGCTTTGGCGCTGCGCCTGCTTGCAGACACAGATGCTCTACCGCAACTTCTGCGCGATGAAAGTCCCGCGGCAATCTCATTGGCAGCTTTGGACCGCGCTCCTCTGCTGCGTTTGCACGACGGCCGTAGCCGCGCCCGCGAAGAAAAAGAAACGCACGACGCGGCCCGCGCTCGAGGCGTTCGAACCGGCCCGCGCCATGCCGGCCGGTCCGGTGCGCGCCTTGCCGTTGGCGCCAGCCGCTCCCCAGGCACCCGGATCTGTCCCAACGACTGGTGCTGCCGCGGTCATCGTAATTGATGCTCGCACTGGCGCCGTGCTTTACGAAAAGAACGCGGACGCGCAACGCGCAGCGGCGAGCACGCAAAAGCTGCTCACCTCGCTCATCATCGCGGAGCGCGGCTTTCTGGATCGGCCATTGACGGTGATGCCGACAGACACCTACGCAGAGCCCACGAAGTTGAATATCAAAGCGGGGGACACCTATCAGCGCATCGATCTCCTGCGCGCGCTGCTCGTAAAAAGCCCGAACGATGTCGCTCGCTGTCTGGCGCGCGACTACGCCGGCAGCTTGGAGGGGTTCGCCGAAGTAATGAACCAACGTGCGCGCGAACTGGGCGCGACGAGCTCGAATTTTGTAAATCCAAATGGTCTGCCGAATCCCAACCAATATTCCACCGCGCGCGACCTTTCGCTCATCGCCCGCGCCGCCTACGCCAATCCGACGATTCGCTCAATCGTATGCCTCCCGAATCTCGTTTTCCGATATGCGGATGGGCGCACGCGCGAGCTCGAGAACACAAACAAGGTTCTGCGCCGACTGCCCTACTGTAATGGGATGAAAACCGGCTACACCGATGCGGCGGGGCATTGTCTCATCTCGAGTGGCGCGCGCCCCGGGCGCGATGTCATCGCGGTGGTGCTGGGGGACGGTAAGGCGCGAATCTGGCAGGATTCGGCTGCGCTTCTTTCCTGGGCGCTCTGGATGTAGGCTGGATCATGGTGGACGGACCATGAGCGATCTTTTCCAGGAGCAACTGCAAGCGCTCCGCGCGCAATCCCTGCATCGCAAGCTGCGCGAGATCGGCACGGCGCAGGGGCCGGAGATCTCGATTGTCGGAAAGCAGCTCATTAATTTTTCCTCGAACGACTATCTAGGTCTGGCGAATGATCCTCTCCTGCGCGAAGCGGCCACGGCCGCGGTAGCAGAGTTCGGCGTCGGCTCGGGTGCGTCACGTTTGATTAGCGGGACGCAGTCCCCACACGTGCGTCTTGAGGCCGCGCTCGCGAAATGGAAGGGCTCACAGGCCGCACTCTCCTTCAGCAGCGGTTACGCAGCGGCCGTCGGAACGTTGCCCGCTCTGGTCGGAAAGCAGGACGTCGTCGTGCTGGATAAACTTTGTCATGCCTCTCTGATCGACGGGGCCAAGCTCAGCGGTGCGACAATTCGCGTCTTCCCTCACAATCACCTCGGAAAACTGGAGAGCCACCTGGATTGGGCTCGTCGAGAGCGGCCCGATGGCCGCATCGTCGTTGTGACGGAATCAGTCTTTTCCATGGACGGCGATCGCGCGCCGTTGCGCGCGTTAATCGGTCTGAAGAAACGTTTCGGCGCGATGCTCCTGCTCGATGAAGCGCATGCCATTGGGGTGATCGGCACAAACGGACGCGGTCTCGCAGCGGAAGAAAATCTAGCGCAGCAGGTCGATATCCATCTGGGGACCTTGAGTAAAGCTCTCGGCGTGAGTGGCGGCTACATCTGCGGGTCGCGCAGCCTCATCGAGTGGCTGGTGAATCGCGCGCGGTCGTTCATTTTCTCAACCGCTCCCCCGCCTGCTTTCGCCGCCGCCGCGACCGCCGCGATTGAGTTTCTGGGATCGCCCGCGGGTGAGAAGCGCCGCGTGACTCTGTGGCAGCGAATCGGAACGTTCCGCCGGTGTCTCGGCGAAAGTCCGATCGCGCCCGCGCCCATGAATGAAAGCGGTAGCGCGATCCACCTCATTCTCGTCGGCGACGAGCAGGCCGCGATCGAAATGTCGCGCTCGCTGCAGGCCGAAGGGTTCCTCGTTCCCGCGATCCGTTATCCGACGGTCGCGAAAGGCGCTGCGCGCCTCCGCATCACCGTCACGGCGGCGCATGAGGAACCGCAGATCCGGCGGTTGGCTGACGCCCTCGGCCGGATCCGCGCGGAACTTACGGCCGCTGCCTAGAGGCTTCCCGCCGCGTTGCCGCGGAGCAGGGGCGTGGGCAGCAGGCCAGGATTGCGGTTCGGGTCGATCGTGCCGTCGGCGGGCACATCTTCCGGTCCCTCTGCGGGTGGCGCGGGCTCAGTCGTTGTAATCAGGGCGGTGCTATTTTGCGCCAGCGTGCGCTGGGCGAGCGACTGACGTCCGGGTTGGCGCGAGGCGGTTGAAGTCGTGGTCTCGCAGGCGGTGAAGACCGAGAGGGCGAGCAGGCAAGTGGCAATTTTGGTGATCATTTTCGTGGCTCTGTTTAACTGGCAGAAATGCTTCGCTGCCGAACGTCTTTATAATTACTATATTTTATTCTGAGCTGGCAAGTACGATGTTTGCTAAGACATTTCGCGACTCACATTTGAGAAAATCGACCCGATGACGGGGTCAAAACCGACTAAGGATCGCACCTAATTTCTGCACCGTTTCAGCCGGCCAGAGCTTCCGATCTGTCGTTAAAGCCATATCCAAAGCCGTATGCTCTGGCCACGTCGGCTGGCTCGGTACTCGCGGAATAGCGTGGGAAAGAATCTTTTTTGCCATCTCCGCATTGGCCACCAAATGCCCGAAGACCGTCTTCGCAGAGACCGGTTCCTCTTCCACCTTCCAACAGTCGTAATCCGTGATCATCGCCATGGTGGCGAGCGCGATCTCGGCTTCGCGCGCCAGCTTCGCCTCGGGAAGATTGGTCATGCCAATGACGTCGAAACCATGGCGGCGATTTAATTCCGACTCGGCGCGCGTGGAAAAAGCCGGGCCATCCATGTTCACGTAGGTGCCCCCATCATGCGCTTTCACGCCGGCCTCCGCGGCGGCTTCGCGCAAAATCCCGCGCAAGCTCGAGCTGATCGGTTCGGCGAAGGTGATGTGGGCGGCAATGCCGTGCCCGAAAAAAGTGTGATCAGCGCGCTGACTGGTCCGGTCGAAGAACTGGCTCGGCAAGACCACGTCGCGGGGCGCGTATTTTTCCTGCAAGCTCCCGACCGCCGTGACGCAGATGATCCAACGCACATTGAGCGAACGGAGCGCATAGATGTTCGCGCGGTGATTCAGCTCATGGGGTAGGAGACGATGCCCGCGCCCGTGACGCGGGAGGAAATAAATCTGTCGGCCATGCATCGTGCCGCCGATTAGCGCGTCCGAGGGGGGACCAAACGGTGTCTCGACCTGCTGCTCGGTCGGATCTTCCACTCCTTCCATCTGGTATAGTCCACTGCCCCCGATAATGCCGATGGCCGGCGCCTGGTCGCTCATTTGGTCGGATTAAAACGGAAGGATGCAGGGGAAGGGAAGTTGAATCATGGGCCGCCGCCCTCCTTCGGATCGTCTGCGATGGCGGCAACCCCTCCATTGTGTATCGTTCAGCCCGCGCATGCCAAAGTTCTATATCAAGACCTACGGCTGCCAGATGAACGAGCGCGATTCCGAGCAAGTCGCGCATTTGCTCGCGGAGCGTGGCTACCTCGCGGTGTCGAACGAGGCCGAAGCGGACGTGATCCTGCTAAACACCTGCAGCGTGCGAGACATGGCAGACCAGAAAGCGCTCGGCAAAATGGGAATGATGGGTCAGCTCGCAAAACGCCGGCCCGAGGTTGTCTTCGGATTTCTTGGCTGCATGGCGCAAGCGCGTGGCGATTCCTTGTTCGCCGGTCTGCCCCATCTCGATCTCGTCGTCGGCACGCAGAAATTCCACCGCGTGGCGGATTATGTGGATGAGCTGGTGGAAAAGAAGCGCGCCGGCCGGATGGATGATCTGCGTTTTTCGATCTCGGACACCGCGGAGGAAGCCGGCTCGCAAGCCACCATTCGGGAGCAGAAACTCGCGCCACGCCAGGCCACGGCGTTCGTTTCCATCATGCAGGGATGCGACATGCATTGCACCTTTTGCATTGTGCCGCGCACCCGCGGCGCGGAGCGGAGCCGCTCGATTCAAGAAATCGTGCGCGAGGTCCGAGACCTTGTCGCGCGCGGAGTGAAAGAGGTGACGCTCCTAGGGCAAATCGTCAATCTCTACGGGCGGCACGAGTTCCCGAAGCTCGGTGGCAGGAGTCCGTTCGTGCAGTTGCTCGAAGCCGTGCATGCAATCGACGGATTGGAACGGCTGCGTTTCACCTCCCCGCACCCGATCGGGTTCCGCGAGGATCTCATCGAGGCGATCGCCGAGTTGCCGAAACTGGCCGAGCACGTTCATCTGCCCTTACAGTCGGGTTCAGACCGCGTCCTGAAAGCAATGCACCGGCCCTACACGGCAGAGAAATACGCGGCGCTGATCGCCCGGATTCGGGCTGCACGTCCGGAAGTCGCTCTGACCAGCGACGTGATTGTCGGCTTCCCTGGAGAGGACGAGAGCGACTACGCGCACACACGCCTCCTCGTGGAGCAGATCCAGTTCGATAACGCATTCATCTTTCGTTACTCAACGCGTGCGGGAACGCCCGCGGCGACCGCGGGAGATCAAGTGCCGGAGTCAGTTAAGGAAGAACGAAACAAGGATTTACTGCGCGTGGTCGACGATTCTGCCCATCGCGCGAATGCGCGGCTCGTCGGTCAGGACGTGACGATCCTCTGCGAGGGTCCGAGCCGAAACAACGCCGCTCGTTTGATGGGGCGCACCGGCGGAAATAAAATCGTGGTCTTCGAAGATCAAGCGAATCGGACTGGCGAGTTGATGAAGATTCGCGTGCAGCGAGCGAATGGATTCAGCTTGTATGGAACGCCCGTCGGTAAGTCTGCCGCTCCTTTCGAATGATTTACCAACTCTCGTTGCAGACTGCCGGTTTCATTGCTGGCCTTTTCCTTCTGCTCGTCAGCCTTCCGAGCCTGATTCGTCCCGACCTGGTGCGCGACTGGCTTGTTGGGCTCCCCCGCTCGCGCGCCGGCGGTATAGTGCTTCTTAGTCTCGCCTTCCTCTGGAGTTTCTGGCTGCTCGCGACCATGGAAATGGGAGAGTTTTCCGGGTTTCGGCGGCCATTGCTAATTGGATTGCCGATTGGCTTCTTCCTCGTTCTGCGGTTCGTGGAAGAATTTTTGGCGGTGCGCGCCCTTGGAATTCTCTTTTTGCTCGCGGCCGAGCCATTGCTGGAAGCCGCGTTTCTGCGTTATGAAGCTAGCCGGTTCTTCGTGACGGTCTTCGCTTACGTGCTCATCGTGGCCGGTCTTTTATGGGTCACGATGCCATACCTCCTGCGCGACCAGATTAGCTGGGGCACGCGAAGTCCGGGGCGTTGGCGGGCGATTAACGCGATCGCGTTGCTTTACGGCGTCGCCATTCTCGCGCTTGCGGTAACACGGTATTGATTCTTCGCGGCGTTTGCGAGCGTCGCTCTTTTAAAATAATGCGGCGTTCGGAGACCGCCGCTACAGCAAGGGCTGCATGAAGCGCATTCTTGTGATCCGCGGGGGAGCGATCGGCGATTTCATTCTCACTCTGCCTGCAATCAGGCTCGTCCGTGAAAAATATCCGCAAGCCCATATTGAAATTCTCGGATACAAGCACATCGCGGCGGTCGCCGAGAATCGTTTCTATGCGCAAGCCGTTCGCTCCATCGAATACGGTCCACTCGCTCGCTTCTTCGCGCGGGATGCCGAGCTTCCCGCGGAGCTCTGTGAATACTTCCAAAGCTTTGGCCTAGCCATTAGCTATCTCTTCGATCCCGATCAAATCTTCGAACGCAATGTGCAGCGCGCCGGCCTGAGAAACTTCGTTTCGTGCTCGCCCAAGATCGAGGCCCATGGACACGCGGCAAGACAACTAGCGCGGCCGCTCGGTCAACTCGGTCTCGTATGGACGGGGACCGCCACTCGGCTTTTTCCATCACCCGACGATCGGCAGATTGCACAAACCCTCCTGGAAGCCGCGCCAGGGCGCGTCATCGCGCTTCATCCCGGGAGTGGAAGCGAGAAGAAGAACTGGCCTCTCGATCAATGGTTACTCCTGGCGAAGCGATTCGATAGGTGCAATACGGCGTCGCTTCTGATCGTGGGCGGTGAAGCGGACGAAGAGCAAGTCCGCGCGTTCCGTTCCGCGTTTGTCGGGCGCGGTATCCAATTCGCGGAAAACCTGCCGCTGCCAACTTTGGCAGCGGTCCTGGAAAAGTGCGCGCTTTTCGTCGGACACGACAGCGGCATCTCGCATCTCGCGGCAGCGGTCGCGACAAAATGCGTGTTGCTCTTCGGACCGACTGATCCCGCAGTCTGGGCGCCCCTCGGTGAGAACGTGCGCGTGGTGCAGGCAGCACCCTGCGAATCGATGTCGAACCTTTCGACCGAAGAGGTGGAACGCGCGTGCGCCCGGTTTCTCAGGAACTGATGCGCATTGGCATCAGGACATAGAGAAACGGAGTCTGGATCTTCAGCACGCCCGGGCTCATCTCGTCAATCAGATCGAGGAAGACTTCGTCTTCCGTTAGATTCCGGAGCGGTGCCATGAAAAACTCGGGATTGAACGCGATCGAAAAATCGCGCCCCTTGTAAACCACCGCGAGCGATTCCTTGGCTTCACCGACCTCCGGCGTGTTCGCAGTGATGTCGATGTTGTTCTTGGAGAAATTGAGCTTGATCGAGTTCGACTTGTCGCTCGCGAGCAAGGAAACGCGGCGGAGCGAATTGAGAAACGTCTCGCGCTCGAGTGTGACCCGCTCTTTCGTCTCCGACGGAATGACCTGCCGATAATTCGGATAGTTTCCCTCGATCAACTTGGAGACGAGCAGCGTGTTATTCAGATCGAAAGCGATCTGCCCGCTCCCGAAACTCACTTTGACGTCGCCCTCTTCCGTCAGGAGCCGCTGCAATTCCGTGACCGCTTTCGTCGGCACTATGATATCGGCCTCGTGACTGCGAGGAAACTCCAGCTCGATGTCCACCATGGCCAAGCGGCGGCCGTCCGTGGCGACTAACGTGAGCTTGTTCTCCTTCAGGCTAAAGAGAACGCCATTTAGCACGTAGCGCGTTTCATCGGTCGAAATCGCATACGAAGTTTTCCGCAAACCGTCGCGCAAATCCTTTTGTCGAATCGTGATCACCTTCGCGCCTTCGAACTTCGGCAGCGGCGGAAATTCCTCTTCGGGCAATCCTAGAATCTTAAAAAAGCTTTGGCCGCTTCGGATTGACGCTGCGTTCTTCCCATCGACTTCGATCTGGATTTCACTCGAAGGAAGTTCGCGAATGATCGTAAACAGCCGCCGCGCCGGCAACGTCGTCGCACCCGCCTTTTCGACTTTCGCTTCGAAGCTTCCGCGCACACCGACATCGAGATCGGTCGTGGTGAGGTGAACCGAGTCGCCGTTCGCCTGGAGCAACACGTTCGAGAGGATCGGCAACGTCGTGCGCGTGCTGACGACGTTTTGCACCTGCTGTAAGCCTTCGAGCAATTTTTCTTTCGTAACGCTGAATTTCATGAGGGCGGACGAGCTAATGATGTAAGGCTTACGTTTTTATTCGGCAACCGCAATCTCTCGGCTGCGCGATGAACGCGCGCCGCGCGCACGAGGACAAAACGGAGCGCGCTCAGCGCTTCAGCGAACTGTCGATAAACGAAATTGTCTGGCGGATGTTGTCCTGTTCGACCATTCGCCTCTTCACCAGCTTGCACGCGTGCAAGACTGTCCCATGGTCGCGCCCGCCAAACGCATCGCCGATTTCATTGAGCGAAGCCTTCGTCAACTCGCGTGCGAGATACATCGCGATTTGGCGCGGAAAAGCGATGTTGGCCGGGCGTCGCTTGCTCGTCATGTCGGCAAGCCGAACATCGAAATGCTCAGCCACGCGCCGTTGAATTTGGTCGATCGTGACCGCATGACGCGCTTCCTCATTGAGGATGTCCTTGAGCAGATGCTCGACGACTTCGTTCGTCAGTTCCTTCCCGCTCAGCGACGCAAATGACGCCACGCGCATGAGCGCGCCCTCCAGGCGGCGGACGTTGGTGCGGATCCGATTGGCGAGGAAATCGAAAATTTCATCGCGCAGTTTGATGTGCAACGTGCGCGCCTTCTTGCGCAGGATGGCCAGGCGCGTTTCCACGTCGGGCGGTTGCAACTCCGCGGTTAGTCCCCATTCGAAGCGCGAGACGAGACGGTGCTCGAGGTTGGCGATCTCCGAGGCCGGACGATCGCTGGAGAGCACGATCTGCTTATGGCCATCAAAAAGAGTGTTGAAGGTGTGGAAGAACTCCTCCTGCGAGCGTTCTTTTCCGCCCAGGAACTGGATGTCGTCAATCAGGAGCAAATCGGCCTGCCGATAGCGCTTCCGGAATTTTACCAACGTGCTGTGCTGAATCGCGTCGATGAATTCATTGATGAAAAGCTCGCTCGAGAGATACATCACCTTCGCGTTTTTCTTTTTCGCCCAGACGTATTGACCGATCGCCTGCATTAAATGCGTCTTGCCCAGGCCGACGCCGCCGTAAATGAAGAGCGGGTTGTAAGTGCGCGCGGGGGATTGCGCGACGGCGAGACTCGCGGCGTGAGCGATCTCATTGTTCGGACCCACGACAAACGACTCGAAGTTGTTCCGCGGATTCAAGCCGAGCGCGCTGCCGCTGTTCGCAGCGAGACCGGAATTGTCAGCGGCTGACTCTTTCTCAGTAACGGGAGGCTCTTCCTCAGCTACGGCCGTGACTCCATCGGAAGGCATGGAGAATTTCACTGTTCGCGGCGAACCGAATGCAGTGATGATTGCCGACTCCAAAGCAACCATGTGATTACTCTCGATCCAAAACTGATAGATGTTGTTTGGAACGAGGAGCGTGAATGAATCCTCCGTCGCGTTGATAAGCTTTACCGCCGAAAACCAGCGCTTGTACGTGTCCGGGCTGACCTGTGGTTTAAGCGCTGACGCCAGCTTCGACCATATCTGAGCACACTTCTCTTCCATACCGACTTGTTAACAGCGTTAAATGACCTGCCGTGGGAGCTTCCCAAGGGAAACTCCGAGCCAAGGGCGAAACCAAGCGTCTGCGAAGGGCGAGAAAAAGGGCGCACCCGCGCAAAAAATTGAGAGGAGAAAATTTGGAGAATACGAGGGAGAAAGCGCGTTTGGCCCTCTCAGAGAAGAAATCGAGTGAACGGATTGAGGCACGCGTTCGACGGCTCGGCTTCCAAGGGCGGGTGTTATTATCATTCTGAGTTTTCCAAACGCCGGCAAACTGTTCACATCTTGTTCACACCCACTCCGTTTACTCTCTGCCAGCGGCTTGAGATTAGAAATGCGCGAAAGAGCGGACAAGAAAAATTCGGAAGTTTATTTTCCGATTCGATCCAAAAAAATCTTGACTGAAAAATTGAACCGACAGCTTACTCGAACGTCTAAGCACACGCTTGCGCGCGAGGTTGACCGCTCACCAGCCGTCGCGCAACTTCGTTCCTCGAAGTCGCCGCGCGGAGCTCGTCGGCGCAGTAGAAATGGATTCGAAATTCACCCGAGCAACTTGTATTTTTCCGCAAGAGCGCGCGCGTATGGCCGCGCGGAACATTACGAACCGAGCCGCGTTTCGTCGCTTCGGAAAGGATCCGCAGCAGAGCGGGAACGTATTTACCGTCCTTTCGCCGCGTGTTCGCTTCGTTCTCACTTCGGTTGCCAATTAAGAAGCGATGCGTCTCTTTACCGCGACCCTGCTTGCTTTGCTCCTTGGCGTGATTCACGCACGGGCGCTCGAAGATATTCCCCCGCCTTTCGGTTTTCGCTGGAATGATCCCGCGGGCAAGGTTGAGCAGGTTCTCGTCGCGGCAAAAGCGCGCATCGTGACACGAGAGAAGAAAGAGAAGCGCGACGTTTGGACCGTTGAAGGCCTCGTCCAACCCGGCCTGAAGCGGACGCTTTTCGAGTTCAAGGAGAGTTTCCTTGTCGAGGTGGAGCTTCAGTATGAGTACGACAAGTGGACGAT
>Ga0136617_10002919_pt1 | contig 15274 bp, 13 predicted proteins | sample AntDrymUQ3222106_2_FD_129672 | JGI IMG/M metagenome (GOLD analysis project Ga0136617, IMG submission 129672) | Polar desert sand microbial communities from Dry Valleys, Antarctica - metaG UQ322 (21.06) | ecosystem: Environmental > Terrestrial > Soil > Desert | place: Antarctica: Dry Valley... | reverse complement strand
GCTCCATGGTCGCCGCGCGGCGCGGTTGCCGCTTGGGTTTTCGGCGACAAACTTTTTATGACGGGCGGCAAATATTCGTATCAGAAAAACGGCGAACCGGTGTTTGTCTATAGCAACGACGTTTGGGCAATGAGCAAAAGTCAGAACACAGAGCGTTAGCGACGTGGTAAATTTGATGTCTACATAAAAACAAAAATGGAGAGCGTCGCCCGAATGACCGAAAAGAGAACCGAACCAGACTTGCTTGCCGAATGCAGAAACGGTAGTCGCAAGGCGTTCGAGTCGCTCTTTTTGGCAAATCAAAAACGGGTTTTTTCGGTTGCATTAAATTTCTTCGGCGGCAGAAGCGATTTGGCGGAAGACGTTACGCAACAAGTTTTTTTGAAAATTTTTAATAAAATCGGCGATTTCCGCGCCGAGTCGGAATTTACGACGTGGCTTTATCGCATCACGGTCAACGCTTGTCTGGATGAACAGCGCAAGACGCGCCGATTTTTTTCGATTGAGAATTTTTTCGGCGAATTTCGCGTCAAAAAAACGCAGGATGATAAAATTCACCGAAAGGAAGTTTCCGACCAAGTGCAAAAAGCGATTGCGACGCTCAAACCGAAATTTCGTCTGCCGATTTTGCTGAAATATTCGGAAGGTTTGAGTTATGAAGAAATCGCCAAAGTTTTGGATTGTTCGATTGGCACGGTTTCGTCGCGTGTTCATCGCGGACACAAAATGTTGGCGCAGAAATTAGAACATTTAAAAAATGAGATTTAATACTTTCGGAATAGCTGAAAACTGATAGCTGACAGCTGATAACTAAAACACGAAAAAATTATTAGTTATTCGCTATCAGCTATCAGTTATTCCGAAGAAAAATCCTAAAAATTTTTAGATTAGGCAGTAAAAATGAACGAAAAGCATTACAAAGAAAAACTCTCAAAATTCGTCAATCACGAATTGGCGCAAACAGAACGACAAGCGATTGCCGAACATATTTTGCTATGCGCCGATTGCCGAAACGAACACGACCAAATAAAACTCGGTGCGGCTTTGGCTAGTCAATTACAACACGTTGATGCACCTGAAAGCGTTTGGAACAAAATTGAAAATGCTTTGGACGGAAAAGAAAAAGCACAAATTTATTTGATTCCGCAATTTTTGTTTTTCGATTCTCGCGGCTTTGTTGCAATGGCAAGTTTGTTCATTATGTTTGGATTAGTTGCGGCAATTTATTTCGGTTTGGCTGAAAACGAATCGTCGGAAAATGTCAAAAATGAAACACTTATTCAGGATGCAAAGGCTGAAATATCTCAAGTTATTCCAACGCCGAACGAAACTTTGGCAAATCAAAACACGACAATTCAAACGGCTGAAACAAATTCTGCAATTCAAATTCCGTCGAACAAAAATCCAAACGATTTAATTCAGCCGCAAACTACAAATTCAAACGTCAAAATTTCGCCGAAAAATATTCCGATGCAGCGGAATGAGATGACAATCGCGCAAACAGACTTGGTTTCGTGGAATGTTGAAACGCTTGCGGGAATGCCGAAAGTCGGAAATTTTTTGGGAAAAGAAAAAATCAGCGTCGGACAGTTTCTCGAAACCGATGCCAATTCACGCGCCAGAGTTCAGGTTGCCAATATCGGAAATGTTGAAATTGCGCCGAATTCGCGGGTTCAACTTGTCGGAACAAAATCAACCGAACATCGTCTTTCGTTGGAACGCGGCGTTTTGCAGGCAAAGATTTTTGCGCCGCCGAGACTTTTTATTGTTGATACACCTTCGGCGGTGGTCGTTGATTTGGGTTGCGAATATACGCTCGAAGTTGACGCGGCGGGCAACAGCAAACTTCACGTAACGAGCGGTTTTGTCGCGCTGGAGCGCGGCGGGCGCGAATCAATCGTGCCGGCGGGCGCAATGTGTCTGACAAAAAAAGGAAAAGGTTTAGGAACGCCGTTTTCCGATGACGCTTCGGCTGAATTGCAGAAAGCGGTGCAAAGATTCGATTTTGAAAACGGCGGCAGCGAATCTGTGCAGACAATTATCAAACAATCGAATATTTACGACACGCTGACGCTCTGGCATCTGCTTTCGAGAACGCAAAAAGCGGAACGCGCACAAGTTTTTGACGCGCTCAACTCTTTTGTTAAATTGCCCAACGGCGCAACCCGCGAAGGCGTTTTGCGCTTGGACAAAAAAATGCTCACTGCTTGGTGGAAAGAGATTGAAAATGTGTGGTTTGAATGAAGAAATTAAAAAAAGGAGAAAATTTATGAAACGAATTATTTTTGCATTAACTTTGATTTTAACGATTTCTCTCTCCTATTATTACCGTTCCGAAACGGTTGAGGCAAACCTGTCGCCCAACGATTTAGTCGTTCACGAATGGGGAACTTTTACTTCGATTGCCGGAAGGAACGGCGTGGCGATTGATTGGCGACCGCTTAACGGTGCGAGCGATTTGCCGAAATTTGTTTATACGAGCGCAGGCAAAAACGGCTTTCGCGGGAATTTCCGCGACCCGGGCAAAGGAATGCTTGCCCGCGTCAGGATGGAAACGCCCGTTATTTATTTTTACACCGAGCGCGAAATGGACGTTGATGTGAAAGTTAATTTTCCAAACGGCAAAGTAACGGAATGGTATCCGCAAGCCGGAGTTGTCAACACGCAGTATTCGCCGACGCAGCGCGGCAGGTTTGAGTCGGGAATCAATTGGGGAACAATCAGACTTTTGCCAAACGAGAAGCCGAATTTTTTGCGCGAAGTCGCTTTCAGCCATTATTATCCGGCGCGTGAAACCAACGCGGTTACGTTGCGGGTTTGCAACACCGACAACACTAAAATCGAAAAGGAAAAGTTTTTGTTTTATCGCGGCATCGGTAATTTTGAACTCCCTTTGACGGTGAAAATTGACGGCAAAAATCTGATTTTGGCGAATCAAAAATCGGACGAAATCAAAAACCTGATAGTTTTTGAAAATCGCGGCGGGCGCATCGGTTTCAGATTTGTCGAATCTTTATCAAGCGAAACAATCGTTGCGCGTCCCGAAACTTCTCAAACGCTCGCTAAAGTTTTAATCGAACTCGAAAAAGCTTTGATTGCCCAAGGTCTTTATGCCAAAGAAGCGAAAGCGATGATTGAAACTTGGAAGGATTCTTGGTTTGAAGAAGGTTTGCGCGTTTTTTACGTTTTGCCGTCAGTAATGGCGGACGAGATTTTGCCTTTGACGGTTGCGCCGAAACCCAAAGAAACCGTCAGAGTTTTTGTCGGACGCGCCGAAATTATCACGCCTGAAATGGAGCAAGACGTAAAAAGGGAAGTCGGGCTGTTGCGTTCGACTTCGGCAAAAGTGCGCGAACAAGCGCAAAGTAATTTGAAAAAGCACGGCAGATTTTACGAGCCGATTTTGAAAAGTATTTTACAGAATGAAAGCAATGCGGCGGTTCGGAAGCAAATTCAAAAGCTAATTGAAACGGACTAAAAATTTGACAGTGGACGAAGATTAAGCCAGAAATCTTACGGGTAAATCTCCGCTATTACCTGATTAATTGATGCTCTGGCTTTTTTACAATCATCCAATTTTTTCTTGGCACAGGACACGCACTCGTTCAACTCGCCGACGATTGGCAGTAATTTTTTTTTGTAATTCTCTGACAGATTATTTATCCGAATTTCTAAATCCGCCGTCTGTTTGCGAGTTTCCTCGACTATCTGATTGCATTGACGCGCACTTTCAGCATCGAAAGCCTCGCGGTAAGACTGCAAATCTCTGCCTTGTTGTTCGATTGCTTGGGCGAGACGAGTTATTTTGGTTACTTCGTTTTTGACGGCGGTTTCTTTATTTTTCTCTTTTATATTTTCATTAAGAGCATTGTCAATCGGCGGTTTTGAGGCACACGAGGAAAAGGAAATGAATAGCAAAATTAAGATATACAATTTCATATTTTAATTTTCGTAGGAGGTTTTAAACCAAATGAACGAGCAAACCGTCTTTTAATTTCGGCTCGAACCAAGTTGATTTCGGCGGCATAATCTCGTTCATATCGGAGACGGCAAACAGATCTTCCATCGTCGTCGGAAACATCGAAAACGCTAATTTAGCTGTGCCGTCGTCCACAAATTTTTCGAGTTCAGAAGTGCCGCGTGCGCCGCCGACAAAGCCGATGCGCTTGTTTGTCCGCGCATCGTCAATTCCTAAAATCGGTTTTAGTAAATAGTCCTGCAAAATGCTGACATCCAATCTTTCAATCGGGTCGGGTTCACGAATATAATTGACGGCAAAATGTAAATCAAACCATTTTCCGCTAATATACAAACAAAACTCGCCCCTGTTTTTGGGAACTTTTTTGACCGCTTCGGTGATAACAAAATTTTCACGCACTTTGTCAAAAAATTCCGCTTCGCTCAAACCGTTCAAATCTTTAACGACGCGGTTATAAGCCAAAATCCGCAAATCTTCCGACGGAAACATTCCCGCGACGACAAAATTATAATCTTCCGCGCCCGTATGATTCGCATTTTTCGCCTGCAAAATGTTCCGAGCCAATTTTGCGCTTTCAATGCGGTGATGACCGTCGGCGATGTAGAGCGCGGGAACTTCTTTGAAAGCCGAAACAAAATTGTCGGTCAGCGCGACGCGCCAAATTGTTTGTTTTACGCCGTCCGAGCAATGAAAATTGTAAATCGGCTTGGCTTGCACGGCTTCGGCAATCAAGTTTTTAATTTTTTCCGTATTGCGAAAAGCGAGAAAAATCAAACCCGTCTGTGCTTCAAGCGCAATAAGATGTCCGGTTCTGTCTTCGACTTTATCGGGACGCACGTTCTCGTGTTTTTTGATAATGCCATTTTCATATTCGTCCAGCGAACAGCAGGCAACTACGCCCGTCTGTGTGTGCGTTTCGGTTGCGAGTCGGTAAACATAAACGCACGGTTCGGCTTCCGATGCGAATATTTCGTCGTTAATAAAATTTTGCAAATTTTGCTTGGCGCGGACAAAAACTTCTTCGGTCGGCGGATTAGAGCCTTCGGGAAATTCGGCTTCCGAGCGCGTAACGCGCAAAAAACTCAGCGGATTGGTTGCGATAAACTGGCGCACTTCCGATTCATAAACGACATCGTAAGGCACACAAGAAACTTGCTTTGCTTTTTCAAAAACGGGTCGCAAAGCGCGAAAAGGTTTTATAATTGCCACAATTCTCCTCGTATATTAAAGCGTGTCAGAACCGCCTGCGGTAGCGGGCAGGTTACTTTGAAGGATGAGAGATGAAGGATGAATAAAACCCGAAGCGATGTCATATTTTCTTATTCATCCCTCATTCTTCATCCTTCATCCCTCGTCTTTACGGCGCAGTTTTCGATTTAGTGTTGCCTTTAGAAGTCGGACTCGACGATGCGGGTTTTTTCATATCTTCTTTCATTTTTTCCATCATACTTTCCATAAATACATCGAGCGCAATTTTCCAACCGCCGTCTTCTTTGACAAACGGCATTATGTCAAACTCACCCGTAACCTCGTTTTTGACTTCTAATGTCGCCGTTTCGCCTTCGATTTTTTCATTTCTTATTTCGGGCAAATCTTTTCCTTCCGGGTCTTCGGCTTTGGTCAACACTTCATCAACGGAGATATTTTGCTTCTTAGCCGATTCTTCAATCACTTTCATCGTGCTTTTTGAAAGAGTTTTCCTGATAACTGCGGCATCTTTCTTTTTCGTCGCTGCGGCAAAAGTTTTTAATGTTTCGGTTGGACTGCCCAAACCTGTTTGGCTCGACGGCTGACTTTCGTTGGTCGCTTTTGCCTGATTAGTCGGCTGATTGATGTTTGCCGTATTATTTGTTTGGGTCGAATTACAACCGCCAAAAGTCAGCACAGCCAACAAAAAAACAGCTATTTGATAAATTTTCATAAATTAAATTCGATTCTATTTCAGAAGTTTTACTTTTGCCTTTTTACTTTTTACTTTATGGCTGTCTGCCTTGATTGATAATTTCGTCGAGTTTTCGATTTTGTTCGTCCATCTGTTGCAGCATTTGATTGGCGAAACCTTGTTTATCAATCTTCCACGCACCTTCTTCTTTGATAAACGGAACGGTGTCAAAACTACCGAAAGAGTTTTCGACTTCGATAGTCGCCTTATCGCCTTCGATTTTTTCGTTGCGATATTTGAGTTCTGATTGGCTTTCACTGAAAAGCGTTTCGCGCCTGACAATATCGTCAAGCGTTACATTTTGCGCTTTTGCTTCTTGCTCCGCCATTTTTAGCGAAGCATCCGACAGCAGAAGTTTCATCGTCGTCGTGTCTTTTTTCCTGATTGCCGTCGTATAAACCTTGAGCGTTTTAAGCGGTGTCGAAGGCGACGAATTGTCCGCGCAGGCAAATAAACTCAAACTAAACAGAAAAATTATAAACTTAAAAGAAAAACGCATTTTTGAAAAAACCTTTATAAAATCGTTATACTAAAAAGCAAAGTATAACCAAAAAACGATGGAGTTAAAAACGAGTGGAACGAAAAAAATTGTCCGCCGCCGCGATTGAGAAATCTTTGGGCGAATTAAACGGCTGGAAAGTTGAAAACAATAATCTAAAAAAACGCTTTTCCTTTCCTAACTTTGCCAAATCATTAGCGTTTGTCAACCGAGTCGGCGAAATTGCCGAACAGCGCGACCATCATCCCGATATAACTTTTGGTTGGGGTTACGCCGAATTTTCCATTACGACGCACGACACAGGCGGAATTACAGCGTTCGATTTTGCTTTGGCGAAAGAGATTGACCAAATTGAAAATTAAAAATGAAAGCAGAAATTTAGCCGCAAAAAAGCACAAAAATTACAAAAAAGAGTTGAATAATTTTTGAGTCTTTTGTGCTTTTTTGCGGCTAAATAAAATTTCGCTTTACCGCGCTTTTTCGCTTAACAACTTCTCATAAAGTTCTGATGTTTTTTCAAGTTGCGCCGCGAGCGAGAAATTTTTCTCAACTCTTTCGCGTCCGCGATTGCCGAGTTTTTCGGCTAATTCGGGATTTTGCAAAAGTTCAAGCAGCCGATTTGCCATCGCTTCGTCGTCATCGGCTTCGACTAAAAAACCTGTCTGATTATGAACAATCGCTTCGCTTGCGCCGCCGACATCGGTTGCCACGACCGGCTTAGATGCTGACATATATTCTAAAATCGAGTTGGAAAAGCCTTCAGATTTTGAACTCAAAACACAGACATCGGACACGCGCAAGAGTTCGGCGACTTGGGCGCATCTGCCGATAAAATATGTGTCTTTTTCAATCCCTAAATCTTTCGCCAAACTTTTTAATGATTCGGTCAACTCGCCTTCGCCGGCTAAGACAAAAGCGACATTTCCAAAACCTTCTTTGACTTTTCTTGCGGCTTGCAAAAACATCGGATGATTTTTCACGTCGCTTCTCAAATTCGCCACGATGGTTACAAACTTTATTTCGTCGGCAATCGGCAAACCGAGTTCGCGCAAAATTTCTTCGCGTTTTAAGTTGGGTGCGAGCGTGAGTCTTGCCAAATCTAAGCCGTTATAAATCGTTACAATTTTTTCTGCGGAAACGCCCCGTTCAATCAAGAATCGTTTGACGGCTTCGGCGTTTGCTAAAATTTTGTCGGTGCAACGAAAGGCTTGGCGTTCTATCAAAAGTTGGTTTTTTGTCTTGCTCAAAGTTTCGCGCTTGGAAGCGATTCTGACCGGCACACGCCCCAAAGTCGCGGCGAACATTCCGAAAATGTTGGTGTAAAAATCGTGTGTGTGAACAAGGCTGATTTCGTTTTGCTTGATAAATTTCGCGCATAGGTTTATCTGTCGTAAGAAATTTGCGTCGTAAAAACTTTTTAACTTAAATTCGGGAATTTCATCAATGCCGAGTTGTTCAACCTCTTGGCGCAAACTGCCTTCGGCATCGAGACAGGCAACAAAAACACGAAAACTTCCGTCGTCGTGCAACAGCCGCGAAAGTTGAACGGCTTGACGTTCGGAACCGCCTTGCCGAAAACTTCCGATAAATTGTAGGACATTTTTTTTCACAAGACTTTTTTAAAAATATTTTTAACGCAAAGATGCAGAGGCACAAAGACGCAAAGTTTTTTTGTAAGATAAAAAGCAGAAATAGAGAATATTTATCTTCTTCGCACCTTTGCGCCTTTGCGCCTTTGCGTTAAGAATTCTCAATTAGTGAGATTTTTTTCAAATCGAAGCCAAGATTCCAACACAAAGATAAACCATAATTGACGCGGCGACCAGTTTTTTGGAATTGAATTTTCCAAAAGTTTAAGCGCAGGTTTGACGTTTATCCAGCCTTCTTTCTCCAATATCGAATCGCGCAAAATCTCGACAAAATGCGCCTTCCAATGTTCTGCCAACCATTTTTGAACGGGAACTATAAAGCCTTGTTTTTTGCCGCTTGCCAATTTTTCGCCGATTCGTCGGCGGACAATTTCGCGCAAAATCGCTTTTGATTTGCCGTTGTGCAGCCGCATCCCAAACGGCAATTTCGCGGCAAATTCCCAAAGTTCGGTATCGAGAAAAGGGGAACGCGCTTCGAGCGCATAAAACATCGTGCCGCCGTCAACCTTTGGCAGATATTCGCCGACAAAGCGCGTTTCGCGGTCGTATTCTAAAAATTCCGCCAACAAATTGCGTCCCGATTCGATTGTCCAATCCATCTGCCGATGCGACAACGAAACATCCTTTAATCTTTCGCCCAAAAGATTGTTGCGCTCATAAACGGGCAAACCGTCTCGCGCCTGTCCAACTGCACCGAGTCCGCCGAATGAATAATCGAGAAATGAAACAGCGCGTTTGATTGTGCCGACTTGCGGCACGATTCGGCGTGTTTTCCTCCACAAATCGGCGGCAAAATCAGGCGAACTTCGCGCTAATTTGCCCGCCGTCAAATAATGTTTGTGTTCGGGATAGCCGAGAAAAATATCGTCGCCGCCGTCGCCCGTCAGAAGAACCGTCGCCGATTTTGTAACTTCTTTGGAAATTCCCAACATTCCCAACGCCGACGCGCACGCAAAAGGTTCGGCGTAGGCTTTGACCAATTCATCAATATTCGGCGGTTTGTCGGCGGAAAGTTCTAAAACCTCGTGTTTGATGCCGAGTTGTTTGGCGGTTTGCGCGGCGATATTTGTTTCGTCAAAAACATCATTCGGAGTTCCGACGGTGAACGCTGTAACGTCGCCGCCGAGTTGTTTAATCGCCCAACAAACTAAGCTCGAATCAATCCCGCCGCTTAAAAGCGCACCGATTGTTACATCGGCTTGCAGACGTTTTTCGACGGCTTGCAAAAAAAGTCTTTCGGTTTCTTCGACGGCTTCGGCAAAAGAAATCGTCGTTTCAGACGGAGTTTTCGGCACGTCCCAATAAATCCTTTTTTCGATTATTCTGCCGTCGCGCCATTCGAGAATTTCGCCCGCCGCAAGTTTTTCGATGTTTTTATAAATTGAAAAATTGTCGGTCAAAAACCCGAATTCCAAATATTCGGCAACGCCCGTTTCATCCAAATCTCCGCCGTAACCAGCCGCTTTTAATGCGCGAACCGTCGAAGCAAAAGCAATCGCGCCGTTTTCGACGGCAAAAGCAAGTGGCTTTACGCCAAGTCTATCGCGGACGAGAAAAAGCGTTTTTCTTAAATCGTCCCACAGCGCGATGGCGAACATTCCGTTTATTTTGGCGACGAGTTTATCAAAACCCCATTCCTGATAGCCGTAAAGCAAAACTTCCGTGTCGGTTTCGCTCTTAAATTTGTAATTTTTTTGTTCGAGTTCGGCGCGAAGTTGGCGAAAATTATAAATCGCGCCATTGAAAATTACGCCGATTTTGCCGTCGGGCGTAAGCATCGGTTGATGTCCCGCCGCGCTCAAATCGAAAATCGAAAGTCTTCGATGTCCCAAAATCGCGCCGTCCCAAACTTCGATTCCGACATCGTTCGGACCGCGATGCTCCAACGCCTTCAACATTCGCCCGACCTTTTCCCGCGCCGCCTGTCTGTCACGATTTCCGATTATTCCAGCAATTCCGCACATAGTATTTTAAGGGATGAAGGATGAAGGATGAGGGATGAATAAAAGATTGGCAGTCGTGTCTTTACTGCTCACCGCCGACTTTTAAGCTACGTCTTGATTTTTCAAAATATACGTCGTCGAATGTTTTTGTGGAAGCGAGACGCTGAAGACGCTTTCGGAGGTGCGGACGTTGAGGCGATTGCCTAAACGCCTCGCAATGGCAAATTTTAATTCGTTTGGATAATTGATAATTTCTCTGCCGCCGAGAGAAAAGTTTGTGCCGCCGACCATCACAAATTCTTCGGGCAAATCCTCATCCGCACTCAGACGCGCCCACAGAAAGCGGAAGTTTGTATTAAAAAGTTCGGTGCGGACAATTTGCTCGCCGTCGGCATAAACGAAAACATCCCGATAATCGCGGTATTTGATGACGAAGGCGCGTCCGCCGCTGACTTCGGTTTCAAAAACTTCGGGCGCGGTAAAACCTTCTTCATTCGGCAGCAGAAAAGTGAAAAATTCTTGTGAGCCGATGCCTTTGCTGACAAACCGCAAAAACGGCGCGTTAACGCGCTTGCCGTAACAGGGCGAAATCCAACTTTCTTTGCGCTGCCAATTTCCGTTGTCGCCAAAGGTGAACAGCCGCACACCGTTTTCGCCGACGCACCAAGTACCGTTTTCCGCGCCTTCGATTGATGGATTTGTTTTGATGTTAAAGTGAAAGTTTAGCGCGTAATCGTGTGCGTCAAAAGTTTTGACAAAATCGCGCATAATCCAATAATCGTTTTTCAGAAAAAGCAGACTTCGCGTGTGCGTCGCTTGCGCGTCGAAAAATCTTTCGTAACCGTTGTGCGAACCTTCAAAAAAATCGAATCTGTCTTGCGAAATCCACGAATTTAGTTGAGTGTTCGCGCTTGTTTTCCAATTAAATTTCGCGCCCGGTTCAGATTGCGATTGCTCGTCAATCTGCAAAGTATTATGCGCGATTGTCGAACGGAAAAAATCTCTCAATTCTTTCGATTCGTGATAAGTATAAGTTCCCGCGTCAACCAACAACGATTCGCCGCCAACCGCCAAATCTATCGAAAGCGCGTCGGCGTGTGAATGCCCGCCGCTCAACGCTCCCAAATTGCCGCCGTCAACCAGCAAATAATTATCGGTTTTCGCCCAACCATCGCGCATCACAAAATAACCGCCGTCTTTGAATTCATAAGAAGTCTGGTTTGGAATATGCGCCCGCAATGTTTCAAAACTGCTCACGCCTTCTGCGCCTAACAGCCAGAGCGTTTCTTCCGCCAATTCGCCCGTTACAAATTTGTAATCGCCGCGCTCAAACAAAACTGCTCCGCTTGCCAGACACGCCCGAAAATCGTTTGGCGCAGTGTTTCCGTGCGGCAGACATCTGCCGCCGTCGTCGTCGCCGATAAGCGGTGTTGTGCCGTCGGGACGAGTAATATACAGCAAAAAATCGAGCGCGGATTGGAGTTTATAGGCGAGATTTATCTGCAAATCTTTGGCGGTTTCTTCGCCGTTCAAGGTTTTTAAGATGAGAAATTGCGTATAAAAATCAGCCGTGTAACGCTGATACCAAGTTGACTGCTCAAAATAAACGCCGTCGGGCAAAATCTGTCGGTCGAGTTCGGCAAAAAGAATTTCCTGTCCGAGTTCGCGCCAAGTTTTTGCTTGTTTGAAAAATGAAAGCTGCGTTCCGAGATAATAAAGACCGAGTGCTTCGCCCGTCAGATGCGTGTTCGGGCTGTAATAAGTCGAAAGATATTTTTCGATGTGCTTGCCGTGAACATACAAAAATTTTACGGCTTTTTGAAAAACTTCGGGCGTGAAACTCTTTGAATCTTTGAAAAATTGAAACGCCCAAATCCAAGACATCGCCCGAAACGAAACTTCCAGACTGCTCACCCAATTGATGCCGACACCGGGCGGATTTTGTTCCATCCAACTTTCCAGATGCCGCACAAAAGTCGCCGCAAAGCGTTCATCGCCCGTCAGCCAAAACGCCACGCCGAGCGTGAAAAAATGTTGATGCCGATTGAGTTCCCAGATTATTTTCTTGTCGCCCGTTTCGTCCGACGCGAGTTCGTCAAACTGTTTCCAATGTTTCATCGGAGAATGCTTAAACGAAACAGGTTCAAAATGCCAGTCAACATTTTTGCCGAAGTCCAGATTTTGATAGCCGAGCAAATCGAATCTGCCTTCAACCAGATTTTCCGCTTTTTCAATAAAAAATCGCGCACTCTTTTCGCCGAAGTTGCGGCGGAAAATCGAGAGCGTTTTTTCTTTTTGGCGAAACGACGGGAAAAAGTTGGTCTTAGAATTTTCGTAAAATTTATCGAACAAAATTTCCGCCGTGATTTGTTTGCCCCCGAAACGGGATTTTTCGAGCAGATAGACGAGTTCAGAATCGGACGGCAACTTGCCGCTCAAGCCGATTTGTTCGGTATAAACGGAAAAGGCTTGACCGCCGCGGGTGCGGATTTCCGTCCAACTTTTGCCCTTCATCTTTTTGATTGTATCGAGCGGATTTGCCATTGTTTCTACTGACATAGTTCTATTTGCTTGTTCGTTTCAGTTTTTGAATTTTTTTCGGTTTCGCTCATAATCGTTTTTAAGCGATAATCTCTAAATTTGCCCGGACTTCCCGTTTTGCCGTCAATCGCGGCTAAAACCATATTAAAGGCTTCACGCGCCGAAGCGAAATAGACTTTATAGCGGTTAGTTTTTTCGCCGTGTTCAATCACTTCGCTAAAAAATCTTTCGGCTTTTGCGCCAATGCTGTTTGCTTGGTCTTGGTCAAAAAATCCGTGACAATAAAGTTTGACAAAAACCCATTCGGGGCGACCTTTGACCGTAATGTTTGCCGACAGCCAACGGTTTAATCTTGCCAAATCTAACGGCTGATTTTCAACCAACGCGCCGTCGTCAATGCGCGGAACGGGAAAACCGTTGATGTGCCGCGTCCAATTAAAAACCAACGGTCCGGTAAAGATAAGTGGCAATTGCGGCTTGTTTCCAAAAACGGCGACTTGCTTGCCTGTTCGATGCGGAATTTTTTGATTAAGCGGCAAGCCGCATTCATAAATTTGATTGAGCATCGGAACTTGCGACTCGTCGGGCGCGGAAGGCAAAGTAAAATCGGCGTAACAGCCGGTTTCCGCCAAAATATCTAATTCTTCATCCACGCCGCAAAATTTTCCGCCGCACGAATTTCCCAACGCCAAATTGCCGTGAACAAACGCATAACGCGGCATATCTTGTTCATCAAACCGCGACAGACATTTATGTTCCGCCGCCAAACAATCTCGAAACTCGGTCAAAACTCGGTGTAAATTTTCCGCCGTGTCGGGTTTTTCAACGCCGTGATGGAGATGAATTTCCACTTCGCCCAAACCTTCCGCCTGCATTTCCGCCATTTTTTCGAGAATCTGACGATTGTATTGTTCAGCGGGATAAAAATGTGTGTGGCGAAACTTTGTGCCGTCGCCGTCGGTTACGGCCTCGCCTATTTTTCGCGCCAATTTGTGATAATCGTCCAAACGCCGCCGCTGCTCATCCAAATTCAACGCGCCGGTCGCTTCCCAAGCCGGTTCAAAATGATTGGCAACCGTGAAAATAATATGTTTCTGCCCGGCGGTCTGCTCAAAAAGCGATTTCCCGCGCACAAACGGATACCGCGCCAGCCATGGCAATGCGTGTTTTAGTTTGGTCAGATTACTTTTTTTATTATTGACGGACATTTTACTTTTTCAATTTTTCACGACTACAAACGAAGGAGTTTGAATATTTGTGTCAGACAACTCGCCCGTAATTTTCAAACCGTTTTTGGCAAACTCTTTTTCCAAAAATCGCCGCGTTTGAAAAACTTCCTTACCTTTCCAAAAGCCGTCTTTCAGTTGGTTTTTGGTCAAGAGATGCCAAACTCCACCGACCAGACAAATCAACGGATAGGCAATTTGTTTCAAACTAAATGTTCGCCGCCGCCGCCAAATCATTCCAAAATAAAACGCCGGCGCGTGAATCTTCAATAAAAAAACTCCTTTCGGGCGCAAAACTCTGGCAATTTCGGCAATCGTCTGGCGGTTGTCCATATACGGCAGCGCGACGCGGCACAAAACAACGTCGAAACTGTCATCGGCAAACGGCAAACTCTCGCCAAAAGAGCGAACCAAACCGACGCGGTTTTCACAATTCGCTTTTTGGAAAAAGTCATTTCCGACTGTGCCGAGTTCTTCCGCCATATCAATCCCGACACAGAAAGCCGCCGTTTTTTCGACAAACGGCAGCAACTCCTGTCCCGCGCCGCAACCGACTTCCAAAACCTTTTCAATCTTTCTATCTTTGACGGCGGAAACCAACAAATATCGGCTTTCCGCGTCTTGGTTGGCGAAATTTTCGATTGCCTGTTGAGCATATTCCTGATAACTGCCGACAGTTGCCATTTTTCTTTTACAAACCTCAAATAAAGTTCAATGTCCAATTTCGTTCAGAGTTACGGCTTTAGCCGTGATATTCCGCGACGTTTTCACGTTTGAAGGCGTAACTCTGAATTTAGGCTTTGGCGTTTCGCCAGCCAATCGGATGATTCACAGTTTGCGCTTTTGCCAACGCAAGCAAATTTTCCGCCGTCAAATTCTCCGCCCAATCGCCTAAAAGTTTGATTTCCGACGGTGCAAAATCGGCGATTCGCCAACGAAAATCCATAAATGAATAGTTTGTCAGCGAAATTTGTCGGGCATCGTAACCGAGCAGATGTGCGCCGACCCAATCAATCGCCGCCGCGTTTTCGCCCGCTAAAATCAAGCCTAGCGGTAATTCGTCGGAGGCGAGAGGTCCGTCGCCTTGTCCGCCGATGACGGCATCAACTATTTGCAAAACTCGTCTTTGCACCATTTCGCCCAAAGTCGCGTCCGTCTTTCCGTAAAGCAAAATACGGTTTAAATCCAGACACATCCGCGACACCGTATCGTTGCCCGACCACGCGCCTTCAACACCGATTTCGTCGCCTTGCAGACGCATTACGCGCTCGAGTTGTGTGCCGACAGTCGCCAACATTTTTCCTTTTGTCGTCGAAGTCGTCATATTTTGGCGGTCAAGCACTGATTCCAAAGTTCGTTTGACCAAATCTTTGCCCGGATAACAATCGCCGCCAATATCCGCACCGCCGATGCGGTGATGCGGCAGATATTCTTTATTGCCGTTGATGCCGACCAGATTTTTGAGCGCGTTGGTGATGCCCGCTTTTTTGTGCGT
>Ga0136617_10002918_pt1 | contig 15276 bp, 19 predicted proteins | sample AntDrymUQ3222106_2_FD_129672 | JGI IMG/M metagenome (GOLD analysis project Ga0136617, IMG submission 129672) | Polar desert sand microbial communities from Dry Valleys, Antarctica - metaG UQ322 (21.06) | ecosystem: Environmental > Terrestrial > Soil > Desert | place: Antarctica: Dry Valley... | reverse complement strand
GTATCCCATCCAGTCGAGGTCTTCGAGCACTTCTTCGAGAAGGAGGTCCCAGTTGGAGACGGCGTAGAGCCGGCAACCCATCGCCCGTAGTTCCTCCATCACACGCTCGGACTCGGGATAGGGGTTGAAGGAGATCCGGCGTTCCGCCACCTCGGTGAGGACTTCCACCGGCGCGTCTATGCCGAGCGCGGAGGCGGTGATCCCGGCGTTCCGCCGCCTGAAGTCCGCGAGCGCATCCTCCGTGCGATGCTCGATGTTCTGTTCGATGTGCCGCTTCATGCTCGCCCACACCGGCCCCGCCGCCCGCCTGGCGGTGAGGTCTCCATCGCGGGCGTACGGCGCGAGGTCCGAGACGTAGCCCTCCACGTCCAGGTCCGTCCACAAGATCGTCCCGTCCACATCAAGGAAGACCGCGTCGTAGCGTAATCCGTTGCCCCCTGCGCGCGTTTCGGACAATGCGTGTTCCCTCCTTGAAATGGCTGGCACTCCGGCTCGCGCGAGTATACGCCGGGTCAGAAGCCCGGATCGTGAATCAGAGCATCTCTATTTCCAGGCCGCGATCCTCGGATAGCCCGATGAGCGTGGCGTCGTCGAAGTCGGAAGAGACCTGAAAGTATGCGGTCTGCGGATATGTATCTTCGGGATCGGACTCGACGTGCTCGTAGGAAGCCCCGAGCCCGTCGAGGGCATCACGGACGGCTTCGATGTCCTCCGCGCTCCGCACGTTCGCCACCCGCAGCATCGTCGCGTCCATCTATCGCTCTCCGAAATCGTAACCGACGAACTGGCCGTCTTTCTGCAAGAGTTCATCATCAACGTACAGTTCCCCGCCATTGCGGAGGTCGCAGATCAAATCCCAGTGAACGCTCGACTCGTTCTTGCCGCCGGTCTGCTCATAGGATCGTCCGACCGCCAGATGCACCGTCCCGCCGAGCTTCTCGTCGAAGAGGACGTTCTTCGTGGCGCGCGGGATGCCGTAGTTCGTCCCGATCCCGAGTTCCCCCAGATACCGCGCCCCCGCGTCGGCGTCCAGCATTGCGTGCAGGTACTCCTCTCCCTTCTCCGCGCTCGCCTCGACGACCTTCCCCTCCTCGAACCGGAAACGCACTCCCGAAACCTCGCGCCCCGACACCGCTGACGGGATGCCGAAGTAGATGGTCCCATCAGCCGAATTCTCGACCGGCCCGGTAAAGACCTCGCTACCTGGCAGGTTGTGTTCGACGGTGCTGTTCACGAACTTCCGGCCTTCGATGGAGAGCTTCAGGTCCATACCCGGACCGACGATGCGGACCTCGCGCCCGCGCTCCAGCCGCTCCGCGAGGCAGGCCTGCTCCTCGGACTTCTCCCGCCAGTACCGAACCGGGTCGTCCTCGTTCAGCCCCATCGCCTCAAAGACGAACTCCTCGTATTCCGCGAGGCTCATGTCCGATTCCTGGGCCAGTGCAACGGTCGGGAAGAGCGTCAGCACCCAGCGGTCCTTCCTCAGCATGATGTCAGATAGCGGCTTGTTCAGCTTGCCGAGAGCCTGCTGCTTTTCCGGGTCCACACCGGCCAGGGCGCGGGTGTTGCTAGGGGCCATGATCCCGATCTGGGCGCCTGCCTGCTCGTAGATGGAACGTTGGATCGAAGACATCTCCCTGTAGTGAATGTCCCTGGCATGCTCGAAGAAAAGCTCCTGCATTCCGGGGAGCTGGACCTGAGGGATGGGGATGGCGTCCCTTTGCAAGAGCCGGGCATAGACAGCCTTTATCAGTGGCTCCGCAGCGGCGCCCCCGGAGACGAGTACCTGATCCCCCTCCCCCGCCCCCACCGAATAGTCCACAAGCACCCGCGCCAGCTTATCGAGCCTCTCGTCTCTCACGTAACGCACTCCTCTCCGTGCAAGTTTTCGGAGAGGTTATCATCCGTGCGTCAGGGTTTGCGGAAGGCCGCGGATCTCGCGCCAGGCGCGGGATCCAGCTTCAGCTCTCGCTACCCCGTTTGCGAAAGTTCACCGCCTCACCCAGGGTATGCGGACGTAGACCCAGGAGTTCTCGTACCTGCGAAGCCCCACGGCGCGGGCGACCCTCGGGGTGAGGTCAACGCCGGCGGGGTTCTGGACCTTGCGCCCGAACTCGTCGCGGCCCCGGTTGAAGTTGTTGAAATAAGCGGCCTGCGCTTCGGGCTTGCCACGCCGCAGGCTCCTCCACATGTCCCGGTTTTTGTGTCGGGCCCACCAGTTGTCGTAGGTATTCCACGGCCCCACTTCCTTCACCTTCGCCCAGGCCCGTTTCCGGGAGTCCTCGGGCCTGATTCGGACCTTGTAGCCGCCCCGGATCTTGAGCTTGCGATGCGGCAAGGCTACCTCACGACGAGTGTAGCCCCGGTACTGCGTGGCGAAAACCCGGAAGGACTTGCCGCGTTTGGCCTTCGAGGCGCTCCGATAGACACCGGGGTCTTCGTTGAACTCCTCGCGCTCCTGTTGCCAGCGCGCATCCACCCACGCCCCGATCTCCGCCCGGCGTTCCGGTGGCAGGATGCGCTTCACTTCGCCCTTCGTGCGGGCGACGGCGGCCCGGACTTTCTCATCGAAGGAGGAGGCTTCGATCTTCTCCGCGATCCGGTCGTCCGGCATCCCCTGGTTGGAACGGATGATCTCCTCGCTCCCGGAGAGGCTAACGGCCAGAGCCTCGTTCTCCCGCCGTACGGCGGCAAGGACAGCCTCCATCTCATCGTCATCCAGGGCGAACTCCCTCTGAAAATCCTCGACGTTCTCAGGGTCAGAGAGGAGAAAGGAGATCACCGGTTTCTCCGGGTCCGCAAAAGCAGAGTAACGTTCGGCTTCCACCGCCGTCGAGCCGACGGCCAGGACGAGCCCGACCGCCAGCAGGGATCCCAGCGTCATCGCGGCTATCCGCCACCGCCCACCCGAACCCGCCGTTCGTAAAAGCCCCAAAGGACGGAATAATGCCAGTCCCCGAAACAGTCTCATGGAGTCCCCCTCCTGGCCGCATTTTAAAGGTTCCCTCGCTCCGTACTCGTTGCGTACGGAATGTTACACGCTCCGGGCCCGGCAGTCAAAGACCGGACGTGGACTCATTATTCAGTACGCTCGGGCGAAGATGGCTGTTTTGCCTGGCTTGCCGGAGACGAGGTCAACGCCCTCCTCGCGCTCGAATGGCAGCAGGCGGATGGTGGCCTTGGTATCCTCTTTGATCTTCTGCTCTGTCTCCGGCGTTCCGTCCCACGGCGCGGCCACGAAACCACGCTTCTGGGCGATGATCTCGCGGAACTCGTCGTAGCTTCCGGCGATTCGGGTGTTGGCGTCCCGGAACTCCGTCGCCTGGCGCATCATGTTGTCCTGTATCTCTTCGAGCAGGGTCCGCAGTCTCTCCGGCAACCCGGCGCGCCCGACGAACTCCTTCTCCCCGGTGTCCCGGCGGACTAGAACAGCCTGGCTCTTCTCGATATCTTTCGGCCCGATCTCCACGCGCACCGGCACACCTCGAAGCTCATGCTCGTTGAACTTCCAGCCAGGCGAATGTTCTTCGTCCATATCCGCCTCCGCGCGCAGTCCAGCGGCCTTTAGCTCGCCAAAGAGTTTCTCCGCTTCTGTTCGGACTTCGGTCTTGTTCTTGCCGCGCCAGATCGGCACGATCACCGCCTCCACGGGCGCGAGTTTCGGCGGTATCTTCAAACCCCGGTCGTCGCCGTGGACCAGGATCAAGCCTCCGATAACCCGCGTCGAGAACCCCCACGAGGTCTGGAACGGATAGACCCTGTCCTGCTGTTCATCGAGAAAAGTGATGTCGAACGCTTTGGCAAAGTTCTGTCCGAGGTCGTGGCTTGTGCCGGCCTGGAGCGCTCGCCCATCGCCCATCAAGGCTTCGCAGGTGAACGTCTCGACCGCGCCGGCGAACCTCTCGGCGGGGCTCTTCATGCCAGTGAGAACGGGGATGGCGAGCATCTCGTAGAAGCAATCCCGGTAGACGTTCAGCATCCGCAGCACTTCTTCGCGGGCCTCCCCGGCGGTGGCGTGGACGGTGTGTCCCTCCTGCCACAGGAACTCGGAGGAGCGTAGGAAAGGACGGGTAACCATCTCCCATCGAAGGACGTTGCCCCACTGGTTCACCAGGACGGGCAGATCACGGTAGCTCTGGATCCACTTCCTGTAAAAATCGCAGATGATGCTCTCGGAACTCGGCCGGATCGCCAACCGTTCCTCCAACTCCTCGCCGCCGCCCATCGTCACCCAGGCGCACTCCGGGCTGAAGCCTCCAGCGTGCTCCGCCTCTTTCGTCAGGAAGCTCTCGGGGATGAGTAGCGGGAAGTAGGCGTTGACGTGGCCGGTCGCCTTGAAGCGGTCATCGAGGTCGCGTTGGATGCGCTCCCAGATCGCAAACCCGTAGGGCCGGATGGCGAACGTCCCCCGCACCGGCCCGTAATCCGCCAGCTTCGCCATGCGCACCAACTGCAAGTACCACTTGCTCGGGTCCTCGCTCTTCTTCGTAAGCTTCTCGACCGCTTCGGTCATCCCGACGCTCCTCTCTCGATGAAACCTCTACGTTCTTTCGAGCAGTATAGACTCTGATCGGCTGGGAACTTCCCATATCCTGGCCGCCCTACCAGACGGTTTCGACCGGGTATCTGGTGACGAGAGGATCCGCCGTAAGCACGGGTACTCCTTCCGCCAAAGCCTGAGCCACGATCAAGCGGTCGAAGGGATCGCGGTGGTGGTTCGGCAGGTCCGCGACGCCTACGGCGTGGCGCAAGCTGACGGGCAACACTTCCACGGCGACATCCACGAGGTGCTTGGAGAGGTAAGAGCCGAGTGGTCCTTCGACGGTCAGCTTGCCGAGGTTCACCTTGATCGCCATCTCCCAGCCGCTCGCGGCGCTGAATAGTAGCTTGTTCTCTCCGGCGGAGAAGACCTCTCGCGCTCGCCAAGAGATCCGGGGGTCGTTGTTGATCCACCACAGAAGAGCGTGCGTGTCGATCAGCACTCGCACTACTCGAAAGAATCCAGAATCTCTTTCGGCAATGGAGCGTCGAAGTCATCAGAGTAAGAGAGTGTCCCCCTGGCAGTCCCCGGCACGCGCCTCTTGGGCCTCTCGGAGACGGCGACCAACCGCGCCACCGGCTTGCCGGCCTTCGCGATGATTACCTCCTCCCCCAACCGCACCTGCTCCAACAACCGCGATAGATGGGTCTTCGCCTCGTGAATGTTGACCGTCTTCGTCAAGACTTGCTCCGATCCCCGTATCTCGTCCAGGCCATTATAGACTAAGCTGTGGACTAACCCCTTATCCGATCAGGGACTCGGGAGGAATTCCTGTATCGCCTCGGGCGAGGCTTTTGCGAACCAGGAGCGGCTGACGGACGTTCCGTCGAGCCGGCGGAGCTGCACGGCCATCTCGTCGGCTTTGGCGGCGATGGTTATGCCGTTGAGCACGGTGGCGCCGCCGATGTTGAAATCCTTCTCCTTCGAGAAGAGGAGCATCGGGAGGCCCCCGGCGGGGATGATGACCTCGACGCCCATCTCCAGAAGCGGTTCGGCCTGCTTCTGGAATTGATCCCGCACCGATTCGTAAGCCCGCTGCTCTTCGAAGGCGCGCATGTAGTCGTCCACGTTCGTCTCCACGGCGCGGGAGGCGGCGAAACCTTGAGTTTCAATCTCCGTCCCGAGGAACCGGCCTATGTCCGTGGTCTCTGATTCGATCGCCGGCGCGCGGGTCAATCCTCCGGCCCTGCGCCCGCGGGAGGTTGCTCCCGCGCAGCATTCCGAAACAGCCAGGCCGATCCGAGAAACAGCGCGACGAAGAACCCATTCAACCCCAAAATCTCGACCACGGAGCCACCAGGATACTGGTGCATCCCGGCGATCAGCGCGATCACGGCGGCCAATGACTGAGCGAGCGCCATCGCGAACAACGCGCGTGCCATTCCAGGTGGCTGGAGGCGCGCGATGATGGCACCGATGATCCCGACGGCGAACACCCCGAGCTCCGTAAAGATGGTGAGCAGGTCGGTAGGCCCGTTGATGCCAACGGCACCTTCCAGCCAGACGATGATGAATGCTGTCGCGAGCGCAACGCCGACGGCGAATCGGTAGGCGATATTGCCCGCCTTCCTCGCTGCCAGCACATACGTGAACGTGAGACCAGTGCCGAAGATGAGGGCACCGGCGAAAACGAAATCGCCCAGGGTCCAGGCCGGTGCCGCTAACAAGGGTAGCAACAATATGAACGCTGTCGCGAGTGCAACGCCGACGACGGATCGGTACTTGTGGTCTCTCATGGCTATCTCCTTAACTTCGGCGCGTCTTCTCTCGACGATAGCGGAGGACGCGAGATCCAGGCCCACGCGAACCCAAAACCTTGCCAGTCCGACTCCGTCCCTCCGGGTTTCCTCCCGGCATAGATCCAGAAACGCCTGCTCCATCTGCCGCCCGTACATCTCTCTGAACTCCTTCGGATAGGCCCGCATAAGCAACCTATACACGCGCTCCGAGATCGACCCGTCCTCACCCCTGGCCCCCGACATTACGATCCTCCAGGCAGCGGACGGACACCGAAGGAGATCTTCTTGGCCCGCGCCGCGCTTACCAGGCTCTGCAAACGCTCGGCTTCGGCGCCTGCAACCCTTCTACCGAAATCCGTTATGCGATAGTACCGGCGGCGCTGGTCGTCCATGGCGGGGTCGGGACGCTCGTCGGACTCCTCGATGAGGCCGTCGGCGAGCATGCGCTTGATCGAGCCGTACAACGTACCCGGCCCCAACCGCTTCTCTCCCCCGGTCCGCTCCTCGACCTCCCGCATGATCCCGTACCCGTGCCGCTCCTCGTCCGCGAGCGCAAGCAGTATGTGCAACACCGCCGGCGTCAGCGGCAACAGGTCCCGCGGCCCTCGTCCCTCCTCGACCATTCCAGCGCCCTTTCCCCGAACTATCCGTCGTCGATGTATCCGTAGACGATATATTGCCGCGCGGAGAGGTCGATGTCAAGAGGAGTTCTCTACTTCGCGGGCTCCAGCACTTCCTTGCCGACGTAGGGAACGAGGGCTTCAGGGAGTCGGACCGAGCCGTCCTGTTGCTGGTAGATCTCCAGGAGGGCGATGAGGGCTCGGCTCATGGCGAGTGCCGTCCCGTTTAGGGTGTGGAGGAGTTGCGGGCGTCCGCCTTCGGGACGGTAGCGTATCTTCAGCCGCCTGGCCTGGTAATCGGTGGTGTTCGAGGTGCTTGTGACCTCGCCGAACTCTCCGGCTGCTCCCCTGCCCGGCATCCAGGCTTCCAGGTCGTACTTGCGGTAGGCGGCGCCGCCGAGGTCGCCGGTGCAGATGTCCACGACACGGTAAGGCAGGCCGAGTCCCTGGAATATGCGCTCCTCGATCCCGACCATCTCCTCGTGGATCTCCTCCGACTGCTCGGGCGTTGTGAAAGCAAACATCTCGACCTTCGTGAACTGGTGGACCCGGTAAAGGCCGCGGCTGGCGCGGCCGTGAGAGCCGGCCTCGGTGCGGAAGCAGTGCGAGATCCCCGCGTAACGCAGCGGCAATTGGTCCGCGTCCACAATCTCATCTGCAAGCTGACCGGCCAGTGTGATCTCGGCGGTTGCGATCAGGGAGAGGTCCGAGTCTTCGATGGAGTAGATCTGGGTCTCCGGCCCCCGCGGGATGAAGCCCGTCCCGACCAGAGCCTCGTCCCGCGCCAAATCCGGCGTGATGGTCGGCTCGTAACCGCACTCCATGATGATGTCCAGGACGTAGCGGGTGAGAGCCATCTCGAGGAGCACCGCGTCGCCGCGCAGGAAGTAGAACTTGCTCCCCGTCACCTTCGCGCCCGCGTCGAAATCCAGGATGCCAAGATATTCGCCAAGCTCCACATGGTCTTTCAGTTCGAAGTCGAAGTTAGGGATCTCGCCCCAGCGCCGGATCTCCACGTTCTCGGTGTCGTCCTTGCCGATGGGCGAGTCCGGGTGGGTGATGTTGGGGATCTTCAGTTGCTCGTCCCGCAGCCGCTCCTCGGTCTCCCGGAGTTCCGCCTCCAGCTCCGGGATGCGGTCCTTCATCCCCCGCGAACCCTCGATGAGTTTCTGACGAGCCTCCGGGTCACGCTCCTGGCCGATGCTCTTCGCCATCCGGTTCTGCTCCTGCCGGAGATCATTAAGATCCTGAATCAGGGCCGAGCGCCGGTCGGCCAGTTCCACGACGAGCCCCACGTCGGCCTCGACGCCCCGGTTCTTGCAGTTTTCCTGAACGGCTTCGACGTTCTCGCGGATGTATTTGAGATCTAGCAAGATGCTTCCCTTCGGTCAGCAGCCATCAGCTTTCAGCAAAGCGCCGAAAGCGGCGGGCCAACTACTATCTTAGCCTGCAAGTTCCCGTAGTGCTCGATTCTCCGTGCGGATTCGGATGTAGAGGAATGCCGCATTCAGCGCGGTGAAGATGAGCGCCGTGATCCAGGCTCCAAATATCAACGGCAAGGCAAGTACTTCCACCGCGACGACCACGTAGTTCGGGTGCGGGAAGTATTTGTACGGGCCACGCTGAACGAGCTTCCTTTCGGGAACAATCAGTATCCTCACGTTCCAGTTCTCGCCCAGAGAGAAGATCGCCCAGTATCGCAACGGCTGGACGATCAGAAACAGGATCAGCGGAACCGGCCACCAGAAAGGAGAAACCGGGCCACGCACCAACCCTTCCACGAGCGTCGAGATCAGCCAGAGGACGTGGATGCCGACCATGAAAGGATAATGTCCCGCGCCACGCTCAACCGCGCCTTTCGCGCGCAGCCGACGCTCGTTCCGGCGGGAATAGCGAAGCTCGAAGAGCCGCTGAACGCCAACAAGGACAACGGCCGAGACGAGGAGGATAGCGTTCAGCAAAAGCTCCCGGCGGCGCGAAAGCGAACCCTGAAACCCGATGCCTGAGACCCGAAATCTAACACCTGAACAACACATGCTCGGCGGAGAAGCCAGGACCCATCGCCGAGAGCACGCCGAGGTCTCCGGGGGCGAATTCCGCGCTCTCCAGGAAACGCTCCAGGATGAAGAGCGCCGTCACGCTGGACATGTTGCCCGCATCGCGCAGCACGCCTCGGGAGAACGTGAGGCCCCCGCTCTCCAGGCCGAGCACCTCCTCGAACGCATCGAGCACCTTCGCTCCACCTGGATGCAGCACGAAGTGGCGCAGCTCCTCAAAATCCAGGTCCAGGGATTCGCAAGCCATAGTGAGGTCGTCGCGCAGCCGCTCGCGCACTATGGTTGGGACGGACTTCGAGAGCTGCACCTTGAGGCCGGTCTCCACGATCTCCCATCCCATCACGTCTTCCGTGCCGGGCCAGGTCGTGCTGTGGCTGCCGAGGATCTCGGGGCCGCTTCCCACGTTCTGGCCGAGGAGCACGGCGGCGGCGCCATCGGCGAAGAGGCTGGTGGAGATGAGGTTGCTCTTGGAACGGTCGCCGCGCTGGAAGGTGAGGCCCGAGAGTTCCACGCCGACGAGAAGAACGCTCTGATCCGGATACAGCCTGGCGTACTCCGAGGCGCGAGCGAGTCCAGCCGCCCCGGCCGCGCAACCGAGGCCCCAGATCGGGACGCGGCGCGTGTGCTCCGAGAGACCGAGACGGAAGATGAGCTTCGAGTCCAGCGACGGCGTGGCGAGCCCGGTAGTCGAGACGAAGAAGATAGCGCCAACGTCCCCAGGCTGCGCGCCGGCTCGGTCGAGCGCCCGCCGCGCGGCCTTCTCGGAGAGGTTCAGGGCGTGCTCGACATACAGATCATTCTTCTCCGGGAAGGTGTGATCCTCCGAGAACCACTCCAGCGGGACGCAGAAGTAGCGGCTCTCGACGTGTACGTTGTCGAAGATCGGGGTGAGCCGGTCAAGGTCAGGGAAAGCATCAGAAAACATACCCCGCGCGAACTCCTTGACATCCTCCTGCCCGATCCGGTGCTGCGGCAGGGCGGTCGCCACCGAGAGTATTCTCGGGTTCGTCAACGGTACTCCGGGTCCTTCTCAGGGACGGAGCAGGCGTTGCGGAACACGTACTGCGAGAGGCGTTTGCGCTGGCGGCTGGACCAGTCTATGGTCGGGCGTCGTTGTCCCTCGGGGACGTACCCGAGCCGGTAGATCGCCATCAGTTCCAGCTCGTCAGGAACTTCGAGGAGCCTGCGTATCCTGTCCCAGTTCTCCGGTATCTCCATCGGGGTCGATACGAACTGGATGCCCATGCCGATCTCCGCCGTCGTCAGCCAGATGTTCTCGACCGCCGCCCCCATCCCGAACACGGAATAGAAGCCAGATAGCTCGCCGGGACGGTATTCCGTCTTATCCAGAAGCACGGCGAGGAGGAGTGGCGAGCCGGCGACCAGCTTGCGGTTGTCTTCTCCCAGGGTCTTCGGGACGCCGAATCGATTCATGATGTTCTGGCCGGTGTTCGAGAAAATCTGCTTCCTGAAAGGCTTGAGGACCGGGGGCATCTGGTCAATGAAGATGCCGTCGCGCCGCTCCTCCATCTCCTTCTCCGAGAATCGGAAGTATGGCCGGTAACGTTTCCAGAAAGTGCCTTCTTCCATCAGGCGCGTCATGCTCTCACCGCTTATGCTCGCGACCTCTTCGATCTTCTCACGGTCGTCCACGAGAACGAAGCGCCAGGGCTGGCTGTTGAAGTGTGAAGGCGCCATCGCCGCCGCCTCGACTAGCAGACGCTGGTGCTCCTCACTCACAGGGTCGGGCAGGAAAGGTCCGTTGGTCGTCCGGCGCCGTTTTAGGACTTCGAGGAACTCCATCTCCTATACCTCCTGAAACGTCCGTACGAGACTAGTGGCATAGAACGTCATGGCCGCCAGCGCGAGCGCCGCGTGCCCCGGCGTCCCGGCCCGCACCCGAGGCAGCACGAGGTAGAGACCGAGGACCGGCAGCAGGATCCAGCGGTACGGCGCTCCTTGCCAGAATCCCACGACTACGGCCAGAGCCGCCGAGGCGAAGACCGCGAAGAATAGCGCGTGATGCAGCCACCGGAACGGTTTCGTGTCCACGACGCCTAGTTGCACCAGCACACCCAGCGCGAAGTTCGCCAGAAAAAGCAGCGTTGCCGCGTAGAAGATCAGGGTTCGCTCCTCCAGATCATGCTCGGAGGTTATAGCACAGGCCCCATCCCGCCCGTGTTCCAATTCGCCCGTGGAACGCCGCCGTACCTACGTAACTTTTCGAGAGGCGCGGGGCACGGCGGAAGGGTAGCAGCCCGTGGCCGCGCCGAGGGCGTTGACGGCGGTGGCGACCTCGCGGGCTTCGCGGCTTTGCTCCGACCGCAGTATCTCGCCCTTCAGCCAGCCAAGCGGGAGCGCCCGCACACCCCGAACGAAGACGCGTCCTTCCACAAACGCTTCCGAAAAACACAGAAGAGGCGTGACGTCGCTGCCCAGGATCTCCTTGAGCCGGTAGCAACCGCTCCAGGCTTGCGCGACGAAGTCCTTGACCGGCGGACGGCCATTCAGGAGGAGTTCACGCCCTCGTGCTTCCACCCGTCCTCTGTGGCTCTTGGTCTCGATGGCGAAGAAACCTCCCGGCCCGAGCGCGACGTGGTCCACGTTGCCGAAGTCAGGCAACTTCACGTCGTGAAAGAGATAGTAGCCATGTTCGCAAATACCGTCGAGAGCGGCCCCGACATCCTGCTCGGCCTTGCCACCCGCCGTCCAGGTCCGCTCTGCCTCCCCGGCCTTGCCACGGGCGAAATGCTCCACGCTCCTCAACCCGAACGCCGAAGCGCCCATCTCCGCGACCGTCCACAGCGCAGCCCGCTTCCGTCCCTCGCGCGAGGCGTACTGTCCCGCAAGTCTCTTCTCCAGCGGACGGGTTCCAACAGGTTTGACTGCTGGTTGTGTCACGGTTTCAGGCAACTTTTCCTGCTTCTGGACGAGACGCGATACGGACCGGGGCAAGCCTGCTTCTTGCTTTCCCTTCATGCCCGCATCGTCGAATTCCACCCGTCTGAGTACATCGCGGAAACCATCCTCGGAGAGTCCGGCAAAGGAGTAGCGATGGAGGCCAAGCGCAGGATTAACGCCGTTCTTGGGAAATTTGTAAGTTACCGGTTGCGGGAAGATCCTCACATCTCTCAGAGCAACGCCGAACAGAGGCGGCTTGTTGCTGGACCAACGTGTCTCACCGGAAGGCGTGAACGCGCCGGAGGCGACCTCCGCCCGGGCGGCGAATCCCTCTCCGGCAAGATAGAGAAGAACTTCGTCTCCCGGCCTGATCCTCTTCACTGGGGTACGGGTCGAAGGCACGAAGAACTTGCCTGTGTCCTTTGTTGTCTCGAAGTTTTCATATGCGTCATCGCCAACGAAGGCGGCGATCCAAAACCCCATGGCTTCTCCTTTGATGATCGTGGATTCACCAGGTTTATCGGTGAGAACGGAGATTGACTTTAGCAAGCCCGCGCGAGAAAGATCCCCGGCCTCCTACTAGTTGGGGATCGTTGGGGATGGCGGGGATCACGCCGAGCGCTCGCCGCTTCCGATGCGCGGGAACGGGGTGGTGGAGAAGATCACCTCGACGGGCACCTCGAAGTACTCGGAGATCTTCAGCGCGAGGTACAGGCTGGGGCTGTACTCGCCGCGTTCGAGGTATCCCACGGTCTGGTAGTGGACCCCGAGCGCCTCCGCTAGCTGGCGCCGGGAGATGCCCCTCTCGGCGCGCAGCATGGCGATGCGGTTATGGATATTCTCGCTCATCGCGTTCTCATCACTTTACGTCCACCGTTGCATGGCCTTCTCGCGCCCGACCGCCATGCTGGAACCGGATTCGCGGCGGGCCATCCGGCGCAGCACTATGGGGGCGAGGATCAGCCCGGCGACGGCCCACACACCGAGTACGCCGACCATCTCCAAATGCCGCCACGACTCGCCGATCTCCACGCTTGCGAGTGAATCGGGAAGGAGCGCCGAACGCATGCCGAGTCCCAGCCAGTAGATCGGGAAGACCTGCCCGATCCACTGCAACCACACCGGGAAGCTCGTTATCGGGTAAAAGATGCCGGAGATGGCGATAAGCCCCATCACGGGCAGCGACATGAATCCGATGCTGCGAGAGCTCGAGAACAGCGAACCGAGTACCGCCCCCATGGGCATCGTCGCCACCAGGCCGAGAAGCAGAACCCAGGCCAGGGTCAACCACGCACCGGGACTGCCGAGGCGAAGACCATCGAAGAGAAAAGCTCCAAGTATCAGGATGATCGTCACCGCAACGAGCGCCTGCTCAACCCCCATGACGACCTTGCCTACGAGGTAGCCCAGCATACCGTTCGGTATGGCCTTTGCCCGGAGCAAGGTGCCGTCCTCCCGCTCCATAATGAGCGTTCCCCCGAGTCCCATCAGGCCACCGAACGCGACTTGTAAACCGACCACACTCGGTATCGTCATCGTGCTCAAAGAGAAGTCCGTGCCGGGAACCGTGTTTCCCCGGAGAAAGTACATGACGATAAAGAAGACGGAGGGAAGGAATATATAGTTCGCGAAATCTCCGGCGTTGGTGAGTGTCTGCCGTATTTCTATGGCGCCGCGCCTGACCCCGGCCCGCACCGCCGTCGTCATCGGACTCATCGTCACACCTCCTCGAACTCGCGTGCAGCTGTCTCTCCCTGGCCGGACTCGAACTGATGGACCAGGGACATATACGCATCCTCCAAACTCGCCCGTCGAACTTCGAGGTCGGAGATCTCCTCGCCGTACTGATCGAACAACTCGCGTACGAACCGGGTCGCGTCGGTCGGCGCATCCACGAAATGCTGACCTCCCCGGGTCCACTTCACCTCGGCGTTCGTGGACATCCTCCGCGAGAGTTGATCCGCGAAGCCGTCGGCGATGATCGCGCCGTCCGCGAGGATGAGGATACGATCAGCCAGTTTCTCAGCTTCATCGAGGTCGTGTGTGGTCAAGAGGATCGTGGTGTCTTCCAGATCCGAGAGCCTATGCACGAGGTCGTGGAACTCGCGCCTCGCGTGCGGGTCGAAACCGGCGGTCGGCTCGTCGAGGAACAAAAGCTCCGGTCTCCCGACGATGCCGATGGCGACGTCCATCCTGCGGCGCTGCCCGCCGGAGAGGGAGGAGATCTTCTTGTTCGCATGCTCGGCGAGCCCAACCGTCTTTACCAGATCATCGGGGTCATACGGCCGCTTGCGCTCGGGAGTCCCGTAGGGCGCATAGTACCTTCCGAGGTTGTCCAGAAGCTCCCGAACCTTCCACTTGCCGTGGTCGCGCCAGGACTGCAACACCACCCCGAGCCGCGCCCGCCATGCCTCATCACCCTTCGCCGGGTCCACGCCGAGAACCCTGACTTCTCCGGCGGAGCGCATCCGGAACCCTTCGAGGATCTCGATGGTTGTCGTCTTTCCTGCACCGTTCGGCCCGAGCAGGGCAAGCACCTCACCCCGCCGCGAAGTCCACGCCCTTAAGCACGTCCGCCGATCCGTACCGCATCCGAAGCCCACGAACTTCGATCACCGCGCCATCATCCACCCCGGCGGCGCCGTGGGATCGCCCAATCAACTCACCCGTCATGACCAAAGACCCCTACCTTTCTATCCACGTACTCTTACTTTATGTAGTAGTTATACTACATTTTGTAGGATTTGTGTTAGCGATTGTCTAGCCTGGAAGTTGGCTTTGGCAAGGTGCGGGGCCGGACGGGTCCGTTACCTGGCTACTGGGTGGTAACGGATACTCCGGAGGATGAGTATGTGAGGTTCACGGCGCTTTGGCTGGAATTGATGCTTTGAACGGCGCGGAAGCCGCCACCGATCAGGGCGACCTCCAACGTGCCGGAGCCACGGGACTGGATACCGCACTCCAGCTTCCCGCCGTCAGTCCGGTAGACGAGACGCTTCGGCGCCTGACCACCGATATCCTCCTTCTTACCGTTCACGGCACACGTCCCGGAGAACTCGGCTCCGCGCGTGCTCGTGATCCTGAGCCTGACCTTCCCGGTACGAGACGCGCCCTCGGCTCTCGCTTCCGCCTTGCCGCCATTGCCATCACCCGCGACGATGTTCCCGGCCCGCGCCTCACCGTCACCAGCCGCAGCGGCTCCTGCCTGAGCCTCTCCATCACCCGCCTGCGCCCCAGCGCCCCCAGCCCGATCCTCTGTCGCAGCGCCTGAACGATTCTGATTCTTCTCTGATCCAGCCTCCGAGGCGTCTTCGGGAGCGGTTTTCTCCGGGTGTGCCGTGTTCTCTCCAGTCGGCCCGTTCGCGGACTCGGCGGAGGAGGATCGGTCGGAGGCATTATCCGCGCCGGAGTCGCCTTCC
>Ga0136617_10002917_pt1 | contig 15277 bp, 11 predicted proteins | sample AntDrymUQ3222106_2_FD_129672 | JGI IMG/M metagenome (GOLD analysis project Ga0136617, IMG submission 129672) | Polar desert sand microbial communities from Dry Valleys, Antarctica - metaG UQ322 (21.06) | ecosystem: Environmental > Terrestrial > Soil > Desert | place: Antarctica: Dry Valley... | reverse complement strand
TTGAGGATCGCCGCGAGCTGGCAGCCGCCAGAAAGCGCAACGGCGGCAAGGCCGGCACACCGTTGCGCCAGGCGGCGAAAGAGCTCGGTTTATAATCTCGCGGATCTGTTCGTCCAAGCGACGTGCCAGGTAGTAGATCTGCAGCGCACGCTGGTATGCGCCGCTATATGTGACTCACGTATAGCCACAGCTGCGAACCTGTCTTGCTTAACAATTTCCTAGCTTCCTAATTGAGCAGCAACTCCTGGCTATTCCCCACCCGCCGCGCGTTCCAGCTCGGCCAGTTCCAGCTTCTCCACTTGCCAAAGCGCGGCCGTGACCCGCTGCACGCGCGCGGGATCGTCGCCCCCCAACCAATCCCACACTTTGCTCGGCACGATCTGCCACGGCATCCCGAACTTATCCTTCAGGCAACCGCCGACGACCCAGTGCATCGCTTATTTGCGATAGACCTCACGTCGATGAGCAATCACTCCGACAACGATTTGCCGCGCCGACTTGTCCGCGAAGTAGAGGATTCGATAATCTCCCACGCGCACGCGCCAGCCATCGCGATTCTTGAGTTTCTTACAACCGGCAGGGAAGGGATCGCTTTCCAGCGAAAGGAGCACGCGCGCGACCCGCTTTTGCACGCCACCCGGTAGCCGTGCCAACTCCTTCTTCGCGTCGCGAGCGAGCTCGACCCGCCAGCTCACACCCGAATTCGCAGATCTTTCAGCACATCGCCCAGAGGGATGTGCGGTTGACCTCGCCGCGCTTCCAGCGCGAGACTATCCGCCAGGTCCTCCGCCAATTCCGCGTCAGTGACGAGCTTTTGCAAAACCGCGTCGCGTTCCTTGCGCTTCAAAGCCTTGAATGCGGTCACGAAAATTTCAGCGGTCGCCTCCGTCACACTCACGCCGTCGATTCTCGCCGAGGAGCCGCTAGCTCACAACGAAAAACGCGACCGCCTCCTCCGCCTGCGTATCGAGAGGTTGGGAAAGATCGGCTCTATACGTGAATCACGTATAGCAGGCGACGCAGACGGGATTTAATTTGCGAAGCCAGGAATCCAGAATCGAGGAACGGGGGCCGCGCACTTCCGATTCAATTTCCGATTTGAAAGCCGACCGTTTCGTCGCATTCGTTGTGGCCCGCCTGGATTGGACGGGAACTTCGGCCCACCGTTGAGCGCCACGAACTGCTCCCGCTGCAGCTCGAAGGCGATCGTCATCACCGTCCCGCCGGGCTGCGGCCCATTCTCCGGGTAACGCGTCGTCGTATGAATCTTCCCGTCCTGGAAGACCGAGAGATAAACGCGACCGCCTCCTCCGCCTGCCCATCGAACCAAAGAAACGGCGTTATCTTTTGCATGCGGAATCATCACTGGCGGCATCGCATCAGGCAACGTCGGTGTTCCGCACGTTCAGGTTGGTTCCGGGAGGTCCCGACCCGATAACAAAAGGGTTCGGCAACCTACAATCCGTCAACTATTGTCGCGAGTGTTGGCATAGGTTCTTTGGGTGGATCCAATTCTTATCCAATCGACGCGCGAAACTCGATCAAAAAATTTTGCCCTCTTGGGGCCGAGAATATTCTCGCCAACCCTCCGAAGTTTTTGTAGGACGGCTGTGGCATGAGTGCACACCGCACAGCCTGGACTTTAATCCGGCATCGAAGGGTTCTCGCGTTGACTTCGTCGAGCTTGTGGTTGGCGCTCGGATGGGCCGCGCTCACGGCCAATGCGGACCCGATTCTTAACCTGCAGCGCGGCGCAGGCGACAACGTCCAACTTTCGTGGCCATCGCTCGATCGCAACTGGGTCCTGCAGACTACGCCCACTCTCACAGACTCTGCGTCTTGGGAGACGGTGCCGCATTCGCCGTCGCTCGCGGGCCCGAACTTCTCGCTTTCCCTGACGCTCCCGCCCGGCTCGAAGATCTCCTTCTTCCGACTCCTTCAACAATCGACGTCAGGCGCGTTGGGAGGCTTGAATTTCCTTTATGACAGCCAGAATGATTCTGGCTATTGGGGCGCTGGAAGCGGGGCTGAGCTACGCGCCACCGCTGCAGCCATCGACGCATTGAAGTCGTTCGGTCGAGACGACGTAACCGTAACAAACGGCCTCGCCGCTCTCGCCGGGCTCACGCCGCGTAATAATGACGAACTCTCGCGTCGGACCATTGCGCTGGCCGCTGCTTCTCAGAACGTGAGTAACGGGGTGATCGAGTTGCTGGCGGCTGGTAATTTGGAGACGACGGATCCTGCAAGCCTCGATTATCCCGGAGGCGGATGGGGATTGGCCCCGGGTTTTGGAAACAGCACGATCGATACTGCCTTGGCGCTGCGCGCCCTGGCTACCGCGGGAAAAGTAGGTGGTCTCGCGATTGTAAAAGAAGCACTCGCTGGATCGGCAGCGTCGCCAGCGCGGCCATTCGTGGTTCCTGCTGGAGCCACAGGTCTCCGGCTTGTCGCGCGCCAGCGGTCGGTGCCAGTGCGTTACACCATCACGTATCCGAGTGGCGGCGGAAGCTCGTTTGTGAACGTGGCCGCGGGCACTTCGCCCACGACCATCAATTTTCCGATCGGCACGGGTACGCTGACACTCACGGTTTTGAATCAATCCGCCGGTGCAGGGACGCACTCCGCGGAGGTCGCATTTATACGCAGCGACGGATTTGATGTCGGGCGCGTCACGACCGCACTTGCCTGGCTCGGTGCAGCGCAAAACGGGGATGGTGGCTGGAGTCTCCTCAGCGGGGAAGCGAGCCATCTGATGATTACAAGTGAAGTCATGCGCGCGCTTGGAGCTTGCGGAGGCTCATTTGCTCCGGGATCGGTCCTGTCCACCGCAAGTGCCTGGATGCTGGCGCGGCAAAACGCGGATGGGGGTTTCAGTTCGCTTCCGCCGACAAGCAATCTTCAAGAAAGCAGCCTGGCGCTACTCGCTTTGCGGGCGGCGCAGACCACCAACTCGCTCGCCACCGCCGCGGCTTACCTCCGCGCGGCGCAACTTTACAACGGAAGCTGGAACGAGGATCCACTGCAGACGGCTCTTGCCGCCCAGGCCCTACTTTTGCCGCCAGTGGTCTCGGCTGTTCCCGGTCAGACCGTCACTTCGCCGGCGGCGTTCGCCAGCATCAATCTTGACGGCTTTGTCGCTGATCCTGACCACACCGACAGTCAAATTGCCTGGACCGTTACTGGCCACACTTTGCTCAACGTCTCGATCGTCAATCGTGTCGCAACGATCAGCTACACCGCTGGATCGAACATCACCGAGCAACTCATCTTCACCGCCACTGATCCCGATGGCTACAGCGCGTCCGCCAGCGCCACCTTTTCCGTCGTCTTCCAGTCGGTGGATTACACTATCGCGCGGGGTGGTTCTGTCTCGGGATCTCGCATCTTCACCGCCGCTTCATCACTTCTCGATCAAGTGGCTTTCTATACCGAATCGCCGAACGGTGTTCCCTCGGGCGGCCTCTCCTATGCCTCCACTGGCGTAGGTCGAATTTCTGCGACCGAGATGCAGGTAAATTTTCAGATTAGCGCCAGCCCGACCGCCACTACTGGCATCCGGAACTTCCAAGTGACCTATGGCTTGCTGGATTCTAACAGCCAGCCGCTCACCCCGCTCAGTGGCAACGTTTTCAATTTCAGCATTCAGGTGAACCCATGACCGTGCGACGCTGGCAACAAGATCAGCGGGTTTCGAAGGTTGGAGCACCGCGCCTCGCCGCGCTTCTTTTGCTCGCCCTCGGCGCGGCCACAGAGGTCGTAGCTCAAGGATTTGGTCTCTATAAAGATGGCCAACTTGTCGAACAGCTCGGGACACCGCTGGATTTAAGCAATCTTCCACAAGCGCCCCCTTCTACGGCCGTTAATCCTCAAGCACGCCCTGGAGCGAAGCTAAAGGAACGCGCGGCTCAGGTGCGCCGCGCGGAACCCTCCGCAGAGACGGCGACTCGCAATAAGGCAGCCCTGCGTTGCGCCAAGGTCGAAGGGGAGCTGCGAAATTTGCTGCGCGCAATGAAGTCTGGTGCGGCGCCGGACGGTGCGCTCGGATCGCTCCGTGCGATTTCGTTTGAGCTGGCCGCGGCTCAGGCGGGACTTCAAGCGAGCCTGAGTCAAGCTCACTCGCGTATCCTCCAGTCGGGATTCGATTCGAAGACCGCTGATCGACCTAACGAGGCGGCGATCGTAATCGACCGCAACTACCAGAACGTTGCCAGGGCCATTGAACGGATCCTTGCCGGGGAAGCCGGCGCAATCGGAGAGGCCGCCGCGCTCGTCGAAGCGATGGCTCCTCCAGCCGCGCCGGATCTCGCCGGTCGCCCGCCCACGGTCCTGAGCCAAATCGAGCAGGCGCCGACGATGGAGCGCGAGGACGCGGACAAGGCACTTGCCCAGATGCGTTCAGCCAGTCCGAACGCGATCAGCGCATCGTCCCCGCCGACCGCAGCAGATCTCGCAGCTACGATCGAGGTGCAATTAACCCCCGAGATCATCAGCAAAGCCGCCGCACTCGGTAATTCGCCCCTCGCGATCTACGAATTCGTGCGCAACAATGTCCGTTTCCAGCCGTATCTGGGTTCCCGTAAGGGCGCGGTGGAAACGTTACGGCAGTTGCACGGCAATGACACCGATCAAGCCTCGCTGCTCCTTGCATTACTTCGTGCCTCGAACATCCCGTGCCGCTACGTCCGCGGCACCGTGGAGATGACGCCTGAGCGGGCCAGGAGCTGGCTCGGTGTCGACCACGCCCAGACTGCCGGAAGCATTCTTACGACCGCGGGATTGGACGGCCTCAACATTGTTAACGGCCCCAACGTGGTCGCGATCCGCTGCACCCGCGTTTGGGTTGAAGCCTATCTGCCTTATTCCAACTACCGCGGCGTGCCGAATGAATCCACGGGCAAGACATGGGTGCCGTTGGATCCTACGTTCACCCTGTCAAATATCGTCGCCGGGCAGGATGTCCTCACACCGATGGGCTTCAACGTCGACGCGTTTCTGGCCGACTACATCTCCACCTTTCACGTGCCCAGCCCAGTCGAGAAATTTGTCGCCGACGTTCAAACCTACCTGAATACGGCCCAGCCCGGAACCACCGTCGCGCAAGTGGAGCGCACCTTCTCGAATGCGGCCCAGACTCTGGGGCTACTCCCGGCGAGCCTCCCCTACCAAGTGCGCGCGATCAACAGCCGCTTCTCCGAGCTCGAGGACAACAAACGCTACAAGGTGCGTTTTCGTCTCTACAATGGGGGCACTGGCTTCATTGACTACACCATCAACTTGTCCCAGATCGCTGGGCAGCAGGTCACGATCGATTACGTCGGCGCCACCCCTGCCGATCAAGCCATCATCGATGCAAATGGTGGTATCTTCGAAACCCCGCCGAACCTGGTCAGCCTGAAGGCCCGTCTGAAGCTTAACGGCACACCGCTTGTCACCTCGCCCAACGCGATCGGCATGGGTCTTACCCACAGCTCAGATCTTCACTTCCTCCATCCGTCCGGCGCGTCCAACGTCCAGCCGCTCATTCAAAACACAATCATCGCGGGCAACACTCAGGCGATCGCTTTCGATACATTCCTCGACACAGGGGATTCCGTGTTCGGGAGCGGAAATGCCGGGCTGACTCTGCTCGAGTCGGAATTGCATAGCACTGCAGCCGGTTACCTCGGACGCGTTGATCGCGGCCAGGAACAGGTCCAGCGGCTGATGCGGATGGTCTCCACCCAGGACGTGAGCGAAGCCATTGTCGAAAGCTCGGTCTCCGTCGGTTTCTCCTTTGGCACACCCGTTTCGTTTGAATGGACGGGGCTGATCGTCGACGCGGATCGCCGCATCGTGGGGCCCTTTGCTGTCGACGGCAATGCCTCGAAGCATGTGCCCTACATGTTCCTCACTGGCTACGACGGCTCCACGATGGAGAACCGCATTTTCGAGGATACCTACGAACAGGAGGCCGTCTCGACCATCAAGATCCTTGAACTCGCGAGCGACGCGGGCATTCCCGTCTTCCGCATTATCACCAGCATCGCGGCCGACGCTCCCGGCCTGAGCCAGCCTGCCAGCGTGGTCAACGCCATCAACGCCGCCCTCGCCCAGGGCCATCACGTCATCGTTCCGCGTAACGGGATGACGATCGGCAACTGGTCCGGCACCGGTTACATCGACCTCAACCCCAACACTGGCGCGGCCGGCTACATCATCAGCGGTGGGATCAGCGGCGCCGTCTCAGGAAACGGCGGAGCGACCGTGGAAACATGGCCGATCAATCTTGGCTGCAAGGTCAAAACGCTTTCGGGATATGTGGTCAATCCGCCAATGGATACGCCTGATCTCCCGGCGATTTTTGTCCCGGACGCGACACCGTTTACTTTCGTAATCGAGGTCACGGTCGTATGCGATGATGGCACTCCCACCGGGCAGCCGCAGCCGCCGTTCAGAAAGACGCTGACAACGACCCAAACAAAGCAGCAGATTCTCGACTCCTTCGGCCCCGGTAACTATACGCTCTCTCTCCCCGCATATCCCGGGTTCATTCCCAGGCAGTTTACCCTGGTTAAACTCATCGTCGAAATCTACAAGCCGGCCGTCGTCGATTCCGCTCAACCGATGATCCCAGAGGCCGATCGACTCGGCAAAGGCGGGACTACGATCGTCAATCTCGACAACGACGATGCGGACACGAAATTCGATAACGTCGACGATGCGGTAGCTGGCGGAGACGATGAATTGGTCAAGGTAAGGTTGACGATTCAGCCCAAGACGCTGGGGGCCGGCCTGGTGAGGTTGATGGTTCCCTCGGGCAGTGGATCCGTCAAACTCTGGAAGCAAAATGATAAGGCCACCGCTAACTCATACAACGGAGCTACCTTTGCGGTCCCGGCCGATCTGACGGTCGATGGAGATAAGCTGGTGAAGGAACTGTGGGTTGAAGGTATTTCCCCCCACACCGCGGCTCGCAGCACAATTCTCGAGGGCGAATACGCGGCCGGTCCGCGAAACACAAAAGACAAGGCCGCGCTCACCGTCGTCGGGATTGAAAAGATCGAGTGGGAGGGCAAACAGAACAGTCGCGCCGATACCAACGTCCTGGACGCCGCCCCCAACTGGCCTGGTGGGCTCGCTGCCGCAGCATCGCGTGTTTTTCCTGATGCACGCATGGAGGGCTTCTTCTTCCCCGCTCCGGGGAGCGCCCGTGATAAAGTGACGGTTAGGGCGACCCTCTCGGTCGCACCACCCGATCCTCTGAAGCTTTGCTTTAAGTCGTTCGACGTCGATGACCCGACTGATAATTTGGCTCCGGTCGATGATGACGCTGCTGCTACTGGGCTGGCGGAAGATAATCGCGGCACGGCGCCCGCCAAAGCCGGCAAGATTGTTGGTTCAGACGCTAATGGGGTGCTCGAGTTAATCTTTAGTGCGATCAACAACACCTTCGAGTTTCAGACGACACTCAGTCCGGGTGACAACTTCCGCATCGTGGGCACGGGTGATGTCAACTTCCTGGCTGGCTTGGAGAACAACGAAACCGCCCTGGGCGGGGTGAACGCCGACAAACAGCGCATCGTGGATAAAAAGGTGACCGGCACCTTCGTAGACAGGGAGGTTCGCGAAGCTGCCAAGTACGTGAGCCCTGCGCTGGTCGTCTGGCGCTTCCTGCACGTCGAAAAGGACTCCATGCGTGCAATGACCGCGACGGAGAACATCGTCACCACGAAGTTTACCAACTTCACCGGCACCAGCGCGGCTGTCACCCAGTTAGGCGGTTCAACCGTAACGCTGGGAGATCTGTCGAACGATCTGGATTCAGCGCCAGTGGAGAATGGGCGTTTCGAGAACGGACAATTGATCATTGCGCCCGGCGCCAGCGCTCTCACCATTAATCCGATCACCGCCAATGGTCAGACTCGAGTGACTTTCCCAGCGGCCGCGATCGTTCCGCTGCCGTTTACTGCCAAGGACAACGATTTCGCCCTTGGAAGCACAATGAGTGGGACGGTGACAACGATCGTGAAGGGTGCGACGACATACACCTATACCCTCAGTATCAGCGCCCATAGCGAGACGCCGATCGATTGGCCTGACTTTGTCGGTGGCACGATCAACGTGGGAGGGGGCGACCCTGTCACAATTACCGCGGTGAACGCAGGCGCTTCCACGGTCACCGCTGCTTCGCTTAATATCGCCGCGGAAGTGCGGGACGACGATAACCGATCAATTCTTCCAAAGGTGGGCGATCTCGCTCATCTGATCACTGTGCTTGAGCAAACCTACATGGTGGTGCTTGACGATGGCGGAGGAAACGCGTCGAATAATCAGCAGAACTCAGGCTTCCTGGCCAATCTTCCCGGAACCTCGGCTGCCACCGACGAGGTTTCGTTCCAACGCCAAGCGGGGGGGACCGACAATTTTTGGGTCGGATATCTCTTGATGTCCTACCAAATGGAGACCAGCTCGGACAACGATCCGAATCTAACCGCGACCGGCGGTGAAAGCGGAACGGGCGGAGTAGTTTGGGGGTTCACCTCGAACACGGCTGTAGCGAAGGGGGGACAGGGGACGCAGGTCTTTGTCGAGACTGTCCGCGATCGCCTGGCCGCGGGTGCTCTCGCCGGACTCGAACAACGGGTGACCGCGCATGAATTTGGTCATCAAATGGGCCTCAACCACTGGGATACTGGCGAACCAGGTGTTCCCGGTGCGCCTGGCAGCAACCTCATGCTGCGGACCATGCAAAGTACTCCCAACGCCAGCGCGATGCTGGCTCCCGCACATAAACATTTGATTCGGTCGCGAGTGAAAAGTCCCGGGCAATGAGGATTCGATCGCAATAACCGATATGCAACGCCACCTTTTAGTCCTCACTAGTTTGATTTTGCTACCGGCCGCTTTGCGATGCGAGGAACTAGCGATCGCTCTCAAGGCGGACGTTCCTTCAGTCGCTTTCGTGACGACGCCGATCCCGGTAAGGCTCACTGCTGAGAATACCGGGACCGAGAACATCACGCTGCTGGATTTCCCTCGTCCTCGAGTGGTGCGACTCGAAGTCCTGGATGCGGCTGACCGGAAACTTATCCACCGAGGATTCGCTTCGCCTGGAGGGCCTCCCGAGGGTGAACGCCATATAGAGCCGGTTACTCTCGGAGCCGGTGAATTGCGCACTTTCTCCCTCGTCGTGGCTAATAGCTGGTCGGAAAACAGTGAATTGATCGGTCCGCTGTTTTCGGCGCCCGGCCGTTACCTGATTAGATTCACCTATCCAGTGGCCTATCAATCCGGAGGCACCGAAGCTTTCGTCGAACTGACGTCCGCGGAGCATGAACTGGAACTGCGTCCGCTCCCGAACGTTTCTGCGGCGTCCACAGCGACCCATCTGGCCTGGACCTTGGAACCTCATGCCGGCGTAGCGGTCGCCAGCGAAGCTGAATTGGCCAGTTGGGAAAAGGAGTTGCGCGCAAGTTTATCCTCCAGGCAGGACTCTCCGCTCAGTAATGTGCAGCGGTACGCTCTCGCGATGATTCTTTTCGATCGCTCCATGCGACCGAACGTCACCTCGCCGGCCTTGCTGAGGGATGAAGCAGCGCGACTCGCAACCGCCGCGGCACGCAATGGCTTCGCTTACCAACGGGAGGCATTGCGTCTGGATCAGAAAATCCAGGCCGTTGCCGCGCAGGGACCTCGTTAATTCGCTAGCGAGGCCGGCTGTTTGTCGTTGACGGTCGGGCGATGGGATTCGCGACAATTTCGTCGCGACGGGAGTCTTCAGTCAGGAGGTTTTCTCCTTAATCCACTTTATCGCCTTGTCCGCCAGCTTGTCGAACGCCGCTACTGCCATCTCGAGGTGGTCCTCTTTCGTGTCCTCAATCTTGTTGTGACTGATGCCGTGCAGGCTTTGCACGAACATCATGATCGTGGGGACTCCAGCGCGCGCGACTTCGGCGGCGTCGTGCAGCGGACCGGAGGGAAGACGATGCGGTTTGGCTCCGGTTTCGGTTATCGCTTCGTCGGCTAATGCAATCAGATCGTCATGGAAGAGGATCGGTTCGATGTTCCAGATCCGCTCCCAGGAGACGGTGACATTGCCTTCTTTAGCGAAGCGTTTACTTGCCTCCTTCGCTTCCTGCAGCATGCGCGCGAGGGCGATGGCGTCGAGATGGCGCTGATCGAGCGTGATACGGCAATCCTCCACCACACTGGTGACGATGCCCGGTCTCGTTGTGCATGAACCTATCGTGCAGACACCACCGTTGCGTTCCGTGATCTGATAGATTGCCGGGCTCATTTTCGAGGCAGCAAGAAATGCATCGCGCCGCCGATCCATCGGCGTGCTGCCGGAATGCGCGGCTTGTCCGTGAAAGTTGATCGCGTGCCGTTCGACGCCGAACGTGCCCAGCACCGTGCCGAGCGGCAGATCGAGATCGAGCAGAACCGGACCTTGTTCGATGTGGAGCTCGAGGTAGGCGGCGGCGTTCGTCAGCTCTTTCCCGCATGTCTTTACCTTTTCAAAATCAATGCCGTGTTCCTTGAGCGCGTCGGGAAGTCCGATGCCGTCCTTATCTTTGAGCGCGCGCGCTTCCTCCATTTCCAGATTGCCCGAACACGCGGAAGAACCGAACAGGCTTTTCCCGAAGCGCGCGCCTTCTTCATCCGCCCAATCGACCAGCCGCACCGTGACCGGCGGTTTGCCGCCGTACTCCGCTGAAATCCGACGCAGGATTTCGAGTCCAGCGAGCGTGTTGAGGGAGCCATCAAGCCAGCCTCCATTCGGCACCGAATCAATGTGTCCGCCGATGAGCAGCGACTTCTCCGATTCCCCCCGCAAAGTTGCCCAGAAATTCCCTGCTTCGTCCCGGTGGGTCTCGGCTGGAATCCTCGCTGCCTTGTGCTGGAGCCATTCGCGGGCGCCAGCCCAAAGGCCCGTGAATGCGACCCGCTGCGCGCCGTTTTCGTCGCCGGTGAGCGCGCGGAGCTCCTTCAACTCGGCAATCGTCCGCTTTGCATCCAAAGGTTTCATCTAGTTCATCACGAACGGAGAAGCGTCGAGATTTCTCGCTCGCCTCTCGCGCTCAAAATAACCGAAAGATAAAGCATGCGAACGAGCAAGCTTTTCCTTCGTGTGCTGGGGCTGGCCCTCCTCCTCCTCGCTGTGGGCGCCTCGGCCCAGCAACGGATCTCGGAAGATCGCGACCTGAAAGAATTGGATCTCACCGGATGGGATTGCCTAGATCGGTTGGAAGGGACAGCCAAGACGGCGGATGGCGTGGAACGTAACCGCGGGAAGAATCGCTCCGCTGGAGAGATTTCTGGCGGGACTTCGCCCGAGATGGACACGGCAGCGTTCTTGAAGCACGTCGGGGCATTCGATTCGCAAACCAAAGGCAAACGCAGGAAGGATCTGACCTCTGCGCAGCAAGCGGAGCTCGGCGCTCTCGAAAAACAGATCGTCTCGCTCACAGGCTATCTGGTCCTGACGTATGCCGGCCCGCCCGAGTCTACCAACTGCGGCAGCATCGATATGCACGATTGGCATCTCGAGATTTTTGAGAAACCGGGCGATCACGCACCGCGAGTCGGCGATCCGACGCCGATCATTGCCGAGATCACGCCGCGCACGCAGAACCGCATCTTCCGCGACCACACTCGCCTTCAGGCGCTGACGGGATTTTTCCGTGCGCCGGACTTGACCATCGAGCCGACCGGGCACAAAGCGCAGCGCATTCGCCTGACCGGTTATCTCCTTTGGGACGACGATCACAACGGCAAAGCTGATATAGGCAGGACCATCGAAGGAGTCGCCAACAACGGCTATCATCAACCGTGGCGGTCGACGGCCTGGGAAATTCACCCCGTTATCAAAATTGAGGCACTGGACGGCACGGCGCGCTCCAACTCGACGCCAACTCAACGAGCGTTGCGCCCATCGCTTCCACGCCGGTCGCGAGTCCGCCGCCGGCGGAAGTGAATGTCACGATCGTCGAGCCGGTGAAGATAAAGGTGCAATACGGCGAGACGCTGCTGCCGCGAGGGATAAAGCTGCCGCTCGTCGCCCGCAATGCGCAGACCGTGACGGTCAGATACATGGGCAATCCTGTGGCGGTGCCGCTGCAATCCACGGATTTGCGTTGAGGCGATGGATCAGTTTCTCCAGGCGGCGATCGAAGAAGCAGAACAAGGCTTAAGCGAAGGCGGCATCCCGATTGGGTCAGTGCTGGTTTGCGATGGAGAGATCATCGGACGCGGCCACAACCAACGAGTCCAGCGCAGCAGTGTGATTCACCACGCCGAAATGAACTGCCTGGAAAACGCCGGGCGGCAGAACGCCTCAGTCTACAGACGCTGCACGATCTACTCGACGCTTTCGCCCTGCCCCATGTGCAGCGGCGCGATCGTCCTGTATCAAATCCCGCGCGTCATCGCGGGCGAGAATGTCACGTTCGTGGGCGCCGAAGAAACTCTGCGCGCGCACGGCGTGCAGGTGGACGTGATACAAGACGAGAAGTGCATGCAGATGATGCGCGACTTCATTCGCAGCCATCCGGAGCTATGGAATGAAGATATCGGAGTGTGAGGGGCGAATCAGTCCGCGAACAAACTCGTCAGCGTCAGATTCACGGCGTCGACCAAACCCTGATCGGTCAATTTGAGCGCCGGGATGGGCGAGAGACTGAGGAAGGAGAGCGACATAAAGGGCGCGGGCAGCGGACAGCCCAGTTGCGCCGCGGCTGCGTTCAGAACGCGGATTTTCTCCACGACTTCTTCTAACGGCCGATCCGACACCAATCCCGCGATGGGCAGCGGCAGAGCAGCGACTTCCTGCCCGTTTTCGATCGCAACCTGACCGCCACCCATTTTTTGCAGAGCAGCAATGGCCGAGACGATTTCCTCATCGCTCGTGCCGACCGCGACCACGTTATGCGCATCGTGCGCGACGGTGGAGCCGAGAGCGCCACGCTGGAGTTGAAAGCCTCGCACAAACCCAACCCCAACATTTCCGGTCGCATTGTGACGTTCCACCACGACGAGCTTCAGAACGTCCCGTGAGGTGTCCGAGACGATTTCTCCTTCCACGACTTTAGGTGAAACGGTGCCCGCCTTGGTCACAATTTGTTCCGGAATGATCTCGATAACCTTGATCTCTCGGGCTCCTTCCGCGCGCACCTGAAGATCTTCGGTCCCGCGGTAGCGCAAGTTCATGGTGTTGCGTGGTTGGCTCACGGGTGGCATTTCCGGCCCGAGATATTTGCTGTCTTGCGCGACCAGCTTTCCCTTTTTGTAGACGCGCCTGACCTCGAACTTCTCCAGGTCATCGAGCACGATGAAATCGGCCCAATAGCGGGGCGCAATCCCGCCGTGGTTTCGGAGCCGATAGTGTCGCGCGGTGTTGATCGACCCCATCTGGATCGCAGTGATGGGCGCGAGCCCGAGCTGAATGGCTTTGCGAATGGAATGATCGATGTGCCCTTCGCTCAGCAGATCGCCCGGGAGTTTGTCGTCCGTCGCGAAAGAGCAGTTCGCAGAATTCTGCGGCGTCACGAGCGAGATGATGTGCTCGAGGTTCCGCTCCGTGCTCCCCTCCCGCACGAGGAGATGCATCCCGAGCCGCAACTTCTCGCGCGCTTCCTCGATCTCCGTGCTCTCGTGGTCCGAGCGCACCCCCGCGAGCGCATACGCGTTTAGGCTATGACCGCGCAAACCCGGCGCGTGCCCGTCAATCGCCTTGCCCTTGCCCGCGCGGATCTTGGCCAGTTCGCTTTCCGCCCCCTGAAAAACGCCCGGGTAATTCATCAACTCCGCCACGCCGGCGACCCGCTCGTCGTTGATCATTGCGACGAGGTCGGCCGCATAAAGGCGAGCGCCGCTCGTTTCCAGATGGGTCGCCGGGACACACGATGGCAGCATGATAAAAAAATCGATCGGCAATCCTTTGCTCGAATCGAGAACGTATTGGATTCCCTCCTTGCCGAGCACGTTTGTGAACTCGTGCGGATCGATCACCATGGCCCCCGTCCCGTGCGGGACGACCGCGCGCGCAAACTCCGGCACCGTGACCATCGTGCTCTCCACATGGAAATGGCTGTCGATCAGGCTTGGGGCCAGAAAGGAGCCCTCGAGATCGATCACCTCACGTGCGTTGTAGCTTCCAAAGCCAACGATGCGGCCATCCTCGACCGCCACGTCAGCGGGATGGATTTCGCCGCTGAAGACATTGACCAGCTGCGCGTTTTTAAAAAGGAGCTCGGCGGGCTTCTCACCACGCGCGACGCTAAGTTTGTGCTCGAGTTCCCTCATTGAGGATCGCCCATCTCGCGCAGACGCTATCCATAGTTTAGGCCGAGACCAAGATGGGATTTGGCGCCACGGCGCCGAGGGAGCAACGGTAGGCGGGTGAGAACCGGCGCGAGAACGACGTTTCGGTGAATTTTTTCCGTCAACACCAGTCGAATCTTTGCGCCCGGCACTGTCCCGTAGCACGATTCTTACTACGCAGAGTTTGCTGGGTTCCCCCACCCCCTCTTATGGAACAAAAAACCTACCTCGGTCGCTATCGTCTTTGCGTCGATCAAATAGGGCTCCCGCTCGTGATTCGGCGCAGCGCTGGGGAAGCGACTTTCAAAGCCGCTGAAATCACGGCCGAGGGTGAGGTGGCGTTGCAGGTTGTGCCAGTGGGTGCGTTGCGCACCGCCGTCCGTGAGCAACTTGAAGCCGAGGCGGGTTCGGCAAAGCAGATCAAACACATCAACATCCCGGCGCTGCTGGATTACGGGTTCGAGGGCGATCAGCTCATTTACGTCACCGAATATTTCGAAGGGACAACGGCGGAAGATTGGGTCAAAAATCAAGGGCTGCTGCCCGCGGGCGTCGTTTTGCGGGTCGCCTCGCAGGTGGTGGGAGCGCTCGGAGCGGCCACTTTCCATGGGATCGTTCATCACGCCATCAATCCCAGTAACATCATGTTCGTGCCCGGCCAGACCGCGGAAGGGGAATGGCCGCTGATCAAGGTTCTGAACTTCGTCGGCGTCTCGCCCGAACTCTCAAATTCGGACGCCAGTGCGAACGCGCCTCTCAACCCGGCGGATTTCGCCAGTCCGGAACAGCTGGAAAACGGCGCAGTGGATTTCCGTTCGCAGATCTACTCGCTAGGCTGCACCCTCTGGTTTCTGCTCAAAGGCGCATCACCGCTGGCCGGCGCGGCCACCGTGCAAGGCGCCGGCGGCGTAGCCGCTCCTCTCCGGCGTTTGCTGTCGCTCATGCTGGCCGAAAATGCGGCGGAACGGCCGCT
>Ga0136617_10002916_pt1 | contig 15283 bp, 17 predicted proteins | sample AntDrymUQ3222106_2_FD_129672 | JGI IMG/M metagenome (GOLD analysis project Ga0136617, IMG submission 129672) | Polar desert sand microbial communities from Dry Valleys, Antarctica - metaG UQ322 (21.06) | ecosystem: Environmental > Terrestrial > Soil > Desert | place: Antarctica: Dry Valley... | reverse complement strand
CGAGGTCGTCGGCCAGCCGCTGGGCGACCTGCACCGGCAGCGACTCAGCCAGGGTAGGTGCACCGACGCCCGCCGCCGTCGAATCGCCGAGCACCACCAGGCGCACCTCGGGACCATCGGCGGCCCCACTGGCGGGAGCAACCCGCGACTCGAGCACGTAGCCCGGCTCGTCGGGCAGGTACTCGGCGTTGGCGGCGAGCCAAACCTCGACGCCGAGGACGCCCAGCAGGGCCAGCGGCACGCCGACGGCGCCCCAGGCCAGCAGGGCCCGCCGGTCAGCCACGGTCTGCTGTCCGGCTCACGGCGGCGGCTCGCGCAGGAACGCCCCGACCGCCCGCTGCCTGGCTCACGGTTGCGGCTCGCGCAGGAACGCCCCCACCGCCGTGACCAACTCCGGCGCCTGCAGCGCCTCCAGGCCGCTGCCGGGCACCGTGATCATGCGCCCGTCGTGGAACAGCGCCGCCAGACGGGGAGCACGCTCGTGGCGGTCGTCGGACTGCCCGACCGCCAGGAGCACGCGGGTACGCAGTGCGCCGAGACGAGTCGCCGCGGGCCAGGTGGCGTGCTGCGCCCACAGCGCCAGCGTTGGCAGGTGGTGGCGCTTGTCGGCTCGGGCGCGGGCCACCGCGCCAGCCGCCTCGGGGTGCCACACTCGCGCGGTTGGATCTCGCAATGCCGCCGCCACCTCCTGCGCCCACGGCAGCACCGCACGGTCGTCGCAGCTGACCAAGACCAGCCGGTGGACGCGCTGCGGGGCACGGACCGCGAGGTGGCCCGCGACCAGGCAGCCCGCGGCATGGCCGCCGGCGGAGAAGGCGCCCACGCTCAGGCGGTCGAGGTCGAGCAGGATGGCGCCGGCGGTCCACGCCGCCGGCTCCGCGTCGGGCGGCACGAGGACGTCGGCGGACTCGCCGTGGCCCGGTAGATCCGGCACGTACACCGCCATGCCGGCCCGCTCCAGACCCGCCACCCAGCCGGTGTCCTGCCATTGGCTGACGCCGTCGCTGGCCCAGTCGTGGACAAGCACGACGGCAGGCCCGGCCACCACGCCACCGCGTTGCCAGGCCAGGATCGTCACACGGCATCCAGGGCGGCACACAAGTCAGCCCACAGATCGTCGACGTGCTCGCAGCCCATCGACAAACGCACCAACCCGCTTGGGACGGCCTCCTCGCCGTGGTAGCGGCCCCGGCGCTCCAGCGTCGACTCAACACCCCCGAGGCTGGTGGCGTGCGTGATCAGACGGACGTTGGCGCATAGTGCGTTGGCCTTGGCCTCGCCGCCGCGCAGGTCGAAGGCCAGCATCGCCCCGAATCCCGACATCTGCGCGGCGGCGCGCGCATGCCCCGGATCGTCTGGCAGCCCGGGGTAGCGCACCCGTTCGACTGCTGGGTGCGTGGTCAGCCGCCGCGCCATCTCGCCGGCGTTGTGCTGACCGCGCTCCACCCGCAACGGCAGCGTGCGCAATCCTCGCAGGGCCAGGAACGTCTCCAGTGGTCCCGGGGCGGCCCCGAGCAACGTGCGGCGGACGGCCAGGCGCTTCAGCAGGTCGCCATCCCGCGCCGCGAGGACACCCATCAGCACGTCGGAGTGGCCGGCGATGAACTTGGAAGCCGAGTGCACCACCAGGTCGGCGCCAAGGCCCAGCGGCCGCTGCAGCAGCGGCGAGGCGAAGGTGTTGTCCACGACCAGCATCGCTCCGGCGGCGCGGGCTCCCGTCGCCAGCGCCGGAAGGTCGGCCACGGCCATCAGCGGGTTGGTCGGCGACTCGACCCACAGCAACGCCGCGTCGACGCAAGCCGCGAGGGTGGTCTCGGTGTCGACCACGTCAACCAGGCGGACCTCCAGGCGCCCTCGGTCGTGGGCGTTGCTCAGGTACGCCCGGGTGCCGGTGTAGGACCCGCCGGCGGCCACCACGACCGCGCCGACAGGCAGCTCCTCCAGGATCGCCGAGATGGCGCCCATGCCGGAGGCGAAGCACAGGGCCTGACCGCCCTCCAGGACGCCGACTGCCTCCTCGAACGCCGACCAGGTCGGATTGCCCTCACGGGCGTAGTTGACCGCCCCGCCCTCCCGGTACATGGAGGCGAAGTGGACGGGCACGTTCATCGGCGCGCCGGGGGCCTCGCCGCCCCGCCCCGCGGTGACAGCGATGGTCTCCGGCGCCAGCCGGTTCCGCTCATCGCGCACCGCGCACCTCCTCGGTGGCCATGCTATTGCTCCCCGTGACGCCGGCACACCAACCCGCCGATGGGTTGCCGCCACCTTCCGCCGGGTAGCGGGAGTCGACACCGTCGACAGAAGGACTCACCATGCAGATCGACAAGCAGCAGATCATCGACCACCTGCGCGAGCAGGGCGACCAGGACAAGGCGACGCAGGCCGAGGGGCAGCTGCCCGAGCAGGTCGACACCGAGCAACACGCCGGGATGCTGCAGAACCTGGGCATCAACCCGCAGGACCTCATCGCCAAGTTCATGGGCGGAGGCGGCATCCCGGGGATGTAATGCGGATCGACAAGCAACAGCTCATCGAGCGCTTCCTTGCCGACGGGGAGCTGGACAAGGCCGAGCAGGCCGACCAGCTCCCCGACCAGATCGACCCGGCCGAGCACCACGAGGCGCTCAAGGCGCTCGGCGTCGACCCGGGGCTGCTCCTCACCCAAACGGCGAACCTCGAGGAGCAGCCACCGGGCAACGATTGATGCCTCCGTCGATGAGAAGCGCTCGACGGGCCGGTCGCGGATCGCGCACCGCTGCAATCAGCCAGGCGACCGTCCCGCTCACGTTCGGTCGACCCGGCTGGAGTACCTGCACGGAAGCCGTCCAAGGCGGCCCGACCCACTGACACGTCAGCAGGGCGGCCAGCGCCAACGACGCGGACGCCCCCGCGAGCCGCCCAGCGTCCCCACCAAGGCCGTGACGGCGGCTCCGGACGCCGCCATGGCGGTGAGCCCTAGCGTGGACACAATGACACCTGCCGGGCTCACCGCCAGATGCTCCGGCCGGAACAGCGCGTCGGCGATCAGCACCCCCCCAATCGGAAGGGCGGTGACAACGAGAACGCCAGCCGCCGCGGCGAACACGGCGGCGGTCACATAACCGTCCAGGCCGCCGACACGCGCGAGCACCAGCCGGGCGTATCCAGACCGGAGGTCACCGACGAGCGGCGCACCCCCGATCACCACACCCCAAACAGTCACCAAGAACGCCAGATAGGCGATGGCCGACGACGACAGCGGCCCCTCGAGACCGAGGTCTCCTCGAATCGCTAACAGCACGACGAGCGTGTTGACGCCAAGAATGACCCACAACGCCCGGCCAGAGGCAATACGGGCCATCCACAGCCCCAGCGGCCGCTTAGTCAGCGACGTACCCTCTGACCTCGAAGGTGGCTGGTGGTCCCGGCGATCCCGCATTCCACTTTACCGGAGGTTTCGGCAGCCGACCGGCGGGTCCTGCGGGCTCTCGGGGACGGCACCACGGTGGCGGCGCTGGCGGACCGGGAGGCATTCTCGGAGCGGGACATGTACCGGCAACTACAGAAGATCTGGCTTCGTCTTGGCGTCATCAACCGCCACGCCGCGATGGTTCGCGCAGTGAAGCTGGGACTGCTGGACTGAGACGACCGATCCCTCACCTCAGCAACGCCGGAGCGCCGTCAGCTGATCACCAACTCGCCGTCCTTGGCATCGACGAATACCGTATCGCCCTCCGACAGACGGCCGTCGAGGAGCGCCAAGGCCACCTTGTCCTCCAGCTCGCGGCGCAGCACCCGCTTCAGCGGGCGGGCGCCAAACACGGGGTCATAGCCGCGCTCGGCCAGCCAGTCGCGGGCCGCGTCGGTCAGTTCAAGGCCGAGGTCACGCTGGGCGAAGCGCTCGCGCACCCGCTCCAGCTGCACGTCGACGATCGATCGCAGCTGCTCCAGGCTGAGACGGTGAAAGATCAGGATCTCGTCGAGGCGGTTGAGGAACTCGGGGCGGAAGTGCTCGCGAACTGCGGCCATCACCCGCTCGGCGACGACCTCGTCGGACTCGGTCGGGTCCAACAGCCACTGGCTGCCGAGGTTGGAAGTCATGATCACCACCGTGTTGCGGAAGTCCACGGTGTGGCCCTGCCCATCGGTTAGGCGGCCGTCATCGAGCACTTGCAGCAACGCGTTGAACACGTCGGGGTGCGCCTTTTCGACCTCGTCGAGCAGCACCACCGAGTACGGCCGGCGGCGAACCGGTTCGGTGAGCTGGCCGCCCTCCTCATAGCCGACGTAACCAGGGGGCGCGCCGACCAGGCGGGAGACGGTGTGCTTCTCGCCGTACTCACCCATGTCGAGGCGGACCATGGCCCGCTCGTCGTCGAACAGAAATTCCGCCAGCGCACGGGCGAGCTCTGTCTTGCCGACACCGGTCGGGCCGAGAAACATGAACGAGCCGAGCGGGCGGTCGGGATCGGCAAGCCCGGCACGCGAGCGCCGCACCGCGTCGGCGACCGCCTTCACCGGCTCTTCCTGGCCGATCACGCGACGGCGCAGCACGTCCTCCAGGCGCACCAGCTTGTCGCGCTCGCCTTCCAAGAGCCGGGTGACGGGCACGCCGGTCCAGCGCGAGACGACATCGGCGACGTCCTCGGCGTCGACCTCCTCTTTGAGCATCCGCTGGGTGGCCTGCAGCTCGGCCAGCCGCTGCGTGGCTTGTTCCAGCTGCCGCTCGAGGGCGGGGATACGCCCGTAGCGCAGCTCTGCTGCGGCCTGGAGGTCGGCGTCGCGTTCTGCGCGCTCGGCGCGCTCGCGTGCTTCCTCGATCGCCGACTTGGCCTCCCGGACCTCGGCGATGGCGGCCTTCTCGGCCTCCCAGTGCGTCGTCAACACGCCCATCTCGCCGCGCAGGGACTCAAGGTTGTCAGCGATCTCGCGCAGACGCTGCTGGGCGGCCACGTCCTCCGCGCTCTCGCCGTCCAGCGCAGCCTTCTCGATTTCCAGCTGCTTGATCCGCCGGTCGAGCACGTCGATCTCCGACGGCATCGAGTCGATCTCGATGCGCAGGCGGCTGGTGGCCTCGTCGATGAGGTCAATCGCCTTGTCGGGCAGGAACCGCTCGGTCAGGTAGCGGTCGGACAGCCGCGCGGCGGCAGTCAGGGCCGAGTCGGTGATGCGCACGCCGTGATGGACCTCGTAGCGCTCCTTGAGTCCCCGCAGGATCGCCACGGTGGCCTCGACGCTGGGCTCGCCGACGTTGACCGGCTGGAAGCGGCGCTCCAGCGCCTTGTCCTTCTCGATCTGGCGGTACTCCTCCAGCGTCGTCGCGCCGATCATGCGCAGCCGTCCGCGCGCGAGCAGCGGCTTGAGCATGTTGCCGGCGTCCATCGCGCCCTCGGCCTTCCCAGCCCCCACGATGGTGTGCAGCTCGTCGACGAAGGTGACGATCTGCCCGTCGCTGGACTCGATCTCCTTGAGGACGGCCTGCAGACGCTCCTCGAACTCACCGCGGTACTTGGCCCCGGCGATGATCGAGGTCAGGTCAAGGGTCACCAGCCGCTTGTCCTTGAGCCCTTCGGGCACGTCACCGGCGACCATGCGCTGCGCCAGGCCTTCGACGATGGCGGTCTTGCCGACCCCCGGATCGCCGATGAGCACCGGGTTGTTCTTGGTGCGCCGCGACAGCACCTGGATGACGCGCCGGATCTCCTCGTCGCGCCCGATCACCGGGTCAAGCCGGCCGTCGCGGGCCTGTGCGGTCAGGTCGGTGGCGAAGCGCTCCAGCGCCTGGAAGGTGTCCTCCGGCGTGTCGCTGGTGACCCGCTGGTTGCCGCGAACCTCCTTGAGCACCACCAGCAGGTCGTCGACATCGATGCCGGCCTCGCGCAGCAGCTTGCCGGCCTGCCCGCGCTCGGCGGCCAGCGCCAGCAGCAGGTGCTCGGTAGAGGAGTAGTCGTCACCGAGGGTGCCGGCCCGCGCCTGCGCATCGTCGATGACGGCGACCAGCGCTCGGGAGATCCCCGGTTGTCCGGTGGCTCCGTGAGCGGCGGGCAGCGTGCGCAGCGCCGTCTCGGTGGCCGAGCGCAACGCGGCTGGGGTGGAGCCCAGCCGCGTGACGGCCGGGTACACCGGCCCCTCGGGCTGGCCGAGCAGCGCGTGCAGCAGGTGCAGCGCGACGATCTCGGGATTGCCGCGTTCGGTGGCTAGGGAGGCGGCGCCCTGCACGGCATCGCGGGCCTTCAGCGTGAAGCGGTCAAAGTCCATGGGGCTATCCTAAGTCGATTGCGCCAATAAATCTATGCGTATCACTAGCAAGGTTGCCGGGCGCCGCTTCCCGCCTCAACGCCAGACAGCCGAGCCGCTTGGCCGTTCGATCGCGGCGGTCGACCGACGCCGCCGGCGGCCGGCGGCCGGCGGCCATGGATGCCGGGCTTCCCGGCAAGGTCGATCTGCTCATACTGGATGTCGCGCCGCTGGAGGTGGCTGGCGGGTGGCACAGACCGGCCGCGCATCGAGCGTGCCCGAGGCGACTTTGTCCAAGCACACCGCCGTGTCCTCATGCAGCGAAGCGGTAGGACACAAGACGATGGTTGACCCCGAACGGTTGCACCGTGTGCTGCGGCGCGTGACCGGCGACCTTCACACGCTGCGCGATTACGCCGCCCTCGAACGACCTGAGGTGCTCGGCCACCCCGCGCGCCTTGGCCATGTCAAGTACCTGTTCGTCACGGCGATCGAGGGGTGCATCGACGCTGCACACCACGTCGCTTCCTCGCCTGGCCCGGGGATTTTGGATCAGCCGAGGCGTGATGCGGCCAGCACCAGGCCGGTGTTCGCGGTTAGCGCTCCTACCAAGCCGAGGACGATGACCCGCGTCTGGGTGGTGACCAGCGTGGCCATCTCGCCGCGGATGGTGGCCACGATGCGGTGCTCACGGCTTCCAGTCGCGTGTCCAGGTGCTGTTCCAGCGCCGCAAAGCGCTGATCCACCAGCTCGAAGCGGTGGTCGACCGCCTGGAAGCGACGGTCGATCGCCTCGAACCGCTGATCGAGGTTGCGGTTGAGGTCGACAAGATCGCTGTGCACCCGGGCGACATCGCCCGACGTCGCGGCGTCGGGTCCCTCAACCGGCGGGAGGTAGGCCATCAGCGTCAGAGCGTGCGGTGTGCCCAACACCTGCTCGAGTCGATCGAACAGATGTTGCCGCGCGCGTCCCTCGACAGCCATGGTCCCTCCTCAGCGCGTACCCGTCAACGGCGACGGTAGGGCAAGGACGACTCCACGCCGCCGGGAATCGGTCTCGGCTGTGGATGTCGACCACCATCAATGCCTCAGCGGCGGCGGGCCGGCTGGTGGCGCTCGATGGCCGACGGGCGGTACAGCACGAGCTCTCGGCCGGTGGAGCGCAGCGCCTCGGCCACCGCCTGGTGCGCCGCCTGGCGAGAGCGTTCCGCCCCTGCCCGCGCCTGCTCGACCTGGACCGACAGGCGCTCCACCTCGTCCTGCAGCGCCAGGATGCGCAAGACCCCGGCGAGGTTGACGCCGTCGCCCTGGGTCAGCTCCTGGATCAGGCGGACGCGGTCTACATCACGCTGGGAGTAGCGCCTGGTGCCACCCGAGGTCCGCGCGGGCTTGAGCAGCCCCTTGCGCTCATAGGTGCGCAGCGTCTGCGGGTGCACCCCGGCCAGTTCCGCGGCGACGGAGATGATGAACACCGCCCTCGCCGGCACGGCCATGCCTACACCTCCTGTGCCGCCAGCGCGGCGTCCAGGTGCTCGCGGACGGCAGTGTCCTCGGTGGCCGCGTAGTCCTCCAGCAGCTTGCGCTGGGTGCGGGTCAGCTTGCGCGGGACCGCGACGTCGATGGTGACCAGCAGGTCGCCGCGGCGACCGCCGCTGCGGTGTCCTCCACGACCCTTGACGCGCAGGGTGCGCCCGCTCTCGGTGCCTGCGGGCACCTTGAGCGTGACGGGTTCGTCCAGGGTCGGGATTCGCACTTTGGTGCCCAGCGCCGCCTCGCTGAAGGTCACGGGGACGTGCAACGTCAGGTCGTCGCCGCGACGCCCGAACAGCTCATGGACCTCCACCGTGACGTTGACGTACAGGTCACCGGCCGGTCCGCCGTAGCTGCCGGCCTCGCCCTTGCCGGGCAGCCGGATCCGCGCACCGTCGCGCACGCCGGCGGGGATGCGGGCGCGGATGTCCCGGTTGCGGATCTCGGCGCCCGAGCCCTGGCAGCGCGTGCACGGCTGGGGCACGATCCGCCCGCTGCCGCCACAGGTGGGGCAGGGTTCCGAGAACCCGAACAGCCCCTGGTTGTTGGACACGGCTCCCAGGCCGTTGCAAGTCGAGCAGGTCTCTACGGGTGTACCCGGCTTGGCGCCGGTGCCGAAGCACACCGAGCAGGGCGCCCGGCCCGCAACCCGCAGCGTGGTGGTGACCCCCGCCATGGCGTCGGCGAAGGACAGGCGCAGCTGGGTTTCCAGGTCACGGCCACGGCGTGCGCTGGTCCCCGCCTGCCGGGTCTGCCGGGAGCCGCCGAAGGTGCTACCCGAGCCGAACAGGCCGCCGAGCAGGTCTTCGACGTTGATGTTCTGGGCGCCGCCGCCGAAGCCGCCGTTCCCGCCGAAGCCTCCCGGAGCGCCAGCGCCGAACCCGCCGCTGCCGACCAGATCGCGGACCCGGTCATACTCCTGGCGCTTCTCGGGATTGGACAGCACGGAGTAGGCCTCGCTGACCTGCTTGAACCGGGTCTCCGCCTCGGTGTCGCCCGGTCGGGCGTCAGGGTGCAGCTCGCGCGCCAGCTTGCGGTAGGCCTTCGAGACGTCAGCCGACGAGGCGTCCTTGGCAACGCCGAGGACGCCGTAGTAGTCCTTCTCGAAGTAGTCGCGCTGGCTCATCGTCCTCGTGCTCTATGTCGCGCTGCTCGCCTGGTTACCTGACGCCGTTACCTGGCCACTTTGACCGAAGCTGGCCGCAGCACCCGCCCTTTGAAGCGGTAGCCGGGCCGCAAGACCTCGACGACGACGGGCTCGCGTTCGACCGGGTCGCCGTTGGAGGACGGCTGCCGGTCGGCCCCTTCGTCGTCGACGGCCGCGACCTGCATCATCGCCTCGTGGTGGTTGGGGTCAAAGACCGACCCCTTGCCGTCGATGTCCTCCAGGCCGGCTCGGCGCAGCACGTCCAGCAGCTGACCGTGCACCATCTGCACGCCCTTGGCCAGCTGGTCAGAGGGATCGCGCTCGCCGGCCGCCCGCAGCGCGAAGCCGAAGTTGTCCAGCACGCCAAGCAGGTCGGAAACCAGCTGCTGGGCACCACGGTCAAGAGCGTCCATGCGTTCCCGCGTGGCGCGGCGCCGGTAGTTGTCGAACTCGGCGCGCTCGCGACGCAGGTGGTCCAGGTAATCGTCGCGGCTGCGCTCGGCCTCGGCCAGTGCCACCGCCAGCGAGTCATCGGGCTCTAGCTCGGGCTCTAGCTCCGGCTCCGGCTCTAGCTCCGGCTCTAGCTCCGGCTCCGGCTCTAGCTCCGGCTCCGGCTCTAGCTCCGGCTCCGGCTCTAGCTCCGGCTCCGGCGCGGGCTCGGGCTCCGGCGCGGGCTGCGCGACATCCTCGGAGGCGGCCGTCGTGGCCGCCTCCTGGGAGGCCGGGGACCCCGGAACCGTCGGATCGTGGGGATCGGCAGTCATGGCCTAGGCGGCACCCTTGTTGTCGTCGCGGTCCTCGCCCTCGTCCACGACCTCGGCGTCGACGATGTCGTCGTCGCTGGAGGCCTGGCTGCCGGCGAACCCGCCAGTGGTGGCCTGGCCGGCCTGGTCAGCGGCGCCCGCCGCGTACAGGGCCTGGCCGACCTCCTGGCTGACGCGCATCAGGTCGTCGGTGGCCGTGGTGATGGCGTCGGCGTCGCTGCCCTCCAGTGCGGAGCGCAACTTGCCCTGCGACTCCTCCAGCCGCGCCTTGTGCTCGGCAGAGATCTTGTCGCCGTTGTCACGGACCAGCTTCTCGGTCGAGTACAGCAGCGTGTCGGCGTTGTTGCGGGCGTCGGCCTCGACGCGGCGCTTGCGGTCCTCCTCGGCGAAGGCCTCGGCGTCGCGGACCATGCGGTCGATGTCCTCCTTGGGCAGCGCCGACTGACCGGTGATGGTCATCGACTGCTCCTTGCCGGTCCCCCGGTCCTTGGCCGAGACGTGGACGATGCCGTTCGCGTCGATGTCGAAGGTGACCTCGATCTGCGGCACGCCACGCGGCGCGGGCGGGATGTCGACCAGCTGGAACTTGCCGAGGGTCTTGTTGAAGCCGGCCATCTCGCGCTCCCCCTGCAGCACGTGGATCTCCACCTGCGGCTGGCTGTCGTCGGCGGTGGTGAAGACCTCCGACTTGCGCGTGGGGATGGTGGTGTTGCGCTCGATGAGCTTGGTCATCACGCCGCCCTTGGTCTCGATGCCAAGAGACAGAGGGGTGACGTCGAGCAGCAGGACGTCCTTGACCTCGCCCCGCAGCACTCCGGCCTGCAGCGCGGCACCGACCGCGACGACCTCATCGGGGTTGACACCCTTGTGTGCGTCCTTGCCGCCAGTCAACTCGCGGACCAGGTCGGCCACCGCCGGCATCCGCGTCGAACCGCCCACTAGGATCACGTGGTCGATGTCGGCCGTGGAGCCGCCGGTGTCGCGGATGGCCGCGTTGAACGGTGCCTTGGTGCGCTCCAGCAGGTCGGCGCTCATCTGGTTGAACTGCGACCGGGTCAGCGTGGACTCCAGGTGCAGCGGGCCCTCGGCGGTCGCGGTGATGAAGGGCAGGTTGATGGAGGTCTCCGTGGTGGACGACAGCTCCTTCTTGGCCTTCTCCGCGGCCTCGCGCAGGCGCTGGGTGGCCATCTTGTCCTTGGACAGGTCGACGCCGTGGGCGTCGCGGAAGGACTTGACCAGCCAGTCGATGACCTTCTGATCCCAGTCGTCGCCACCGAGGTGGGTGTCGCCCGAGGTCGACTTGACGTCGAACACGCCCTCGGCGATTTCCAGCACCGACACGTCGAAGGTGCCGCCGCCCAGGTCGAACACAAGGACTGTCTGCTCGGCTTCCTTGTCAAGGCCATACGCCAGCGCCGCGGCGGTCGGCTCGTTGATGATGCGCAGGACCTCCAGGCCGGCGATCTGGCCGGCCTCCTTGGTGGCCTGTCGCTCGGCGTCGCCGAAGTAGGCCGGCGCGGTGATGACCGCCTGGGTCACCTCGTCGCCCAGGTAGGCCTCGGCGTCGCGCTTGAGCTTCATCAGAATCCGCGCGCTGATCTCCTGCGCGGTGTAGTTCTTGCCGTCGATGCCGGTCGACCAGTCGGTGCCCATGTGGCGCTTGACCGACTGCACGGTCCGATCGGGATTGGTCACCGCCTGCCGCTTGGCGACCTCGCCGACGAGCACTTCACCGGACTTGGAGAAGCCCACCACCGAAGGGGTTGTGCGCGCCCCTTCGGCGTTCGCGATGACCGTGGGCTCGCCGCCCTCAAGGACGGCCACCACCGAGTTTGTGGTGCCCAGGTCAATCCCAACTGCCTTGGCCATTGCTTGCTGCCACCTCCGGGCCCGTGCGGGCCTTCGTCGAAGTTCCGTGGACAACAGGGTACCCGCAGACAGCACGGCGGCAACAAGATCTCAGCGCGGAAGGCTGAAGTTTTCGGTGGGACTTGACTAAGGCTGCTGCTCGGCCCGCCAGCGACGCGGTAGCGGCCGCCCTCGGCCGTCGGCTCGGTCCGGGCCGTGAAAGGCCACCATCAAGGCCACCGGCAGGGCGATCACCACCACCGCCAGTAGCACCATCGACAGCGACGACATCAGTACCCGATCAGCCGTGAGAGCGACGCAGCCTACGACCTCACTGCGCCGGCGGCAGGCCGTCGGGCAACCGCACGCGCCAGCCCTCCTCCGCGCCGAGGTCGTCGAAGTAGCCCTGGTTGACCTCCAGCGCTCCCCGGTAGGCCACCTCGGGGTCATAGGTGGGACAGGGATCGGCACTGCACGGCTCCATGTCCAGCACACGCAGGATCTCGCCCCGGTGATCGAAGAAGGCGATCGACAGGGGAATGCGCGTGTTCTTCATCCAAAAACCGCCGTCGGTGTCGCTGGGGAAGCGGAACACCATGCCGGTATCGGCCGCCAGCTCGGTGCGGTCCATGAGGCCGCGGCTGCGCTCTTCGGGGTCGTCGGCGACTTCAACCCGCAGGGTGTGCTCGCCGCCCGGCCCGCTCAACGTCAGCGCGACGGTCGGTGCTTGGCTGGCCGCGTTGCCGACGCTGGGCCCCGCAGGCGACGCTTCCCCCTCAGGCGGTGCGCTGGAGCAGGCGGCGGCGAGCAGCAACGTGACCAGCAGCAGGCGCATCCGCCGAGGATAGGTTCCCGGCCGCGTAGCCTGCCTGGCGCCAGAATCAGCCCACGGCGTGTGATGAACGGAAGCGGGTAGAACGCTGCCGGCCTGCTTGCTGAGGGACGATGCGATACGGCGTGCTGCTGGGTGCTGCTGGTTCTGGTCGGCTGCGGGTTGCCGCGCGACCCCGCCGGCACGCTGGCGCGCGTAGAGGTCACAACCCTGCGGGTCGGCGTGGTCAGCCACCCGCCGTGGGCCGACTTCTCCGGCGGCGAGCCGACCGGCATCGAGGTCGAGTTGGTCAACCAGCTGGCGCGCGAGCTCGGCACCGATGTCGAGTGGCGGCCCGACGTTGAAGCTGATCTGTTCGCGGCGCTTGAGGTCCGTGCGGTCGATCTGGTCATCGGCGGTCTGACCGCCGACGACCCGTTCGTGGTCGAGAGCGCCGTGACCCGCCCCTACACCACGACCCGCCTGGTCGTGGGCGTGCCCGAGGAGGCGCCGCCGCGCGATGATCTGGCAGGCCTGCGCGTGGCAGTCGAGCCCGGCACCGAAGCGGCCGGCACGCTGGTGGAACTGGGCGCAATTCCCGTGCTCACCGAAGACGTGACGAGGGATGCCAGGGAACGCGCAGGCCGTCGCAACCGACGAGTGGCTGCTGGACGACCTCGGCCTGCGCGACAGCGGGGTGGTCCTGCGCGAGTCGGCGCACGTGTTCGCCACGCCCCTCGGCGAGAACGGTTGGCTGGTGACCGTCGAGCGGTTCTGTTCGACCGGGCGGCGCAGATCAGCGCCGCGGTGCGCCAGGCTGGGCCCTCATGAGGCCTGGTCACGGGTGGGAGCTGCCACCCGACAAGGCCCGCATCATGCACCAGGCCGTGCGCCTGGAGTGGCTGACTGTCGCCTACCTGATCTCGGCGGTGTTCTTCATTACCTGACGTTGGGTTCCTCGCAGGCCATGAAGACCGCCTGGTTCGAAGACATCCTCAGCCTGATCCCGGCGGCCGCCTTCCTGGTCGCGTCCCGCGTGCGTCACCAGGGGCCGGACCAGCACTTCCCCTACGGCTATCACCGCGCGGTGACCGTGGCCTTCCTGTGCGCCGCGCTGGCGCTGTTCTGCATGGGCGCCTTCCTGCTGTTCGACGCCGTCTCGGCGCTGCTGGCGTTCGAGCATCCGACCATCGGGACCGTCGTGGTCTTGGGCCAACAGGTGTGGCTGGGTTGATGCTGCCGGCCCTGCTGTGGAGCGCGCCGCCTGCGGCGGCACTGGGCCGTGCCAAGCTGCCGCTCGCCGAGGCGCTGCACGACAAGGTGCTGCACGCCGACGCGACCATGAACAAGGCGGACTGGTTGACCGCTGGCGCCGCGATGGTGGGCGTGCTCGGCATCGGTCTGGGACTGTGGTGGGCCGACGCGGTGGCGGCCGTCGTCATCTCGCTGGACATCCTTCACGACGGGGTGAAGAACCTGCGGGCTGTGGTCTCCGACCTGATGGACAGCGAGCCCACGACCGTCGACCACAGCGGCCCGGAAACACTGCCAGCCGACGTTGAACGGCGGCTGCGTCGCTACACGTGGGTCGCCGACGTCGAGGTGCGGATGCGCGAAGAGGGCCACGTGTTCTTCGGAGAGGCCTTCGTGGTTCCGGCGGACAACGAAGACCTTGCCGCCAAGATCGAGCGGGCCGTCGCCGAGGTACTGGCCAGCGACTGGCGGCTGCACGACCTCGTGATCATGCCGGTGACGTCACTGGCCGAGCCCAGCGAACAGCGCAGCAAACCCGGGCTTGCCAGTCGGGGCCGCTGAGTGCGGTTCGCCCACCGTGGCGCGGCACCATTACCATCGTGCCAACGGCCCGGCCATTGGTGCCCTTGGCTTGGGTTTCTGGCCTTGAAGATGGGTGGAGTACCTGGTGGAGACGCCCGACGTCGTCCGCATCGTCGGCAGCCTGCTCATCATCGCGGTCGGCACTGCCCTCGCGGCTCGACGGATCCGCTTCCTCGTTCGCCTGGTCCGCATGGCCCGCCCCATGCCGGAACGGTCGGGGCCGCTGGGCGAGAAGCTGCGCTATCAGCTGCGTCAGGTCGCCGGCCAGGAGAAGCTGCTGCAGTGGACCGGCCCTGGCATCTTTCATTTCCTGATCTTCTGGGGCTTTCTGATCCTGCAGAGCCAGTCGCTGGAGGCGCTCGGCGAGGTCTTCGACCCCGACTTCCACATCCCGCTGATCGGGCGCAGCAATCTGCTGGGCTTCGCCCAGGACCTGTTTACGGTGCTGGTACTGGTGGCGGTGATCGGCTTCGCCTGCTACCGGCTCGCGCAGCGCCCAGCGAGCACCGGTCGCGCGTCGCGCTTCGCCGGCTCCAACCTCGACCAGGGCTGGTATGTGCTGCTGCTGGAGTTCGGGTTGCTGTACACCGTCATGGTGCTGCGGGCGGTGCGCGCGGCGAAGGGCACGCTGCCGTATCCCGATGGCGCGTTCATCTCCCAATGGCTCGGCGAACGGTTGCTTGGCGGCGTTGACGAGCTCGGACTGGAAGTCATCACCACCGTCTTCTTGCTGGCGCACCTGTCGGTGTTGTTCGGCTTCCTGGTGTTCATCTTCAACTCCAAGCATCTGCACATCTTCACCACGCCGATCAGCGTGTGGTTCTCCCGCCAGCCCAAGGCGCTGGGCAAGCTGGAGACCGAGCACATCGACGTCGAGGCGATGACCGAGGACGACGTCCTCGGCGTCGGCCAGATCGAGCACTTCGGGTTCAAGCGGCTGCTGGACATGTACTCGTGCACCGAGTGCGGCCGCTGCCAGAGCCAATGCCCGGCCTGGAACACCGGCAAGCCGCTGTCGCCCAAGCTGCTGATCATGGACCTGCGCGACCATCTGTACGCCAAGGGCGAGTATCTGCTTGACGAGCAGTTGGCCGAGTCGCACGCCGGCATCGACGTGCTCAAAATGCCACTG
>Ga0136617_10002915_pt1 | contig 15283 bp, 12 predicted proteins | sample AntDrymUQ3222106_2_FD_129672 | JGI IMG/M metagenome (GOLD analysis project Ga0136617, IMG submission 129672) | Polar desert sand microbial communities from Dry Valleys, Antarctica - metaG UQ322 (21.06) | ecosystem: Environmental > Terrestrial > Soil > Desert | place: Antarctica: Dry Valley... | reverse complement strand
TTGATGTTGTTCGGCGGCGTGTTAGCAATCAGAATTCAGACGGCTTGGGAAAATCATTTGTTGAAAACGCCGACCGGCACAATTGTTTTCCAATCGCCCGTGGTTTTGGAGCGTTATAAATGGCTGGTGGAAAATGCGGGAACGGGTGAATATGTTTTTGAAGTTTATCAATGCGCCGTAAGTTTCTCGCTACAGCTTCGAAATCCAACAAACGTTCCTTTCTTGGCGAACACAGGCTTCACTTCGCCCCGGATGGTTGCCGAAGCGGTCGAAAGTTTAGAACAAAAAAAAACAAGACTGATTATTTGGGATGCCGCCTGGGATAAGGAATTGGAAACGCCCGACCAAGGAGAAAATTTAGGCGCTTTCTCTGATTATTTAAAACGTAATTATGTGTTAATCGAATCTTTTACTCCGTATAACTATCGTCAAATGCAGGTATGGGAGAGAAAGAATTAAGCGGGAAGGCAAAAGTAAAAAGGTAAAAGGCAAAAGTAAAAACCAGGAAATATCCGAAGCCTGAGCAATTCTTTATGTCTGAGAACTTTTACGCACCTGCTTAAATATTCGGCAGGCAGTTATCGGTAAACTTTTTGAGAGAAAAGCCAGAAGTTGACGTTTGGATAGACGGTTTCAAAGATATGCCAATTGGAATATTATTTCTTTTGCCATTGGGCAACTACAAAACAGGAAAACGGCTTGCCTAAAATTTTGTTAAAAACCGCTTCGGTTAATATTATCGTCGGCGAGTAAATGGATTTAAACTTCGGAGGAATGCGAAAAACCATCGAGTTAAGGACAAATAAATATCCGAAGTTTCCAAGATAGTGTTCGTGCTTGAAGCTAAAATAATCCTTAAAAGTTTCATGAAGCCCGGTCATATTTATAGCAGCTTCATTTTTGGCAAACAAAGGATCATGCTTATACCATTCCTGACGAAATCTTTCGGCGAACGATTCGTTATGCGGTTCCATAAAACAAAAATGCCCGCCCGGTTTCAAAATACGATGAATTTCCAGAATGCTTTCATTACAAAAGGGCGGCATATGATGAATCCCGCCAATAACGGCTATCGTATCAAAAGATTCACTTGCGATGCCCGCGTTCAGTATCGAACCGCAAAGAATATCTGCCTTTTGATGACGACGCTTGAAATTCATAGTCTGCTGCGGGGAAATATCCAATCCGGTAACTCTAGCGCCGTTACTTAACAAAAAAGGCGTTGCCTGTCCGCCTCCGCACATCGCTTCAAGGACAGATTGATTATTTAACTCAAGTCCTTCAAACATCGGCTCAAAAACAAAACGCCGCATATAGTTCTGACTATACAAATCGTTATAGTGCGTATCATAATCAGCAGCGATGCGCTCGTAATGCTCCTTTTGAAGAGTTTCGCTATTGGGAATTAGGGGTGGAAAACTTTGGTCTTGTTCTGAAACCATATTAAGATATATCAGCGGATATTGTTATTAAAAAATTACTGAATAGATTGCTGATTGTCAATAAGCAATCTATTATAAATAAATTAGGACTTTCTCAAAATCAATTTTAACGCGGGTGACGCTGGCGGCGCTGATGACGCTGGGGAAAACAAAGGCTTTTACAGTAATTTTTTATCATAAAAAACTTTGCGTCCTTGCGCCTTTGCGCCTTTGCGTTAAAATTGATTTTGAGAAAGTCTTAATATCAATATGTAAGAGAATGGTATTGGCGGATTTTGTCGGAAAGCGTGTTTCGCCGATTGGAATAAAACTTCGGCTGGCATTTATGCGTTACAGCCAAAGCAAAATAAAGAGGAATACGGGGAAATAAATTAGCAATGATAAATAAAATTTCAGTAATCGGTTTAGGAAAATTAGGCGCGAGTATGGCGGCGTTTGCCCATGGCGGTTTTGAGGTCATCGGCGTTGATGTCAATCAGCTTGCCGGTATGATTACCGAAATCGCAGGCGTGAAAATTGCCAAAAAACACATAGACGGTCCGATGGGCGTTCGCGGCAGAAACTCCGACAACGATAAACTGCGCGAAGTATTAGGCTGGGAGCCGCAAGTTTCTCTGGAAGACGGTTTGAAAAATACTTATCAATGGATTGAGAAACAGGTTGGTGAAAAATTCTCTGCCGAAAATGAGGATAAGGGCAAACACTAAATCGGTATAAAAATGGCGGCAGTTCACAAAGATTTAACCAACCGGGATTATGTCGCCTGGGCGCAATTTTTGCACGAATCCGACATTTGGACAAAAAAGCAAATCGCCGATTACCAATTGAAGGAACTTCGGCGAATCACTGCTTTTGCCTATGAAAACACAAGCGGTTATCAAAGATTGTTTGATGAATCCGGCGTCAAACCTTCGGATATAAAAACTGCCGACGATTTCAAAAAGTATCCTTTTCTGACTAAAGAGATGGTTCGGGACAATCTGGAAAATTTTTCCGCCGATGTTCCGAATCGTTTTTATATTACGACCGGCGGCAGCACCGGCGTTCCGACCGGAATGTATCGTGACCCGCTTTCTTTTGCCAAGGAATTAGCTTCAAAAGCGCATCAATATTACCGTATCGGCTGGCGCGAGGGCGACCGGCAGATTGTTTTTCGCGGGCTGCAGATTGATTCGGCGGATAACACGGAGTTTTGCGAGGAATTTAACGAGCTGCGCTGCTCGACGTATCAATTCTTGCCGGAACAGATGGAAATCTACCGGCAGAAGGCTTTGGAATTCAAGCCGGAATGGATTCGTTGTTACCCTTCGTCGGGCTATGTTTTCGCCCGTTATTTGAAGGATTCGGGAAAATCTTTTCCGCCAATTAAAGGAATGCTTTGTTCTTCGGAACAGCTTTACGATTTTCAAAAACAGCTTTTTGAAGAAGTTTTCGGCGCGGACGCGAGAATTTTCGTGCATTACGGTCATTACGAAATGGCGGCGCTCGCCGGATTTTGCGAATATACGGACGATTATCACGTTTTGCCGCAATATGGCTATGTCGAATTGCTGGATGTAAACAACAATCAAATCACAAAACCGGGCGAAGTCGGCGAAATCGCAGCGACGTCTTTTATAATGCACGCAACGCCTTTTATTCGTTATCGAACGGAGGATTTGGCGGTTTTCAAAAGTTTCGGATGCGAAAAATGCGGCAGACCGCATCAAACGTGGGAACGGATCGAAGGCAGGTTGCAAGAATTGGTGGCGACGAAAACCGGACGTTTGATTTCGACTTCGATGCTCAATATGCACGATGATTCGTATGACCATTTGAAGCAATTTCAATTTCATCAAAAAGAAACGGGAAGCGTAATTTTCCGGTTTGTTCCAAGACCTAGTTGCAGCGAGATTGTTTTAAACCAAGTGAAAGCGAAACTGCAAAGCAAATTAGGCGACGATATTGATTTGATTACGGAAGCGGTTAAGGAAATTCCGCTGACCAAACGCGGCAAGCATCAGCTTTTAATTCAGGAACTGGATTTGAAGTTGAATCATCCGGCTTTGAGCAAGGCTTTAAGTTTATGAGCGTAAATGTTGCAATAGTTCGGGCAGAGAAAGCCGTTTATCCTGAAAACGCGCCGTTTCATCCGTCGGAAAGATTTCCCGAATATCCGTTTGGCGAAAATCTTTCGCCCGTGCCGAATTACGTTTATACCGCCGTTAGAAATTTATTTTTTGAACTCGGTTATGACCGCGAAAATTATGGAAAGCCCGATTGGAATCCGCTCGGATTTCTAATCGAACCGGGAATGACGATAGTTTTGAAGCCGAATTTTGTTCGCAGTAGGCATTATAACAATAAAGACCCGTTCGGTATGATTACTCACCCTTCCGTTTTGCGGGCAATCGCTGATTATTGCTGGATTGCGCTAAAAGGCAGCGGAAAAATCGTGATTGCGGACGCGCCGAACTTTGACGCTGATTTTGACGAACTGCTGGAATTAACGAAACTTCCTGAAGTCATTGAGTTTTATGCTTCCGAAACGGGTCCGAGTTTTGAAGTTTACGATTTGAGAGATTATTGGGGCAAAACAAGATTGCCGTTTCTCGAAACAAGGCATATGGCTTCGTGTCAAAGAAAACTTCGCGGCGATCCTGAAGGAAATATTGTGGTTAATTTGCGCGAAAAGAGCGCGCTTTATAATCATCCTCATCCGGAAAGATTTTACGGCGCGGTTTTCGATAGGCAGGAAACTATCAAACATCATTCGGGCGAGCGTCAGGAATACGAAGTTGCGCGCACCGTGATGAATGCCGATGTCGTCATATCCGTTCCGAAAATGAAGGTGCATAAGCGTTCGGGCGTTACGCTCAATGTCAAAGGATTGGTCGGAATTTGCACAAACAAGAATTTTTTAGTTCATTACATACTCGGTGAGCCGCGCGAAGGCGGAGACCAAATTCCCAATCAATTTTTGTCGCCCAAGGAAAGTAAAATCGTCAGATTTGAGCGATGGATGTATGACCATTTTCTATCGCATCGTTCCATACCTTTAGAGATGGCGCACAGATTTATCTTCGGCGTGTTTTACCTGAAAATCGGACAAAGATTGGGTTATAAAATTCCAAAAGAAAAAAGGATTTACGAGCCGGGAAATTGGTTTGGAAACGATTCGACGTGGCGAATGGCGACAGACCTTTTAAAGGTCATCTGCTTTGCCGACCGTGAGGGCAGGTTACATAATAAAGTGCAGAGAAGACTTTTTTCCGTTGTGGATGGAATTATTGGCGGAGAAAATAAAGGTCCGCTGCTGCCGGACCCGAAACCAGCGGGCGTTTTAGTCGGCGGAGAGAATTTTCTAGCGGTTGATATTGTTTCGGCGAGATTAATGGGATTCGACCCGCAGAAGTTGAAAGTTTATCGTTACCTGTTGAACGATAAACAGTTCGATTACGAAATTGACGATTACGAAGATATTGAAGTGATGTCGGACAATCCGGCGTGGCGGCAATGTCTTTCTGATAAAGAGAGCGGTTTTTTATCCTTTAAACCATATCCGAGCTGGATTGGACAAATTGAGATAAACGGCAGGGAGAATGGTCATGAGCGATAGAGTTTCAGTTGTCGGGTTGGGAAAACTCGGCTTGGGTTTAGCTTTGTGTTTTACGGCGAGCGGCATTGAAACGCTCGGAGTTGATGTCAATGAAACGGTCGTCGAATCAATCAATAACGGTAAAACGCCGATTATCGAGCCGGATTATCAGGAATTGATTGATGAACTCGGCGGGAAGTTTCGCGCCGCGACGAGTCACGCTGAAGCGATAGAAAAAACCGATATCACATTTATTTTAGTCGCCACGCCGAGCATCGGCGACGGGCGATTTTCCAACCGCTACGTCAAATCCGCCTTAAAATCTTTAGCGGAAGCCTTCGGCAGAAGTGAAAAGCCGTATCATCTTTTTGTAGTCAGTTCGACGGTTGTTCCCGGTTCAACCGAAAAGACGTTTATTCCTTTAATCGAACAATATTCGGGTAGAAAATATATGCAGGATTTCGACGTTTGTTTCGACCCTGATTTTGTCGCGCTCGGAACGGTCGTGAAAGATTTTCACAATCCCGATTTAGTAATTATCGGCGAAAGTCGAAAGGAAGCGGGCGATAAAGTCGAGGCTTTGCACCGGAAAATGTGTCATAATCAACCGAAAATCGCGCGAATGTCTTTAATCAGCGCGGAGGTCGCTAAAGTCAGCCTCAATGCTTACATCACTATGAAAATCAGTTTTGCCAACACGGTCGCCAATCTTTGCGAGCGCATCGCAGGTGCGGACGTTGACGCGATAACCGACGCCATTGGCGCGGACAAACGAATTTCTCCGTATTATCTGCGCGGCGGTCTGGCTTTCGGCGGAACTTGCTTTCCGCGCGACACGAAGGCGTTTATGAATATTTCGCGGCAATACGATTTAGACCCGATTCTGCTCGATTCGGTTGAGCGCGTGAATGTCGAACAAAACAAGCATCTGGCGAAGGTCGTCAAAACTTTTTTGACGAATGAAAATAAAATCGCTGTTCTCGGCGTCGCCTTCAAAGACAAAACGCCGGTTATCGAAGCGTCTCCGGCAATCGCTCTAATTCAAGAACTTGTAATTGACGATGTTGACGTGACAATTTACGACCCGCTGGCGATGGAAAGCGCACGGACGGTTTTCGACGACGAAATAAGTTATTCTCATTCGATAGAAGACTGTTTGAATAGTTCGCCGGTTTGTGTTCTGACGCTGATGTCGAAAGAATATAAAGAAGCGATAGAAAGTTTCGAGCCGGAAAATTCTTTAACCGTAATTGATTGCTGGCGGCAGATTGATTCGTCAAAACTGCACAAAAAAGTAAATCTTTTAACCATCGGACGCTATAACGAAGCGCGAAGCGGCAATGAACGAACATAAAACAAAAAAAGTTGAAGTCGTTTTTCCGTGTCATAACCGACGTGAATTGACGTTGCAGTGTCTGCGAAGTCTTTCGCGGATTGATTCAGGTAACTTAGATGTTCATACAATCGTCGTTGATGACGGCTCGACCGACGGAACTTCCGAAGCCATTGAAAGAGAATTTCCCGAAGTCGAATTGAAAAAAGCCGACGGAAGTTTGTGGTTTACCGAAGGCACAAACGTAGGCGTGCGTGCCGCGCTCGAACGCAATCCCGATTACGTTCTGATGATGAACGACGACCAGGTTTTCGATTCAAGGTTTTTAAAATTTATGGTCGAAACGGCTGAGAAGAATCCGCGTTCGGTCGTCGGTTCGATGCTTCTTTTATGGAACGAGCCGCACAAACTTTTTCAGGTTTCGCCCCGATGGGAAACTCTTTCCGGCGGCTGGCGGCACTGGTCGCATCAAACTATCTGGACTGTCCCGAAAAAGCCGTGGCGAGTTGATATAATCGTCGGAAACTGCGTTCTCTTTCCGACGCAGGCTATCCGGGAGCAAGGCTTGATGGATTCGAAACGCTATCCGAATTTCGGCGATGCCGAATATACGCCGAGACTGAGAAAAAAAGGATGGAATCTTTTAATTGACCCGCGCGCGCGGGTATTCTGCCAGCCGAATAATATTCCCGCGAAAGTTGTAAAAATGTCGCTTCGGCAGAAAATAGACGCGCTTTTTTTAAATCTCGGACATATTCACAATCTGCGCCGCCGCTTCTACGCAAACTTAGACGGCGCGCCGACGAAGATTCAAGGTTTCCTCGGTTTCTGGATTTTCTTCGTTCGCTTGGCTTTGCGCAAAAACGTCGAGAGCGGCGCGGCAAAAATGAAGGAAAAACCCCTTTCGGAGATTTATAAAGACGAGACGGTCGTGAATTGATTGCTGTCTTTTAACTCGACCAGCCAGTAATCAATCATTTCATCAAGCATCGTTTCAAAAGTGTATTCCGGCTGCCAACCGATTGTTTTACGCAGTTTCGCGCTGTCGCCTTTTAGGTTGTGCAGTTCTTCGGGACGCATAAGCCTCTGATTGACTTCGATTAGATTTTTCCAATCCAAATCGAGCCGCCCGAAAACGTATTCGACTAAATCCTGAACGCTGTGCGTTACGCCTGTCGCACAGACAAAATCTTCGGGCGTGTCGTGCTGCAAAATCATCCACATCGCCCGCACATAGTCTTTGGCGTGTCCCCAATCCCTTTTTGCATCTAAATTGCCAAGCTCGAGTTTGTCGGTCAAGCCGTATTTGATGCGGACGGCTTCTTTGCAAACTTTGTTGGTAACAAAATTGGTGCCGCGGCGCGGGCTTTCGTGATTGAATAAAATTCCGTTGCTGACGAATAAATTATATGCGTTTCGATAGTTGCGCGAGATGTGATAAGCAAAAACCTTCGCGCAGGCGTAAGGCGAAGCCGGATTCATCAGCGTAGTTTCTCTCTGAAAACCGTCATCGTCAACCGAATTTCCGAACATTTCCGACGACGACGCCTGATAAATTTTCGCATCCGGTTTATTAATTCTTACCGCTTCCAGAACATTCATTGTTCCCAGCCCGGTCGTCTGGACGGTCAAAATCGGCTGGTCGAACGAAACTCTGACGTGCGACTGCGCCGCCAGATTATAAATCTCGTCGGGCTGTATTTCCTTTATCACGTGATTTAATGAAGCCAAATCCGTTACATCCGCATAAAAAAGAGTTAATTTGTTTCTAATATGGTCAATTCGTGAAAACTGCGATTCAGTAACCGAATTTCTCTTAACTATTCCGTAAACTTCGTATTCTTTGTCCAACAAAAATTCCGCCAGATAACTTCCGTCCTGACCGTTAATTCCTGTAATTAAAGCTTTTTTCATAAAATATTTTTTTGTATTTTTGTATTGTTATAATTATAGAATTGTAAAACGCTTTTCACCAAAGACCGATAATCGAATAGAAAATGAAAGCGCAAATACCGGAAGCGCGTATGACTCATATAGATTGGTTATAAAAGGTGGTAATTAGGAATTTCTTCGTTCAACACTTACAATAATCGTTTCGGATTTATGCGACAAATTATTTACGCTTGGAATTATTTAGAGTGGGGCGGGGCGCAAATTCATCTTCTGGCAATTATCAAAGAAGCCAGAAAAGAATTTGATATTGTCGTCGTTTTGCCCGAAGGCTCCAACGAGCAGTTTATTAAGTTTTTGGACAAGGAAAATGTCCGATACGAATTTTTCAAAGGTCACATAACCGGCGAACCTGCTTTTGATTTAAGAAGTAAATTTAATAAACATAAGCAAAAAATGAAAAGCGAGCGGGCGCTGCTGCAGCATTTGGAAAAGTTCGATTTAGCAAAAAGTATCGTCCATATAGACCTTTCGCCGCAACAGTCAATCGCTTCGCTGATTAGACTAAGTTTGCGGACGAGAGTTTTCATCACTTCGCACAACGCGCTTCCGTCTGTTCCGAAATGGCGGGATTTACTCTGGAAATTGAAGTTCGGGACAATCTCGAGTTTCAAAAACTTTAGAGTGTTTTGTTCAAATCAGGACGCGAAAAATTACTTCCGTAAATATTACACAACCGATTTTGGAAACAGCATAAAGGTAGCGTATACAAGCGTTAACCCGCCTGAACTTGACGCCGCGCTTGAGGAAAACATCAACCGCGACAAACTGCTCCAAAAATATAATCTTTCAAAAGACAGGTTTCTGGTTTTGTGTGTTGGACAATTTGTTGATAGAAAAGGGCGTTGGACTTTTTTAGATGCGGCAAAAAAAGTTTGCGAGAAAACGGACGATGTTCTTTTCGTGTGGGTTTCAAACTCGAAGCCGAGCGCGGAAGATATAAAAAAAGCCGAAAATTACGGACTCGGCGAAAAATTCCGTTTGATAACGTCTGACGAAATTGGAAAGGAAAGAATAGATTTGTTTCGGGTTTTTCGTCTGGCGGACGTTTTTACCCTGCCGAGTTTCGTTGAAGGCTTGCCGATTTCGCTTCTGGAAGCGATGGCGTTAGGAATTCCGAGTATTTCGACAAATGTTTACGCGATTCCCGAAGCCGTCAAAAATCTTGAAACCGGAATTTTAATTGAAGCCGGAGACGATGAAGCGTTAGCGAATGCGATTATAACTTTGAAAAACGACGATAGATTAAGAGAAAAATTATCGAAAAACGGGCGCAAATGGGTTTTGAAAAATTTTGATGAGCGCGAAGCCGCCCGCACTGCGATTGCCGCTTATAAAGAATCGCTCGGCGTAAAGTAGATGGAAAACAGCCAGCCGCAGACAAGCAAAAGCATTGCCAAAAACGTATTTTACGGGTTTTTAACGTGGGTTTTACCGCTCGGTTTGAGCTTTATCGCCACGCCTATCATTATCCAGACGCTCGGCGACAAAGATTACGGCATTTACGCGCTGGTTCTCGGATTTATCGGTTATTCATTCACGTTCAGCATCGGTCGCGCCGTCACTAAATACATCGCCGAATATCGTACGAGCGGCGAAGCGGAAAAAATTCGGGACGTTGTTTCCGCCACGTTTTTTATAAACGTCGGGGTCGGTTTGCTTGGAGTTCTATTCCTTTGTTTATCGGCAAACTGGTTTGTCGGCTACGTTTTCAGAATTGACGGCGAAGCGCAAAGCAAGACCGTTTCGGCATTGTATATCGCGGCGGCGATTATATTTCTGACAATGCTCAATCAGGTATTTAATGCCATTTTGCAGGGCATTCACCGTTTTGACGTTTACTCCAAAATCTTTAATGCGAGCAGTTTCGCGCTGCTGTTCGGCAATCTGATTTTAGCCTGGTTCGGCTACGGGCTTTTAATTTTGCTCGGTTGGAATTTTTTGGTAATTGGTTTGACCTGCGCCGCCGCTGCCGTCGCTGCGAAAAAACTTCTGCCGGAGTTCGGAATTTCGCTCGGATTCAAACGCGAAACGCTCGGATTGGTTTTGAAATATACATCGGGCGTTATCGGCTACCAAATTCTCGCCAATTTGCTTCTGCTCTTTGAAAGAGGCTGGATAATCAGACAACTCGGCGCGGAAAGTCTGACTTATTACGTCGTGCCGATGACGCTTGCGCTCTATATTCACGGGTTTATATCAAGTTTTATTCTGGTCATTTTCCCTCTGGCGAGCGAACTAAAAAGCGACCCGGAAAAACTACTCAAACTATACACAAAGGCGACCAAAATCGTCTGCCTTTTGGTAGTTTTTATGGCGATGACGCTTATTGTCGAAAGCGATTTGTTCCTTATACTTTGGATAGGCGAAAATTTTGCCGAAAAGTCGGCGTCGCTTTTAATTGTTCATTCGGTAACCTTCGGTTTGCTGGCGATTTTAACCGTTTCGTGGCAGATTACGGAAGGATTAGGTTTTCCAAACTATAATTTTAGGCTTTCCGTCGTTTCTTTAGTCGTAAGTGTCTTTTTGATGATTGGACTGACGGAAAATTACGGAAACAATGGCATTGCCGCAGCGCGTCTGACCGGATTTGCAGCGACTTTCTTTTCGGTTTTTTATGTGGAGAAGTGGTTTTTCGGGAAAATTCAGTGGGCGTTTTGGGTTAGACTTATCAGAATTTTGGCAGTGGCGGCAATCGCCGGTGCTGTGGTCGAATATGCTATCAGCGTAAATTTGCCGGTCAGTTGGCTGTCGCTTATCATTTCGGTCGGTTGCGGCGGAGTCGTATATTGTTTGATAATTTGGCTTTTGGATCTGGTAACTACAGATGAGAAAATTTTGGTTAAAAGTATTTTAAGCCGGAAAAAGATAAATGCAGGAAAAATTTGAACTCGTCCAGCGGGTCGAGTTTATAAAAAAAGTCAGTGCAGGAAAAAAGGTTCTGCATCTCGGATGCACGAATTACCCGTATACGAAAGATTCGATAGATAATGAAATGCTTCTGCATCTCGAATTAAAAAAAATTGCGAGAGATTTATACGGCTTCGATTTCGACCAGGACGGAATTGAAATTCTCCAAAAAGCCGGAGTTGAAAATCTTTATCGCGCCGATTTGGAAAAACTCGAAGAAGTTCCGCTTTCGGAAACCTTCGATGTCATTATCGCCGGAGAAATGATTGAACATCTCTCAAATCCGGGATTGTTTCTAAAAGGCATCCAAAGGTTTATGAACGAGCGGACAAGTCTGGTAATTACAACGATAAACGCTTATTCCGCATTAAGATTTTTTCTTTACGGTTTTCGGGGAAAAGGCGGAAAAAATGAGCCGGTGCATCCCGACCACGTTTATTATTATTCGTATAAAACTTTAAGTTTAATTGTGCAGAGAGAAAATCTAACGGTCAAAGAGTTTTATTTTTATGACATTGGGACGGAACATCGTTTATTTAACCGAAAAATTTACAATTTGTTTAATGATGTCTGCGTTAAATTCGCGCCCCAGTTAAGCGACGGCGTTATCGCCGTTTGCAGTTTGAAAAAAGATAAAGTCCAACTTAAAGGCAGCGGGGATAATTGAAGAAATAAAAGCAATTGATGCGTTTTATGAAAAAGTGCAAATGACAATTACAGCTAAATTTTCCCAGCACGCGTAAAATATAAGTAAAAAATGGCTATCTCAAAAATAAATAACTTTCCAGGTAATGAAACCGGAAGAATGAATATTCTCATCCCGATATTTATTCTTTGGGGATTGGTTGCAATTTCAGTCATCGGTTTGGTTTGGCTGGAAAATGGTTTAGGCGATTCGCTGCAGAGCTTTTACTTACTGCCATGGTCTTTTTTTACAGGAGCAATTGTCCTTTCGCCGAGCATTTATCTGTTTTATAAGAAAAAATTCGACCCGTTTCATCCGCTCGTTTATGCTGCCTGGACGTATATTTTTCCGGCATTTGTGTTCGGCGGTGTAATAATCTCATTCGGTTGGGTTAATCCTTATTTTCTGATATTCATAGAAGATCCTGAATATAACCTGCCGCTGACAATGGCATATGTCGGCATTGGCTTTCTAGGATTAATTGCAGGATATGCGTTGCCTGTCGGAAAATTTCTTGCCGAAAAATTGGAACCGCGATTACCGAAATGGCAGTGGGAGCCGGAAAAAATTTGGATTCCGGGCATTTTGCTGATGCTGGCAGGTGTCGGAATTAATATTCTGGGTTTCGTGCAAGGCATTATGGGCTTCCAAAGGGCAACTGAAATCAGCATTTTTGACGGGCTTTTATTTTTCCTTTTAATACTTTTATCGGAAGGAAACATTCTGCTCTGGATGGGGATTTTCGCGGCGAAGAAAAAAACAGGAATTTATTATATTGTATTGGTAGTCCTTATTTTATTTTTGCCTATAAGAATGGCGCTGCTCGGAAATCGGAGCAGTTTATTCAGCAGTATTTTCCTGATAATGATGGCGTTTCAGTATTCGGGAAGGCGTATCAAATGGCAAAGCGGCATTGTTTTCGGCTTTTTGTTAGTAATCGCGCTTTTCATAGGAATAATTTACGGTACTGCTTTTCGTAGTATCAAAGGCTCGGAAGCGCGAATGAATGCCGGAGATTATATCGGGCAAGTCGGCGAAACATTAAATTATATTTCTACTGAAGACCCTTTAATTATAGCCGGAAACAGCGTTCAAACCTTAGCCGACCGGATTGAAAATTTAAGCTCGCTCGGCGTTGTCGTCGCTAACTATGAAAAGCTCGCTCCCTACGAAGCAAGCTACGGTTTGGAAAATAATATTGTAAATGATTTATATACTTCGTTTATCCCGCGTTTCGTTTGGGCGGACAAACCGCAGACTTCGGATGCGAGGGCATACAGCGATTTATATTTCAATTACAACGAAAATTCGTTTGCTATTTCGCCGTTCGGCGACCTTTTGAGGAATTTCGGACCCGTCGGAGTTCCGCTTGGAATGCTGCTTTTGGGAATTTACCTGCGTTTGATTTACACGGCTTTGATTGACACGCCAAATCCGGCATTGTGGAAAAAAGTGGCATATTTTCCGCTTTTAACGCTCGTTACCTACGAAGCATTTTACGCGACGATTTTTCCTTCGCTGGTTCGGACTGTTTTTATATTAATAATCAGTTTGTTTCTCGTAAATTTAGTCATCAAGCAAATTAGAAATTTCCGGTGAGCGCCGAATAAGAATTAATTACCCGCGAAATACGCGAAACACACGAAAAAGAAGTCAGCAATTTTTTGTTTTAATTTCAGCGTGTTTCGCGTGTTTCGCGGGCTAATTTTCTCATATTTAACTCAGGTTAAGAAAAATAATTTTTATAACAATTTTTTACGGTTTCAAACGATAAAGCATTCGCGGAAAAGGAATTGTTTCGCGGACATGCTCGATGCCGCACATCCAGGCGGTCGTGCGTTCAATGCCCATCCCGAAACCGGCGTGCGGAACAGAACCGAAACGACGCAAATCCAGATACCATTCAAACGATTCGCGTGGCAGATTGTGCGCTTCGATTTGTTTTTCGAGAAATTCGAGATTTATTGCGCGCTCGCCGCCGCCGATAATTTCGCCGTAGCCTTCTGGCGCGATCAAGTCAGCGCCAAGCGCAAGTTCCGGGCGCGTCGCGTCGAGTTCAAAATAAAACGCTTTAATGACGGCGGGTAAATGGTGAATGAAAACGGGCGCGTTGAATTGTTTGGAAATGTAAGTTTCGTCCGGTGCGCCGAAATCGCCGCCCCATTCAAAATCGTTTTCCATCTCGCCGTTTTGAAAACCTTTCTGCAAAATTTTTACGGCTTCGTCATAATGCACACGCGGAAACGGTTTCGTAATCGCTTCGAGTTTTGAAACGTCGCGTTCGAGCGTTTTCAATTCCTCCTGTCGGCTGTTCAAAACTCGTTCGACAATGAATGTCATCAAATCTTCGCCGACCGTCATCACGTCGTCCAAAGTCGCATAAGCCATTTCCGGTTCGACCATCCAAAATTCCGTTAAATGGCGGCGCGTTTTCGATTTTTCGGCGCGAAAAACCGGACCGAAGGCGTAGCTTTTCCCGAAGGCGGCAGCAGTCGCTTCGTTATAAAGCTGTCCGCTTTGCGTCAGATAGGCTTTGTCGTCGTTGAAATAATCAACTTCAAAAAGCGTCGTCGTGCCTTCGCATGCGGCAGGCGTAAAAATCGGCGTGTCAGCCAAAATAAAGCCGTTATCGTCCAGAAAATCGCGCGTTGCTTTGATGACCGTGTGGCGAACTTTCAGAACGGCGTGCTGTTTTTTGGAACGAATCCACAAATGCCGGTTATCCATCAAGAATTCCGTTCCGTGTTCCTTCGGCGTAATCGGATAATCCACCGCATTTTGCAGAACTTCAATGTCTTTCACGTCAATTTCGACGCCAATCGGCGAGCGTTCATCGGCTTTTACCGAACCGTGAACGATAATAGATGATTCCTGCCCCAAAACTTTCGCCTTCTCGAAAACTTCTTCCGAGTTTCCTTTGAAAACGACGCACTGCACAATGCCCGTGCCGTCGCGCAATTGTAAAAAGACTAATTTGCCGCTCGAACGCGCGTTGTAAAGCCAGCCTTTTAATGTAACTTCTTCGCCAATATGATTTTTTAATTCGTTTATGTAAGTCTGATTCATAAAAACAATGCTATGACAATCTCTTAAATTGTTTATTCTAACCTAAGTTCGACATAAGATTTTTTCACCGCCGGGACGCCGAGACGCCGAGCAAAATCATTAAAATATGTTTTCATCCAGCAATTTGTCGGATAAAACCAAACTATTTTTATCATTTTGACAGAAAAAAACTCTGCGTCTCTGCGCCTCGGCAGTTCAATTTTTCTTATCTCGAACTGAGGTTATTCTATTATATTTGCTTGAATATTAATGATACGTCCGAGGGCGGCTGCATCTATAATGTAACCGCTTGCTGTAAATTTACTGCTTTAGACTGCTTT
>Ga0136617_10002914_pt1 | contig 15283 bp, 16 predicted proteins | sample AntDrymUQ3222106_2_FD_129672 | JGI IMG/M metagenome (GOLD analysis project Ga0136617, IMG submission 129672) | Polar desert sand microbial communities from Dry Valleys, Antarctica - metaG UQ322 (21.06) | ecosystem: Environmental > Terrestrial > Soil > Desert | place: Antarctica: Dry Valley... | reverse complement strand
GTGGACCTCGTCGTAGACCACGAGGCCCCAGTCCTCCGCCGAGAGAAGTTCGAGGTGGGGGTACAGACCGCCCCGGCGAGTGGTGATGATCTGGTAGGTGGCCAGCGTGACCGGCCTGATCTCCTTGCGCTCGCCGCTGTACTCCCCCAGCTCGTCCTCGGTGAGGGTGGTGCGGGCCAGCAGCTCGGCCCGCCACTGCCGGGCGGCCACGATGTTGGTGACCAGGATGAGCGTCCGGGCGCCGGCCCGGGCCATCGCCCCCAACCCGACCAGGGTCTTGCCCGCCCCGCACGGCAGCACGATCACGCCGCTTCCGGCGGCGGTGAAAGCGTCGACCGCCTCCTGCTGGTAGGGCCGCAGGTCGTAGCCGGTGCCCTCCAACAGGGTTATCCGGTGGGCGGCTCCGTCGACGTAGCCGGCCCGGTCCTCGGCCGGCCACCCGACCTTGAGCAGGGCCTGCTTGAGACGGCCCCGCTCGCCCCGGGGGACGGCGAAGCTGTCGTCGTCGATCCGGGGCCCGAGGAGGGGGACCACGGCCTTCGCCCGCACCACCTCCTGGAGCACGGCCCGGTCGGTGCTGCGCAGGACGAGCCCGTGCACCGGGTCGACGTCGAGCACCAGCCGGCCGTAGCGGGCCATGAGGTCGGCCACGTCGATGAGCAGGGCCTGGGGAACCGGGTAGCGCGACCAGCGCAGCAGGGCGTCGACCACCTGCTCGGCGTCGTGGCCGGCGGCGCTGGCGTTCCACAGGCCGAGCGAGGTGAGGCGGTAGGTGTGGATGTGCTCCGGGGAGCGCTCGAGCTCGGCGAAGGGCGCGATGTCGGCCCGGCAGGCGGGGCCGTCCGGGTGGTCGACGTCGAGCAGAAGGGTGCGGTCGGACTGGATGATCAGCGGCCCGGCAACCGGCTGGCCAGTGGGCTTGTCACTCATCAGATCGAGTCCTCCTCGGCCTCGGTGAGGGCCCTCGCCCATTCGATGCGGCTCAGGGACAACACCTGGCTCTGCCAGTCGGAGAGCCGTTCGACGACCACGTCGCGGTCACCGACGTCGAGGACCGCGACGTTGAGCTGCGCGGCCCGGCCATTCCGGTTGGTGTACGCCAGTCGCACCGGCCAACCCTCCACCCAGGCCTCGTCGAGGAGGGCGACGACCGAGCCCGGATCCCTGGCGATCCCGTCGGGACGCCCCCGGCTGGCCCCGATGTCGAACAGGGCGGCCGTCGGCACATGGGGTCGAGTCGTGGTCGGCGCGGAGCGGCCTGCTTTAGGCACCGGCGCGACATCGGCACCCGGCGCCGGGCGCTGCGGTCCCCGCTGGTCGTCGGTGCGCACCAGGCGGGCGGCCACCGCCGCCGGCGAACGGTCGTCGTCGTCCGGGGGCGTCTTCGACGGCGGGGACGGCACACCGACCGGGCCGAACGCGGGCGAACGGCCGGGTCGGCGGCCCGCGAGCGCTGTCCGGCGGGGGTCGGGGGCGGCCCGGCGGGGGGCGGCCCGGGACAGAACGATGGCGCCGTCGGGCCCTTCCTCGGCCGGCACATAGCCGGCGGTGCGCAGGGCGTCGAGCACCGCCGCCGGCTCGGCGGTGGCGGCCGCCACCGTTGGCGCCAGCAACCGGAGGCCCAGCCGCTTGGCCGGCCGGGAGGCGACCACCTCCGCCAGCAGCGCCGGGTCGTCGCTCCTGAGGCAGCAGGCGGTGGCCGTCACCCGGAGCTGCCCGAACCGCCGGCCGACGTCGTTCACCAGGTAGGAGAGAGCCTGCGGCACTCCCTTGGCCGCGTGAACCTCGAGGAAGCCGAGGATGTCGGAGGCCGTCCGGCCCGCCTCGTAGCTCCGGCGGACCGACGCCTCGGTGAACCGGTAGACGCTCGCCGCCCCCCTCGACTCCAGGCTGGCCATGGATTCGAGCTCCGCCTGCACCGGGCGCACCAACTCGGCCGGAGCGACGGCGGTGAGGTCGGCCTGGACGATGAACTGCGACGTGGCCGCCGGCACCCGCCGACCGAGCGCCTCGGCCGCGGCCTCGAAGTCGCCGGTCGCGGCCAGGCGGCCCCAGGTGCTGAGTGCACCGAGGCCGCACAAGCCGATCAGGTCGCACTCCGCCAGGTTCCAGGACACGAGCGACCCGGGCGAGGCGGGACCGCCGGTCCAGAGAGCCGGGGCGTCCCAGAGGATGCGGTCGAGGGCGCTGTCGGCGGCGACGGCACTGCCCGCCGGAGCCTCCAGCAGGGCGGCCAGCACACCGAGACGACGAGCGACGGCGCCCTTCTCGGGCGACCGGACCAGTAGCGGAGGTATCGGCTTACCCTTGCCGTCGATGGCACCGGCCAGGCTCAGGTGCAGGTCCGAGGCCATCCAGGCCGCCGCCAGGTGGGCCCAGCGGTGGGCCGCGTCGACATCCAACCAGTGGTCGTAGGCGGCGAGCGGGAGGGCTACGTCGCTGACGTGGTCGACGCTCAGCAGCCCGGCCGCCGTCGCCAGCTCTATGACCAGGGCGGCGTCGGCATCGGACCGTCCGGTGACCTTGGCCGCCCGCCGCACCGACTGGATGCCCAGCCCGCCGGCCTTGAGCTGGCGGGGAGGGTCGACGGCCCACCCGTCGAGGACGGCGGCGATGTCGGCCACCAGCTGCAGGGCCCGGTCGGCCGCGGCCCGGTCGGCGCCTGCGGTATCGACCGGTGCCACGGACATCTCCGGTCGGGACAGGGACAGGTTCGGGAAGACCTTCCCGCCCCGGATGGCGACCGCGGCTTCCCGCACCAGGATCACGGTGTCCCATCCGGCGGGCGCCAGCACCCCCCGGTTGACCAACCACCCCGCCGCCGTCTTGTCGCCGTTGTAGGCCGCACCCACTGCGTAGCCCTCGGGTCCGTCGTAGGCCAGGCGGCTGGCCAACTCGGCCACCCCCGCCGGGGCCTTCGCCAGCATGCGGGGCAGGCGTCCCGGCTCCGACAGCGCGGCGGCGATAGCCGCCAGGGTGCGCGCCTTGCTGTCGCCGGGCGCCACGCCCAGCCGCTGGGCGCACGTGGCCAGGGCGGCGGCCGACTGGGCGGCAAAGGCGGCGGCGACCGGAGGCCCGAGCCCGGCCGGGTTGCGTATATCCGCGCCCGGAAGGACGACCACCCGTTCGCCGTCACGGCTGACCAGGGCCCGGTCGCCGAGGCGACCGAGCGCGTCGGCCAGATCGCGGTCGTCGACGTCGACCGACAACAGGCGGGCCAGCTGGGCGACGGTGGCCGGCGGGGGAAGGAGGCAGAGGGCGGCGTGGACCTGATGGGCGCCGAGGTCGAGGGTCTCCCGACTGGCCTCGATGCTCGCCGCTGTCGCCGCTCGCACCGCCACGTCGAGCAGGCTGCGGGGCGGAGGGTCGACCAGATCGGGCCGGGCCGTCAGCAGGGCCGCGAGGCCGGCCTCGTCGAGGCGGCCCAGGGCGTCGAGGATCGACAGCTCCTGCGGTCCTGGCGCGCGGGTGTACGAGGTCCGGGCCAACTATCTCCGATGCGTCGTTCGAGTGCCGGGGGAAGCGGTTTCGACCGTACCAGCGGACCCCACCCCCGGTGGTCGATGGGCTCGTTCCCCACGCCAAGGGCTTCGGCTGACACACGAAGATCGGCGTTGTGCGAACATATGTTCGTGCCAGGTTCGGACGAGTTGGCGACCATCCTCCACGCCGACCTCGACGCGTTCTACGCGTCGGTCGAGCAGCGGGATACGCCCCGGCTGCGGGGCCGACCGGTGATCGTCGGTGCGGGGGTCGTGCTGGCGGCCAGCTACGAGGCCAAGGCCTACGGAGTGCGCACCGCGATGGGTGGCGCCCAGGCCCGCCGGATGTGCCCGTGGGCCATCGTGGTCGAGCCCCGGATGTCGGCCTACTCGGAGGCCAGCAAGGCGGTGTTCGAGGTGTTCGACGACACCACCCCGCTGGTCGAAGGGCTGTCGATCGACGAGGCGTTCCTCGACGTCGGCGGGTTGCGGCGCCTCTCGGGCACCCCCCGCGACATCGCCGTGCGGCTGCGCCGCGACGTCCTCGAGCGGGTCGGGCTGCCGATCACCGTCGGGGTGGCCCGCACCAAGTTCCTGGCCAAGGTGGCGAGCGGCGTGGCCAAGCCCGACGGCCTCCTGGTGGTGCCACCCGACCGCGAGTTGGCCTTCCTCCACCCGCTGGCGGTCGAACGACTCTGGGGGGTCGGACCCATCACCGCCGAGAAGCTCCGCAACCGGGGGATCACCACCGTCGGCGAGGTCGCCCGGGTGCCCGAGGAGGCGCTCGTGTCGATGCTCGGTCGGGGGTCGGGCCGGCACCTCCACGCCCTCGCCCACAACCGCGACCCCCGGCCGGTGCTCGTCGGCCGTCGGCGGCGCTCGATGGGCTCGCAGCGCGCTCTCGGCCGCTCGCCGAAGTCACCCGCCGACCTCGACGCCACCCTCGTCGCCCTGGTCGACAGAGTCACCCGGCGGATGCGGACCGCCCGGCGGGTGGGCCGCACCGTGGTGCTGCGGCTGCGCTTCGCGGACTTCACCCGGGCGACGCGGTCGCACACCCTGCTGCGGGCCACCGCCCAGACCCAGCCCATCCTCGCCACCGCCAGGGGGCTGCTGACCACCGCCATGCCCCTAATCGAGCGCCAGGGGGTGACGCTGGTCGGGGTGGCGGTCACCAACCTCGACGACGGCGGCGCCGTGCAGCTTCCGCTGCCGTTCGACGGCGTCGTCGCCGGTGCCCTCGACGCCGCCCTCGACGGGGTGCGCGAGCGGTTCGGGTCGGCCGCCGTCACCCGGGCCGTGCTCCTCGGCCGGGACGAGCCGATGTCGCCGCCCCTGCTCCCCGATTGACATGCTCTCCTCCGCCTGGTTGGCCGAGCGGAACCGGCGCAGGCGCAGGCTGTTCGTCACGACGAACACGCTCGAGAAGGCCATGGCGGCGCCGGCGATGAGCGGGTTGAGCAGCCCGGCTGCGGCCAGGGGCAGGGCGGCCACGTTGTAGGCGAAGGCCCAGAACAGGTTGCCCTTGATGGTGGCCAGGGTGCGGCGGGACAGGCGGATGGCGTCGGCCGCGGCCCGCAGGTCGCCCCGCACCAGGGTCAGGTCGGACGCCTCGATGGCGACGTCGGTGCCCGTGCCCATGGCGAGCCCGAGATCGGCCTGGGCCAGGGCGGCGGCGTCGTTGACCCCGTCACCCACCATGGCCACGATCCGGCCCTCCGCCTGGAGGCGGCGGATCACCTCGAGCTTCTCCGCCGGGAGGACCTCGGCGACGACCTCGTCGATTCCGACCTCGGCCGCGATGGCGCGGGCGGCGGCGGCGTTGTCGCCCGTGAGCAGCACCGGCCGCAGCCCCAGGGCCCGGAGCTGGCGGATCGCCTCGGCCGAGGTCGGCTTGATCGAGTCGGCGACCACGAGGACCGCCTTGGCCGCACCGTCCCATCCGGCGAGCACGGCCGTGCGCCCGGCCGCCTCGGCCTCGGCCTTGGCCGCGGCCAGGCGCTCGGGCAACTGCATGCCCCAGTCCGCCAGGAATCGCTCCCGCCCGGCGACGACCGCGTGGCCGTCGACCACACCCTGCACGCCGAGGCCCTGGGTGTTGGCGAAGGATTCGACGGTCGGCAGGTCCCCCGGGCGCTGGTGGGCGGCGGCCGCGATGGCCTGGGCGATGGGATGCTCCGACGCGTCCTCGACCGCGCCGACGATGCGCAGCACCTCCTCGACCGGCGTGTCGTCGGCGGTGACGACGTCGACCAGTGCCATACGCCCGGTGGTGACGGTTCCCGTCTTGTCGAGCACCACGGTGTCGACCCGGCGCGTCGACTCGAGGACCTCGGGGCCCTTGATCAGGATGCCGAGCTGGGCGCCCCGGCCGGTGCCGACGAGGATCGCAGTCGGCGTCGCCAGCCCGAGCGCGCACGGGCAGGCGATGATCAGCACGGCGACGGCCGCGGTGAAGGCCGCCGATGCGGGCTCACCGGCGCCGAGCCAGAACCCCAGCGTGCCGACGGCCAGACCGATCACGACGGGCACGAATACGGCCGACACCCGATCTGCGAGCCGCTGAATGGGCGCCTTGCCGAGCTGGGCCTCGGTAACGAGGCGGGCCATCTGGGCCAGTTGGGTGTCGGCGCCGACCCGCGTCGCCCGTACGACGATCCGGCCGCCGGCATTGACCGTGGCGCCGGTCACGGCGTCGCCCGGCTCCACGTCCACCGGGACGCTCTCGCCGGTGAGCAACGAAGCATCGATTGCCGACGCCCCTTCCTCCACTATTCCGTCGGTGGCCACCTTCTCGCCGGGACGGACGACGAACCGGTCCCCCACGGCAAGCTGGTCTACGGGGATGCGTATCTCGGCACCGCCCCGCAGGACGGCGACGTCCTTCGCTCCGAGCTCGAGCAGGGCGCGGAGGGCGGCGCCCGAGCGGCGCTTGGCCCGGGCCTCGAAGTAGCGACCGGCGAGGAGGAACACAGTGACCGCGCTCGCCACCTCGAGGTAGATCTCGTGGGTGCCGCCTCCCCGCTCGACGTCGAGGCTGAACGACATCGTCATGCCCGGCTCGCCGGCGTCGCCGAGGAACAGCGCCCACAGCGACCAGCCGAACGCGGCCAGGGTGCCGACGGAGATGAGCGTGTCCATGGTGGCCGCCGCGTGCCTGGCGTTCATCCACGCGGCCCGGTGGAACGGCGCTGCGCCCCAGAGCACGACGGGGGACGCCAGGGTGAGTGACAGCCACTGCCAGTGCTCGAACTGCAGAGCCGGGATCATCGACATGGCGACGACCGGCAACGTCAGGGCCAGCGACAGCAGGAGGCGGTCACGAAGCGGCTTCGCGTCGTCGACCTCGCCCGGCGCGTCGTCTCCCGACGCGGTCGGCGGGGGGGCCGGGGCCGCGGCCGTGTAGCCGGCGGCCTCCACCTGGGCGATCAGATCCTCGGCGCTCAACCCGGCCGGGAACGTCACCCTGGCCTGCTCGGTGGCGAAGTTCACCGCGGCGGTGACCCCGTCGAGCTTGTTGAGGCGCTTCTCGATGCGGGCCGCGCACGACGCGCACGTCATCCCGCCGATGCGCAGCTCGACCTGGTGGGCGTCGTCGATGGCGGCGGTGGTCACTGGCCGCCCTCCGCTCCGTGTCCGTCGTGCACGACGGCAGGCGGATCGGTCGAGTCCAGCGGGCCAACCGCCTGGCCCAGCCCCAGGCCGAGCCCGAAGGTGGCGGCCAGGGCGGCGGCGAAGGCGGCGAGCTTGATCGGCGCCTTCATGACCGGAGCTGGTAGCCCGCCTCCTCGACCGCGGCCCGGATGAGGGCCTCGTCGAGGGTGGCGTCGGCGGAGACGGTCAGGGAGCCGGACTCGAGGTCGACGTCGACCCGGGAGACGCCGGGAACCGCCTCGACTTCGGTCGACACGGCCCGGACGCAGTGATCGCAGGTCATGCCGGCGACGGCGTAGGTGGTGGTAGTGGTAGTGGTAGTGGTAGTGGTAGTGGTAGTGGTAGTGGTAGTGGTAGTGGTCATTGGCGCTCCCGATCTCGACCCAACAGTCTCCAGGGCTTCCTGAACACCTTACCCCCCTAGGGTATATTCCGCAATCCCATCTCAGTGGTGGTGATGCGGGGCGGAGGGCCGGCCCGGCTTCGCTCCGGGATCGCTGTGCACGGCCACCGCCGCCGCCAGCCCAGTCGTGAGCGGCACCGACGCCACCAGACCGATCCCGCCCACCAGGGTGCGCACGATCTCCTGCGCCACCAGCCCGCCGGTCACCACGTCACCGATCGGGCGGCTGGCCAGGGTGAACAGCAGCAGGAGGGGCAGGGATGCGCCGGCATAGGCCAGGACCAGGGTGTCGACGGTGGACGCGATGTGATCGCGCCCGATGGCCATGGCCCGCCGGTAGAGATCGACTGCACCGGCGGTGGGATCGGCCTCGCGGAGGGCCCACACTGCCGACGCCTGGGTCACGGTGACGTCGTTGAGCACCCCCAGCGAGCCGATGATGATCCCGCCCAGCAGGATGCCTTCGAGGCTCACCTGGGAGGCGCTTATCTGCAGGAACGCCGTCTCCTCCGTGCCGACGCTGGCCACCATCGCCACGTCGACGAACACCGCGGCCAGGAACCCGGTGAGGGCCAGGCTGACGAGCGTGCCGAGCAGGGCGCTGGTGGTCTTGGCGTTGACCCCGTGGGCCAGGTACATCAGCAGGAACATGATCGCCGAGGAAGCCACGATCGCCACCAACAGCGCGTTCCGACCCTCCAGGATGGCGGGCAGCACGAACGCGATGAGGAGGACGAAGCTCAATCCCAGTCCGACCAGGGCAGCCAGACCCCGGAGCCGGCCCACGGCGATGACCGCCACCGCGAACACCAGCCCCAGCCACAACAACGGGCTGCTGCGCTGGAAGTCGGAGAAGTAGTAGTCGACTCCCGCCCGGTCGACGGCCCGGCCGAGCACCACCGGGTCACCGACGTGCAGCCGGGGCTGTCCCGGCCCCTCGTAAAGCTCGAGCTCGACCGTCTCGCCCTTCTCCGGGCCCTCCGTGAGGCGCACCGTGGCCACCCGGCAGTTGCTGGCCGCCCCCGACCCCGGACCACCCTGGCACGGCACGGCCCGGTCGACCTCGACCGTGCCGTCGACCAGCCGGACGGGCGGACCGAAGCTGGCAGGCCGGCCCGCGACGTCTCCGTCGGGCCAGAGGACCACCAGCCCCACGAGCGTTGCCACGAGGAGGGGGAGCACGGCGGCCAGCAACGTCCCGTGCACCCCGAGCCTGCGCGTCATCGGCCGGAGTCTGCGGATCCGCCTAGCTCCTGATCAGCCGCGCCACCGCGGCGGTGGCTTCGGACAGCTTCTTGTCGGCTTCCGGTCCCCCGGCGGACACCGCGTCGGCCACGCAGTGGCGGAGGTGGTCGTCGAGCAAACCCATGGCCACGCTCTGCAGGGCCTTGGTGACGGCCGAGATCTGGGTGAGCACGTCGATGCAGTAGCGCCCGTCGTCCACCATCTGCTGCAGACCCCGGACCTGTCCCTCGATCCTGCGCAGCCGCTTGAGCAGGTCGTCCTTGTCCATATCGTAGCCCGGCATGACCTCACTCTACCCCCGTAGGGTACCTTTCGCCTCGGGGTGCGGGTTCCTCCCCTGGCAGATCCTCGACCAGTTGCTGCGTGACCTGCGGGGCGTGTACCGCTGGAGAAACCACTTCTCGTCGAACCTGCGTCGGATCCCGTCGATCCAGCCGTAGCAGAGGGCACTCTCGAGCGCCTCGAGATTGGTCACGGTCGGTATGCCGGACGCCTTCTTGGCCATCTTGATCCACACGCCGTTCGCTGACGCGTGGTTCTCGGCCAGCCACGCGTCCCAGGCCACCGCCGACTCGAAGGCGAAGATCGGATCGGTTGCCAGGCTCGCCATCCCACGCATTGTTTCGCACCCGGTGGCCGCCGCCCCTGTTCGTCACCATCGCCGCGACCAGCTGTGTTCGATCCACACTGTGGGACGAAGGAGCCGGATGGTGATGGGCGCAGGAACGCGGGGTAGTGGAGAGAGCAACTGGTGAGCCGAACGCAGGGGCTTGAGCGCCTGCGGACGCTCTTGCGGCTTCGCACGTGCGAAGGGGATGAGAGAACACATGACCGACAGGGACGGATTGACGGACGACGAGCATCGCGACGACGGGCTGGTGCCTGAGGTGCCGACCACCTTCGCGACGAAAGGCGTGGGCTGGTCCGGCCGCGAAGAGGACGATCTGCAGGTGATCGAGTCGGACTCGACACCGCGGCCTCACACCTTCCGCCGATCACGTCCCGCCCCTGGCTCATAGTCAGCAAGGCTCCCCGGCGTGGCCCGACAGCGGCTCTCCGGCAGGAGCCTGTCCAGGTTCGAGCCGTTGTCGCCGTTCGAGGGGCTCAAGGTCGGCTCCCCGTCGGCCGATGAAGGGGTATGTCGCGCCGGGGGATCGTCAACACCCTGGTCGCTCTGATCGCCATCCTCACCACCAGCGGGCTGGCGGCAGTGGCCGTGATCGACGGGCCGCCCGCCAGCGGCGACTCGGACCTGTTCGCAATGGACGTCGCCGGACGGGGCTCGTTCGCCATCGACTCCCCGGAGACGTCCGCCGATACCCGACCCACGGCGAGCACCCAGCCCGGCCCGACCACCACGACGCCTGCGCCCCAGGCTCCGGCGACCACCGTCCCGCCCCCGCCCCAGACCACGGTCCCACCCGTCACCGTCGCCCCGATCCCACCGCCCCCGGGCATGCCCGTGGGCAACTGGACGCCCGCGCCACCCCCGCCGCCGCCGGTCGTGGTCCAGACCGGCCCGTCGTCGTGGAAGTTCGAGGACCAGGGGATCACCGTCACTGCCAGCGTCTCGCCCGCTGCGCCCCGGGTCGGCGACACCATCACCATCACCTTCACGACGGGGGGCGACGGCGAGTTCTGCTGCCGGGCCTTCGTCTTCGTCGACGGCGCCACCATGATCGGCCACTCCCAGCGGGCCGAGGGCGAACCGTGCCCGCCGTCGGCGGTTACCTCGGGAACCGCGTCCGTGGTCGTCTCCGAGCCGGGGCCGTTCACGTTCGACGTGCAGGCCACCCGGGCGCCGCCGGGGTGCGTCGGCCCGCACATCTTCGCCAACGTCGGCCTGCCGGTCACGCTCGAGGTCCTGCCCGACTAGGAACGCCGCCCAGGTCACACCTTGGGTTGAACCGTACGATCCCCAGGCACGAAGTCGCTCCCGTCCCAGGTGAAGGACTGCGTGATCTCCAGGCTCGGACAGCAGTTCGGATCTCTTTCCGCGAAGCCGGCGGCCCGGACGGTCACCGAGCTGCCGGAGAACGACAGTTCCCTGCTGCGGAGGTTCTCGGCTGCCGGGACGAGCACTCCGATCCGCGTCGGGTTCGCAGGATCCGAGGAACCGTCGAACGCTTCCAACTGCTGTGGCCACCCGGAGGTCGGATGGACGCAGTCCACCCACACGAACGCGTCCTCCACTCCGTCACCGGTGACGTCACTGGACGCCGTGTCGACGACCTCGACGCCCTCGTTGATCGGGCTGCAGTCGAGGTCATCGATCACGCTCGGCCAGTCCACGTCGTCCAGATTGGTGGTCGCCCGTGTCGAGGCTGTCGGGCCCGGGGTGGGGGTGGGGGTGGGGGTGGGCGTGGTCATCGACGTCGAGGACGGAGCCGGGGATGTCCCGACGACAGTGGTCACCGGGGCGAGGGTCGTCGTCGCCGCGGCCGTCCCTACGGCGTCGTTGTCATCGCTCCCGCCGCAGGCTCCAACGATTCCTCCCACGAGGAGCACGAGCAGAAGCGCGCTTCTTTTCATGACCGTCTGACGTCCGGATCGACGCAAAGCTTCCATCTCCACCGAGGACAGGCGAAAAGGGGGTGCTGCTGGCCCGGGCCCTGGCCCAGCAGAGCCGGCTGCTGGTGCTCGACGAGCCCACCAACCACCTCGACATCCTCCACCAGCCGAGGTGCTCGAGTTCGTCCGCCACCTGCGGGTGGCCACCCTGGCCGCCCTGCACCCTCGACCTGGCCGCCGCCTACTGCGACCGCATCTAGGTCCTGGCGGCCGGCGAGGTGGTGGTCTCGGGAGCGCTGGCGCAAATGACCGGAGCTATTGCGGTCAGTCTGCAGGAGTTAGGCTGGTCGTACCCGTCCGCCCGCCGTCGGCTCAGCCGCTCCCTCGAAGACGTGTCGGTCCACGGTGAGGGGATGGGTCCACCGCCGGGCGACACCTCGGTCAGGCGTCGACGCAGTCGTCGCAACGGCCGAGGACGGCGAAGTGCCGGGGCCGGATGGTGAAGGCGTAGTTGGCCCGCAACCGCTTGGCCAGGTTGGCGAACAGGGCGTCGGGGACTTCGATCACCTTGGCGCAGACCTCGCACAGCAGGTGCTGGTGGGCCTCGTCGGCCAGGTGGTAGATCGCCCGCCCGTGCCCGAGGTGGATGTGCTCGATCACCTCCAGTTCCTCGAGCGTCTCGAGGCAGCGGTAGATCGTGGACAGGTGCACGTCTGGGTAGTTGGCTTGAATCTCAGTGGTCAGCTCGTCGGCGGTGATGTGGCCCCCTGAGGCCAGCAAGGCAGTGATGATCGCCCTGCGGGGCGTCGTGATCCGCCCCCCACGAGCCCGCAGCATGTCGAGGATCTGGTCCAAGCGCTGTTTGGTGACAGCAACCACGACGTGATCCTAGTGGACCAGCTTCGCTATAGCGGCTATCTCGATAGTTTCGGCCCATCACCAACATTTTCCGGGCTGGGATGAGGTTCGCCGGGTCGATGTTGATGGCCACGACCAGCGTGTCGTTGCTGAGGTCGTTCGCGGGCCTGGGCGCCCGGCTACGGGGCCGGGAGGTGGTGAGGGGCGGCGATGTGCTCTTCGATGCCTTCGGTCCGCCGCAGCCCTCGCTTTCCCGTCGCCGCGAACGCCAAGGCAAAGAACGCGGCACCGACGAGGACGATCGTCGGACCCGACTGCACGTCGAGGTGGTAGCTCAGGTTCATCCCCACGAAGCCGGTGGTCGCCCCGATGCCCGTGGCCAGGAACATCATGCGGCTGAAGGAGTTGGTGAGCATGCGGGCGACGGTGGCGGGGATCACCAGGCTGGCGGCGATCAGGGTGACGCCCAGGACCTGCATGGTGGCCAGGATGGAGGTGGCCAGCACCACCATCAACATGGCGTCCACCCGGGCTGTGTCCACCCCGGAGGCCTCGGCCACCTCCGGGTCGAAGGTGGTGAAGAGCAGTCGCCGGTAGCCGAAGAACACCACGAGGATAACCCCGAAGGTGATGGCGATGATGGCCCACACGTCGCTGCGGGACACCCCGAGGACGCTGCCGAACAGGGCCGCCTCGAAGCTGCGGCCACGCCGCCCGAAGATGGCGAAGAGGGCCAGGCCGAGGGCGAAGGAGGCGGTGGTGATCACGCCGATGGCGGCGTCGGCACCGATCACCCGGCGCCGGGTGACGCGGTTGATCATGAGGCCGGAGGCGACGCCCCACACGCCGGCGCCGAGGGCGAAGTTCACGCCCAGCAGGGCGCTGGCGGCGAAGCCCCCGAAGATGGCGTGCGAGAGGCCGTGGCCGATGTAGCTCATACCCTTGAGGACCACGTAGACGCCGACCAGGCCGCACAGGGCGCCGGCGAAGGTGGCGACGATCAACCCGTTGCGGAAGAACTCAAAGTCGAAGGGCCGCAGCAGCTCGCCCATCACGCACCCGCCTTGCGGAGCTTGATCACGTTGTCGGACGGGGTGTACCGGTCGAGGACGATCGGCATTCCGGCGTGCTCCAGGATCTCCATCCTGGCCCCGTAGGTGCGTTCCAGCACGTCGGCGGTGAGGACCTGGCGGGGGGTGCCCTGGCCCAGGATCTCGGTGTTGAGGCACACCAGGTGGGGCAGGTGGGCGGCCATGCCGTTGAGGTCGTGGGTGGTGAGCACGATGGAGAGGCCGTCGCCGTGGAGGTCGTCGAGGAGGTGGAGCACCTCGTGGCGGGTGCGGACGTCGACGCCGGAGGTGGGCTCGTCCATGAGGAGCAGCTGGGGTTGGCCGAGCAGGGCCCGGGCGATGAACACCCGCTGCTGCTGGCCGCCCGACAGCTCGCGGATGTGGCGACCGGCCAGGTGCTCGATGCCGAGGCGGGCCAGGATCTCGCACACCTCGCCGTGCTCGGCCTGGCTCCGCCACGGCAGGATCCGGCCCTGGGTGCGGGCCATGAGGACGCACTCGGCGACGGTGACCGGGAAGCTCCAGTTCACGGCCTCGACCTGGGGCACGTAGCCGACCCGCAGATCGGGGCGGCGCTTCACCGACCCTACGACGGGGCGCACCGTGCCCAGGAGCACCCGCAGCAGCGTCGTCTTGCCCGATCCCGACGGCCCCACGATGCCGCTGAACTGGCTGGACGTGATCGTGAGGTCGATGTTGACCAGCACCGGCTCCGCGCCGTAGGAGCAGGTGACCCGGTCGAGGCGGACCAACTCGGCCGGGCGCGGTTCGCTCATTGCGGGTATTTCGCCTTGTCGGGGGCGACGTTGCGCAGCTCGAACGCCTCGAGGGCCGACGCATCGCCGCCCAGGGCCTCGGTCATGGTGATGTAGTCGAAGCGCATCAGACCCAGCCACGAGTGCTCGGTGTCGCCCGGCTCGCCCGGCAGGTCGTCGTCGCGGAGCACGTCGACGTACTTCACGCCCGCCTCCTTGCCGATCTGCTCGAGCACCGGGCTGGGGAAGACCTCGGAGCCGAAGATGGCGGGCACGCCCTGGGCCTTTACCTGGTCGATGAGCCCGGCCACCTCGGCCGGGGTGGGATCCTCGAAGTCGGACACCTGGATGGCGCCGATCACGTTCCACCCGTAGGTCTTGGCGAAGTAGGCGTAGGCGTCGTGGTAGGTGAGCAGGTCACGCTTGGGGATCGTGGCGAACGAAGTGCGCATGACCTTGTCGAAGTCGTCGATCAGGGCCGAGAACCTGGTGTAGTTGTCGGCATAGTAGGAGGCGTTGGCCGGATCCCGCTTCGACATGTCGTCCTTGACGATCTCGGCGTAGCGACGGGCGAGCGTGGGGTCGGTCCACAGGTGGGGGTTGGGCTTGCCCTCCTCCTTGGGAAACGAGAAGTCGTAGAGGTACTCGCTCTCGGGGATCGTCAGCGTTCCCAGCTCGACAAGCTCGGCCCCCGACTTGAGGTTGGCCTCGGCCAGCTCCTTGGTCGGCTCCTCGAGCACCAGGCCGTTGATGTAGACCACATCGGCCGTCGACAGCAGCTCGGCCACGCTCGGCTTGGGCTCGAAGGTGTGGGAGTTGGTGCCCTCCGGCACGATGCCCTCCACGTCGGCCCGGTCGCCCACGATGTTGGCCACGATGCTGGTGATGGGTGCCACCGTGGTGGCGATCTTCAGGCGGCCGCTGGTGGCAGCGGGTCCTCCACCATCGTCGTCGCTGCCACAGGCGCTTCCGACGAGGCTGACGGCCAGGGCGATGCCGAGTAGTGCCGTCCTCTTGCTCATACCGTTTGAGCTTAGCGGTACCAGTATGTAAATGCGAGTAGTCGGCATGTCCGTATCGACCCCCGCTGTTGGCCGCGTCCTTGGTCCGGGTGCTGCGGGCTACCTACCAAAGCGACCGGGTGCTGGTCCGGGACGCGACCGCATTACGACGCCTCTCCTTTCGATTACCACCAGTTCGCAGGGCGGTACATGTTGCGGCACCTCCCTCGAGTCACAGCTCCTGGACTTTCTGAGGCGTTGGCGTCGACAGATGGCGTGAGCTGGCGTGCTTGTTCTCAACGAC
>Ga0136617_10002912_pt1 | contig 15286 bp, 11 predicted proteins | sample AntDrymUQ3222106_2_FD_129672 | JGI IMG/M metagenome (GOLD analysis project Ga0136617, IMG submission 129672) | Polar desert sand microbial communities from Dry Valleys, Antarctica - metaG UQ322 (21.06) | ecosystem: Environmental > Terrestrial > Soil > Desert | place: Antarctica: Dry Valley... | reverse complement strand
TGGACACGCTCGGCGTGCTCGGAGAACAGGGAGAAGTTGGTCCCGGTTCCGTCCCACGTGGGACCGAGCGGGAACGGCCGGCCGGGCCAGACGTCGGTCACCGCAGCAGCGCCCCGGCGAGCGCCGGAAGGACGACGAGATCGTCGTCGATGCGCGCTTCGTGGGTCGCGAGCGTGATGGTCCGGTGACCGACGGCGACGCGGCGGTCCTCCTGCGAGAAGTTCATAGGTGTGAACGGTGCCAGAAGCGTCGCGAAGGCGGCGAGCGGCCGGACCTCGACTCGCGCCTCGCGCATCCCCCCTCCAGCGTCCGCGAGCACATGGTCGGAGCCGTGCAGGCGGACCGCGACGTCTGCGGCACGTGGAGCCCAGACGCGGAACTCCGTCAGCCCGTCGCCGGTCGGAGTGGCTCCGAGCCGGCGCTCCCATAGGTGACTCTCCGGCGAGCGGTGCACCCGCGGCTCTTACCCCGTCGAGCGGGGCGTACACCTGCGGCTCAGGCGACTCCAAGCTCCGATTCGCGCAGGAGAAGGCTGTCGATCCGGTCAGACGCCACGGGGTGTCCGAGCAGGTAGCCCTGGGCGAGGTCGCAGCCCAGCCGGCGGACCGCCTCGAGCTGCTCCTCGGACTCCACGCCCTCTGCGACGGCCCGGAAGCCGAGTTGGTGGGCGAGGGCGACGACGGAGGCGACGACGGTGGCGTCGCTGCGCCTGGCGGGCAGCCCGGCGATGAAGGCGCGGTCGATCTTGATCTCGTGCACGGGCAGCTGAGAGAGGTAGGCCAGCGAGGAGAAGCCCGTCCCGAAATCGTCGATCGAGAGCAGCACGCCGCGGTCGCGCAGGTCTGACAGGAAGCGCCGGTTCAGGCCGTTGTCGGCGACGAGCGCGCTTTCCGTGATCTCGAGGCAGAGCGCACTGGGCGGGATCTCGTGGCGGCTGAGCGCGTCGCCGACCACCCGGCACAGGGCGGGCGTGACCTGGGATCCCGAGACGTTGACCGACAGCGCGAGGTCGAGCTCCGGGCGCTGCCGACGCCAGCCGGCCAGCGACCGCAGGCCGTCGTCCAACGCCCAGGCGGTCAGCGGAGCGATCAGGCCGGTCGCCTCGGCGACGGGTATGAACTCGAGCGGCGGGACCATCCCGCGGCCGGGCAGCGGCCAGCGGGCGAGTGCCTCAAAGCCGTTGAGGACCCCGTCGAGGGCGTAGATCGGTTGAAAGTGCAGGCAGAGCTCGCCGCGGTCGAGCGCCGGACGAAGGCCGGTCTCGATCTCGACGCGACGCAACGAGGTGGCGCGCATCTCCGGCGTGAAGGCGGTCGCGGCGTTGCGCCCGCTGTGCTTGGCGCGGTACATCGCGGTGTCGGCGTCACGCATCAACTCAGCGGGCGTGGCGCCCACCTGCGTGACCGCGACGCCGATGCTCGCGGTCACCACGACGTCGCGACCCTCCAGGTCGAAGGGCGCATGGAAGGCCTGGACGATGCGCTTGGCGAGCTGATCGGCCTGGGCCGGCGCCATGTCGTCGCAGAGCACCACGAACTCGTCCCCTCCGAAGCGCGCGACGGTGTCGGTCTCGCGCGTGGCGGTCTGGAGGCGCTCGGCCGCTCGGCACAGGAGCTCGTCGCCGGCGGCATGCCCGAGTGTGTCGTTGACGGCCTTGAAGCGATCGAGGTCCACGAAGAGCAGCGCCACGCGTCGCTCCCTGCGGCCCAGACCGCCCAGGGCCTTCTCGACTCGCTCGAGGAAGAGCGTGCGGTTGGGCAAGCCGGTGAGCGCGTCATGCATTGCGAGGTACGCGAGGCGATCGCGGGCACGGGCCAACAGCCGCTCGGGAAAGGCGGCGGCCAGACTGCGAGCCGCGTCGACCTCGGCTTCGAGCCACGGCCGGCAACGTCCTCGGACCTGCTGCGTCCAGGCCTCGAAGGACTCACGGGGACCGAGCTGTGCGAAGCCGGGCTCACCCGGCCGGGCGGTGGGGTCGCCCACCATCGGCTTGTCGGGATCGCCGCCCCAGGTCACGGTGTGGATGAGCTCGCCGCGAAACCAGAGGATGACGTCCTCGCAATCGGCGGAGAGTGCCAGTGCGAGCACGCCAGAGGCCCGTTCGGCGAACTGCCCGAGCTCGTCAAAGCGGCTCGGCAGATCGTCGCAGACGAGCAGCGAAGGATTGTCCAGTGCGCGCATGCGGGCGAGCAGCGCGTCGACGGCGTGGGCGGGAGGTACCACGCCGGCGGTGACGGTGCGGCCGTCGATGCGGGCGACCATGCCGTCGGCGGAGACCAGCTCGAGCGGCGAGGACTGCGCACCGACCAGCGCATCCGCTAGATGGCCGGTTCCGGACATGCGCTCGACGATCTGGGACTCGACCTTTGCCAGCCGCGAACCGTAGGCCAGGCGCTCGCGGTCCTCCTCGGTCACGAGATGCAGCGAGAACACGCGGTCGAGCAGCCGGCACGCGGACCGCAGCTGCGCGTCGATGCGCCTGGGGGCCCGGTGGTGGCAGGTGATCATCCCCCACAGGCTCGTCCCGCGCAGGACGGAGATCGTCAGCGTCGCCTGAACTCCCATGCCGCGCAGGTAGGCCAGATGGAACGGTGACACGCTGCGCAGCTCGGCGAAGCTCAGGTTCAGCGGCTCGCTTCCCGCGTCGGTGGCGGCGGCGAGGAGCTCGGCCGGCTCGTAGTCGACGTCGGCGATCACTCCCAGCTGCTTGAGCGTGAAGAGCTTGCGCGCCTGGCGCGGGATGTCGGAGGCCGGATAGTGCAGGCCCAGGTAGGGCTCGAGGCCTGGCTCGAGCGCCTCGGCCACCACTTCGCCGTGCTCGTCAGGGTGAAAGCGATAGACCATCACCCGGTCATAGCCCGTGAGGCGCTTGACCTCCGTCGCGGCGGCATCGCAGAGTGCCTGCACGCTGCCCGCGATCCTGAGCGCGTCCATCGCGTGGCGCATGTCCTGGAACAGGGTCGACCGTGCACCGGCGTCGGTCGGCTCGAGTTCCACGATGAGCAGCCCGTCCGTGTGATGCCACGTGGCCTCGAGGACGCCGGCATCGGGGAGATGGAGGAAGATCGGGTCGCCGCCAGATCCGCGCGGGTTGACGACTGCCAGCCGCAGGCGCCGGACGAAGTCCGCGCCGACGGCGCGCGCCAGTGGCGCGCCGATCAACGCCGGCGCCTCGACGCCCAGGTGCGCGCCGCAGTTGGCGCTCACGAGCCGGATCGTCATGTCGGCCTCGCGTATCGCGAGCAGCACACCGTGCGGCTGGATCGCTCCGGGGAGATGGATCGGCTCACGGTCGCACGTCGTCAGATCTAGGGTCTCGACCGTCGCGAGGAAATCGACCCCGCCGTGCTCCAGCGAAGGCTCTACGGGACTCAGCCGGATCATGCCGGAACCGGCGCTCCTCTCAGGTGCGCGCCCATCGCGGCGAAGGTGGCACGGGCGGCCCGCAGCGCGGCCCCGCGCGCGGCGCCGTTTCCGGCCCCGAAGGCATCCAGCGCCGCTTGGAGCGCGCCCCAGTCCGCACCCACGTCGTCGCGACCGGCGCTCGAGAAGAAGGCGACCGGTAGAGCACTCCCCAGCGCGGCACGGGCCCGCCGGGCGACGATGCGACCTCCGAGCGCCGACCCTTCGATCACGTACAGGCACCCGAGCCCATGGGCGAGCGAAGGCAGCGCCGGAAGAGGAGCCGCCACGCGGTCAAGCGGGGCGGCGATCCCGAGACCTCTCAGATCCTCGTCGAGGAGAGCGCTGCGGCAGCGGGACGGAACGTCCAGGGGCGGTGTGAGCTGGGCCCAGCCCCGTACCGACGTGAGAGCGGCCTCGATCGGCCCGTAGAAGCCGCGAAGGTCGGCCAGGAGACCGCCGTAGGCGCCGCGTCCGCTCAGGCGGGACTCCAGCGCAAAGGCCGCTTCGGTGGCGACGTGTGCGTCCCGCGTACCTTCGCACAACTGCGTCGAGAGACTCGGCGAAGCCATCGTTGCCCGCCGTGGCGCACAGCGATGACCGTGGCGAGCCAGCGTGGACGTGGACATGCCTTCTGAATCGGTTCGCGGGCGGTCTTCCTTGAGTGCCTTGGCCCAGACCCGCGGAAGCGACGTAGAATCACGGAGATGCGGCTTGACTCGATTCGCGAGATCAAGGCCCAGTTGGCCGGGCCGCGGGCGCGAGGGGTGCAGGCACCCCTCGCGGGCATCGCCCTCGGCGCTCGGCCCATCAACGCGGGTGAATACCGCCTCGCGGTCAGGGTGCAGGATCGCGAGGCCATGCGAGGGCCGTTGCTCGGAAGGATCGAGGCGGCCGCCCGCGGGGAGGTCGAGGTCCGCTACGTCGGGCGGATCGTCAAGCGCGACGCGCCGTTCTTCCAGGCCCGTCGGCGCCCCCTGATCATCGGCGCCTCCGTCAGCCACCCCGAGGTGACGGCCGGCACGCTTGGCGGATTCGTGCAAGCCGGCGCAGATGTGCTGCACCTGCTCTCCAACAACCACGTGCTGGCCGACGAGAACCGCGGCGAAGTGGGCGACGCGATCCTCCAGCCCGGGTCCGCGGACGGCGGGAGCGATCCACCGGATGCAGTCGCCACGCTCAGCCTCTTCGCACCACTGACCGAGGGCGGGCCGAACCGCGTCGACGCCGCCCTGGCCCGGATCGCCGACGAGGTCGAGGTCGACGCGGAGACGCTCGTCGAGGTCGGCACGCTGGCCCCGGGCGTGCTCCCGCCGTCCGAGGCCTCAGAGGTGATGAAGCTCGGCCGCACCACCGGTGTGACATCGGGTCGGGTGACCGCGTTCGAGCTCGACGGCGTCGAGGTCGCCTACGACGCCTTCCCCTCCTTGAGGTTCGACGACCAGATCGAGATCGAGGGCAACGGTGCAGGTCCCTTCTCCCAGGGCGGGGACTCAGGCTCGCTGATCTTCAGTGCCGGAGGCCGGCAGGCGGTCGGGCTCCTCTTCGCCGGTGGGGAAGCGGGCGGCGTGGACGTCACCTACGCCAACCCGATCGGCCTGGTGCTCGAGGCGATGGGCGCCCAGCTGGTGACGACGTGAGCGCTTCGCTCGAGGAGGCCAGGGCCGCGAAGGCGGTGCTGGCCGAACGCCTGCGGGGGCACCCGGCCGTCAACGGCGTCGGCATCGCCGCGGAGGGGGAAGGGCACCTCGTGCGCATCAACGTCTCCGAGCCCGTGGAGGACCTTCCCGTGGAGCAGGACGGCGTGCCCGTCCGTACCCGCGTGGTCGGGCCGATCATCAAGCGTTAGGCGATCGCGGGGGCCTCCGGCAACCGCGCCACCGCGGCGTCCATCTCGGCTTGGGAGAACTCGAGATTCTCGAGCGAGCCCGAGAGATAGGCGTCATAGGCGGCGAGATCGAAGTTGCCGTGGCCGCAGAGCCCGAACAGGATGGTGCGCTCCTCGCCCGCTTCCCGCGCCGCTTCGGCCTCCTCGATCACCGCCCGGATCGCGTGGGCGGGCTCGGGCGCCGGGATGATCCCCTCCGTGCGTGCGAACTGCACCGCCGCCGCGAAGGTCTCGTTCTGGCGATAGGCGCGCGCCTCGACCGCTCCCGCCCGGACGAGCCCGCAGAGCATCGTCGCGCCGCCGTGGTAGCGCAGCCCGCCGGCGTGCATCGGCGGGGGCACGAAGTCATGACCGAGGGTGTACATGGGCATCATCGGCGTGAGGCCCGAGGTGTCCCCGTAGTCGTACCGATACACGCCGCGGGTGAGCGTCGGGCACGCGGCGGGCTCTGCGGCCACGAAGCGAGTGGTCGCCTGGCCCGCGAGAACCCGGCGCAGGAATGGGAAGCACAGTCCGCCGAAGTTCGAACCCCCGCCGACGCACGCGACGACCACGTCCGGCTCGGCGCCCGCCAACTCCATCTGCAGCATGGCCTCCTGCCCGATGACCGTCTGGTGCAGCAGGACGTGATTGAGCACCGAGCCGAGCGCGTAGTTGCAAGTCTCGTCCTGGGCGGCGACCTCGACCGCCTCAGAGATCGCGATGCCGAGTGAGCCGGTCGGGTGCGACGCCTGCGACCGCCCCGATTGCGTGCGTTCGGAGGGCGAGCGGTGCACCGACGCACCCCAGGTCCGCATCATGGAGCGGCGGTAGGGCTTCTGGTCAAAGCTCGAGCCGACCATGAAGACCTCACACTCGAGCCCGAACAGCCCGCAGGCGAAGGCGAGCGAGGAGCCCCACTGGCCGGCGCCCGTCTCCGTGGCGAGCTTGCGGACCCCGGCCTGCGCGTTCTCGTACGCCTGCGGGACGGCGGTGTTGGACTTGTGCGACCCCGCCGGAGAGACGCCCTCGTACTTGTAGAAGATCTTCGCCGGGGTGTCGAGCGCCCGCTCCAGGCGGCGAGCACGGTAGAGCGGAGTCGGCCGCCAGAGACCATAGGCCTCCCTCACCGCGTCGGGGATCACGACCTCGGGCGCTTGGGAGACCTCCTGCTCGATCAGGCCCAACGGGAAGATCGCCGCAAGGTCCTCCGGCCCGGCAGGCTGCCCCGTCGCCGGGCTCAACGGCGGCAGCGGCTCTCCCGGGAGGTCGGGCATCAGGTTGACCCACGTCGTCGGAATCTGGTCCTCGGCGAGGAGGAACTTGGTCGGCTCGCTCATGGCCGCGATCCTATGGGGCGCCTCGAGTGAGGGGCGTCGTGGAGGTCAACCCCCTGCTGGAAAGGGGAGGCGGTTCTAGGGGCCCTGCGAGGTGCACAGAGTGGGTCGAGCGCCCAGCGAAACGGCTCGCCCCCGCTTGTGCACCGCATAGGTGCACAAGCGGGGGCAAGACCCGTTCGGCGCAACTCGACCCACTTTGTGCACCCTCATTTCGTCGGATCGCTGACCGGCTGGGGGCACTTACTCCCCCTTCACCCGGCGGGGTTGACCTTCAGACGCCCAACTCCTCCGAGGCGAGCCTCGCACCCTCCACCCGCGCCGCGATCTTCTGCATCGCGATGTCGCGCGCGAAGTCCGGCGACCCATGCTGCGGTTTGAGGTCGCGGCTGAAGGGCGAGAAACCGCAGTCGTCGGTCGCTCCCAGCCGCTCGACCGGGATGTGCTTGGCGGCTGCGACGAGGCGGTTCTTGACCTCCTCCGCGGTCTCCACTTCGGGTGAGAGCGGGTTGATGACCCCGATGAAGCAGACCTGGGGCACGCCGTCTGCGTCGTCGCGGCTGTATTGCCCGACGAGCTTGTAGACGTTCTCCTTGTCCTCCTCACTCGCACACTGGATGAGGAAGTAGCCCGCGTTGAGCTGGAACATCTTGCTCAACAGCTTCTCGTAGGGCACCTCCTTGGAGTGCACGGAGTCGTTGTCGCCGCCCGGGCACGTGTGGATGCCGATGTTTCTCCGCTCCTCCGGGGAGAAGCGATCGATCACCCGGTTGTTGAGGTCGATGAACTCCTGCAACATGTCCTTGCCCGTCCACGGGTTGCGCGAGTCGTTCTTGTTCGCGAGCCGACCTTCGGTGAAGTCGATCGAGACCCGCTGCGCCCCCGCTGCGAAGCACTGCCGGATGTCCTTCTCCACCTCGTCGCAGACGTCGTCGAGGAACTTCTCGCGCGGGTAGCCCTCGATCTCGCCCTCGAGGGGATACAGCAGCATCATCATCGAAGGCGAGATGACCGCCTGCTTGACGGGCTTGGAGGCGATCGCCTTGTTCTTCTCGACGAACTCCGAGGCGAACGTCTTGTACTTGAACGGCCCGCCGGTCAGCCGCGGAAGCTGGCGGTGATGGCCGTCGTCGAAGATCGCGAAGAACTGACCGTCGCCCGCGAGGTTGTCCGCGAGGCCCGTGCCGGCCAGCGTGTCCGTGATCGAGTAGGTGGCAAAGCTCGACTCCCGCTGCTCACCGTCGGTGACGTAGGTCTCGCCCGTCTCCTGCAACCGCTTGATCGAGTCCTCGGCGGCCTCGTCCTGCTCGGCCTGTAGCTCAGCGAAGTCGATCTGGCCCTGATCGTGGGCCTCGAACGCCTCCTGGAGCTTCAACGGTCTCGGCAGGGACCCGACGAGCTCGGTGGGAATCGGCATGTTCCTCCTCTTGGCCCTCACGAGGACCGCTGTTCCGGACCCGACCCCGGATGATCTACAGAGCGCCGCGTCGACCGAGACTGACCCGTCCACGTCGGCGGCGCCGAGGGTATGTCAGGCCGCCAACCGGTGTCAAGCGGAGCGGATCGCGCCTTCAGCCGAGGGCTCGCGCGCGGGCGTCGGCAGCTTGAGCGGCCAGCTCGGCGGCGGACCCGTGGCGGGGATCCTCGGCACGACCGGCGAGGTTGAGCTCGAGAAGGCGGACGGCCGAGCGCGCGGCCGCCTCCGCCAGCAGGGCGCCGGCCACCGCGTCTCCGGCCAGATGCGGGTTGCCGGTCTCGGCCAGCTGCGCCGCCAGAACGGCCACCTCCGTCGCGGTGCGGGCGATGGCGAGCGGGCTTTCGGCCGCCGCCGACAGGGCGGCGTCCATGCGGCCGGCGCGCTCGGGGTCCGCCTTGGGGAGCTTGAGCGCGTCGAGCACCGCGGCGTACGCCTCGAGGTCCTCCTCCGCGAGCTCCAGGGCGCGACCCCGAAGCGTCGCCGCGCGCTCGCAGACGTCGGATCTCGACGGACGCTCGAAGGCCGCGGCCATCTCCACCAGGCTCGCGGCGAGCGCGCACACCCACGCCGAGGACGATCCGCCGCCCGGCGCCGAGGTCCGCTCCGCGACGCGTTCGAGGAGATCGGCGAGCGAGCGATCGGCGAGGGCCACGCAGTCCGCCTAGAACAGCCCGATCGTTCGCCCGTCGGCGTCGATGTCGACGTTCAGCGCGGCCGGGGTCTTGCCGAGGCCCGGCATCTGGGTGATGTCCCCGCAGAGCGGCACGAGCCAGCCGGCCCCCGTGTAGGCGCGGACGTCGCGGATCGGGAGCGTGAAGCCCTCGGGCGCGTTGAGCAGGCCGGGGTCACCCGACAGCGACAGGTGCGTCTTGGCCATGCAGACCGGAAGGTCGGCGAGGCCCTCGGAGATGAACTGGCCGATCTTCTTCTCCGCCTCGGGATAGACGTAGATGTCCTTCGCGCCATAGACGCGCGTGGCCACCGCTTCGATCTTGTCGCGCAGCGTGTGGTCGTCCTCGTAGAGGAAGCGGAACGAGTTGGGCTCGTCGCACGCTTCGGCCACGGCCTCGGCCAGCCGTGCCGCCCCCGCTCCGCCGCGGGCGAAGCCGTCGTTGACCTCGGCGGCGAACGCCCCGCCCTCCAGCGCCAGCCGGCGGACGAGCTCGACCTCCTCGTTGGTGTCGCCGGGCCGGCGGTTGACGGCCACGACGCAGGGGAGGCCGAACTCCTTGACGATCTGCAGGTGGCGACGCAGGTTCGCCGCGCCATGCTCGACCGCGGCCATGCCCTGGGCGCGATCCAGTCGCGGATCGTCGGCCGCCCCGCCGTGATGCTTGAGCGCACGGACCGTCGAGACCAGTACGACGGCGCTCGGGCTCAGCCCTCCCACCCGGCAGACGATGTCGAAGAACTTCTCCATCCCCATGTCGGACCCGAAGCCGGACTCCGTGACGACGTAGTCCCCCAGCTTCTGAGCCATCAGGTCGGCGACCAGCGACGAGTTGCCGCTGGCGATGTTCGCGAACGGCCCGCAGTGCATGAGGCAGGGCTGACCCTCGAGGGTCTGGATCAGGTTCGGCTTGATCGCCTCCTTGAGCAGGACCGCCATGGCACCCGCTGCGCCCAGGGCCTCAGCGGTGACCGGCTCGCCGTCGAAGGAGTACGCAACTGTGATCGCGCCCAGCCGGCGGCGCAGGTCGGCCAGATCGCGCGAGATGGCGAGGATGGCCATGACCTCGGAGGCGGCGGTGATGTCGAAGCCCGTCTCCCGCGGATAGCCGTTGGCCCGCCCGCCCTGGCCGATCGTCATCTCGCGGAGGGTGCGATCGTTCATGTCCACCGCGCGCCGCCAGCCGATGCGCAGCGCGTCGATGCCGAGCAGGTTCTTGTGCAGGATGGACGCGTCGAGCATCGCGGCGAGCAGGTTGTTGGCCGCCCCGATCGCGTGGATGTCGCCCGTGAAGTGCAGGTTCAGGTCTTCCATCGGGACGACCTGCGTGTGGCCGCCTCCGGCCGCGCCGCCCTTGATCCCGAAGACCGGGCCGAGGGACGGCTCGCGCAGGCACAGGACCGGATTCTTCCCGATCGCGCCCAAGCCCTGGGTGAGGCCGACGGCGGTGGTCGTCTTGCCCTCGCCCGCCTTGGTGGGGGTGATGCCCGCGACGCAGACGAGCTTGCCGTTCGGCCCGTCTGAGAGCCGGTCGATCACCGAGAGCGGCACCTTGCCCTTGTATCGCCCGTAGGGCTCGATCTCCTCGGGCTCCAGCCCGATCCGCCCCGCGATCGTCTCGATCGGCTGCAGCTGGGCGTCCTGGGCGATCTCGAGACTGCTCTTCATTGCGTACGGGCTCCCTGGACTAGTGGCTGACGGCGGCGGCGGCCAGCTCGGAGACGAGCCGGTCCTCGTAGAAGCGCTCGAGCTTGAACGGTGCGATGAGGTCCGGCGTCCTGCCGGTGGCCACGAGCTCGGCCAGGGTGTGGCCCACGATCGGAGCGGCCTTGAACCCGTAGGTCCCCCACCCGGCACTCACGTGGAAGCCCTCGACCTCCGTCTTGCCGAGAATCGGCGAGTAGTCGGGGCTCAAGTCGCAGAGACCGGCCCACGAGCGCAGGATCCGCGCCCGCTCGAGCTGGGGGAAGAGCTCGAGCGCGTGGCGGGTGACGTCCTGCAGGAAGTTCAGCGTGCCGTTCATCCGGTAGGTCGTCCACGGCTCGATCTCGGCCCCCATGAGGAACTCGCCGCGGTCGGTCTGGGAGATGTAAACGTGCATCTGCGAGGAGACGATCACGACGTCGAGCAGCGGCTTGACCGGCTCGGTGACCATCGCCTGCAGGATGTGGGTGGTGATCGGCAGCGGGACGCCGGCCATGTCGGAGATCAGGCTGCTCCAGCCGGCGGTGCAGTTGAGGACCGTGCCGGTCCTGATCGTGCCGCGATTGGTCCGCACGCCGCTCACGGAGCCATTCGAGCGGTCGATTCCCGTGACCTCGGTGTAGGGGTGGATCTCGGCTCCGCCCGCGTCGGCGCCGCGGGCCAGGCCCCAGACCACGGCGTCGTGGCGGATGATCCCGCCCGGCGGGTGATACAGCGCCGCCTGGATCGGATAGGTCGCGTGCTCGTCGACCACCATGGCGGGCGCCAGCTTCTTGATCTCCTCCGGGCCGATGAGACGCGAGTCGATGCCCTGCAGCCGGTTGCCCTCCGCCCGATTGGCCATGACGAATTTGGCTCGATCGGTATGCGCCAGCGTCAGATGGCCGCACTGGGAGAACATGAGGTTGAAGTTGAGGTCCTGCGAGAGTCCTTCGTAGAGCTTCACCGACGCGTCGTAGAACCGCGCACCCTCCGCAGTCTTGTAGTTGGAACGGAGGATCGTCGTGTTGCGCCCCGCCGCACCGGAGCCGATGTAGCTCTTCTCGAGGATCGCCACGTTCGTGATCCCGAGCTTGCGCAGGTAGTAGGCCGTCGCCAGCCCGTGCGAGCCGCCGCCGATGATCACCACGTCGTAGGACGGCTTGAGCTCTGAGCGGCGCCGCCACATCCGCCGCTTGCGCAGGATGTCAAGCACGTGGAACCGCCTCCTCGAGTGGCGCAAGCGACTCGACGCCGGTCGGGCTCCCGCCGAGGTGCTCGGCGGCATCGGCCACGACGGTCCACATGTACTCGCCGAGCGCCCAGCCGAAGAGCATCAGGAAGCGGTCCTCGGACTCGCGGAGCACGATGCCGGGTCCGCGTGCCACCGAGCCCGGCCGCAGGCCGTGCACCGGCATGGAGGCCTCCCGCAGGTCCAGGGCGCAGAAGCGCGCGAAGACCTCGCGAGCCTGCGGGCCGCTGATCGTCATGGCGGCGTACACCGTGGTCACCTCCGTGAGGCTCGCGAGGCCGGGAGCGTCGGCGACCGCCTCTTCGAGCGCCTCGCGCAGCGGGGACGTGACGCCCGGCTCGCAGAGGACCATCGCCCGCTGATCGGTGAGCGGGCACCACCACGCGTCGGACGCGCGGCTCGCGCGGCCGAACTCGAGCTCGGCGCCGCCGGCGCAACGGGTCACGATTGCCGCGAGGTCGGCGGCCGAGGCCTGGATCTCGAGCTTGCTGAGGTGCGCGGTGTCCGTCCAGCTGACCGTCGCCGCGCGCGAGGAACCGGCGGCGAAGTCGACGGCGACGCTCCAGCCATCGCGGACCTCGAACCGGGCGCCCGCCGCCTTGGCGACGCGCTCCATCGGGCTGCGTGCAACGGCGCCCTCCGCGCCATCGGATGCGAGGAACTCGAAGCTCACGAGCGCAGCACCTCACCGTCGGGGTCATAGAAGGGCGTCGTCTGGACCGCCGCCGAGTAGGTCTGACCCTCGTCGGAGATCGAGATCGTCTTGCCGTCCGCCGCGAGCGCGGACGGTACCCAGGCGAGCCCGATGACCCTCCCGAGCTGCCGCGAGTGCCGGGCACTGGTCACCTGGCCGGCAGGCTGACCGTCGCCGAGCACCACCGAGCCCTCCGTCGGGACGTGGCCGTTGGCCATGGTGAAGCCGACCAGCGCCGTCTCGGGCGTGGTCTCGGAGAGATGCTCGAGCGCCCAGCGGCCCATGAAGTCCTGCTCCTTGTCGAGCTTGACGATCCACGGCATCGCGGCGGCGTAGGGCGTCGACTCGGAGTCGGTGTCCTGGCCGATCAGGATGTGCATCTTCTGCAGGCGCAGGATGCGCTGCGGCTCGAGCCCGAAGGGTCGAATGCCGTGCGCGGCGCCCGCGTCCAGCAGCGCGTCCCAAACGTGCTCGCCGTGGGAAGCCGGGCAGTGGATCTCATAGCCGACCTCCCCGACGAAACCGATCCGCAGCAGGAGCGACTGCACCCCGGCCACCGCCCCTCGCTTGCCGTCCAGATAGGCGAAGGCCTCGTTGGAGCAGTCGAGGTCGGTGACCGACGCCAGGATCTCCCGCGCCTTCGGGCCCGCCAGGTTGATCGCCGACAGGCCCTGGGTGAGGTCCGTCATGTGCACGTCCATGTCCCAGCCGGCCAACCACCATGAGAACCACTGCTCCACGGCGCCCGCGCCACTCGACGTCGTGGTCACGTAGAAGGAGTTCTCGTCCAGACGACAGATCGTGCCGTCGTCGACGATCCGGCCCGCGTCCGAGGCCATGACGCCATAGCGGATCCGGCCCGGCTTGAGGTTCGAGAACCGGTTGGGGTACATCATGTCCAGAAACACTCCGGCGTCCGGACCCTGCACGAGCAACTTGCCCAGCGTGGAGACGTCGATCAGTCCCGCCGCCTGGTGGACGTTGTGCGCCTCGCCCTCGGGATCGCCGTAGTCGTAGGCCCGCCGCCAGTCGCCCGCCCATAGCACCTTCGCCCCCAGCTCGCGGTGGCGCCCGTGGATCGATGAGCGCTTGGCCGGCTCGATCGGCCGGCCCGCCAGCGCCCCCATCGGCACCGTCGACCACGGCGGGCGAGCGGTCGTGGTGCCGACGTCCTGCAGGCTCTGGCCCGTCTCCTCGGCCATCAGACGGATCGAGGGCACCTGGCACATCCGGCCCTGACATGGCCCCATGGTGACCGTCGTGTAGCGCTTGGAGAGCTCGATCGAGTCATAGCCCTCTTCCACGCTCAAGTGCACGTCCTTCGCGGTCACGTCCTCGCAGATGCACGCGAAGCACTTACCGCGGCCATCACCCATCTTGGACGGCGCGACCACCACGTCGGGCGCCGCAGCCGTGAGCGCTGCCAGCCGTTCCCGCCCGTCGCCGCCGTTGCGCGACGCGTCCGGCTCGACCTCGAATCCCAACCCGCGCGCGGCCTCGGTGCCGGCGAGCTCACCCGAGAGCGCGGCTGCATCGGGTGCGCCGTGTCCGCTCAGCTCGCCCGCGGCGAAGACGCCATCCGGCAGCTCGGTGAGCGCGAAGTGACCCACTCTCGAGTCATAGGCGGTCCGTGCCCCGGCCTGGAGCGCCAGCGAGGAAGCGGGTGCCGCGCCGCCCGAGACGACGATCAGGTCGCACGGAAAGGTCAGCGACCCCTCGGCGCCCGAAGTGCCGTCGATCGGGCCGACGGCCGCGCCGGTCACCGCCTTGCGGCCCTTGGCCTCGACCACCGTGCAGCCGGCGAAGAAGAGCGTGCCTCCACTGGTGAGCGCGTCGCGAGCCGGGCCGGCGGGCGCCGGTCGGGCGTCCGCCACCGCGACGATCTCGACCCCCTTGGCCCGCAGTGCGAGCGCCGCGTCAAGGCCCCGGTCAGACGTGGACGCCACGACTGCGCGGCGGCCGGGAGAGACGCCGTACAGAGCGGCCAGTCGCAGGGCACCGCCCGACAGCATCACACCCGGGAGATCGTTCTGGGCGAACACGAGCGGCTGCTCGACGCAGCCCGTCGCGAAGACGTGGCGGCGAGCGCGGATCTGGTGCAGCGTGTCGCCCTGCCAGATCGGCACGAGCCCGTCGAAGTACGCCAGCGCGGGAGCGCTCGACAGCACCTCGACGCCCGCCGCCCGAGCCTCGGACACGAGTGCGCGAGCCGTCTCGTGGCCACCCTCGACGAGGAGCCGTCCGCCGGGCTCGAGGCCCTCGTCGGCGAGCACGACGTCCGCGCCGCCGCGGGCGGCGGCGATCGCCGCGTGCAGGCCCGCCGCTCCGCCACCGATCACCAGCACGTCGGCGTGGCGGCGCCGGTACTCCGTGCGCCACTCGCGCTCAGGCTGGCTCTCGGCCAGGCGCCCGAGGCCGGCCGCACCGCGCAGCACCTTCTCGTACAGCGGCCAGAGCTTCCGGGGGCGGATGAAGGTCTTGTAGTAGAAGCCGGGAGGCGTCAGCGGACCGGAGAAGTCGGTCGCCCGCATGACGTCGAAGTCCAGGCCCGGCCGGGCGTTCTGGTGGATCACCTGCATGCCCTCGCGGACCGGTTCGGTGCAGGCTCGCACGCCGGGAGCACCGTCGACGTCGACGAGGCAGTTCGCGCACTGGCCCGCACAGCACAGCAGGCCGCGCGGACGGTGGTACTTGAAGGAGCGCGTGAAGGTCCGACGGCCCGACGCGTAGAGCGCAGAGCCGATCGTGTCGCCTTCGAGCGCCTCGACCAGCTTGCCGTCGAAGGTGAAGGAGAGCGTGGTCGAGCGAGCGATCCGCTCGCCGGGCTGGGGATCGAGCCGGGTCACGCGGCTGAGGCCTGGCCGGCTGAGGGGGAGGTCGACGGCGACGGGTCGGCGTCGGGCA
>Ga0136617_10002911_pt1 | contig 15287 bp, 18 predicted proteins | sample AntDrymUQ3222106_2_FD_129672 | JGI IMG/M metagenome (GOLD analysis project Ga0136617, IMG submission 129672) | Polar desert sand microbial communities from Dry Valleys, Antarctica - metaG UQ322 (21.06) | ecosystem: Environmental > Terrestrial > Soil > Desert | place: Antarctica: Dry Valley... | reverse complement strand
TGGCTGCGGCGTGTCCATCCCGACGATGCGGAGTGGTGGGTGTCTCACGAGACGATCTACCGATCGCTGTTCGTGCAGGCCAAAGGCGCGCTCAAGCACGAGCTGACCGGCTATCTGCGCACCGGACGGGTCATGCGCCGACCCCGCGGCGGCAACAAGTTCGGTTCCAAGACCATGGGTCAGCTGCGCGACGTCATCAGCATCCGCGAGCGGCCTGCCGAGGCCGAGGACCGAGCCGTTCCCGGCCACTGGGAAGGTGATCTGATCTGCGGCAAGGCCGGCTCGGCGGTGGCCACCCTGGTCGAACGCTCGACACGGTTCGCGTTGCTGATCCGCATCGAACGGATCCACTCGGAAGTCGTCACCAGGGCGCTGCGCGAGCACATCCTTACCCTGCCCCAGCAGCTACGACGCTCCCTGACCTGCGACCAGGGCAAGGAGATGGCCCGCCACCTGCAGTTCACCATCGACACCGGCGTGGCCGTGTACTTCTGTGACCCCAAGAGCCCGTGGCAGCGGGGCACAAACGAGAACACCAACGGGCTGATCCGCCAGTACCTGCCCAAGCGCACCGACCTCAGACCCCACAGCCAGGCACAGCTTGATGCCATCGCCGCAGCGCTCAACGGACGTCCTCGCAAGACCCTGCATTTCATGACACCATCACAGAAGTTCGCAGAGGCTGTTGCGTCGACCACCTGAGCGCGCAGGCGAAGGACCGTAGGCCTGAGGTATCCCCAGCTACACGAGCCCAGCGGCGTGCGTCGCCATCTGGAGCAACCGGCCGGGCGAGAGGATGAGCACGACGCGGTGCAGGGTGCGGGGACCGGCGGATGGTCCAGCGAGTGGCTACCGAAGGCGATACGTGTGCCGGTGCCGTGGTGGGAGCCAGAAGGCTTCGGAAAGACTCTGCCGGCAACTGTGTCCCGTTTGGCCCCAGAAAGCGGGTTGGTGGTTGGCGGACCTCTATGCCGAAAGGCGAGTGGAGGTGACGCCTCCACATACGAACACCCTGGTGACCGTCGCCGGGCCGGTCATGTATCTCGGCCGGCGTAGCCCCTCGGCTCCGACGTGTCGAAACGACGTTCTGGCCGCGATCGGTCGGCTCATCGAGCAGACCGGCGAGGAGGTCTTCACAGTGGCTGCGGTCTTCACTGAGATGACGAACCACGGGAGCACCGTACAAGGAGACCGCCGTCTACAAGACGATGCAGCGGATGAAGAATCGGAGCCCCATCGCGGGGCGGGCAACGTTGGAGCGGGTCGGCCGGCAGGGCTTCCGCCTCTTGCTCCGCGCCACATAGCTCGTAAGTGTTGGGAAATCTGTTGCAGCTGGTCCCCCTGCGAGACTCGAACGATGTCGGCGACGCACGTCCGCCTCCGGATCTGGCTCCGTCGGATCCTGGATGCGCGCCGGACACAAAGTGGCGCGAGGCCGCTCGGTGGAGATCGTGGGCGAGCCCCAGGTCGACGAGGACGCTCGGACCGCCACCGTGCCCATCACCCTCGACGGCCGGCGCCAGGACTTCCAGCTCAGCTTCGTGCCCGCCGACGGTGGCGACACATGGCTGATCGACGGTCCCCGCCCGAGCTGACTGGTCGAGCCCCTGCCGGCGAGGCCGGGCGTCAGCCGTCGGGGGTGTAGCGACGATCCGGGTCCACCGGGCTCATCAGGCCCACGTCGTTGCCGTCGGGATCGGCCACTACCGCGTAGCGGGCACCCCAGAAGGCGTCGTAGGGCTCCTGGCGGCTGCGGTAGCCGGCGCCGACCAGGTCGGCGTGGCGCTCGTCGACCTCGTCCCGAGACCCCAAGCGGAAGCCGATGACCGCCGCCGAGCCGGCCCCGCCCCGGCGACCGGCGTTCCACATAGCGGCCATGACCTCGTTGTCGAAGGCGAGGTCGAGGTCGGCGTCGGTGCCGGTAGCGGTCGCCACGTTCGCCTCGGCATGGTGGGCGCCGCTGCCGGGGGGCCACTCGCCGGGACCGTCGGGGATGTCGAGGCCGAGGCGCCGGTAGAAGGCGACGGTGGCGTCCACGTCGGCCACCACCAGGTTGACCTGGTTGAAGATCGGTGCAGGACTGGTCACGACCGGCCCCCCGCAGGCGTCGGGAGCGGCCGGTGCTCGGCACCGGGGCCGGGGGTGAGGAACACCAGGTGGCTCGGGGCCCGGACGTGGACCCGGTGCCACAGGCCGCGCGGGACGATGAAGGCCTGGCCCGACTCGAGGGCCACGGTGCGCTCGCCGCCGGATTCCTCGAGCACGACGTCGACCGCCCCTGAGACGAGGTACAGCAGCTCGTCGCCGTCGGGGTGCCGCTCGCCGCCGTGGGGCGGATCATGGGTCATCCGGGCCGCACCCACGGTGAGGCCGTCGATGCTCGGGTGACCAGCATGGGAGTCGTCGAACACCTCGGCCGAACCGTCACGGTGGAGGCCCGCCATCAGGTCCGAGAGGGCGAACGGTGGGCGCGTGGCCACGGAGCTCATGGGGTCAGGCTAACAGGGACCCCATTGCCGTCTGAACGTTTGAGAGCTGCTCAGCGGCCAGCCACCGGGCGGGTGGCGCACCGGCGAAGGACCGCCACTCCCGGGTGAGGTGGGCCTGGTCGGAGTATCCGCACCGGGCGGCCACGTCGGCCAGCGCGGGCCGTTCGGGCCGTTCCAGCAGGTGCGCCGCCCGGTCGAAGCGGATCACCCGGGCGGCGACCTTGGGCGTTAGTCCCAGCTCCGCCCGGAACCGCTCACCGAGGTGCCGGCGGCTCCAGCCCACCTCATCGGCGATCCCCGCCACCGGCGTGTGGCCACCGGTGCGCAGCAACCGCTGCCAGGCCTCGCGAACTTCGGACGCTGGTGCCGCGACGGGCGCGGTGAGGCGCCGAGCCAGGACCTTGTCGAGGATGGCGAACCGCCGGCTCCACGTGGCGGCGGTGCTGAGCCGCTCCACCAGCTCATCGCCGGGTCGGCCGAGGACCTCGGTCAAGCCGACCACCCGGGATGCCAGCTCGCCGGCGGGCACGCCCAGCAGCGCACGGCTGCCGAGCGGCGACAGCTCCCCGTTGATGCACCGCAACGTGGGCCCGTAGCCGACGGTGGCCGGTGTGGCGTGGAGCCCGCCGACGAGCGCGTCGAACCGGCCGGGCCGCTGGCGGGGATCGGGCATGGCCACCACCTCGAGGGGTTCCACGGCTTCTTCCCGCTTCCCCAGCGCGGCGGAGCCGTCTCCAACGAGCTCATCGACGGGTTGCGCGAAGACGAACCGGAGTGAGCGAGCCGGAGACGAGCGAACCAGCTAGCACAGCAGCCCCCGTTCAGGGGGCCGCCATCCGAAGGATGGTGGTCCGATGAGCCCGGCGCTGCTCGACGTCAACGTGCTCCTCGCCCTGCTCGACCGGGACCACGTCGACCACCAGCGGGCCCGGGACTGGCTCGACGCCGAGATCGCGTCCGGTTGGGCCCCGTGTGCCATCACCGAGAACGGCTTCGTCCGGATCGTGAGCCAGCCGCGCTACCCCAACCCGATCTCCCCCACCGAAGCCATCAGGCTCCTGCGCCGGGCGCCGGAAACCTCCCACCACCGGTTCTGGCCCTGCGAGGTCAGCGTGCTCGACGACCGCATCGTCGACCCCGAGCGTCTCCACGGCCCGCGGCAGGTGACCGATGCCTACCTGGTCGCCTTGGCGACACGTCACGGTGGGCGCTCCGCCACCTTCGACCAGTCCGTGGGCGTCGGCTCGGTCCATGGTGCGACCGAAGCGAACCTCGCCTTCCTGTCGGGCCTTTCGCGGACCGCGAGATCACCATGGAGCCGACCCCTCCAAGGCGCGGTTGGCGCTTGCGGATCGCCTGCAGGGAGAGGGCCCATCGCGATCGTCACGCACCTCGATCTCGATCGGGCCGACGTCCGTCAGCACCGTCTGGAGCTGGAGCGAGTCGCGCTCCGTAGGAGCTCCTGAGTGCTGCCGGCGATGAGTTGTCGGTGGTCGGCTCGTCAGAACGAGTGAACCCCACGCACGGTTACGGATCAAGGAGACGCACGTGGCTGCACTGACGCCCGCCGCCGAACTGGCGGCGACGAACCCCATCCGCCATCCCAATGAATCCGAGGAGTACCGGCGTGCTCGACAGGCACTGCTCATCGAGGAGATCGAACTGCGCCGACACGCCGAGCGGGTCGCGTCGCTCCGTCGCGCCCTACCGCCCGGCGGCGAGGTCCCAGACGCCTACCACTTCGTGACCGAAGACGGCTCCGACGTGATCCTGGCAGACCTGTTCGGCGAGCACGAGACGTTGATCATCTACAGCTACATGTTCGGCCCCCAGCGCGAGGCGCCGTGCCCCATGTGCACGTCGCTCATGGGCGGTCTCGACCACAAGATCGCCGACATCCGTCAGCGGGTCGCCATCGCCTTCGCCGCCCGCTCGCCGATCGAGCGCCTCACAGACGCCAGGACGTCGCGTGGGTGGAACGATCTGCCGGTGTACAACGACAAGAGCGGTGACTACACGAGGGCCTACGTGTCGGCGGAGGACACCGACATGCCTGCCTACAACGTGTTCTCCCGTCGAGACGGCGTCATCCGTCACTTCTGGAGTGACGAGATCACCGGTGACATGGCCGACCCCGGCCAGGACCCCCGCGGCGCGGTCGAGATGGACCCGCTCTGGCTCGTTCTCGACACATCCCCCGATGGCCGGGGAACCGACTGGCACCCTCACCTGACGTACTGAGTCGACTGCGCGGCACCCGGGCCACCTACCGGCGAACCTCTGACGGCCACCCGGAGATCGGGGGCTCGGGCTCCGCGCCAACCGCTCCAGATGAGGGCTCTTCGCAAACTCGAAGCGGTCGTGGCCGAGTCGGGCGGCAGCGCCGCCGCAGAATCGGGCCGGTCGGCTGAGCACCGGCCCATCGAACGATCTTCCTATGATATGGCCGGCGTCGCCGATGAGCTTCGGGGAAGTCGCCCCCTGACTGGATGGTCCGCAGCGAAGAGATCGACGAGGTGATCGCCGCAGGTTTTTCGAAGTCGGACGCCATTCTGCTGGGCCGGCGCACGTATCTGGAGGGAGCGCAGATATGGCCGAGCCTGAGCGGCGAGATGCCAATGGCGGACTTCATGAACGACACGCTCAAGCACGTTGTGTCCTCCACCCTCGACACACCGCTCGGATGGGCCAATGAGACCTTGATCGCCCGTGACCTCGCCGCCAGCTCACCGATCTCAAGCGCCAGCCCGGCAAGAACATCCAGATCGCCGGCAGTCCCACGCTCGGGTAGTAGCGGGCGGCGCACAAGACAGGTGTTCGTATGGGGTTGCAAGACGTGGAGCTGAGGGGAATCGAACCCCTGGCCTCCTCGATGCGACCGAGGCGCTCTACCAATTGAGCTACAGCCCCCTGGGAAGGCCGCATGGTAGCAGCCTCTCGTACCGGTCCGACTAGCCGCCGAGGACGTCGTGGCGGTGAGCGTCGAGGGCGTCACGCAGTCGCCCCTGGATCAGTGCGCTGGTCAGATCGCCGCGTGTCCGCTCGATGATCGAGCGGGCCACGTCGGTCGAGCGCCGCAGCCCGGCGGTGACCCCGTCGGGGAAGTCGACGGTGACGAGCAGCGCGTAGATGTCGTCCATCACCTCGAGCAGGGCCTCACTGCGCTCCAACTGGCCTGCGCGCAGGACGTCCAGCAGATGGCGGCGCAGCTCGCCGACGGTCTCGGCCAGCCCGTCGCGGTAGGCGGCGTCGGAGACACCGAGCTCGCCCGGCAGCGGCAGCGGCTTATCGCCGGTCAGCGCGACCGCCGTCCGCGCCTCGGCGTACTCCTTCTGGGCGTCGTGCAAGAAACCGGCGTGCTCCACCTCTGGCTGGCCGGCGCACGCGAGGCGGGCTGGTCCAGGGCCGCCTCGGAGTCTGTCAGCAGCGCCGACGCGGTAACCCGGTCGTTGCGGTGCGCGGCCCGGATGGCGTTGGCCGACGCGCGGATGGAGCGCCGTGACGCCTCCAAAGCCGCCTCGCGTGCCTCGTGCTTGGCACGGAGACGAGCGAGGACGGTCTCGCTCAGCGCCGTCAGATCGACCACGCCGCCTCAAGTCCCGTAGCGGCGGACCTCTTCCACCGGCACGGTGTCGGGGGCGCGGTGCAAGTGGCGGATCTTCGCGCGGATCTCAGCCGCACGAGCCTGGCGCCGCCGGAGCACGGCGACGTACGCGGCACAGGCCAACGCCACCACCACGAACAACGCCTCGAAGACGCCCCCAAAGAGCAACGCAAGGACCGCGGCGAGGAGCGTGGCACCGGCCAGGCCGACCAACGCCAGGCGCCGGCGGGCCAGGACATCCGCGTGTACGCGGCCGGTCAGGCTGGCCGGCCGGTCCAGCACCATCACGTGACGGCCAGGGCGCCGCTCGCCGGGGCGACGGGGGGCAAGCAAACTCATGCTTCGCTCGAAGGCCAGAATCGAATCGATCGGTGACGAGTTGCGCCGCGAGCGCAGCGCACCGGGGAGCAGTATCAAAGCCCACAACCCGCCGAGCAAGAGCACCACAAGAATCCCCATCGGCAGCGAACCTAACAGCCCGCCGACGGGAAACCCATGAAGCATTGCAACGCCCTGACACGTCGGGCGCGACGCGCTGCTCAGCCCTGGTGATCGCCACCCCGCAACTGGTCGACGGCATGGCCGAGGACGGCGACGACAGCGTGCAGGTTCTCCTGTGCCCCCTTGGGTGAACCGGGCAGATTGATCACCAGTGTGTGGCCCGCAAGCCCGGCCACGGCCCGTGACAACATCGACATGGGCGTGGCCGCCAGCGAGGCTGCCCGCATCGCTTCGGCCAAGCCTGGGGCGAGCCGGTCGACGACGTCCAGCGTCGCCTCGGGCGTCTCGTCACGCGGGTGCAGGCCCGTTCCGCCGGTCGTCACCACCACGTCCGCCCGTTCGCAGGCCTCGCGGATGGCGTCGGCGACCACCTGGCGGCCGTCTGGCACGACGACCGGTTCGACGACGTCAAAGCCGGCCTCGCGCAGCACGGTCGCCACCAGCGGTCCAGCCTCGTCGGCGTACACCCCCGCAGCGGCACGCGTGGACACGGTGATCACCACAGCGCGGCTCACGGTTGGCGCTGCCAGTCCCCGCGAACACCGCCGGACTTGTGCAGCAGCTCGACGCGCTCCACCAGCGCTCCGCGCTCCACTGCCTTCACCATGTCGTAGAGCGTGAGCGTCGCTACTGATGCCGCTACCAGCGCCTCCATTTCCACACCGGTTCGGTCCACCGCTCGGACCTGCGCAACTACCGTGGCCAGCCCGCCCTCGACGTCCACTTCAACTTCAATCTCAACCGAGGCCAATGCCACGGTGTGACACAAGGGAATGAGCTCGGGTGTCCGCTTGGCGGCCATGATGCCGGCCAGGCGGGCCACAGCCAGGGCCTCTCCCTTGGGTAGGCGGCCCTCGACCAGTCTCTTGGCGGTCGCCGGGGTCATCCGCAGCACCGCGCGCGCAGCGGCGCGGCGCAGGGTGACGTCCTTGTCGCCGACGTCGACCATGCGCGCCCGACCGGCTTCGTCGAGATGGGTCAGCTGCTCATTCACCGTGACACCAGCAGGTGCACGACGACCGTCTCGCCCGCCGCCACCTCGGTGCGGTGGCTGGGAATCTCCGCGAGGCCGTCGGCCTCGACCGCCGAGGAGAGGATGCCGCTGCCCTGGGGACCGGTCGCCCGCGCATACCAGACGTCGTCGCGCCGCAGCGTGACCCGCAGGAAGCTCACCTTGTGCGCGGGGCTGCGTAAGGGCTCTTCGAGGACAGCGCTGATCCGCGGGCGATTAAGATCAGTGCGCCCCTGCAGCCGGCGCAACGCCGGTCGCACAAAGACCTCGAAGCTGACGAAGGCGCTGACCGGGTTGCCGGGCAGTCCGAAGCAGGGCACCGGGTGGCTGAGCGGGCGGGTGACGAAGCCGAAGGCCTGCGGCATGCCCGGCTGCATCCCGACCTTGGAGAACGCCACGTCCCCGAGCTGGGCCAAGACCTGCTTGACCAGGTCATAGCGGCCGGCGCTGACACCACCGGAGGTGACCAGCATGTCGGCGTGGGACAGTGCGCCCTCGAAAGCTTCGGTCAGCGCGCGGCGGTCATCAGGGACGATGGTGTGGCGAAATGCCGTGGCGCCCGCCTCCTGGGCCATGGCCGTCAGGGTGTAGGAGTTGGTGTCACGGATCTGGCCGGGGGTCAGGGTGGCCTCGGGCTCAGCCAGCTCGTCGCCGGTGGAGACGACCGCGACCCGCGGGCGTGGGTGCACCAGCGCCCGTCCGCGTCCGACTGACGCCAACATGCCAATGTCGGCCGCACCCAGGCGGCGGCCAGACCGCAACACCGTGGCGCCGGCCCGCACATCCTCACCGGCTGGTCGGATGTGGTCGCCCGCATCCGGGGTTGCCCGCACCTGCACCTTGCCGTTGTGCTCTTCGGCAACCTCGACGGGCACCACGGCGTCCGCGCCCACCGGGATGGGCGCACCGGTCATGATCCGCACCGCGTCGCCAGGGCGCACCCGCGCGGGGTCGCGTGCGCCGGCCGCCACCTCACCGGTCAGCCGCAGTGTGGCGCCCCGCCCGGCGGTCTCGGCCACGACCGCATAGCCGTCCATGGCGGAACGCGTGAAGTTGGGAACGTCCGCCGCGGCAGTCACGTCCTCGGCCAGGACACAGCCGTGGGCCTCGAACAGATTCAGCTCGATGGGCTCCAGCGGCGTGATGCTCGACAGGACGACACGACGGTGCTCTTCGACCGAGACGAGCTCATCGGGATCGACGTGATGGCTGTGCGCGCCGCTGTCGGCCACTACATGCTCTTGACGAAATCGAGCAGGAAGTCGCGGAAGTCAGGGCCGAGGTCGGCCCGACCCGCCGCCAGCTCCACGGTGGCCCGCAGGTAATCCTGCTTGGATCCGACGTCATAGCGGACCCCGTTGAACTTGAGCGCGCGGATGGGCTCCTCGCGAGCTTGCGACTTCATGGCGTCGGTGAGCTGGATCTCCCCGCCCCGGCCGGGCCGGGTGCCGCTGATGTGATCGAAGATGTCGGGCGTCAGCACGTAACGGCCAATGATGCACAGGTTGGACGGCGCGTTGGCCCGCCCGGGTTTTTCCACCATGTCGGTAACGCGGTAGCTATCGGGGAAATCAGGGTCCGGCTCGGCGGCGACCACGCCGTACTTGTCGAGCTCCTCGGGCCCGAACTCCATGACCGCGAGCACGCTGCGGCCAGAGCGCTGACACTCGTCGACCATGCGCGACAGCAGACGCTCGGATTCACCGATGATGTCGTCACCAAGCAGCACCGCGAACGGTTCGCCGGCGACGTGCTGCCGGGCGCACCCGACCGCATGGCCGAGGCCGAGCGGCTGGCCCTGGCGGATGTAGTGCACCGAGGCCAGATGCGACACCGCCCGCACGGTGGCCAGCAGGTCCTCCTTGCCGGCCGCGGCCAGCTGGCGCTCGAGCTCGACAGCGTGGTCGAAGTGATCCTCCAATGCGCGCTTGCCCCGCCCCGTCACCAGCAGGACGTCGTCGAGGCCGGCGGTGGCCGCCTCCTCCACGACGTACTGGATGGCCGGCTTGTCAACGACGGGCAGCATCTCCTTGGGCTGAGCCTTCGTCGCGGGCAGGAACCGTGTTCCGAGCCCAGCGGCGGGGATGACCGCCTTCCGTGCACGCACGCTGCCGTCCTTTCTCGTCGCTGACCGTAGCCGGTACCGTCTCCAAATGTAGTCGGCGGGACGTCAACGCCGCCTGGGAGGCTGCCTCACCCCGGCGGCATCATGACACCGCCGGTGCGTGGCCTATCTCCCTCGGCGAGACAATCCGGGCCGCCAGCACCGGCGCATCGGTGATCGGACAGGTTGTGGCAGACGGCGCGAGCCCCGGCAAGGCGGCCCTTCGCCGGACGTTGCTCAACGCTCGAGCGCAGCTGCCACCCGCGTCGCGCGTCGCGGGTGCGGGCGTGGTGTGCCGAACCCTCGCCGATCTGCCGCCGGTGGCGTCGGCGCAGTCAGTACTGGGCTACGCCGCCTTCGGCAGCGAACTGGTCATCGATGCGCTGCTGGAGACGCTGCTGGCTCGCGGCACGGCCGTGCACCTGCCTTGGGTTGACGGCGACCAGCTGCAGGTCGCGCGGGTCGCCGACCTGGCCAAGGATCTGACCCCCGGCTGGCGGGGGGTGCGCGAGCCAGCTACCGACCGGCGGCGGCCCGTCGCGGCGGCCATCATGGACGTCGTCGTCGCCCCAGGTGTGGGCTTCGACCGCAACGGCAGGCGGCTGGGCTACGGTGGCGGCCACTTCGACCGCCTGCTGGCCCGCCTGCGTCCCGGTGCCGTCGTCGTCGGTGTTGCCTTCGACGAGCAGATGGTCGACATGGTGCCGACCGAGGCACACGACCGCACCGTTGACCTCGTCGTCACCCCGACCCTCGTCACTCATGTAGCGAAGCGGTAGTGACCCCTGACCGTCACTCATGCAGCGAAGCGGTCGTGACCTGTCCAGGCCGCTGACGGGACAGCCTCTTGCGGTTGCCGCGCGGCGACGGCTCGCCATAATGAAGAGCGAGCCCTTTACGCGCGGCGGTCCGCCGGCGCCCGCGTGCCCGGCCAGCTTCGCCGACTCGGAGGACCGATGCCCACGTATGAGTACGCCTGCCGCGACTGCGGCGAGCACGTCGAGGTCGTGCAGAGCTTTCGCGACGTCACCCTCACCGTCTGCGGTCTGTGCAGCGGCCGGTTGCGCAAGGTGTTCAGCGCGGCCGGCATCGTGTTCAAGGGCTCGGGCTACTACGTGACCGACTCGCGCAAACGGCCGGCGTCCGACAGCGAGGTTTCCGAGGGCCAGCGCGACGACAAGAGCGACAAGGCTGACAAGAAGGAAGCGGCGAAGGTCGATGGCGGCAAGAGCGACGGCAAGGGCGACAGCGGCAAGGGCGACAGCGGCAAGGGCGACAGCGGCAAGGGCGACCGCAAGAACGACGCCAGCAAGAAGAAGTCGACCAGCCCAGCCAGCGCCGAGTCCGCCTGAGCCCTCCTCGGAGGCCATCTGCCGCCCTGCGAGTCGAGTGGTACTAGCATCGCCGGGCCTCGGATCACCGGGGCCTTTCCATGTCTTTCGTACAACAAAGGCGGCATCCGTGGCCGAAGCACAGATCGAAGTCGGGGTTTTCGGCGGGTCGGGGTTCTACTCGCTGCTGCCCGACGCCCGCGAGGTGAAGCTGGACACGCCCTACGGTGAGCCGTCCGCGCCGGTCGTTGTCGGCGAGGTCGGCGGCCGCAACGTCGGCTTCATGCCTCGCCACGGGGTCCGCCATCAGCTACCGCCCCACGCCATCAACTACCGGGCGAACCTGTGGGCGATGCATCACCTGGGAGCCAGCGACGTCATCCTGCCCTGCGCCGCCGGCAGCCTCCAGAAGGACGTGGCCCCGGGCTCGTTCGTGATCTGCGATCAGGTCATCGACCGCACCAGCGGTCGCAAGGACACCTTCTACGACGGGCCGGAGACCACCCACATCACCTTCGCCGAACCCTATGACGCACAGATGCGTGACGTCGCGATCGCTGCCGCCACCAAGCTGGGCATCACCGTGCACGAGCGCGGGACCCTGGTGGTCATCCAGGGCCCCCGGTTCTCCACCAAGGCGGAGTCGAAGTGGTTCTCATCCATGGGTTGGGAGGTCATCAACATGACCCAGTACCCGGAGGTGGTCCTCGCTCGGGAGCTGCAGATGGCCGCGTTGAACATCTCTTTGATCACCGACTACGACGTGGGCCTGGAAGACGACCCGGACGTCGAGCCGGTGTCCCACGCGGCCGTCGTCGAGGTCTTCACTGCCAACAACGCCAAGCTGCGCGACCTGCTGTTCGAAATCATCCCCGCGCTGCCGCTGTCCGCCGACCGCCCAGCCCGTCATGCCCTTGAGGGCGCTCGCTTCGACGTCCACTGACCCGGGTGGTCCACAGGCTCGGGCGCCGTTCCCGTCGCGGGACGATCGACCGGGGCATCATCAGCGCCATGCCGAGCCTCGACGATCTGCTGCGCGGACCCCATTTGCGGCTGCCGAGGCCGCTGGACGCGTTGTCGGAACGCTGGTCGCGACTGCGCCCTCGGGTGCGCAGCATCGCCATGTGGGCGGCGGTGCTGTTGGGCGCCCTCGCTCTGCAGGCACGGGTCACGGCGGCCGAGTCCCGGTGGGGCGGTGCTCCCCGGACCGTGCTGGTGGCGGCCGGCGACCTGCCCGTCGGGGCGGCGGCGGACGCCGTGCTTCCACGGGCGCTGCCGCCGGCGGCCGTGCCGCCCGCCGCGGTCGGGAAAGTCCCGCAGGGAGCAGTCCTGGCTCTGGCGCTGCCCGAAGGCGCCGTGCTCACCGAGTCGCACCTTGACCGGCGCGGGCCCGCCGCGGGACTCGCCGAAGGCCTCCGGGCCGTGCCCATCCCCAGCGAGGACGGCTGGGGCGTCGTCCCCGGCGGGTGGGTGGACGTGTGGGTCTTGGGGGCGGGGGACACGCCGGCACAGCTGGTCGCCGAGTCCCGGCCGGTCCTGCAGGTCAACCACGGCGACGCTGGCAGCACGGCGCTGGTGGGGTTGGAGGCCGCCGAGGTGGGCCCGGCCAACAGCGGCCTGGCCCTCGGGCGTGTCCTGTTGGCCCACGCGCCCCCGCCATGATCGCAGCCACCCTGAGCCTGCCCTCAGGCGCCAGCCAGCGTCATCCCCTCCAGCAGCAGCGTCGCGCCGCCCATGCCGCCGCCGAACGGCAGGAACCGAAGATCCGATCCTACGGCCACCAGCCCGGCCAGCATCCCGGGGATGGTTCCCGCGACCGTGGCCTCGCGGACCGGCTCGGCGAAGGCGCCGTCGCGCACCATCAGCCCGGCGGCCCCCACGCTGAAGTCGCCGGAGATGGGGTTGGCGCCCGAGTGCACCCCCATCACCTGCTGGCAGTAGAAGGCGGTGCCGGCCCGCGCCAGCAGCGCCTCCTGATCCTCCTCGCCAGGGTCGAGGAACAAGTTGGTCGGGCTGATCGACGGCGGTGACTTGAAGCCGCTGCGGCTGGCGTTGCCGGTGCTGGAGGCGCCGGCCTTGGTCGCCGTATAGGTGTTGTGCAGCCACCCGGCAACCACACCCCCGTCGATCAGCGGCGTGCGTCCGGTCGGCACCCCCTCGCCGTCCCACGGCGCCGAGGCAGGTGCCCCCGACAGTCGCCCGTCGTCGACCAGCGTCAGGTGCGCGGGACCGACCGACTCCCCGAGCCGCTCGGCGAACAGGCTGCGGCCCTTTTGCACCGACTCGGCGGACAGCGCGCCGGCCAGCACCCCCAGGAACGAGGCGGTGGCGTAGGGGTCGAACACGATCGGCAGACGCGCGCTGGCGGGCTGGCGTCCGCCCAGCAGCCGCGTGGCGCGCACCACGCCCTCGCGCGCGGCGGCCTCAACGTCGAGCTCGGACGGCAGCCGTGCCATGTCGAGGCCGAAGGCGGCGGTGGTGCGCCCGTCGGCCTCGGCGAGCACCTCGACGAAGCAGAACGCGTCGCAGCGCCGGTAGCTCCCACGCGCACCGGCGGTGGAGGCGATGGCGGCGGTCGTGACCGTGTCGCCGTACTGGGCGGTGTCCACGCCCTTGATCGACGGCGCCGCGCGGGCGGCCGACTCCAGCCGCACGGCGAGGGCGACCTTGTCACTGGTCTCCACGGCGGCGAACGCGTCGTCGTACAGCTCGGGCATCGCCTGCGCCTGCCCGCCTGCCGGCAGGACGTTGGCTTCGTCGGGTGTGCCCACCGTGGCGTTGGACCGTGCCTCGGCCAACGTCTCGGTCAGGGCGGCCTCGCCCAGGTCGGCGGTATAGGCGTAGCCGACGCGGCCGTCGGCCACGACGCGGATGCCGACGCCACGGGTGCGCGCCGACGACAGCGACTCGACGGCGGCGTCGTAGGCCTTGATCGTCGTCTCGGTCGAGTCGACGCCGTAGGCCTCCACGCCCTCACCTGGCCGGGCGTGTTCGACCACCCGGTCCAACAGCCCGAGCAGCTCATCACTCACTCGCCGGTCCCTCCCACGGTGATCCGCTCGATCAGCAGCGTCGGGTTGCCCAGCCCCGCCGGCACGCCTTGGCCGTCCTTGCCGCAGATCCCCTGGCGAACGTCGAAGTCGCTGCCCACCGCCGTGATCCGCGCGATGACGCTCGGCCCGTCACCGACCAGGTTGGCGCCGCGCACCGGGTGGGTCAGTTCCCCGTCGACGATCAGGTGCGCCTGATCGACGCCGAACACGAAGTCACCCGAGGCCGGGTCGACCTGGCCGCCGCCCAGCGCGTCGCAGTACAGGCCACGCTTGACGCCGCGCACGATCTCGGCGGGATCGTCGGCCCCCGCCAGGATGTAGGAGTTCGTCATTCGAGGGATCGGCAGGTAGGCGTAGGACTGGCGGCGGCCGTTGCCGGACCGGCTGGTCCCCAGTTCGGCGGCGCGCAGCCGGTCGGTCAGGTAGTCGGTGCATACGCCACGGTCGAACAGCACCGTGCGCTGTGCGTGCGTGCCCTCGTCGTCGAGGCCGAAGCTGCCCCAAGCCCCTGGATCGGTGGCGTCGTCCACGCCGGTGAGCAGGTCGCTGCCGATCTTCTCGCCACTGCGCCCTCCGTAGACGCTGGCGCCCTTCGCGACGATGTCGGCTTCCATGCCGTGCCCGCAGGCCTCATGGAACAGCACGCCGCCACTGCCGGCGGAAAGGACCACGGGCAGCTCACCGGCCGGCGCGGGCTTGCTGTCGAGCATCAGCACCGCCCGCTCGGCCGCGACCCGGCCGACATCGCCAGGAGGATGGCGGTCGAGCAGCTCCAGGCCGATGGCGGCTCCCGGCCCCTCGAAGCCAGTCTGGATGATGCCGTCGCGGGCGGCGACGACCTGGGCGACGAGGCGGGTGCGAACACGCTCCTCGGCCGAGCTGTGACCCTCGGAGTTGGCGAGGTAGACCTGCTGGCGGGCGTCGGACCACAGGACCGTGACCTGGCGGACGTCGCCGGACACCGCGCGGGCGGCCTCGTCGGCCTCCCGCACCACCTCGACCAGGCGAGGGCCGTCAGCGGTCAGCGGGTCAACGGCTGCGGGATGGCTGATCTCGGCCCGCACCCGGCGCAGGTCGGCCACGTTGCCCGAGCCGTCACCAGCGACGGCGGCGGCGGCCACCTTGGCGGCCTCGATCAGCGCATCGCGGGTCAACACGTTGGTGTACGCGTAGCCCGTCTGACGACCGCGAAG
>Ga0136617_10002910_pt1 | contig 15291 bp, 12 predicted proteins | sample AntDrymUQ3222106_2_FD_129672 | JGI IMG/M metagenome (GOLD analysis project Ga0136617, IMG submission 129672) | Polar desert sand microbial communities from Dry Valleys, Antarctica - metaG UQ322 (21.06) | ecosystem: Environmental > Terrestrial > Soil > Desert | place: Antarctica: Dry Valley... | reverse complement strand
GCGTTCGAGCTCGGCGGCGATGGCGCCGACCAGCGTATCGTCCTCGAACGTGTCCTGGATCCGGCGCCGGATCTCCTGGACGAGCTCGAAGAAGTCCTCGGGCGAGTACTCGACCTCGGTGCCCACGAGGGCGTCCGAGAAGACGTCGCCGTCGCCCTCGTGAAGCTCATAGAAATGCACGGCGACTCCGGGCAGGGAAGGGAGGTCAGGTGGTCGGCCAGTATACGCGGGGTGACCTGGGGCCCCGGCGGATCCGACCCTGATGGCGGGTGGACCGCTACCCGATGTCGTCGTCGTTGGCGCCGCGGCTCGGGACCTGACGCCGGACGACCCGCGCGGCTGGCGGCTTGGTGGCGGTGTCTCGTACAGCGCGCTGACCACCGCCCGGCTGGGCCTGCGGACTGCAGCCCTCGTCGGGGTCGACGGGCCGGCGGCCGGTGCCGAAGAGCTCGACCTCCTGCGCGACGCCGGCGTCGACGTGCATCTGGTGCCGCTCGAGCACGGTCCCGTCTTCGACAATCAGGAGCGACCCGAGGGGCGTCTCCAGCTCTGCCACGATCGCTCCGACCCGCTGCCGGTCGAGGCGCTCCCGGCTGGCTGGCGCGAGGTCCGTGGCTGGATCCTCGCCCCGGTTGCGGTGGAGCTGCCGGATGGCTGGGCGGCGGTGCCCCACGAGGCGGCGACGGTCGCCCTCGGCTGGCAGGGGCTGCTCCGCGAGCTCGTCCCGGGCGAGCCGGTGCGGCCACTCGCCCCGTCGGCGCACCCGATCGTCCGCCGCGCGGATCTCGTGGGGCTGAGCGGCGACGACGTCGACCGCGCCGACCGGCTGCTCGACGTCTACGCGGCGCTCCGGCCGGGTGCCACGCTGGCGGTCACCCAGGGCGACCGGGGCGGGCTCATCGCCGACGGGGTCGAGGGCGGCCGGCTCCGGCTGCGTCACTATCCGGCGGTCCGGAGCTCGGGACCGGTGGACCCGACCGGGGCCGGCGACGTGTTCCTGGCCGCGCTGGCTGCTGCGCGGATCGAGCCGCGCCTCGTCGGCGGGCGGATCGCCCAGGGTTTCGACGTGCTGCTCGCGGCGGCCGCCGCCTCGCTCGTGGTCGAGGGCGCGGGACTCCACGGGGTGCCCGGTCGCGACGCCGTCCGGCGCCGGATGACGGAGGGCATGGCATCGCGGCCGACGAGGACGGCCGGCGCCTGACGGTGGCGTCTCAGCCCGGCGGTGGGCCCGTTGACGCCCGGACCCGCAGCAGGACGGGGATCATCACCGGACCGATGGGTTCGGCCGTGGTCTCACCGCGCACGGCGGCGGTGAGCCGGGCGATGGCCCAGCGGCCCATCTCGGCGGTTGACTGGGCCACGCTGGTCAACGCCGGATCGACGAACGCAGCCAGCCCGATGTCGTCGAAGCCGACCACGCTCACGTCGTCCGGCACCCGCCGGCCGCAAGCGCGGACCGCCCGCATCGCCCCGATGGCCATCAGGTCGTTGTAGGCCGCGACCCCGGTGGTCAGCGGAGCGTCGCGCAGCAAGGCGCGCATCGCCGTCTCGCCGCCGGTTACGCCCGGCTCCCCGGTCACGACCATGACGCCCGCCGCGTCCAGCCCCGCCGCTTCGACCGCCGCCCGGACCCCCGCCAGCCGCGCTCCGGCGTCCACGTTCCGTGCCGGCGCGGTGAGCACGCCGAGCCGACGGTGACCGAGCGCGACGAGGTGCTCGCCGGCCAGCCGCCCGCCGGCCAGGTTGTCGGACTCGATGGAGGCAGTCCCGGGTATCGAGCCGTTGACCAGCACCACCGGGAGCGGCGCCGCGTCCAGCCAGCGCCGCTGGCGGAGGCCGAGGCTGCCTGCCGCGATCACGACCCCGTCGACGCGGCGGTCGGCGAGCAGCTCGAGATAGGCCAGCTCGCGCTCCGGGTCGTCGACCGCGTTGCACAGCAGGACGGCGTAGCCCTGCTCGTTCGCGGCATCCTCGACGGCCCGGACCAGCTGGGGAAAGAACGGGTTCTCGATGTCCGTGACGATCAGCCCGAACGTCCGCGTCGTCCGCAGCTTGAGCGATCGTGCGACGCCGGATGGGCGGTAGCCGAGCACGCGCGCCGCCTCCAGCACCCGGTCGCTGGTCGCCGGGCGGGCGCCGCCGAGCCCCGCCAGCACGCGGCTCACGGTCGCTGTCGAGACGCCCGCCTGCCGGGCGACGTCGGCGATCGTGGGCGTCACCGCCGCCTCAGCTGTCGTCGAGGGTCGTGGTCCTGGGCTCGAGCGCCACCGTCGGGATCTCCTCGCCCCGCGCCTCGCGCCGTGCCAGCATCTCGAGGTCGGCCTCGAGCTCCTCGAGCTCGGATCCGCCGCCCATCAGTCGATGCAGCTCCGCGCCGTCGATCTCGCCGCGGCGGAATGTCCCGCCGGATCGGCCGCGGGTCAGGATCGTGAACGAATCGCCGATCGGAAGGGCGTGCTGGACGTTGTGGGTGATGAAGATCACGCCCAGGCCCCGGTTGCGGGCCGAGATCGCGTGGCGCAGCACGATCGCCGCCTCCTTCACGCCGAGCGCCGAGGTCGGCTCGTCGAGGATCAGCACCCTGGCGCCGAAGTACTCGGCCCGCGCGATCGCCAGCGTCTGGCGCTCACCGCCGGACAGCGTGCCCACCAGCTGCTCGGTGTCGCGCACGTCGATGCCGATGTTGCGCATCTGCTCGCGCGCGATCCCGGAGGCCTTGCCGCCGTCGAACCAGCGCAGCGGCCCGAAGCCCAGGGTCGGCTCGTTGCCCAGGAAGAAGTTCCGACTGATGCTCATCAGGGGCATCACCGACAGGTCCTGGTAGACCGTCGCGATGCCGGCGTCGAGCGCATCCCGTGGGGCGCTGAAGCGGACCGGCCGGCCGTCGATCGCGAGCGTCCCCGCATCGGGCTCGTGGACGCCGGACAGGATCTTGATCAGGGTCGACTTGCCGGCCCCGTTGTCGCCCAGCAGGCAGTTGATCTCGCCGGCGCGCACGGCCAGCGAGACCTTCTCGACGGCCACAACGGCACCGAAGTACTTCGAGACGTCGCGAGCCTCGAGCAGCGGCGCCGCGTCGTCGCGCCGGCCGTTGGTGGTCATCGGCGCCTCCTCAGCGCAACCCGGCGAACCGGCGCCGGATCCAGTTGTTGAGGACGACGGCCACCAGCAGCAGGGTGCCGATCGCGATGAAGTACCAGTCCGAGTTGATGTCGGCGAAGACGATGCCGATCCGGGCCATGCCCAGCGCCAGGGCGCCGATCGCTGCGCCGATCACGGACCCGTAGCCACCGGTCAGCAGCGACCCGCCGATGACCGCCGTCGTGATCGCGTCGAGCTCCAGGCCGCGGCCGCGCAGGACGTCAGCGGAGAAGAAGGTCATGCTCTGGATCGTGGCCAGGACCGAGGCGGAGAACGCGGTCAGGGCGAACAGCGCGATCTTGACGCGGCCAACGGGCACGCCCAGGTTGCGGGCCGCCTGGGGGGACCCGCCGACGCCGGTGATCCAGTTGCCGAACCGGGCCTTGCCCAGGATGTAGGCGCCGATGAGGGCGATCAGGATCCACCACAGGATCGAGACCTTGAGCTCACCGCGGGCACCGTTGATGACGATCACCTGGCTCCAGTTGAAGAAGCCCGCGATGGGGTCGGCTGCGACCTTCGCACGATCGATCGGGATGAACGTGATGTTCGTGATCAGCGCAGTGAGCACGACCGTCAGGCCACGGATGATGAACAGCGTCGCGAGGGTCACGATGAACGAGGGCAGCCCGGTGCGGACCACGATGATTCCGTTGACGACGCCCAGCAGGGTGGTCAGGACCATCGAGACCAGGATGGCCGACCAGACGGGCATCCCGAACTCCGTCACGCCGATGCCGATGACGATCCCTGCGAAGCCGACCAGCGAGCCGATCGACAGGTCGAACTCGCCACCGATCATCAGCAGCGCGACCGCGGTCGCGACGATGCCCACCTGGGCAGCCACGTCGAGATAGCTGAGCGTGCCGACATGCGTCAGGAAGACGGGATTGCCGGTTCGAAGCGACAGGATCGCGAACACGATCCAGACGAACACGACGATGATCAGCGCCCCGGCCGCCGGTCGGCCCAGCGCGCGTTGGGCCAGGGAGACGCGCCGGAGCCGCTCGTGCCCCGGAGCGGGGCTCGCCTGACCCGCGGACGCCGATGTGGTCGCCATCGCTTCCTCCGGGAGTTGACGCGGAGGGGCCGGCGGCCGACCCCTCCGCTGACGCGCCGAGAGGCGCGCCGGGTCAGGTCAGCGCAGGCCCTCGGCGGCCAGCCCGATGACGGCCTCCGCATTCTCCGCCGTGACGAAGCCCGGCCCCGTCATCAGCAGGCCCTGTCCGTTGCCGGTCGGCAGGTTGCGGGTCTCCGCATAGGTCGTGAGGAACACGATCGGCAGGTAGCCCTGGATGAACTGCTGCTGGTCGACCGCGAAGGCCATGTTGCCGTCCTTGATGGCGGTCAGGACGTCGGCGCTCAGGTCGAACGTCGCGAGCGTGACGGAGTCGCCCTTGCCGGCCGCCTCGACGGCCGCCAGCGCGGGTCCCGCGACCGACGGGCCGAGGGTCAGGATGCCGTCGATCGTGTCGTCGCCGCTGAGCGCCGCCTCGATGGTCGCCTGCATCTCGGCCGGGGCGCTGATGTTGCCGGTGAGCACCTCACCCTCGACGCCGAGGCCCTCGAAGAAGCCGTTGCAGCGCTGAGTGAGCGCCTCGTTGCCGACCTCCTGGTTGAAGCACACGGCGTTCGTAACGCCGGCCTCCTGCATCCGCTGCCCGGCGCCGAGACCGGCTTCGAACTCGGTCTGGCCGACGTGCGCGAGCACGCCGAGCTCCCGGAACACGTCCGATCCGGAGTTCATCGAGATCACCGGGATGCCGGCCGTGACGGCCGCCTCGATGGAGCCGCGCAGCGCCTCCGGGTTCGGGATCGACACGACGAGCCCGGTGGGGCTCTTCGCCACGGCGGCATCGATCAGCTGGGACATGCGGACCATGTCGCTCTCTGCGTCCGGCGCGCTGTAGTTGACCGCGACGCCCATGTCGTTGCCGGCGGCGGTCACGCCGTTGCGCACGACGCCCCAGAAGCCGTCGATCGCCTGGCCGTGGGTCACGATCTCGATCCTGATGTCGCCGCGCTGGACCAGCGCGCCCTCCAGCCCGCCGCCTCCTCCGGGGGCAGCGCTGCCCGACGGGGCTTGACTCGCCACGCTCGCGCAGCCCATGACGGCGAGCGACAGGCCCACCAGGGCCACGCTCAGCTTGCGGATCTTCATGCAGTTCTCCTCCGTGCGCGGCACCGGGCCGCCATTCCTTCCATCAGCCGTCTGCCCGTCCCCCGGATCGCTCGCCACCCCGGGCCGCAGCGATCAGGCACCTCCTTTCGTCCCGCGGCATCCTACGGCGGTGTCAACCCCCGCGGGAAGCCGATCCGACAGCCGGCTCACGAGGCGATCTCGGTGAGCGGGACGATCCGTCGATCCTTGAGCGCGGTCGTGGCGGCATCCGCGACGCGCAACGCCTGGACCCCATCGCGAGCGGTGCACGGGCTGGGCCGCTCGCCCCGGGCGACCTCGACGAACGTCGCCAGCTCTGCGGCATAGGCCGCTTCGAACCGCACCAGGAAGTTCGCCCAGGCCGGACCGGCCGGCGGCTCGACACCCGGCTCCAGCGAGCGGAGGGGCATCTGCGGCCCCAGTCCTACCGCCACGCTGTCCTTCGAGCCGAAGATCTCGGTCCGGACGTCGTAGCCCAGCGGATCGTGGCGGGTCACGGTGAGGACGGCAAGGGTTCCATCCTCCATCCGCAAGGTGGCGACCGCAGTGTCGACGTCGCCGTACTTCGCGAACACCTCGAAGCCGCGCACGCCGCCGTCGGCGTAGACCTCCTCGACCTCGCTGCCGGTCAGCCAGCGCAGGACGTCGAAGTCATGGATCGAGAAGTCGCGGAAGATGCCGCCCGAGGCCGGAATGTACGACTCGTGGGGCGGCGCGGGGTCGTGCCCGGCCAACCGGACGACGTAGATCGTGCCCAGCTCGCCGGTCTCGATCAGCCGGCGGGCCTCGCGGTAGGCCGCGTCGAAACGCCGCTGGAAGCCCAGCTGGAACGGCACGCCGCTGGCCTCGATCTCGGCGGCCAGCAGGACCGAGTCCCTGAGCGTCGGCGCGAGCGGCTTCTCGCAGAATGTCGGCAGATCGCGCCCGATCGCGGTCCGGATCAGCTCTGGATGGGCGTCGGTCGCGGCGGCGATGACGACCGCATCGGCTCCCTCGAGCGCCGCGTCGATCGAGACCGCCGCTTCGGCGCCCACGTCGGCAGCCACCTCGGCCGCACGGTCGGGCAGCGCATCGGCCACGACGAGCGCACCCACGCCGGGAGTCGCACGAAGCAGCCGGGCGTGAAGCCGCCCGATCCGCCCGGCCCCGATCAACGCGACGCGCATGCTTGACCTCCCCCGCTCAGCCGACCGTGGCGCCGAGCCGGCGCAGCTCCGCGGCCAGCACTCGCCGACCGATCGCGGCACTTTCCGACGGCGGGCCCCAGGCGCTGTCCTGCTCGACCATCAGCCAGCCCGCATAGTCGGGCGCCGCGAGCTCTCGCAGGATTCCCGGCAGATCGATGATCCCGGCGCCCAGTTCGGTGAAGATCCGGCCTCTGACTGCCGCCGCGAAGTCCGCGATGCGGCCCGCCCGCATCTGACCGAGCACGTCGGCATCGACGTCCTTCAGGTGCACATGTTCGATCCGCGAGCCGTGGCGGCGGATCGCCTCGACCGGGTCGCCGCCCGCGACCGTGTAGTGGCCGACGTCGAGGCAGACACCCACCGAGCCGGTCTCGGCCGTTGCGTCGAGCAGCCGGTCGAGCTCGTCGGGCGTCTCGATGAACGTCGCCGTGTGCTGGTGCCAGGCGAACGCGTGTCCCAGCCGGCGGGTCTCGGCTGCCAGGGTCCGCGCGAGGTCGATCAGCCGGCGCCAGCCGTCCTCGGTCAGGCGCGGCGCCCGGGGATCGCCCGCTCGAGCCGACCAGACCGAGCGTTCCGGGGAGCCGTCGAGGGCAGCCACGAGCACCTCCCCACCGCTCTCGTGAAGCACCGCCAGCCGGTCCCGCGCCGCGTCCAGCGCTCCATGCGATGGGCCGTCGACGGTGCAGGGGATCGAGACGTAGACCTCGGCCAGCCGCAGGTCCCGGGTGCCGAGCAGCTCGCGCAGTGGCCCGCCGCGCGGGAATCCGCGGCCCTCCTGCGTCCCCTCGTAGCCGATCCGGGCGATCTCGTCGAGGACCGTCGCCGGGTCGACGGTCGGGGCCAGGTCCGGCTGATCGACGTTGTTCCAGAGGATCGGCACCGTCCCGATCGAGGTCCGCGGGAGCGCGTCGCCCGGCCGACGGAGCGCTCGGCGGATCCGCCCGATGGCCGGATCAACGGCGCGCTGCGCTGTCACGGTCATCGGTGCTGCTCCTCCGCCCGGCCCTCGAGCTGGCGGGCGCGGCTCTCGGCATGCCGCTCCGGGACCGGGACGTCCCACCAGCCCGTCTTGTCGGGACCGGCCACGGCGAGGTCCCGGTCGACGCGCACGGTCACGAGCGACGGCCCGCCGGTAGCGAGGGCGCGCCGCACGGCTGAACGCACGCCGTCCGGGTCGTCGACCACCTCGCTGTGGATCCCGAACGCGTCGCCGATCGCCTTGAAGTCCGGCGAATATGGCTCGCCCTTGCGCAGGAAGTCCGTCCACGCCGGCCGGCCGAAGAAGCTCGTCTGGCCGCCCTTGATGCTGATCCAGCCCGAGTTGTCGAGCACGACCGTGCACACGGGCACGTCCAGCATCGCCGCGCAGGCGAGCTCCTGCATCGACTGGAGGAAGCTGCCGTCGCCGGCAACGGCGAGCACCGGCCGGTCCGGACGGGCGAGATGCGCGCCGATCGCCGCCGGCAGCTCGAAGCCCATCGTCGAGAAGCCGCCGGACGTGAGATGGGTGCGCGGCTGGCGGGTCACCCAGCGCTGCTTGACCATGCCCTGCGGCAGCCCTGCGCCGGTCACGACGATCGCATCCGGCTCCGTGGCGGCCTGGATCTCGCGCACGGCGCGGGCCATCGTCATGGGCCGGGCGGTCGCGCCGGACTTCTCCTCGACCTGGACGAACCATGCCCGCTTGAGACGCTGGATCTCCTCGAAGTAGCCGGTCTCGCGCTGGGCCTGCCGTTCCCCGCCTCCGCCCAGGGCGGCGAGCAGGTCCTCGAGCCCGGCCCGGGCGTCGGCCACGAGCGACACGGCCACCGGGTAGTTCTTGCCGATCTCGCGCGGGTCGATGTCGAGCTGAATGAGCCGCGCGGGCGGGATCGAGAACGTGACGCCTTTGCGCCACGAGCTGGCCGACCAGTCGGTGAACCGGTTGCCGACCGACAGCACGACGTCCGCGGACGCGGCCAGCGCGTTGCCACAGGTCGACGCCGTGTCGCCGATGGTGAGTGCCGCCAGCTCGTGGGTCTCGTCAATCGCGCCCTTGCCGTTCCAGGTCGTGACCACCGGGGCCCCGAGCCGCTCGGCCAGCGCGGTCAGGGCCGCCGAGGCGTCCGCGCTGACCGCGCCGCCGCCGGCCACGATCACCGGCCGGCGGGCATCGCGCAGGAGCGCCGCGGCCCGCTCCACGTCGTCCGAGGCGGGACGCGGGCGTCCGCGCGCCTCGCGCTCGACGGGGTCCGGCAGCGTCACCTCGGCCGACTCGGCCTGAACGTCCATTGGCAGGTCGAGGAGGACCGGGCCCGGACGGCCGCTGAGCATGGCGTTCCACGCCCGGTGGAGGACGAAGGGCAGCTCCTCGACCCGGGAGGGCTGCCACCACTCCTTGACCACCGGCTCGAAGATCCGCGGGTTGTCGGCGACGTGCCGGCGCTCGAGCTCCTGGAGCAGCCCCGCCCCGCGCATGTCCGTGTGGACGGAGCCGGTCATGAGGGCCACGGCGCTGGAGTCGACGTAGGCGGTGGCCATGCCCACGACCGTGTTGGTGGCGCCCGGACCGATGCTCGTGAACGCCAGGATGGGGTGGCCGCTCGCCCGGTAGAAGCCATCGGCCAGGTGGACGGCGCTCTGCTCGTGGATCACCTGGACGGTTCGGATCTCGGAGGTCCGGTCGAGCAGCGCGTCGGTGAGGTTCCAGCAGCCGTGACCGGGGATCCCGGCGACGACCGGCACACCTTGTCGGACCAGGTATTCGACCACGATCTCGGCGCCCGACAGGCGCACGGTCGCGGGCCCGTCGGCGGGTCCAGGCTCGCCCAAGCGTCCCCTCGTAAAGCTACATTCCGTAATCGATTACGTTGTGCAGCGGGCGCAGCGTAGCATGGGCCGATGAGCGTCAGCACCCCCCCCAGCCCGCTCGCCGAGACGGTGCGGACCACGCCGACCGACATCTGGAACGACTCGTGCGCCGTCGACGAGCTGCGCGACGCGATCGCCCACGGCGCGACGGGCGCCACCGCCAATCCCACGATCGTCCACGACGTGTGGCGGGCCGATCCGGCGCGCTGGCGGGCAGCGGTCGTGGATCTCGCCGCGACCAACCCAACCTGGTCCGAGCGCGAGCTCGCGTGGGGGATCGTCGCCGCGATGTCCGTCGAGGGCGCCCGGCTGCTGGTGCCCGCGTTCGAGGCATCGGGCGGGCGCAAGGGCCGGCTCTCCGTCCAGACGGACCCGACGCTGTTCCGCGACGCTGGGGCAATGGTCGAGCAGGCCGCCGGCTTCGATCGTCTGGCGCCAAACATCGTCGTCAAGTTCCCGACGAGCAGGGCCGGCATCCGGGCGATGGAGGAGGCGTCGGCGCTGGGGATCAGCGTCAACGCGACGGTCTCGATCTCGGTCGCCCAGGCCGTCGCCGCCGCCGAAGCCGTCGAGCGCGGGATGGCCCGCCGCTCGGCCGCCGGGCTGGAGACCGAGTCGATGGGTCCGGTGATCACGCTGATGATGGGCCGGCTCGAGGACTGGTTACGCGTCCTGACCGAGCGTGATGGTCTGGTCGTCGACCCGGACGCGCTGCCGTGGGCAGGCGTCGCGGCGTTCAAGCGGGCGTACGGCATCTTCGTGGAGCGCGGCTTCCGCGCGCGGCTGCTGGGTGCCGCCATCCGGCACCACCGTCACTGGAGCGAGCTGATCGGCGGCGACATCGTCCTCACCCTGCCCGCGGCATGGCAGCGCCGGTTCAACGCGTCGTCGATCGAGGTGCGGCAGCGCATCGACGACCCGGTCGACCCGGCGGTCCTCGCGACGCTGCTGCGGGTCGAGGAGTTTCGCCGGGCATACGAGCCGGGTGGTCTGACGTTGGATGCATTCGATGCCTGGGGACCCACGGCGCGGACGCTGCGCGCCTTCGTCGCCAGCTATCACGACCTGCTCCATGCCGTGTCCGATGCGCTCGTCCCGGATCCGGACGTCCGGCGGTGACCGGGGCGGACCAGCCGGAGCCCGCACGGGCGGTGCCGCGCGGCGATCTCGCGGTCGACGAGCTCCGGCTCCGGCCGGACGGGGAGGGACGCGTGTCCGTCGACGCGGTACGGGCCGGCTGGCGCTACCTGTCGTTCGACATCGTCCCGGTCGGCGTGGCGGCCACGCGGTTCGTCGTGGAGCCGGGTCACGAGGCCGCGGTCGTGGTGATCTCCGGTCGCGACGTCCGGATCGCCGACGGCGGCCGGCACATGGCCACGCTCGAGGGTCGCGACGACCCGTTCGGCGGCCTCCCGTGGGCTGTCTGGATGCCCCGACCCGGCACGCTGGAGCTGACCGCAGCAACGGCTGGACGCGTCGCGGTGGCTCGTGCGCCGCGGTCCGGGCAGACCGGTGTCGCGCCGGACCCCATCGTCGTCTCGCCGGCGGACGTCGAGATCGAGATCCGCGGCGCCGGCAGCGCCACCCGCCAGATCAACCACATCCTGCCGCCCTCGTTTCCCGCCGACCGGCTGCTGCTCGTGGAGGTGCTCACCCCGTCCGGGAACTGGTCGAGCTGGCCGCCGCACAAGCACGACGTCGACGACATGCCGGCCGAGGCGGTCCTCGAGGAGGTCTACACGTACCGCTTCCGTCGACCGGAGGCGTGGGGCATCCAGCGGCTGTACAGGCGCCCGGGCAGCGTGGCCGGCGAGGCTCGCGACGGACTGTGGGCGGTCCGTGACGGTGAGCTCGTTCTCGTGACGGACGGCTACCATCCGTTTGCCGCGACCCACGGCGACGACGCCTGGTATCTGAATGCGCTCGCCGGCGACCACCGGACCATGGCCTGCTCATTCGATCCGGATCTCGCCCACGTCCGCGAGGGGTGGGCCGGCGTGGCACCTGACCCGCGGCTGCCCCTCGTCGGACGCTGACCTACTGCGCGGTCCAGCCCCCGTCGACCACGACGACCGACCCGGTCACCATCCGCGCGGCGGGCGAAGCGAGATAGATGACCGCCCCGGCCACGTCGGTCGTCGACGCCACCTGGCCGGCCGGGATGCGTTCGAGGACCGAGGCCAGGAACTCCGGCTGGTCCAGCCGCTCCTTCGTGCCCGTCGTGTACACCCAGGTGGGTGCCACTGCGTTGACCGTGACGCCGTGAGGCGCCCATTCGAGGGCCAGGACGCGCGTCAGGCCCACGACCGCGGCCTTGCTGGCGCTGTACGCCGCGTGCCGCCGGATCCCGACGAGGCCTGCCTGCGAGCTCATATTGACGATCCGCCCCTCTCCTTGCGCCACCATCCGTCGAGCGGCCGATTGACAGGCGAAGAACAGGCCGCGCACGTTGACCGCGAACAGGTCGTCCCACTCCCGCTCCGTCGCATCGAGCGCGTCATGGTTGGTCCCCAGCCCGGCGTTGTTGACGAGGATGTCGATCCGCCCGAAGCGCCTCACGGTAGCCTCGACCGCGCGCTCGATCGATGCGCGATTCCGCAGGTCGACCGCCACCGCGTCCGATTCCTGGCCGGCGGCGCGCACCTGGTCCACGGCGTCTGCGCAGCCGGCAGCGGTCGTGGCGGCGGCCATCACGCGTGCCCCGGCCCGGCCCAGCGCCACGGCCAGATCGCGCCCGATGCCGCGGCTGGCGCCCGTGATCAGCGCAACCCGGCCGCCGAGATCGAATCGCGGCTGGTCCATGGGTTGCTCCTAAGTCACGCCGCGGCCGCCAGGGCTGAAACCCTGACGTCCTCGTCGGCTTGAAGGCGGCGGAAGACGTGTCTGACGGCCGGCACAACGCATGGAAGCCACGCCGACCCGGCGGGCAGCGAGCCTATGAGCCAAGCCGTCAGACGCAGAGGAGAATGACACTCAGCCGGAGCCTACCGAATCGATCCGCTGCCCGGCCCGGTCGGCCCGCCCCGCGATCCGGGCCCTGAGACGCTGCCCGCGTCGGATCAGGTCCAGCTCGAGCGTCGGCTCCGGGCGACCCAGGCGCCGGCGCCGCTCGAGCACGGCCCACCCGCGCCCCACGGCGTCGAGCGCCCCTGCCGGATTGCCGAGCCGGTGCTCGTGGATCTTGGCCAGCTCGATCGCGGCCACCGCGGCGAGGCGGGTCGTCCCGGAGGCGAGATCTGCCCACGTCTCCGCCGCATCTCCAATCCGCCCGAGCCTGCGGAGCACGTGCGCTCGCTCGACGAGCAGCCGCTCCTCCGACCACGGACTGCCCAGGCGGGGCGGCGCGGCCCACGCCGGCTGGCGCTGCGGTCGCCCCCCGAAGTCCGGCGGCCGGGCCGGCGACCACCAGTCATCGACCGTCTCGGCCGTCATGCGCGGCTGGGTAGCGGCCGCCGGCGCCTCGATCCGGCGCGACACGGGGCGTGGCAGGAGCGCATCCTCCAGGCATTCCAGCGCGTTCTCGAGGTTTCCCTCGCGAAGATGGAGCCGGGCCAGCCCGGCGACGTCGCCAGCGTCGGCAACCCGTCGCGCGCCCGGGTCCCCCAGGCGCGTCTCGACGTGCGCGAGCAGGCGCGCGAGGGAGCGGACGTCCTCGGCGTTGTGACGCGCGACCGCCACGAGGGGAGCCGTCAGGCCCGTGCGCACGAAGTCGAGATAGCGGCCCGGGATCTCCCAGCCCTCGACATCCTCGTGCCGCTCGATCTCGAGCAGACCGGTCTCGACGGTCCGCAGCCGGGCGTCCCCGAGACGATGCCGGAACAGCCGTCGGACGAGCGGCAGCAGGTCGAGGTGACCGGCGTGGACCGGCGGCGCGCGCCGCGCCATCCGGAACCGGGTGACCAGCAGCGGCCAGTCGAAGCCCCGGCCGTTGTACGAGACGATCCACGCGTCCTCCGGGATCAACGCCGCGACCGCCTCGAGCAGCACGGCCTCGTGCGGCTGGTCCGGGAGCAGCAGGAGCACGGTTCGGAACCGCTCGCGCTCCCACCAGCCCAGGCCAACCACGAACGCGTACGTGCCGGCCGCGCTGCCCAGCCCGGTCGTCTCCGTGTCCAGGCAAACGATGGGAGCGCCGGCAGGCGGGTGGCCCGGCAAGGCCGCAAGCCGGTTCCGGTCGACCGGCACGGACAGCGATTCGAACTCCAGCCGCACATAGGCGCCCCGCGCGCTGCGCACCACCTCACCGCCGAGACCAACCGCCAGGCGCTCGGCCAGATCGACGGGCAGACGCGGACCGGGCGGCGCGATGCTCCCGTCGCGCTGCGAGGCATCCAGCGCCAGGGCTGCCCGGAAGTTGGCGAGGCGTCGCTCGAGCGTCGCTGCGTCGCTCACGTCCGGTGGCCCGGGATCAGGCGGCGCCCGAGACCACCGGCGCCCGCACGACCGGCGCCGCGGCGCCCAGCGCCGCCAGAAGGCGCAGCGCGAGGCGCTTGGCATCGACCTCCGGCTCGAGCCGCGGCCCGGTGCACGCCGGGCAGCCGGCCTCGCACGGGCAGACGGCGATGAGCTCCGCCGCACCCGAGACGAGCTCATCGTGGCGCACCCAGAGCCGCTCGGACAGGCCGATCCCGCCCGGCACCGCCTCGTACAGATAGATCGTCGGCGCGTCGTGATGTGGCGAGCGGACCTGTGACACCAGCCCCAGGTCGCGCGGGTCGACCATCAGCAACACGGCAGCCACCGCCTGGATCGCGCGCCCCGCGCCAATGAGCGCGACATCGAGCTCGGCGCGCGTCCAGCCCCGCGCCGCCTCTTCGGCGGTCAGCCAGTACGCGGTCGTCTGGAGCTCCAGCTCGGGCAGGTCGATGGGTCCCCAGCCCACGTTCTCGTCCGTCCCGAACTTGAGCTTCTTGAACAGCGTGACGAGGCTCGCGACCATCACCTCGCCGTGGATCCGCCGCCCGCCGGGCGCCGCTGCCTCGCCGAAGACGTCGAGCGGCTTGAGCGTCACCGCCCGGTTCGCATAGGTGTAGTGATCGACATCCACACGGTGGACGTACGCCTTCCGCTCGCCCCACTCGAGCCGATCCACGTAGTACTGGACGGACTCGTGGATGTAGATGGCCCGCTCGTGGACGAGGACCTGGGCCGCGAACAGATCCACCTCGCCCAGGACGCGCGGCCGGTCCGGCGTCGTGTCGATGATCACGACATTCTCCGGCGCCGCCGTCCGGAGCGAGATCTCCGAGGCCGGGAAGTTCTCCGAGCTCCAGTACCAGCGACTGTCCTCGGCCTGGCGGATGTGACCGGCCTCGGCCAGAAAGGCCAGGAGCTCGTCCGCGGCGCCCGGCCCGAAGACCTCGCCCGGGTCGAACGGCAGCTCGAAGGTGGCGCAGCGGAGATGGGCGAGGAGCACGTGGAGGTTGTCCGGGTCGAGCCGAGCCTCCTCCGGCCGCCCTCCGAGCAGGAACTCCGGATGGTGAATCACGTAGCGATCGACCGGTGATGGCGACGCCACGAGAACGGCCACGCTGACGCCGCCGCGCCGACCGGCGCGACCCATCTGCTGCCACGTGGCCGCCACGGATCCCGGGTACCCCGCGAGGACCGCCACGTCGAGCCGGCCGATGTCCACGCCCAGCTCGAGCGCGTTGGTCGAGACGACGCCGAGGATCTCGCCCTCACGCAGCCCCTGCTCGATCGAGCGCCGCTCGGTGGGCAGGTAGCCGCCGCGGTAGCCCCGGACGCGCGACCGCGGCCCGAGGTCCTGGCGAAGCGACTCGCGCAGGTTCGAGAGCATCACCTCGACGGCAGTCCTGGTCCGCCCGAAGACGACGGTCTGACGGCCCGCGCGGAGGAATGGGATGGCCCAGCGCTGCGCCAGCGTCAGCGCCGATCCCCGGGCGCCGGTCGCGGCGTGGATGAGCGGCGGGTCCACGAGCAGGATGTGGC
>Ga0136617_10002908_pt1 | contig 15291 bp, 12 predicted proteins | sample AntDrymUQ3222106_2_FD_129672 | JGI IMG/M metagenome (GOLD analysis project Ga0136617, IMG submission 129672) | Polar desert sand microbial communities from Dry Valleys, Antarctica - metaG UQ322 (21.06) | ecosystem: Environmental > Terrestrial > Soil > Desert | place: Antarctica: Dry Valley... | reverse complement strand
TTTAATTTTGCTCGGCTGTTCGAGCATTTTCGCGCAATTGACTTTGCCGCGTGAAAGCAATCGGCAGAGCGTTACGCAAACCATCGGCGACACGACTGTTGCCGTCGTTTATCACCGCCCGAACGTCAAAAACCGGCAAATTTGGGACGGACTCGAAAAATACGGTGCAGTTTGGCGCACAGGCGCAAATGAAAACACGACTTTTGAAGTCAGCAATGATGTCAAAATCAACGGACAGGTTTTGCCGAAAGGAAAATACGGCTTGCATACGATTCCGAACAAGGACGAATGGACGATAATTTTCAATAAGGTCAACAACGAATGGGGCAGTTTTAATTATGACCAGAAACAAGACGCGCTCCGCGTAACCGTCAAACCGATGAAGGCGGAATTGCAGGAAACAATGTTGCTCGGTTTTGAAAATGTTAAGGCTAATACGGCAGATGTCGTTATCGCCTGGGAACGTGTAAAAGTTCCGTTCACGATTGATGTCGGCGATGTAGCCGGCAGAACTTTGACGAATATTCGCACCCAAATGACGAGTTTGAAGACGGATGATTTTCGCACGCCCGCGCAAGCCGCCGGTTGGGTTTTAAATTCAAAAATGTCAGCCAATTACGAAGAAGCTCTAAAATGGATTGACGCTTCAATTAAAACGCGCGAAGGTGTTGGCAATCTGTATACAAAAGCGCGTCTGTTAGCGGAATTAAACAGAAAAGACGAAGCGATTGCGACGGTAGAAAAGGCGATTGCGATGGGCAAAGCCGCAACGCCGGCGGTTGACACGACAGATTTAGAGAAAAAGTTGAACGAGTGGAAAACATCTAAATAGAATCGTCCGCAATTTTAATCAAAAATATCGCCTGACCTGTCAGTGTCAGTATTATTCATAAACGCAAAATGAAAAGGACAGACTTAAAAAATCTGTCCTTTTCATTTTGCGTTAAAATATAAATGCCGTAATAATTCAGGGTTTTCCAGCTAACTTCAAAAACTCACCGTATGTGCTTTGCAATGAAGCGTCGAGTTGAATCGCTTTCTCCAAATCGCGCCGGGCTTCAAGTTTCTTTTTTTGTTCGAGCAAAATTAGACCGCGCCGGGCGTAGGCTTGCACCAAACTCGCGTCAAATTCAATCGCCTTTGTAAAATCCGCAATCGCCGCGTTCGCGTCTTTTCCCTCCAACGACAAACCGCGCGATAAATAAACATTCGCGTTTTGCGGCTGCAACTCGGCGGCTCTCGTTAAATCGGCAATCGAGCCGTTAAAATCCTTGGTAATTTGTTTGGCGATGCCGCGATTGTAAAAGGCTTCAAATAATTTCGGCGATAGTTCGACGGCTTTATCATAATCGGTGATTGCGCCTTTGTAATCGTTTAAATCCGCCCGCGCATTGCCGCGATTGTTATACGCCATCGCGTAAGTCGGCATCGTCTCCAACGCCTTGGTAAAGTCGGCGACCGCTTCGGCGTATTTACCCATTTGCAGATAGACTACCCCGCGATTGAAAAAAGCCATTCCCTTGCGCGGATTCAATTCAATAGCTTTCGAGTAATCGTCAATCGCGCCGGTCAAATCGCCGCGCCCGAGTTTGATATTCGCCCGGTTATTAAAGGCATCCGCTATCTTCGGATAAAGAGCGACGGCTTTGTCGTATTCGGAAAGAGCTTCGTCCAATTTTCCCGCGTTCTGCAAATCCAATCCGCGATTATAAGTTTCGAGGGCTTTATCCTTTTGCCCGAAAATCGCCGACACCGAAAGGAAGATAAAAAGAATTATTAAGAGATGTTTTTTCACTAAAGATGCTCCGTAAGTTTATAAAGAATTTATCGGGGAATTATATTTACATCAAAAATTATTTGATAAATATAATAACTTCTCACTATTTTACGATGATTCAACCTAAAAATCAGCAATTATTTCAGACGGTAAAGTTTGGCTTATAGCGAATTTCATATTGGAGCGACTTCTTATGCAGAAGCCCGCACGAAGTAAGGGCGCAAAGGACAACGCCCTTACTTCGTGCGGGCTTCTGCATTGGTCGCACAATTTTGAGAACCGCTATAGAGGATTTTGTGATGTTCAATTTCAAAAAGCAGAATTGTGGTGAGGGTGAGGAACCAACCTTTAAGATTTTTCAATCTTGGGATATGCAAACATAATTTTTACTCTTCATCATTTCTCAAGCAGGAATTCTGTAATCTGGAACGGTTCAAGCATCAGTGAAAGAGGTGAAGCTCAATGTCAGAACCGCCCGTCCAAACGGCATCGGCGCATTCGGCACGGAGCAATTCGGTCAGGGCTTGCGCTAAGAATTACAATTTTTTCAGACTCTTGAATTCGATTTCCCCATACAATCCTTGTTCGTCAACCACGCGACAATAACTGCCGCCGTCATATCTGAAAAGAACGACTTTCGTGCCTTCGGGTAATTCTCCGTCGGGCGGTGATGCCTGTTGCGCGCCCGTGTAATAAAACGGCTGCGAGCTTTTCAACTCGTGAGTAAATTGGTTCGGCGGCGGACTAATCAGGTTGTTTTCCGGGATTAGCGATTCTTCGGGCAAAACAGTAGCTTTCGGTCTGATAAAATTTCCCATAGTTTTGATAATTAATTTTGAAATCCGGGTGCGGAAACTGATAACTTTTTCCGCACCCGCTGAATTCATTATTGCAGACTACTATCCGGTAAAACAGTCGGGATGTTCGGAAGCACAATTCCCGTTGTCATGGCAGGGTCGTTTGCAATCAAAAATCCGCTTTCCGCGAGTGCCAGCAGATTCGGCAGGCTGTAAGGTTCGGCGGCGTTCACATCCACTTCATAGCCTAAATCCTGAAGACTGGCGACCGTCATCGCGCTAATCGGATTATTCGCGGCGGCGATAAAGCCGGACATCAATTCGCTGCGAAAAATCGTTTCCCGCCAATGCGAATCAGCCGTGCCGGGTCCGCCCGAATTTTCGACCGGAATAGCCAACGCGCCCGTGCCTTTCAGCTTGCCGTATTCGATTTTCCCCTGTTTGCCGGTAAACGTCGGGTTTGATGTTCCCGCATTTTTCAACAAACCCTTATGCGTCCAAATAGTCCCGATTCCGAGAACGTGACCCATTTCGTGGGTAATCACATCGGTCAGCGTGTTGTTTTGTTCCATCTTTTTCAAGTCCGCCGTGTCGAACTGCATTTTTCCGCGAGCCGGAATAAAAGCCGCTTTCCCGGCGCTGGGAGGACGCAGACGGGTCGGACCGGCTTGCCCTAAAATTCCGCCCGGACCGTCAATCTCCACGCCTTGCGCCAGAATAAGAATATCGTCAATCACCTCGCCGTCAATAACGACGCTTGGCAAATCTCCGACGATAACCTTGCTCCAGCGGTCGGCAGCCTTTTTGAAGGCTTTTCTCTGGGCTGTCGTCAAACCACCGAGAAATCGCACTGTGATAGTGAACGGCGATGTCGTATTCGCCACCGCTTTAGCGATTTTGGCATCCGCCACCGCGGAATACGTTTCATATTGAACTGCTTCATTTTCTTTGCTCATTTTGTTTCTCCTTTTTGTTACGGCAGTAAGTTTATAAAACCTTTGCCGTTAATTTGTTTTACGCCGGACTTAAAAACCTAAGAGAGCGCGGGTTTTTTGCCCGACAATTCCATCAACCGTCAGACCGTGCGACGCTTGAAAAGCCATTACTTCCGCCAAAGTCCCACGCCCGAAATCGCCGTCAGTTTCCAAGTGCGCGCCGTGTTTATTCAATTTTTCCTGCAATAATTTAACTTGCCGCCCCCGGTCGCCTAAACTCAACGCCGGTTCGGGCAACGCCGGTTGATCGGCTCCAAACGCTCCCGACGCATGCAATTCCCGAATTTTTTGGTCGCTAAGTTCAAAATGCATCGCGTCTTCTCTGGGAAAACCCGCGCCCCAATACCATTTGTGACGATTAAAAATAGGCGCGATTTTAGCCAAGCCGGATTGCGCTTTTCCGTTGCCGGGAGCATCGAGTTGTCCATTCAAATTGAGGTCTATCGCCGTTCCCCACGAATGATTGCTGATGGATGTAGTAGAACCGCGAACATTGCGGGCGCATTGCATTCCGGCGGTGCCTAAACCGGCAAACACCTCAGATTCTTCATTTCTGATGTCCGTTATCACCTCTATTAACGAATCCACCGCCGGCAAAAGTCCGGTAACCCGAAACGGACCGACACTTTTGGTTGTCATTAAAGCTCTCAATTTAGCATTAGTTACCGCGCGACAAACCTGGTCGTAATCTCCTCTCGGATTTCCCAAGAGAGACAGCATAGTTATTTGTCTGGCTGAATTCAGCCCTTGATTGATGTTCGGTGGAATATTGATTAAATCAGTAATACTCCATATTTTTTCTCCTTTTTTAATCGAAAGCAGGTTAGTTTTCCCGCTTCGTCGATTTGTTTAATTTACATAAATTAACCGTTATGACGGCTGTGCCGTCCGATGTACAGAAAGCCCCGTGAACGAGATTAGTAGTTCTCAATCGCATGTGAGAATTACTGATTTCCTTTACTAGCGGCATCTTTCTTATCAGTAATTTCTTTAGAATTTTCAACCTTCGGCGGCACATCCGCTAATAGCATCCTGGCAATCTGTTTTAATTTTTCCATCGCATTATCGGTGAACAATCCGGTCAAAGTTCCCAAGGCGGCAAAGGAAAATACATTTAGAACTAAGCCTTTTCCGAATGCCGAGCCGTAAAATCCACCGCGAATCACAAAATAAATCACGAGACTTAATGCTCCGCCAATAAACGGAACTAAAATGTAAAACCAAGTCCAAAGGAATGAAAAATCCCGCAAACCGATATGTTTGAAAAACGAATAAACGCCGCGAATGACTGCTCCAAGCATTCCAGCACAAAACATAATAATGAAAAGAAAACCGTCGGCAGATATTGGTGAGTCCACTAGCAAAGGAATTTGGACATAGACTTCGGGTGGAATAGAAGTTTCCACAAAATTTTGCTGTACCGGAGTTGGTGTTGGAGTCGGTGTCGGTTTTATCGTTGAACCGTTAGTATTTGTCGGAGGCGGCGTTGGTGTTGGAGTTGGGGTCCGAGTTGGAGTTGACGTTGCCGTTGGTAATGCCGTTGGTGTCGGTGATGCCGTTGGTGTCAGCGTAATGTTTATGTTCTCCGAATTTGTATTTGAATTGGCATTCGATTGAGAATCGCTAACATTCGCATTCGTATTCGTGTTGGATGACTGTTTATTTTTTTTCTCCGCTATCAACCTTTTAACTTCTGTCTCGTCGGTTTCCGCCATCATCAAACCTCCCAACAGATAAACGCTAAAAAAAAGCATGAAGAGCAAATAAATTCCGAGCGCAATTACTCCTGTTGTGCTGGGTTTATTCTCCGGCGTTGATTCACTACGCAAATAATTATTGTTTGCGGCGGCAGTTGGCGGCGGTTGTTGTCCGACATTTCCACCTGCCTTCCATCTTTCCTTCGCTTCCTCTGCTCTGGCGGCGGCTACTTTGGCTGCTCCCGCTTTAGTCGCATTTGTCGGGTCTAGCTTCGCCTCTGCTTCCGCCGTTGCCGCCGCCAGTTCCGCCGCTTCCGCTTCCTGTTTTAACACCAGAATTTCTTGTTCAGTCATTTTTCACCTTCTTTAAATTTGTCAAATATTACGTCAAAGTGATCACCGCAATCGTATCCGACCAAACGCCGACGGTTTGGTTGTCAATAAAATAAATCAGGCGATAGCGGCGTTTTTCTGGATTTCGATAAAGTCTGTGAGGTTTCCATGCTATCAAAACGGTTTGAAACGCGCAAACAATGGGTCTAAATCGAACGTAAATCCGAAGTTTGCGCGAACCGTGCTTTCCTTTATCAAGTCCGTCCGATTGGCGAATGTTACCGACAGCGGTAACCTGATGCCGGTATCTCTAATAGGAATTGTTAGTTTGAATTGCCCAATGGCAACGTCGCCTTTCGAGTTCGGCGTAACCACGCCGAGTTGGTCAATAGTGTCGCTATTTAATCGTTCATATCTTCCGGCAAACGATAAAATACTGTCACCCAACAAGGTGTCTTTCAGTGATTTGTCAAACTGTAAAGCGAATTGAAAATCTCTGATTTTTTTTACGCCTATGATGTTCGGCTTTTTGTTATACATCGTCAGTGAAGCATTAAACGTGAAATCGGTATTTTTGAAAATTCCCTTTTCCCAGATAAAACGAAAATTTGAGGTGTCAGGCGCAATCGGCTCACGGTTGTTGGTGTATTCAAAGGTCGCAACAGTGCCTCCGTTGATTTCTTCAATAAATCCGTCTCTGGCATTTTTAAATCCCTCGCTGCCTTCGGTAAAACTTTCGATGGCAACTTTAATATCTTCCTGCTTGGATAAATCCTCGGTCGGCAGAGCTTTTATTCGGCTTTCGATGACGGCTTGAATTCGGGCGCGACGAGTGGCGGCATCCAAAGTCACGGGTATTAGTGCCAGTTCGGTATTCGTCCCATCCAGCCATTTGATTAAAATCTCGTTCTTGAAGCTATTATTTGGAACATCAACCAACTTTTCGAATGCTGCCGTAACCTTATCGAAATTTTCCTTTTGAGAATCAAAAAATGCCAGCCTTTTTTGGTTGTGGCGCGGACTGAACGGGTTGCGTTGATTGATAAATTCGTAACGGAAGGAAAAAGCCGAAAGCTGCTGTTTACTAGCAATGAAGATGGGCGGATCGGTCCCGCGTGTCGTGTCGAATGAAAAACCGAGTGAAACTTTCTTCAAAAAAGAATCGAACGTATTTTCTCTCGGTTCAACAAGTCTAAGATCAATAATACCTTGATTATAAAATAATGCTTTGCCGAGATTATAAGGATTAGCGCGCACGGTAACGGTATTGCCGCTGACCGTTGAGGTCGCCGCTCCTTGTTCGACTGCCCAGCCGATTACCGTGGGCATTCCGCCCTTGACCGCGAGTGAGGTCGTCCCGGCACTGTTCGGCGACGAGCCGATTTGCTTGTCAGTCCTCTGTCTTTCGGATTCGAGGAAAAACTCTTTCTGAAATACCTTTGCCGCCAACACCGTAGTTAATTGTTGAATACTTAGGTTAGGGGTAAGTTTGTTAATTCTTTGCGCCGCAATTCTGTTGGTTACTCTGCAAATGGCTTCTTGCAGACGGGTTTCCTCGGACGGATCAATCTTATTTATCAAGCAGCTATTCTGCGGTTGAGTCTCTGGAGGATTATCGGTAGTAGAAGTAATTACGGTTAAAGGATTGGCATTACCTGGTGTTTCCGACATCTGCGGCGGTTGCAACGGCTGGTCAGGTTGGGGTGGTGAAACCGTGCGCGGAGATTCGCGAGTAACTTCCACCGAACCGTTACTATTTGCGGGATTGCTCTCAATTTCCGCCTCTAATTTTCTTTTTTCCGCTTCGAGTTTTTTAATTCTTTGTTTCTTCAGTTCGCGGACTTGTTTTTCAAGTAGGTTTATTTGCTCATCTTCCGTCTGTCCGAAAATGTTGAAGGAAAATATCCCCAAACAAAAAATCAAAAGAAATGTAAAATAAATTTTGGTAAACATAAAATTTTCTCCTTTTCGTGGTTTTTACCGTTTTTACGGTCTAAAGATAAGAGCAATGAAATCCATTCCACCGGCACCTGCTCCAGTAGTGATGCGATCATCACCTGTCGGTGAGTCGTCAACGACGAGAATTTGGTTCAAACAACTTCCCGCATTAATAAATGCATATTGAATCCGCAAAGTAACCTTCGAGTCACCCATTAGAAATTGAATAGAATTCGTCGTAACTGTGACGAAGTTCACGCCGTCAAACGAACTTCGGATATTGACATTTTCTCTCTGCGGGATGCAGAAAAATCTGATTTGAATTAATTCATCCTTATTACATTTGTATTCACCTGGATCTGTATTTTGCATAGTTTTCTCCTATTTTGATAAGTGCTGTAAAGAAACTGCGCGAACAGAGAAAACGCACAGAGTTGGCGCAGAGTCTTCAGCCGTTTGTAATTATTTGCTAAAGTTTATAGGGGTACGAAATCCACATAAACCACCTCTAATACGCGACAAGTTTATTCAACTCAAACTTCCAAAGGCGTTTCAGACCGTCGAAGTCGCCACCCGAATTTGTCGCGGTTGTAGCGTTCGATGCCGGTAACTTGATGCGGTTGGGTCGCCGTCGCTGCCGTCCGTGTATCGCCAAAATGTATAAGTCGGGAAAGCCGGAAACATATATGTCTCGTATCCATATTTCATTGACGAACCCATTTTCAATTTCTTGAATTATTTCTTTCTACTGTTAATGATTTGCGGCGACAATTTCTTACAAAAAATTTCAAAAAAATTTATTTCGGTCGAAGATAATTTGAAAATGAGCCGACTTATGTGATATTTATGCAGTTACTTTTTCGCAAATTCCCATATTCAATGAAAAAAGATTTCACGCTGACGCAGGAAGATTTTGACGCTTTGCTCGGCTGGCTTTCCGCCAACCGGGACGAGGCGGGCAAGTTATATGAAAAGATTCAGGAAGGTTTGATTAGATTTTTTCGGTTTCGCGGTTGTGCCGATCCGCTCGCGCTCGCCGATGAAACGATAAACCGCGTCGCTTTGAAAGTTTCTACTTTTGATAGTTCCAAAAATGTTAAGACCATCACCTACTTTTACGGGTTTGCTTCAAATGTTTTTCTGGAGTATTCGAGAACAACTCGAAAACGGGAAATTTCTTGGGAATCGGAGGAATTTCCCGTGCCGCGAAATTTTAAGATGTTGAATGATAATTCGGATGTTGAATGCAGTTGTCTGGAAGATTGCCTCAAGAAACTTCCGCCGGATGAAAGCACGCTGGTTGTCGAGTATTACGGAAAGGACAAAAGCGAAAAATTTGAGTTGCGAAGGAAATTGGCGGAAACAATGAATTTGAAAATGCCGGCACTGCATACCAGAGTTTTCCGTATCAGAAGCGTTTTGAGAGAATGTATCGAGGAATGTTTGGAGAATAATGGTTAGTAAGAAATCGAAGGATTTTTCCATTACTCATTGGAGTCGTTTTATGCATGAGAGCAGGGAATTTGAGATTGCTGATTTGAAGCAGTATCTGTTGGGCAATCTTGCGCCGCCGGAAGCAGAAGCGATTGATTTGCAGATTATTTCCGATGAAAGTTCGGAAGAAAAACTTTTATGGGCGGAAAGCGAGTTGATGGAAGATTATTTGGACGAAACGCTTTCGCCGCCGGAAGTCGAACTGTTTAAGGAAAACTTTCTCGTCTCCCCGGAACGCCGCGCTCAGCTCAGACAAATTTCTTTGATGAGAAACTACGCGCGAAACTGCGCGCCGAAAGACGCTACGGAGAAAGCGTCAGAAACACTGCCGGAAAGTTTTTACGAAAAGCTGAAAAAAAATTTCGCGCTGAATCCGCGACCAGCGTTCGCCGCGTTCGCGCTTGTTATCGCCGGGCTGTTTGCCGCCGCGATTCTTTACAACACGGCGGATAATCAAACCGCAGCGGAAAGGGAATACGCCGCAATCAACCGAACGGAGTTGAGCGATTTGGCGAAGTTCGGAGACGTTTTCGCTTTGAATCTAATGAGCGGAGCTTTTCGGGATTCGAGCGGCGGAGCGGCGAGTAAGTTGCCGCCGAATAAACTCGGCGAACGGGTTTTATTCCGGCTCGCTTTGCCGGTTGCGGCAGCGGCGGCAGACACTTTCAAAGTCGAACTCGTCAAAGACCAAAAGATTATTTTCACGCAGAACAAACTGCCTTTTTATGATAATCCGAACGGGCGGGAAATGCGGCTGCTGCTGCCGTCGGCGACGTTAAAAAAAGGCGCGCATCAAATTAAACTTACTAAGGAAACCGCCCCGGAATCAGTTTTTGTTTATGAGTTTGCGGTTGAATAATTTAAGCCGGCGGCGATAAATGTAAGTTAGAACGAGCGCGAACGGCAAAACCAACAATCCGTAAAGCCGGTAATCGAAACCGGCGGCGAGTTGCGGCGCGGTTTGAAAATCGCCCTGCACGGTAAAAGCCGCCCAGTAAAACGGCGATTTGTATTGTGGATTCTGCCGCAATTTGATTTGCGCCCGCCGCAACGCTTCCGCCGTCGTCACCGTCCCTGAAGTCAATTCCCGATAAAAGTTTTTCATCAATTCCCGCGCGGCGTAATCCTCAACTTTCCACAGACTGGAGACGACGGATTTCGCGCCCGTCTGCAGAAACGCGTTGTTCAAACTCAGCAAGCCTTCGCCTTTAACTTCTTTGCCGATACCCGTATTGCAGGCGCTTAAAACCACCGCGTCGGCTAACAGATTCATCGCGTAAATATCTTGCAGACGAACGACTCCGTTGCGGCTTTGTCCGGCTTCGTCAACCTGCGACAAAACGATGCCGGAAAGTTCGGGACGTTCTTCTTTAATAAAACCGTGCGTGGCGAAATGAATAATTTTGTAATCGGCTATTGACGCATCCAAAGCCCGCTCGCGCGTCGCCGCCGCGCCGCTCAACGCGATTGATTCGGAATCGCCGATAATTTGCATAATCGCGTCGGCTTCGTCCTGCGAAGCGTTCAGCCGCACGAGCGAAGCTAAGGATTCGGCAAGACGGAATTTTTCCGCCCTTAGCAAACCGATTTCCGGTCGAGTTTCGTCTTTGATGTCGGCTGTAGCGACAATCCGCGCGTCCTGATTGGAAAAAATCGGGTCGGAAAAGACGAGCAGATTTTTCGGCGCGGCGGAAATCTTTTTACCGTTTCGCATCAAAAGCGCGAGCGTCGCCGCCGAAGGTTCGTAAATCGTTTCATTGGTCAGCAAAATCGGCAGATTATCGGTCGAGTTCGGAAACGGCAAAGCGGCAATCGGGAAATAATGAAGTTTTCCGTCCGGGACGATTATCAGGCGTTTGTTTGAAAGCCGGTCGGCAATTTGCCCGAAAAGTTTGTCGCTCAGTTGTTTGGATTCGTATTTATAAATATCTTCGGCTTCACTAACTCGCGCCTGATAATTTTCGACGGATTCGCCTTGTCTCATTTCGCGTGACGCAAGCGATTCGCGCAATTTCTCGATGTGCGATTCGATTTGCTCACGCGGCGGCAGAATATATGAATTAATTTCCGTTTTACCGACGAGCCACAGATAGCTTTCTTCCTTGCCGAAGGAAAATTCGAGCAGCAGAGAATTTTCGTCCAGAATATCGCGCTGAAATCCGGCGACATCAAACGGCGCGGGATTTTTGATTGCCGAATAAATCGGGCTGTTTTGTTTCAGAGTCGCCTTGATTTCTTCGAGTTCGTGTTCAAGTTCGTTAATTTCATTGTCCAGTTTTTCGGTTTCGGCTTTGTCGGCGTTATTACTCAAAAGATCGGTCAATTTGTCGGCTTTGGAATTTAATAAAACGCGGATTTCCTTTTCGCGTTTGACGATTTCCGGCGAAGCGTCTTTGGTAAAATCGGCTTCGGTGAGCGAAAGATTTTCCAACATTGAACGCGCACGCGATTTCTCCGCTGTCTGCAAAGCCTGAACCGCATAATTTTCATTCGGCAATTTGTTGTGTTTTTTAATAAGTAGATTGATGTAAAGTTCGTAGCGGTCAAATACATTTGAAATATATGTACTTTTGAGTTTTGAATTGATAATGTCTGTGTAAAATGATTCCGTTACATCTATAGAACTTTGCATTGAAAATAAAGCATTCTCTTCTTTGTTTTCCAAATGATCAAGTCGGGCGAGATGATAAAGCGTATCGGCTTCGTCAAATTTATCTTTGACCTGTTTGTTTAATTCCAGGGATTCAAGAAAATATTTGCGGGCAGCGGCAATGTCGTTTTGATTTTCATAAATTTGTCCAATTTTTTTCAGAACGCGGGAGGTTTGCCGCTTTTGTGATTTTGCTTGAAAAGAACTCAGAGATTTTTGGAAATAAGCTAGAGATTTTTCAAACTCCTCTTTTTTTAAATATAGATTTCCGAATTGTTCATAAACAAGTGCCAAATAAAAATTATCTTTTATCTTTGAAGCCAACTTTTCACCTTTAAGTAAATAATTTTCCGAAGAAGAAAAGTCTTCAGTTAAATAACTTAGTTGGGCTAAATCAGGAAGCGTTGCAAGTTGTCCGTAAAGATGGTCTTCTTTTTGAAATAACTCAAATGCCCGAATCCGATAATTCATCGCTAATTTCCATTCTCCGAAACTTTCGTAGACTATTGCAATTCCGTTAAAGAGGCTGGCTTTTTCGGCGTAATCAAGATCGTCGGCAAACAATTTTTCGGCTTTTTGAAACGAATCCAAAGCCTTTTGCTTCTCGTTTATTTCATTATAAAATCTCCCGATTGCTTTATAGGTGAATGCTTGACCTCTTAAGTCACCAACTTCCTGCCATTTAGCCAGAGCCGAATTCAGCGCATCAAAACCTGTCGAATATTCATTTTGTTTCAAATACAAATAGGCAAGATTTAAAAGTGTATTGGCTTCTTGTTTGACATCCTTTACTTCCTTCCACAATTCAATTGCATTTTTATATGAATCAAGCGAATGGGTTAGGTTGTTGCGGGCATAATAATACTCGGCTGCACTAAATAAAGCACTTGCTTTGGCTGATTGGCTCTTGGCTTTTTCAGCAAAAAGCAGTGCTTTTTTGAAATAATTTTCGCTTTTTTCAATCTGTCCCGAATGTAATTCTAAAACGGATAGTTCACTGTAGTTTCTTGATTTTTCGTCCGAAAAATCAGTATCCTCCAAGAGGGAAATTGCTTTGTTGAAAAATTTTGAAGCATTCTCTCTAAAACCCAGAATAATGCTTAAATTTCCTGCGTTTCTGAAACAAACTGCCGCCTTATTTTTTTTATTAAGTTTTATCCAAATCTCTGCCGCGTTAGTGTAGGATTTTATTGCGTCCTGAGCCGCGGCGCGATTCCATTGCAAACCGGATTTTTGAGCAGCCGATTCTAAATCGGCTGCTTTCTGTTCCGCATCCGGGTTATTGATTTGAACGGTTTCAATAGAAAAAGCCGGCAAACATAAATTGAAAACAACTACGATAATTATTGAAATGTTCAATAATGTTTTGATTTCGTTTTTCATTTGTTATGCCAATTTATCGTAATCCGTCCAAACCATTTCAAAGAGAAAATTTTATTTTTGTTTGTGAACTTTACCGTTTAGATTAGTCTTTTTCTTCATCAGTGTTCTCGATAAATTTCTTATTTTTCTTTGAAGATTTTGACGACTCCATCAATTCGACTAATTCTTTAGACGGTTGCCAAAACCTTGGAGACCAAGGAAAATTTTTAGTTTTTCTGAAATTTTCAAGATTCGCCAGAGAATTTTTGTCATTGGTACTCCATTTATCGTTAGTACTCCATTTGTCGTTAGTACTCCATTTGTCGTTAGTACTCCATTTGTCGTTAGTACTCCACTTATCATTGGTACTCCACTTATCGTTGGTACTCCATTTGTCATCTCTCCATTTATCGTTGGTACTCCATTTATCATTGGTACTCCACTTATTGAATTCTTCCCACTTATTATTGGAATCTTCCATTTCAGCCTTGATATAGCTTTCATAAGAATCCCATTTATGATACTCATCAGATTTTTTATTAAATGGATTCAATTTATAAAAATCTATATCGTCATCTTCAAAATTTGTGCCGCTTGGATCAAACAAATAAAAATCTTTGTCAGAACCGCTTCGAACATCTCGTAATGTTTTAAACAGATAGTATTCAAGAAATTTAGTCCAAGGACTTAACTCGCGGGTGCGTTCCACAGTGCCTTTTTTCATTCCCATAACGCTCTTTTTCTTTGTTCCGATAGCAAAATCAAGCCAAAGATACCTTCTTCGACTCATCGCGTATGAGAAGAATGACCACGGAAAAAAGAGCGACAATCCGTTTGAATACTGATATTCCGCACCGAGCGAATAAAAATTTCTAACTGTTTTCTTGACTTCGGTTATCACTTTGCCGCATTCGAGCGAAATATCTTCAATGTGGCTTTCGATATTTTTTAGATTAACAAAGGTTTTGTTTTTCTTGAGTTTTGCTGCCGGAATCAATTTGAGAATTTCCCGGCATTCTTGCACAATCGCGTCGCACTCAATTTTTAGATTAATACAAAAATCTTTAATATCAACACATTGATCAACGATATGAGTTTGCGACTTCCAATGGCTCGTTAAAAGAGCCTGTTCAATTTTTTTATCAACATTTTCTTTTTTCAAAGCTGCCAGAAGTTTGACGGCTAAATCATTGACGGCATCAACGGTCATATCAATATCATTTAAATCACAACAATTAATATCAATTGAACGGTCGCCGTAAAACGCATAATCATAATTAGTCGAGACGTAAGATTCGACAAAAATACGAGCAACTTTTTTTCTGTCAAGTATAAGTTCTTCGGCAATTTTGGCATCCGTTATCCCGCTTTCGTTATTTGCTTCTTCGACTTGTTGTTGTTTATTTAACTCGGTATGAATCCTTTCAATTATTTCTTTATAGTCCCAACCGAAACTTGGAACCAGACCCTGAGATGAAATCAGGGTTTCGGCAACGTGCGACATTTCATACGCAAATTCAATTGTACTCATAACGCAGCTGTCTAAGCCCAAAATTGCGATTTTTTTATCATCTAAATATTTTCTACAAATCCAATTTAAAGCTCTGCCAAGATGACCGACCGTTACGTGACTGAAAGGATTTTGGTCATGTAAAAAAGTATCCGGTTGGAAACCATCGCCATGTCCTGACAATATAAAAGCGTAATTTTTAGCTTTGTAGCCTTTTTTCTCTATGCACCATTGAACAAACTTATCAATTGAATCGGTCGAAGATTTACTTTCTTTATTTTTACCTGTTGGAAAAGCAAATTGAGGTCCTTTAGGAGCCGCTTGCTTAATCATGTCAATTTTTTCGCCCGTAAAATCAATATAAATTGTCGGGTAAGATGGAGTTGCAGAATCGTAATAAGCTAATAAAGCAATTTTATTGGGGTAGGAATTATTCAAGTAATTGAGCATTCCTTTAATACTACCTATCATCTCTTCACTTAAATTATTGTCACCCGCCAAATAAACCATAATTGTCCAATCCAAGTTCGGTTCATTACCTAAATCTTCGGCTGGGATGATTTTATTACTCATTGTCGGTTTTCTCCTCTAAATAATAAACGTAAAGCGGTTTTATATAATAGACATTATTTGAAATAAGATAATTCCTCCAGATTAGTAATATCAATAGTTTGCATTGGTTGCCGAAATGTCACTCTCAGATTGTGCAGACCACAGGCAATCTCCATCACAACATCT
>Ga0136617_10002907_pt1 | contig 15293 bp, 15 predicted proteins | sample AntDrymUQ3222106_2_FD_129672 | JGI IMG/M metagenome (GOLD analysis project Ga0136617, IMG submission 129672) | Polar desert sand microbial communities from Dry Valleys, Antarctica - metaG UQ322 (21.06) | ecosystem: Environmental > Terrestrial > Soil > Desert | place: Antarctica: Dry Valley... | reverse complement strand
GAGCGCTGCCGCTCTTTCCTGCGAGCGGTTCTGGAGCAGCGCTGAGCTCAACCCCCGATGTGGACGCCGTGCGGCTGGTGCGGCTTCTCCGCTCCTCGGTAGCCGGTCCGGTCTCCGTCGACGCCGGCACCCGCGCGCTCTACACGACGGACGCGTCGAACTACCGGCACGTGCCGATGGCCGTGGTGCTGCCGAGGACTCTCGACGACGTGGTCGCCGCGGTCGCCGCCTGCCGCGAGGTCGGCGCCGCGCTCGTCAGCCGCGGCGGGGGCACCTCGATGGCCGGTCAGGCCTGCGGCGACGGGGTGGTGCTCGACACGTCGCGCTATCTGACCCGGATTACCGAGATCGACCCCGAGCGCCGGCTGGCCCGCGTCGAACCGGGAGTCATCCTCGACGACCTGCGGGCGGCGGCGATGCCGCACGGGCTCACGTTCGGGCCGGACCCGTCGTCGCACAACCGCTGCACGCTCGGCGGCATGATCGGCAACAACGCCTGCGGCTCGCACTCGGTGGCCTGGGGGACCACCGCGGACAACGTGGACGCACTCGACGTGCTGCGCTACGACGGGACCCGGCTGGACGTCGGGGGGGCATCCCCACCGGAGGTGACCCGGCTGATCGAGGCCGGTGGCCGCGGCGGCGAGCTGTATGCCCAGCTGCGGGCACTCACCGAGGACAACGTGGCGCTGATCCGCCGGCGAATGCCGGCGTTCCCGCGCCGGGTGTCCGGCTACAGCCTCGACCGGCTGCTGCCCGAGCACGGCTTCCAGGTCGCCCGCGCCCTGGTCGGCAGCGAGGGCACCTGTGCGGTGGTCCTCGGCGCGACCGTGCGCCTGGTACCCCGGCCCGTCGCGCGGGTCCTGCTGGTGCTCGGATTCCCGGACGCGTTCGCCGCGGCCGACATGGTCCCGGCGATCCTTCCCCACCAGCCGCTGACCGTCGAGGGCGTCAACGACCAGCTGGTGGACAGCCTGCCCGGTGCCGTCCGGGGATCGCCACGCGGAATGCTGCCCGGCGGCCATGCCTGGCTGCTGATCGAGATGGCCGGCGACGACCCGGACGACGCCGCCGGCCGGGCCCGCGCGCTGGCGAAGGCGGTGGGCGCCGGCCGCACGGTGACGTCGCGGCTGGTCACCGCGCCGTCGGAACAGCGCCTGCTGTGGCGAATTCGCGAGGACGGTGCCGGCCTGGCCACCAGGCTGCCCGACGGCTCGGAGGCATGGCCGGGCTGGGAGGACGCCGCCGTCCCACCGGACCGGCTCGGTGGCTACCTGCGAGGGTTCCAGTCCCTGCTCGACCGGCACGGGCGCCGCGGCCTGGTGTACGGGCACTTCGGCGAGGGCTGCCTGCATGCCCGGATCGACTTCGACCTCCTCACCGAGCCGGGTGTCGCCGCGTTCCGCCACTTCGTCGAGGAGGCCGCGGAGCTCGTCGTCGCCCACGGCGGCTCGGTGTCCGGCGAGCACGGCGACGGGCAGGCCCGCTCCGAGCTGCTCCCCCGGATGTACGGACACGAGATCGTGCGGGTGTTCGAGAGGTTCAAGGCGATCTGGGACCCGGACGACCGGATGAACCCCGGCCGGGTCGTCCGGCCGGCCCGGCTCGACGACAACCTGCGGTTCGGGCCGGACTCCCGACGGGCCCTCCCGGCGACCGTGTTCGCATACCCCCGTGACGCCGGCAGCTTCGAGCAGGCGACGCGCCGCTGCGTCGGCATCGGCAAGTGCCGGCGGGCCACTGGCGGGGTCATGTGCCCGAGCTACATGGTCACCCGCGAGGAGAAGCACTCCACCCGGGGCCGGGCACATCTGCTCGCCGAGATGCTGCGCGGTGAGTTGATCTCCGACGGGTGGCGCTCCACCGAAGTGCTCGACGCCCTGGATCTGTGCCTGTCCTGCAAGGGTTGCAAGAGTGACTGCCCGGTCAACGTGGACATGGCGACCTACAAGGCGGAGTTCCTGCACCGGCACTACGCGGGCCGGCTGCGCCCGGCGGCGCACTACTCGATGGGGTGGCTGCCGCTGTGGGCGCGTGCCGCCGCGCTCGGCCCGGGTCTGGTCAACGCCTGCACCCGGTCCCGCCGACCGGCGGCGGTCGTCCGCCGGCTGGGCGGCATCGCGCCGGAACGTGAGCTGCCGCTGTTCGCCAGGGAACCGTTCACCCGGTGGTTGCGACATCGCGTGCCGGCGGATCCGGCGCGACCACGCGTGCTGCTGTGGCCGGACACGTTCACCAACTTCCTCTCGCCTTCCGTCGGCCGGGCCGCCACCGAGGTGCTGGAGGATGCCGGGTTCCGCGTGGTGCTGCCGCCGCGTGCCGTGTGCTGTGGCCTCACCTGGATCTCCACCGGTCAACTGGGGGTGGCGCGGCGGGTGCTGCGGCGGACGGTCCGGGCCGTCCGCACGGCGGTCGCCGACGGCGTTCCGGTGGTGGGCCTGGAGCCGAGCTGCACCGCCGTCCTGCGGGGTGACCTCGCCGAGCTGTTGCCGGCCGAGCCGGGTGCCGCCGAGCTGGCCGCGCGGACGTTCACCCTGGCGGAGTTCCTCACCGCACACGCCCCCGGCTGGCAGCCGCCGCCGCTCGACCGCTCCACGATCGCCCAGACGCACTGTCACCAGCATGCGGTCATGGGATTCGCCGCGGACGAGAAGCTGCTCGCCCGGATGGGGGTACGCAACCGCACCCTCGACTCCGGTTGCTGCGGCCTGGCCGGCAACTTCGGGTTCGAACGCGCGCACTACGAGCTGTCCCAGGCCTGCGGGGAACGGGTGCTGCTGCCACAGGTAAGGGCGACCGGCAGCGACACCCTCGTCCTCGCCGACGGGTTCAGCTGCCGCACGCAGATCGCGCACGGGACGGATCGCACCGCGATCCACCTCGCGGAGCTGCTGCGGATGGCGCTGCCGTAGGACGTCGCCGCGTTATCCGGCGGCGAGCAGACGCTGCCCCGGCCCCACCGCGGCCGCGCCGGCGACCCGCAGGGCGGCCCACATGGTGACCTGGTTGGCGGTGAGCACGGGCTTTCCCAGCTCGCGCTCCAGCACGGCGATCAGGTCATAGGTCGGCAGGTTGGTGCAGCTGACGAACACGGCCTCGGCATCGGCCGTGTCGGCGGCCCGGACCAGCTCCGCCGTGGTGGTGTAGGGCACCTTCCAGATGCCGGCGGTGAGCCCGAGATGGGCACTCGACACGGTCCGGACACCCGCCTCGCCGAGGAAGTCGTGCAGCCGGGCGGTGACGTCGGCGACATACGGCGTGGCCACGGCCAGGCGCTGCAGCCCGAGGGCGGCGAGCGCCTCGAGCAGCGCTCCGGAGGTGGTCAGCGCGCGCGGCGCCCCGGCCGCCCGCATGGTCCGCACGAGGCCGCGCTCGCCGGCCATACCTCGTACGAAGCTGCCCGACGTGCACGCGTACGCCACCACCAGCGGCTCGGCCGCGATGAGATCCCTCGTCCCGTCAACGACGGCCCGCTCGTCGCTGACCGCCTCGGCCAGCTCGACGCTCACGGGCGCGGCGACGTACGGGGTCCGGGTGAGATAGAGGGAGACATCCTCGGGCACCCAGCGCCACAGCTCCCGGTCGAGCGCCAGGTCGAACGGCGCCACCACGCCGACCCCCCGCTGGCGGGGCGGGCCGCGAAGGCGGCTGGTCGGCACGGGCGCGGCTAGCCGTCGTGCCGTGCGTACACCAGGCGCTCACCGGTCGCACCGGCGCGCCACACGTCGTTGCAGGCGGCGGCCATCTCGTCGAGGCCTTCGACGATGGTCGCGAACACGGTGCCGACCACCCAGCCGACGTCACCATTGATCAGCAGGTTGTTGCGGCCGTAGAAGATGGCGAGATCGGTGATCTGCTCGTGCTGGGAGGTCGCGTCCTGCTCTCCGTACCCATGCGACGACGGCGTCAGCTGCCAGGGCTCGAACGAGAAGTACATGACGTCGCCGGGGATCGGGGTGACCGTCGGGTTCTCCAGCCCGGGCTCCCGGTCCGCGAACCGCGGCACGAGCGTGTACACCTCGTTGCGGGCATACTTGGCGTGGTAGGCGTCGCCGCCCAGCGGCAGCGCCTCCCATACCGCGGCGCAGGTCCGCGGCGCCTGCTCGTCGAGCAGCCGGGCCACGCACGCGACACCACGCTTCTCGAGGGTGACGGTCATCAACCTCGGCATCACACCTCCTGCGGCGGCGAGGATCCTCCTCGCCAAGGATTGTTGACAATACTACGATTCACCCATAGCTTCGCACACCACGGGGTCGTCGCGGAGCCGTCCCCCAACAGGCAGGGTTGCCCAGGTCATGACCGGCAGACCACGCGTCGCTGTGCTCTGCGGCGACAGCCGCCCCCCGGACATGGGCGCCGTCGAGACCACCGCCGATGTGCGCTATGCCACGGGGAATGGCTTGTCGGACGCGTTGCGCGGCGCCGAGGTGCTCCTCGTCTGGGAGGTCCTCTCGACCGCGACCGCGGTCGCCGGCTCCTGGCCGGCCGCCGATCGGCTGCGCTGGGTGCACGTCGCCAGCGCCGGGGTCGACCGGCTGCTGTTCCCCGAGCTCGTTCGGAGTCCGGTCATCCTCACCAACTCGCGCGGCATCTTCGACCAGCCCATCGCCGAGTACGTGCTCGGCCTCGTCCTGGCCTTCGCCAAGGACCTGCCCAGGACTCTCGACCTGCAGAAGGAGCGAACCTGGCGGCACCGGGAGAGCGAGCGGATCGACCGGCAGGACGCCCTCGTCGTCGGCTCCGGCTCCATCGGTCGGGCGATCGGGCGGCTGCTCTCGGCGGCCGGCATGGCCGTCAGCGGCGTGGGCCGCACCGCCCGGCGCGCGGACCCCGATCTTGGCGTGATCCACGCCGCGGGCAGCCTGCCCTCGCTGCTGCCACGAGCCGACTATGTCGTGGTGGCGGCTCCGCTCACAGCGGACACGAAGGGCATGTTCGACGCCGGGGCGTTCCGGTTGATGAAACCGTCGGCCCGGCTGATCAACGTCGGACGTGGCCCGATCGTCGTGGCCGACGACCTGATCACCGCTCTGCGGAGCGGGCAGATAGCCGGTGCCGCGCTCGACGTCTTCGCCACGGAGCCGCTGCCGCGCGACGATCCGCTGTGGACCGCGCCCAACCTGGTCGTCTCCCCGCACATGGCGGGCGACTTCGTCGGCTGGCTGGACGCGCTGGCCGCCCTGTTCGCCGACAATTTCCAGCGGTGGGTGGCCGGCGGGCAGTTGCTCAACGTCGTGGACAAGGAGCTGGGATACGTCCCCAGCACGTGACAGAGCCGTCAGGGAGACAGAGCCGACAGGGAGGACCTCGGTGTCCAGCAGCACGCAGACCCCGGTCATGACCGCCACCGAACAGATCGACCGCTTCCGCGCCGGTGAACTGTCTCCGGTCGAGACGACGCAGGCGGCCCTGGACCGGATCGCGGCACTCGACCAGCACGTCAACAGCTTCTGCCTGGTCGACGCCGACGCCGCGCTCGCCGCAGCCCGTGCGGCGGAGCGGCGCTGGCTGCGCGGGGAGCCCGCCGGCCTGCTCGACGGGGTGCCGGTTGCCATCAAGGACCTGCTGCTGAGCAGCGGCTGGCCAACGCTGCGCGGCAGCCAGCTGATCTCTCCCGACCAGGACTGGTCCGAGGACGCCCCCAGCGTCGCCCGCCTGCGCGAGCACGGCGCCGTGCTGATCGGCAAGACGACGACGCCGGAGCTCGGCTGGAAGGGTGTGACGGACAGCCCCCGGTACGGCATCACCCGCAACCCGTGGGACACCGAACGCACCTGCGGCGGCTCGAGCGGCGGCAGCGCCGCGGCCGTGGCACTCGGGATGGCCGCGCTGTCCGTCGGGACTGACGGTGGCGGCTCGGTGCGGATCCCGGCGAGCTTCTGCGGCATCTTCGCGCTCAAGCCGACGTACGGCCGGATCCCGCTGTACCCGGCGACCCCGTACGGCACCCTCTCGCACGCCGGGCCGATGGCCCGCACGGTGGAGGATGCCGCCCTGATGATGGACGTGCTGACACTGCCCGACGGTCGGGACTGGTCGGCGCTGCCGCCGCCACCCGAGTCGTACCTGGGCAAGCTGGATTCCGGTGTGGCCGGGCTGCGGATCGCCTTCAGCCCGACCCTCGGCCATGTCGATGTCGACTCGCAGGTGCGGGCACTGGTACGGAGGGCCGTCGACGCGCTCGCCGATCTCGGCGCCGTCGTCGAGGAGGTGGACCCGGGTTTCGACGATCCGGTCGAGGCGTTCCACGTGCTGTGGTTCAGCGGCGCGGCCAAGTCCGTCGAGCAGTTCCCCGCGGAGTCGTGGTCGAAGCTGGACCCCGGCCTGCGAGACATCTGCGAGCTGGGGCGCCGGATGACCGCTCTGGACTACCTCGAGGCGACAGCCGTCCGGGTACGGCTCGGGGTGCTCATGGGCCGCTTCCACGACACTCACGACGTGCTGGTCACGCCCACGCTGCCCATCCCGGCGTTTCCGGCCGGCCGGGAGGCGCCGAACGGGTCGGCGTCACCGCGGTGGACCGGCTGGACACCGTTCAGCTACCCGTTCAACCTGACCCAGCAGCCGGCCGCGAGCATCCCCTGCGGCTTCACCGCGGACGGGCTTCCGGTCGGGCTGCAGGTCGTCGGCCCGCGGCACGCCGACGCGCGCGTGCTCCGGGTCTGCAAGGCATACCAGGACGTCAGCCGGTGGGTCGACCGCAGGCCGCCCCTGAGCGGCGACCAGTGAGCGGGTGTTACTGCGCGGTTGCCCCCGGGAGCGTGGCACTCAGCCAGTCCCAGAACGGGCCATTGATCGGATTCGTGGTGATGGCCGTGCTGCTCCCCGCCGGTACCGCGCTGATCCTGTGGTTCTACCGGCACCGAATGAAGCCCGTGGAGCAGCGACGCGAGCGCTTCGCCGCGCAGTTCGACGGCCGCCCCGTGGTGTACTTCAACGTCTATCAGTGGGCGATCGGCGAGGACGAAGCACGCAGGATCGCCCGAAGCCGCTCGTATCATGAGGTCGCTCCCGCCTACCACTCACGGAAGCAATGGCTGCGCTTCGTCCCGGGATCACCCCGGTAACTCGATCCGGTCCCCGTGCCGGACGAGCTAGCGGATGCCATCCGCGCCATCGGCAGCCGTACGAGCGGCGACCGAAACCTCGAGTTCTGCCTCACGGACCAACGTGAGCACTTCGTCCAGGAGCGGTGCCGCGACCGCGATAGTCGCGTTCGACTCCACCGTGTGCGCAGCGCCGTCCCGGCCGACGACGACGGCTCCCGCTTCCTCGGCGATGAGGGCTCGCGGCCGCCGTATCCCACGGTGTATTCGGCAGGGTGATGCTCGCGTCGAGCTTTCCTTCGGCGACCCAGGCAAGGGTCCCGAAGCCGTCGCAGGACCGTGACCCGGTGGGCCTGCATCAAGGCAAGCCAGTCCGGCGCGGTCGCGTCCCCCAGCCTCACCAGGTCGACGTACCGCCGGATGCATGGATCGGCATGTCCGACATGCGCAGCGGGTCACGAACACGATCCGCGCCAGTGCGTCCTGGTCATAGACCCGATGGCCTGCGGAGTCCCGGCCGACCTCGACCTGCCCGGTCCGCTCGTAGTAGCGCAGCGGGTGCGCGCTGACCCCTACGTGCGCATCGCGGTGTCCAGGTCAACGCGGTTCTCAGTCACGGACATGACGTTAAGGCTTAGAGCGCACTCGAACGCAAGCCCTTCCCCGCCTGACCGCCCCTCAGGGTTGGTAGCGGTATCCCATGCCGGGTTCGGTGAGTAGGTGGCGGGGGCGAGCGGGGTCGGTTTCGAGCTTGCGGCGGAGTCTGGCCAGGTATTCCTGCAGGTGGTGGAATTCGTGGGTGTATCCGGGGCCCAGACCTGGGCCAGGAGCTGTTTTGGCTGATGAGTTTGCCCGGGTGCCGGACGAGGACTTCGAGGACGTGTCATTTGGTGGGGGTGAGTCTGATCTCGTTGCCGGCCGGATTCTGTGTGGGTCGGCGTTGGATTCGTCGGCCGGGGCGACGCGTTTGGACGCCAGGTCGATGGTGTAGGTGCCAATACGGACGTCGGAGGCTTCTCCGTTCCTGGTGGTGCGACGGCTGACTGCTCTGAGCCGGGCGAGCAGTTCGTCTATTCCGAAGGGTTTGGTGACGTAGTCGGCGCCGGCGTCCAACGCGGTCACCTTGTCTCCGCTGCCGGCACGCCGGACAGCACGATGATCGGTATCGCGTCCAGCCGCGCAGGCCGTGGATCACGTCGACGCCGTCCATTTCGGGTAGGCCGAGGTCGAGGATGACGATGTCAGGGGGGTGGGCCGCGGCGTCCGCCAGGGCGTGCCGGCCGTCGGCTGAGGTCCGCACGTCGTACCCGCGGGCGGTCAAGTTGATCCGTAGGGCGCGCAGGAGTTGCGGTTCGTCGTCGACGACGAGTACCCGGCTCACCGCGGGCCGTCCTTCGTTGGGCGTGGACCGGTCGCGGTTCGCTCGACCGGGTGGGTGCCGCCGGGTGGGAGTTGTTCGGCGGGTGCCTGTCGGCTTTCTGGGTAGGGGTGGTGGGCGGCTTCGGGCACGTTTGAGCCGGCCGGCGGTGGCCGGTGCGGCGCGGCGGGGAGCCGGATCGTCATCGTCAGCCCGCCGCCGGGGGTTTCTTCGGGTGTGAGCGTCCCGCCCATTGATTCGACGAGGCCGGGGGAGAGGGCGAGGGCGAGGGCGAGGCCCAGTCCGACGCCGGTGGTGTTGTCGTGGTCGCCCAGCCGTTGGAACGGCGCGAAGACCCGTTCCCGTTCGGTGTCGGGATGCCCGGCCCGCGATCGACGACGCGGAGCTCGACCCAGTGGCCGAGTTCGCTGGCGGCCACGAGCGGGGGGTGTTCGGGCGGGGAGTGGCGCACCGCGTTGCCGACGAGGTTGGCGATGACGCGTTCCAGCAAGGCCGGGTCGGCGAGAACGGCCGGCAGGTCGTCGGGTACGTGGAGAGTGACGGCATGCACCGCCGGTCCGAGGTCGTCGAGCGCGGGTGGCACGATCTCGTCGAGCCCGACGGGTCGGATGAAGACGCTCAGGGCACCGGCCTGGAGCCGGCTCACGTCGAGCAGGTTCTCCACCAGCCGGATGAGTCGATCCAGGGACTCCTCCGCGGTGGCGAGCCAATCCTTCCCCTGCTCCACCGTCCACCGGATCTCGGTGCTGCGCAGACTCGTGATGGCCGCCTTGGCCGAGGACAGCGGTGTCCGGAGGTCGTGGCTGACCGCGGCGAGGAGCGCCGTTCGGGTGCGGTCGGTGGCCGCAAGGGGCACGGCGGTGGCGGCCGTTTCGGCGAGTCGGCGTTGCTGGAGAGCAACGGCGGCTTGTGCGGCGAACGCGGCGAGCACTCGCCGGTCGGCTGCGACCAGGGTGCGGCCGCGAAGGACGAGCGCCAGGTCCTCGCCGACCGGGACGTCGATGTCACCTTCCTCGGGCCGGTGGCAGGGGTCGGTGCCGGCGGCGGCGACGGCGTGCCAGCCGCGGCGGTCGGCGGGTGAATCCTTCAGACCGGTGTTCGGTGAGCGGCTGGTCCCTTCTCGAGGAGGGTGGCGGAGGTCATGCCGAAGGTTTCCCGTACCCGATCGAGCAGGGCCGGCAGGGCTGATTCGCCGCGCAGCACGCTTCCGGCGAGGGTGGACAGGGTCTCGGCCTCGGCCGCCGCCCGGGCGGCTTCGGTGGTACGGCGGGCGGCAAGGTCGACGACGCGGCTCACCATGGCGGCTACCGCCAGGAAGACGATCAGCGCCAGGACGTTGTTGCCCTCCGCGATCGTGAAGCGGTGGTACGGGGGACGAAGAAGAAGTTCAGCAGCAGGCTACCCAGCACCGCGGCGACCAGCGCCGGCCAGATACCGCCGACCAGGGCCACCGCGACGACGCCGAGCAGGAACAGCAGGACGTCGCTGGTGAGGTTCACGGCGGACCGCTGGAAACTCAGCACGAGCGAAAGCAGCGGGAGGAGTACGAGTGCGGTCAGCACGCCGAGCAGCCGGCGGCGCGCGCTGTGGCCGCCGGTGATGGCAGGCAGTCGACGACCCTTGCCGATCCGCTCACTGGCTCCTCCGTGGGGAAGAGTGCGTCGTCGCTGGAGCGCAACCGGGCAAACTCGGCAGTCAGCGCGTCGAGCTGATAGTGCGCGTTCAGCCCGCTCGGATTGGGGAGCACCCAGATCTGGGTGCCGGCCATCCGCTCATCCTGCCGACCGACCGTCGCGTGCGGACGCCGAAAACCGATCCGGTACGCGGTCATGCCCACGACCGCAATCCAGGCCGGGGCGTACTCGGCCGCCAGCCCACCCAGTCGCTCGGCGCCGGCGATCATCTCGTCCCGGGTCAACTCGTCGGCGCGTGCGGTGGTCCGGGGGACCAGGTTGGTGACCCCTAAGCCGTACGACAGCAACTCGGCCTGCTCGTCGGGGCGCAGTTGCCGGGGTGTGAAGCCGGACCGGTGCAGCGCCGGCCAGAACCGGTTGCCGGGGCGCGCGAAATGCTGGCCCAGCGCCCCGGACCACAGGCCCGGGTTGATGCCACAGAACAGCACGGTCAGATCAGCGGCGATGATGTCGGGGATGGTCCGGTCGCGCGCCGCGGCGATGTCGGCGGGGCTGGGGCGCGGCATCTCGCCAGCGTATGGCGTGGCTGGACCTCAGCCGGTGACAAGCTGCGCGACGGCGTAGCCGCCGAACGCGGCACCGAGACCGGCGCACACGCTGCCGACAACGTTGGCTGCCGCATACCAGTGGGCGCGCTCCTGGACCAGGCGCAGCGTCTCGTAGCCGAAGGTGGAGTACGTGGTCAGCGCACCGCAGAACCCCGTGCTGGCAAGTGCCATCACCGCACCACTCGCCGGCAGCCCGGCCAGGAATCCCAGTAGGAGCGATCCGGCGACATTCACGGTCAGGGTGCCCCAGGGAAACAGCGAGTCGTGCCGCGCCTGCACGGCCCGATCGGCCAGATAGCGCAGCGGCGCGCCGACCGCACCACCGATCAGCACGAGCAGCAGGGTCACGCCTTGACCGCCCACTGCGTGACCGCCGTGCCCAGCCAGACAGCCGCCACCGCGCCGATCAACGTCGCGGCGAGGTAGACCATGGCAACCCCGGCGGCCCCTGCCAGCACCGCCTGCTGGATGTCGACGACGTACGTGGAGAAGGTGGTGAAGCCGCCGAGGACGCCGACGCCGAGGAACGGGCGGAGCAACGGCCGGCCGGTCCACACATGCGTGATCAACGCCATCAGGATGCCGATGAGCAGGCAGCCGGACACGTTTATGCCCAGCGTGGCCAGGGCAAGCCCGGTCACCGGGTGTGGAAACGCCTCCTGCAGGCCGTACCGCGCCAGCGACCCGATCGCACCGCCAGCCACGATGGCGGCGAGGACCTGCAACCCGCCGCCGGAGCGGAGTTCACCGCGCTGATCTGCCTGGTGCGCGTCGAAATCAGGGTCGATCGGCGGGGTGGCTGGCATCAGCGGCGCACGGCCTCCTCGACCAGGTCCAGCACTGGGTCGAGGTCGTCGGCTGGCATGCCCATCGCGAGGTGCATGACCAGCCCGTCCAGGGCCAGCGCAAGGAAGCGCTGCAGCGTCTTGGTGTCGATGTCGAGGCGGAGCACACCGGCCTCGCGCTGGCGCTCGAGGCGCTCCCGCGTCGCGGTCTCGATAGCGGCCGACCGGGCGGCCCACCGGTTGCGGAACTCGCCGTCGGTACGCAGCCGGCGCGACACCTCAAGTTGTGTGCCGAGCCAGCCCGGGTCAGCGCCGCGGAGCAGGTCTCGCATGACCTGCACCAGACCGTTCTCCGCGACAACGGTCGCCATCTCGGTGGCGTCGTCCTCGGCCGCGGCCAGGAACAGGGCATCCTTGTCGCGGAAGTGGTGAAAGATCGCCCCGCGGGACAGGCCGGTCTCCTCCTCGAGGCGGCGCACTGTCGCGCCTTCGTACCCGTGCCGGGCGAAGCAGGCCCGTGCCGCGTCGAGGATCTGCTTGCGGCGCGCGTCGAGGTGGTCCTGGCTGACCCGCGGCATGTCGTCCTACCGCCCCAGCAGCGAGCGCAGCACGTACTGCATGATCCCGCCGTGCCGGAAGTAGTCGGCCTCTGCCGGAGTGTCGATCCGCAGGACGGCAGTGAACTGCTTGCCGTCTGCGGTGACCGTGACGTGACGCGGTGAGTCTCCCTCGTTCAGCGCGGTGACCCCGGCGATGGCGATCGTCTCCTCCCCGGTGAGGCCCAGCGACTCGGCGGTGTCTCCCTCGCCGTACTGCAGAGGTAGCACCCCCATACCGATGAGGTTCGATCGGTGGATCCGCTCGTAGGCTTCCGCGATCACAGCCCGGACACCGAGCAGGGAAGTGCCCTTGGCCGCCCAGTCACGCGACGACCCCGAGCCGTACTCCTTGCCGGCCAGTACGACCAGCGGCACGTCGGCTTCGGCATAGGCCATGGCCGCGTCGTAGATGGTGCTCTGCTCGCCGGTGAGGAGGTTTTTCGTGAACCCGCCCTCGGTGCCCGGCGCGAGTTGATTCCGCAACCGGATGTTGGCGAAGGTGCCGCGGATCATCACCTCGTGATTGCCCCGGCGAGATCCATACGAGTTGAACGCGCGCCGGTCGACGCCGTGTTCTTGCAGGTAGCGGCCCGCGGGGGAGTCGGCCCGGATCGCGCCGGCGGGGGAGATGTGGTCGGTCGTGACCGAGTCGCCGAGCTTGACCAGCACGCGCGCGCCAGCAATGTCCTGGACCGGAGTGGGTTCGGCCGGCATGCCGTCGAAGTACGGAGGCTTGCGGACGTAGGTCGATTCCGGATCCCACGCGAAGATATCTCCGGTGGGCGTGGGCAGCGTCTGCCAGCGCTCGTCTCCGGCGAACACGTCGGCGTAGTCGCGGCTGAACATCTCCGACTCGATCGCCGAGTCGATGACCGCCTGGACCTCCTGCGAGCTGGGCCAGATGTCGTTCAGGTGGACGTCGTTTCCGTCGCTGTCCACGCCGAGCGACTCGGTGGTGAGGTCGAGGTCCATCGTGCCGGCCAGCGCGTAGGCGACGACCAGCGGCGGCGAGGCGAGGTAGTTCATCTTCACGTCCGGATTGATCCGGCCCTCGAAGTTGCGGTTGCCCGAGAGCACCGAGACGACGGCCAGATCGGCAGCATTAATGGCACTGCTGACGGCATCCGGTAAAGGGCCGGAGTTGCCGATGCAGGTGGTGCAGCCGTACCCGACCAGGTTGAAGCCCAGCTTGTCGAGGAACGGAATGAGCCCGGCCCGCTCGTAGTAGTCCATGACCACTTTGGACCCGGGGGCCAGCGTCGTCTTGACCCACGGCTTGCTGGTCAGACCCCTCTCGACAGCGTTCTTGGCCAGCAGTGCGGCACCGACCATGACGGTCGGATTGGAGGTGTTGGTGCACGAGGTGATCGCCGCGATGACGACGGCTCCGTGGTCGATCTCCGTGGTGGTGCCATCGTCCAGCGTGACCGAGGTCGGCTTCGACGGACGGCCTTCCGCGGTCGCACGCGCTGCCTGCCGGGGGGCCCCTTCACCGTCACCCGTCGTGCCGATTGCCGGCGGATCGCTGGCCGGGAACGACTCCCGGGAACCGAGGTCCACAATGGATGCGTCGCTGGCATCACCCCCGGCCACGTAGTCGCTAAGTGCGGTGCGAAAGGACTGCCTGGCCTCGGTCAGCGACACTCGGTCTTGGGGTCGCTTCGGTCCGGCCAGCGACGGCACGACGGACCCCAGGTCGAGCTCGAGCGTCTCTGAATACGCCGCTTCGTCCGCCGGGTCATGCCAGAGCCCCTGCTCCTTGGCGTACGCCTCGACCAAGGCGACCTGCCCGGCCGGCCGGCCCGTCAGGCGCAGGTAGCGCAACGTCTCCTCGTCGAGGGGGAAGATCGCGCAGGTCGAGCCGTATTCCGGGCTCATGTTGCCGATCGTCGCCCGATTGGCTAGTGGCACGGCCGAGACGCCCGGTCCGTAGAACTCCACGAACTTGCCGACCACCCCGTGCTTGCGCAGCATCTCGGTGATCGTCAACACGAGGTCGGTCGCCGTGGCACCTTCAGTCAGGGCCCCGCCCAGTTTGAATCCGACGACCCGGGGGATCAGCATCGACACCGGCTGACCCAGCATCGCCGCCTCGGCCTCGATCCCTCCGACGCCCCAGCCGAGCACGCCCAGGCCGTTGACCATCGTGGTGTGCGAGTCGGTCCCGACGCAGGTGTCGGGGTAGGCAAGCTGTCCGACCCCGGAACCGTCGCGCACCATGACCACCCGGGCGAGATGCTCGATGTTGACCTGATGCACGATGCCGGTGCCTGGTGGGACCACCTTGAACTGGTCGAACGCACCTTGCCCCCAGCGCAGGAACTGGTAGCGCTCGCGATTGCGCTCGTACTCGAAGTCGACGTTGCGAGCGAACGAGTCAGGTGCGCCGAAGACGTCGGCGATCACTGAGTGGTCGATGACGAGCTCGGCGGGCGCCAGCGGGTTGATCCGGGCCGGATCGCCGCCCAGGGCGGTCATCGCCTCACGCATAGTGGCCAGGTCGACAACGCACGGCACGCCCGTGAAGTCCTGCATGATCACTCGGCCGGGCGTGAACTGAATCTCCGTCGACGGCTCGGCCGCCGGATCCCAGTCAGCCAGCGCGCGAATATCAGCCGCTGTGGTGTGCTTGCCGTCCTCGGTGCGCAGCAGGTTCTCCACCAGGATCTTGAGCGAGTACGGCAGCCGTGCGGCGCCCTCGACAGCCGACAGCCGGTAGATCTCGTACTCAGTATCAGCAACCTGAAGGGACCCGCGGGCACCGAAGCTGTCCGGGAAATTGTCGACGGCAGGCGTGGGCACTGGGCGCTCCTTCGAGTCGGCGGCAGCCAAACAGTACGTCCGTCTTGTTTAGTCAGTCAACCCCGTGAGTGCAATTCGACCGAAAGTGGCCCACATCTTCGGCTCGGATGAGGACCAAGCCCATGGGCACCTGACTGTCTAGGCTCGATGGTATGACGATCACCGAAAGCACTCCACAAGATCCGCGCGCGCTCGCCGCCACGTACTTCAATGCATGGAAGGCGAGGGATTTCGACCTGTTGAGGTCGATCCTGGCCGACGACGCCACCTTCCGCGGACCGCTCGGCAGCGCCGACGACGCCGATACCTGCATCCAGGGCCTGAAAGGGATGGCGCAGATCATCACCGACATCATCATCCACAAGACCTTCGCGGACGGCGCGGATGTGCTGACCTGGTTCGACCTGCACACCAGCGTCGCGCCACCGTGCCCGACCG
>Ga0136617_10002906_pt1 | contig 15296 bp, 16 predicted proteins | sample AntDrymUQ3222106_2_FD_129672 | JGI IMG/M metagenome (GOLD analysis project Ga0136617, IMG submission 129672) | Polar desert sand microbial communities from Dry Valleys, Antarctica - metaG UQ322 (21.06) | ecosystem: Environmental > Terrestrial > Soil > Desert | place: Antarctica: Dry Valley... | reverse complement strand
TGCGCGCCGGTCAACGTACGCTTTGACCGTGCGATCGGCAGACAAGCGAGGACGAGAGCGGGCGCCGCAGCGAACGCGTGAGGACGAGCGCAGCCTGAAGGCCGAAGGCCGTACCCGTCGGGATCTGCTGCGGCTGGCCGGCGCGACCGCGCTCGTGGCGGCGTGCGGACCATTCGCCGGGCCGCCGCGCGGCCCCCGCGCGCTGAAAGTCGGGCACCTGGCGCGTCAGCTCGGCAATCTCGTGCCGCTGTACGACGAGGTGGGGCCGAGGCACGGCGTCCGGTTCGAGGTCTCGCTCTTCCCCGACGGTGCCGCGCTCCTCGCCGCCCTCTCGACGGGCGACATCCTGCTGGCCGCGCCGACGAAAGTGCAGCTCGTGCAGGCGATGTCCCGTGGCGTCGACCTCGCGATGGTCTGCGGCTACGCGGGCGGCTACGTCACCTTCGTCACGCCGAAGGGCTCGAGTGCCGTGCCCGGCGACTGGGCGGGCCTGGGCCGCCGCGTTGGCCGGAGGGGTGCGACTCTTGTCCGTATCGGCGTCCCCACGGCCTCCCTCCAGTATGTGTCGCTCCTCGAGCGGCTGAAGGCGAACGGGATCGACGCCGAGAAGGACGTCGACATCGTCAATGTGCCGTTCAACGAGCACGTGAACGCGCTCGCGGCGGGGCAGATCGAGATGGCTGCCGCGCTCTCGCTGTTCGCCGCCCAGGGCCTGCTGCAGGACAAGGTGACGCTCTTCGAGCACGCCAAGAGCACCGCGCTCGGTCACTTCGACGTCGGCTTCATCACCACGCGCAAGCTCGTGAGGGAGCGCCCCGAGGACGTGCAGGACCTCGTGTCGGCTCACTACGATGCGATGCGGCAGATCGCGGACGATCCTGCGCACGGTCTCGCGCGCGAGGTGAGATACAGCGAGCTGCCGGAGGCGGTGGTGCGGAAGAGCTACGAGTTCCTCACCTTCGATCATCGCGTCGACGTCGCCGCGGTCCGCTCGACGGAGCGGGTCATGCGCGACCTCCGGCTCCACACCGCGGATCTTTCCTCCAAAGTTGACGAATATGTCGAGCTCTCGTTCCTCGCGAAGGCCGCCGGGAAGCCGGTGGCCGACGTCGCCAGCTGGTGAGCGCGCTCGCGACGTCCTGACCTACGCCGCGCTGCCTGCGGCGCTCCTCGTGCTCTGGCAGCTCTCGGTCTCTGCCGGCCTCGTCCGCGCGGAGCTCCTCCCGACGCCCGGCGAGGTGAGCGCGACGCTCCTCGACCTCGTGTTCGCGAACAGCGGCGCGGCAGGCCGCTACAGCGGCGACTGGCCCGAGCACGCGGCCGCGAGCCTCATCCGCGTGTATGCCGGATTCGCGCTCGCGGTGGCCGTGGCGGTGCCCGTTGGCATCGGCATCGGCTCCTCGCGCACGTTCGAGCGCGTGGTCGATCCAACGATCCAGCTGCTGCGGAACATCCCGATCACCGGCTTCGTGCCGATCGCGATCGTGCTCTTCGGCCTTGGCGATCGCCCCGCGATCTACCTCATCGCCCTCGCGGCGTTCTTCCCGACCGTGGTGAATACGAGCTACGGCGTGCGACAGATCGATCAACGGATCGTCCGGAGCGCGCTCATGATGGGCGCCGGTCCGTTCCAGCGCCTGGTCCGCGTGATCCTGCCCGCTGCGCTCCCGGCGATCTTCACAGGTCTGCGCCTCTCGATGGGCGTCGCGTGGGTCCAGAATGTCGTCGCGGAGTTCATCGGCGTGCGCTCGGGACTGGGATACCTCCTGTTCGACGCGTACCAGTTCTTCGCGCCGCACGTGATGCTGGCGACGATGTTCAGCATCGGGCTGCTCGGGTTCGTCTCGGACCGGCTCATCCTCCTCATCCGCCTGCGCGTGCTCGCCTGGAACCGGCTTGGAACGCTTCGTGGCTGAGATCGCGCTGCGCGATGTCCGGAAGACCTTCGGCCGCGGACGGGACGCGGTCACGGCACTCGACGGTTGCACGTTCACGGTGCCGGACGGCGAGTTCGTCACGCTCCTCGGTCCGTCCGGGTGCGGGAAGACCACCGCGCTCGATCTCGTCGCCGGGTTCACCGACTCGACGGCCGGAAGGGTCACGGTCGGTGGCCGGGAGGTGACGCGACCCGGCCCGGAGCGCGCCGTCGTGTTCCAGGATTCCGCGCTCTTCCCGTGGCTGCGTGTCGAGGACAACATCGCCTTTGGTATTCGCATGGCCGGCCGTCCCGCGCGCGAGATCCGCGAGCGTGTCGACCGCCTGCTCGAGCGCGTCGGACTCACGGAGTTCCGCAGGCGTTACCCCGCCGAGCTCTCCGGCGGTATGCGGCAGCGCGTGTCGCTGGCGCGGGTGCTCGCGCTCGACAGCGCGGTGCTCCTCATGGACGAACCGTTCGGGGCGCTGGACGCGCAGACCCGCGGGCTGATGCAGGAGTTCCTCACGGGGATCTGGGAGCGCGACCGGCGCACCGTCCTCTTCGTCACGCACGACCTCGATGAGGCCGTGTTCCTCGCCGATCGCGTGCTCGTGATGACGGCGCGGCCCGGACGGATCAAGCAGGAGCTCCAGGTCGACCTGCCACGCCCGCGCGCGCCTGACATCATGGCCACACCTCGCTTCCACGCGCTGCGGGACGAGATCCGCAGGCTGGTGCGCGACGAGGCGATCAGGACGATGCGTCCGCTGGCGACCGAAAGGGGAGCGTCATGAGGATCCTCGGCATCTGCGGCAGCCTCAGGAGAGCTTCGTACAACCGCGGCCTGCTCGTCGCGGCGCAGGGTCTGGCACCGGCCGGCACGACCATCGAGATCGGCGAGCTGAAGGACATCCCGCTATTCGACCAGGATGTCGAGGCCATCGGCGATCCCGCGCCGGTCGCATCGTTGAAGGAGCGGATCCGGCAGGCCGACGCGGTGCTCATCGCGACGCCCGAGTACGACTGGGGCGTCCCCGGAGTCCTGAAGAACGCGCTCGACTGGGTGTCACGGCCCGCTGGTCAGTCGGCCCTGAAGCAGAAACCGCTCGCGATCATGGGCGCTTCGGATGGCCCCTGGGGTACGACCCGCGCCCAGCTGCAGCTCAGGCAATCCCTCACGTACATGGACGTGCTGACGCTGCCCTCGCCGTGGGTCTACGTCGCGCTCGCCAAGGACAAATTCGACGCTTCGGGAGCGCTCACGGACGAGCGCACGCGCGAGCAGGTGAAGGGGCTCGTCGCCGCGCTCGTGGCATGGATGGAGCGGGTGACGCCGCGCGCGTGAGGGCGCGCGTGTTCATCGATGCCGCACGGCCACGGACGCTGGCCGCGGCGGTCGTTCCGGTGCTCGTCGGCTCGGCGGTCGCGGGATCGCGCGGTGCCTTCCGTGCCGACGTCTTCGCGGCGGCCCTGTCGGCGTCACTGCTGATCCAGATCGGCACGAACTACGCGAATGACGTGTCGGACCATCTTCGGGGTGCCGACACCTCCGATCGCCTCGGCCCACCGCGCGCGACCGCCCAGGGACTCGTGACGCCACGTGCCATGACCATCGCCGCAGCGCTCGCTTTCGCGCTCGGCGCCGCGCTCGGGCTCTACCTGGTGGCGGTGGGTGGCGTGCCGGTGCTCATCGTCGGCATCGTGTCGATCGCGGCCGGCGTCCTGTACACCGGCGGCCCATGGCCACTTGGGTACCACGGCCTGGGCGACCTCGTCTGCTTCGTCTTCTTCGGGATCGTTCCCGTTTTCTCCATGGAGTACCTGCACACGGGAGGCGTCTCCGCGGCCGCCTGGTGGGCGTCCGTCCCGGTCGCCTGCATCGTCACCGCGATCCTCGTGGTGAACAACCTACGCGACCTCGAGCAGGACCGCGTCGCGGGAAAGCGCACCTTCGCGGTGCTGCTGGGCCGCCTTGGCACCCGGGTGTGGTACGCAGTGCTGCTCGCTGTCGCGTACCTCATCCCTCTCGTGGCCTGGGCGCTCGAGGCGTTGCCGCTCGGCGTCTTCCTCGTCGCGCTCACCGCCCCGCTCGCGCAGAGGCTCGGCGACACGGTGTCGCACCAGACCGGGCGCGAGCTCAACAGCGCGCTCGCCGGCACGAGCCGCCTGCATCTGCTCTTCGGCGTGCTGCTCTCTGCGGGGCTGCTGCTTCCCGTGTGATGTCGGGCGCCGGGAACGGTCGCTGTGCCGCGGCCCTGGCCGCGGACCGGCGGTTGACGCCGGTCACACTCGGTCCGCGCGTTGGTCGGCCTTTTCCTGAATACCAAAGGGAGCAAGGGAGACGCGTCCAGTCCGAAGGCCGGAAGACGCCTTCGTGGCTCTGGTGACAGCAACGAGCGGCCGTGTCATGAGGCCCTCTCGCAAGTGAACGGCTGGCGTGTGACCGCTTCTCCAGTACTTACGCATGTAGACAACCTAATTGGTCTTCCCAGGTTGACAGCCGGCTGACTGGACCGACGCTTGCGCTCGGCGCGATCAAAGAATGGGGGAGAACACTGTGCGCAGACCTTCAAGCTCTCAGGCGGCACTCGCATGAAGAGAATCGGCCGCGCGGTCTTGGTCATCCTCACAGTCCTGGCGGTCTCGGTATCGGGTTCGCAGGCGGCGCTCGCCGACCCACCCACGCGCGAACCTCTGGTCGCCGAACCCCTCTCGTTCGGGCCAAACGAGGTCTGCAGTTTCCCGCTCACCCTCTCGGCCGTCAGGAACCGCGCGCAGGTCATCACCTTCTCGGACGGCAGGGTCAAGGGCGTCGGCAGCTTCTGGACCCGCATCACGAACGACGCGACCGGCGAGTCGATCGTGGTGAACACGTCCGGTCCGTTCTCCTCCAGGCCGAACCCGGACGGCACCGAGACCTGGAGGGGCGCTGGCAGGTTCCTCTGGTACTTCTTGCCCGGCGATCTTGGTCCCGGTGAGCCGGGCGCGCTCCTGCTGACGACCGGTCTGTCAGTCGAGATCGTGAACCCGTCGCCGGGTGCCTTCGCCATTCTCTCGTTCACCAGAAAGGGCGGGACGACGGAGAACCTCTGCCAAACGCTCGCGGACTAGTTCCGCTGCCGACGGTTGGGGTCGTAGATCCAAGCGGCAAACGTCTTCACGTTGGCCAACGGCTCGACCGTCACGACCTATGGCACAACGTTCTGCAACGATCCCACTGTTCCGGTCGGCTCACCTTGCTAGTCACCTGATCTACGAGGTCTCAGAGAGGAAGCCCCGCACCGATGCTGTGGGGCTTCTTCTCTTCAGTAGGCAGATGGCTCTGGCGCACCCGTCCGCGTCCCGGCGGTCGATGCCGGTCACACTATCGGGCGATGCGGTCGAACCCGCCGGTGCGCCATGCCGCCCTGCGGGACGCGGTGCCGACGCGCCCCACCCACGAGCGCATCGGCATCGTGTTCGTGCATGGCATCGGCCAGCAACCGGAGAGCGGCACTGTGCGCCAATTCGGGGGCGTCCTCCTCGGCTGGCTCCGGGAGTGGTACGGCGCCCGAGGCCTGGCGCTCGAGGTCGAGAGCGCGTCGCTCTCCTACGGGCAGCGGGCTGACCCGCCGGCGCGCTTCGCGGTGCGCTTGCCGGACGCCGCGCAGACCTGGGTGTTCGCGGAGGCGTGGTGGGCGTCGCGCCTGAGCGCGCCGAGCTTCGCGAAGATGGTCGGCTGGGCGCTCGTGGTCGTGTGGCGGGTGCTCGACCGCCTGTGGCGGAGCTTCACGAAGAACGGCTCGCTGTGGGTCGCGATCCCGCGCCCGCTCTACGAGCGGGCGATCCGGGCGGCCTCGGCCTTCTTCCTGCTCATCGGCGTTGCCCTGGCAGCTGCGCTCTACGTGCCGTTCCTCGCCCTCTTCTTCCTCCTCGCGCAGCTCCCTGGTCCCTTCGAGCGCGCGGTGCTCGCACTCCGGCTCTTCCTCGTCGACCAGATCGGCGACTTCTACACCTTCCTCAACGACGACGTCCAGGCGCGCCACATCCATCAGGCGGTCGCGGATTCGGTGAAGCACCTCGTCACGCAGGAGCGCTGCGGCCGCATCGTCGTGATGGCGCATTCGCAGGGCGCCGTGGTCGCCTTCGACGCGCTCAGCTCGTCCCCGATCCCCGAGATCAAGGCGGTCTCGACGCTCGTGACGGTCGGCGGCGCCCTTAACAACGCCTGGCGCCTGCGGCCCTCGGGGTCCCGCCGACTCCGCGGCGATCTGCCCGGCCACATCCGCTGGCTCGATGTCTGGGCGGATTACGACTACGTCGCCGGAGGCACGCTCGTCCGACCCGGGCGCGCCCAGGCCTCGGAGGACGTCCCGGTGATGAACACGCTCAACGTCATCACCGACCACGGCGGGTATTTCACGAATCGCGAGGAGTTCCTGTCGCTGCTGGCGCAGGAGGTCAACGCCCCCGGGGCGCCCCAGACGTCGCGGTTCCGCTCGCCGGATACGGAGCGCTGGATCCGCCGGCGGCGGGACCGCGTCCTCACCATGGTCTCGTGGCGCCTCGTCGCGTTCATCCTCTTCGCCGCGGCGATGTTGTCGCGGATGCGACCGCTCGACCGGCTCGGCGCGGACGGTGATGCCGCCGGGCTGTGGCTCGGGAAGCTCCCGCTCCTCGGCGGCGTCGTCGACGCGCTCACGAACGTCGCCGGATGGCTCTCGCTGCGGCCCCCCGTGTCGGACGCGTTCGCACGGCTCTTCGGCATGGGCGTCTGGGTCGCCGCGTACACGCTCCTGTTCGTCGCGCTGTACTCGCTCGTCTTCGGACCCTGGCACGAGGCCGAGGGGCGCCGCTCGCTCGGGACCGCGCCGCCCCCGGCGACGCAGCGCCTCGAGATCATCGTCACATCCGTGGTGGTGCTGCTCGGGCTCTTCGCCGGTGCCTGGTCGATCGTCGACCTGCCGCCGCTGCCGCGGCCCGTGCCCTAGTGGCGTGTCCCGGAAACGGCTTGCTGTTTCATCGGCCAAGCCATCCGGGATACGCGACTAGCGCGGACTCGGGCTCGGGCTGGCCCCCGGCACACGCCCGCGCTGGCCGCCGAGCACCTGCTGGAGCGCCCCGCCGCCGACCAGGACCGCGTTCGCGCTCACAGTCCCCGTGGCCGCATCGGCAGTCCCGACGACCGTCACCTGGTCGCCCGCTTTGATATCGGTGAGCCTGATCTCCTGCTCGACCGTCTTGAGCAACCGGGTGTCCGAGCCGACGAGCGCGATCGTCGATGACGTCGTCGGCGACGCGCCTGCCTGGCCAGGCTGGCGGACCTCGACGGTGATGGAGCCATCGTTCACCGAGATGACCCGGCCCGCGGTCGCCTGACTGGTCGCGCCCAAGGTGCCCTGGCCGCCCGGTGCGACACCCCCCGCGCGCCGGGCCGCGGGTGCCGCGGTGGTCCCAGCTGACGTGCTGGTCGCCACGGAGCCGTCGCGCGACGGTCCGAGCACCGCTCCTGTCGCGAAGCCTCCGCCGAAGAGCGCGATGGCCACGACCACGCCGAGGGCGATCTGTGCTGAGCGTGCGTTCATGATGTTCTCCCTACTTCTCGATCGGTCCGGCCGTCGGCCGCTTACTCATACCGAAGCGCCTCGATCGGATGCAGCCGCGCGGCGCGCACCGCCGGATAGAGGCCGAAGATCACGCCGATCGCGACGGACACGCCGACGGCGACCGCCACGGTGCCCGCGGTGATGACGACGAGGACGTCGGGCTGGAAGCGCTTCACGACCTCGGTGATACCCCAGCCGAGGAGGATCCCGAGGATGCCGCCCGTGCCGGTGAGCGCGATGGCTTCGATGAGGAACTGCATGAGGATGTCACGCCGGCGCGCGCCGACCGCCTTGCGGATGCCGATCTCACGCGTCCGCTCATTCACCGAGACGAGCATGATGTTCATGATCCCGATGCCGCCGACGAGCAGCGAGATCCCGCCGATCGACCCGAGCAGCAGCGTGAACGTCGTCGTGATGGTCGAGAGCGCCGCGAGCGTGTCGTTCTGGTTCGTCACCGTGAAGTCGGCCGCTTGCGGGTCGCTGATCTTGTGCCGCGCGAGCAGGATCGCGCGCACGTCCTCCGTCGTCTCCGCCATCGTCTCCGTTGCCGCGGCCTTGATGACGATCGAGCTCACCGCGTTCGTGCGTCCGGTGAGCACGCGCTGCGACGTCGTCGTGGGCACCAGGATCTGATCGTCGCGGCCGAATCCGAACGTCGAGCCCTTCGCCTCAAGGACGCCGATCACGCGGAACGAGATGATCCGCGCACGCTGGCCGGCCGCCCCGGCCTGGCGGAGCTGGATCGTCTGTCCCACGGCCTCGCCGTCGCCGAAGAGGTTGGCCGCGGTCGTCGCGCCCAGCACGGCGACCTGCGCGTTCAGACGGAGGTCGGACTCGGTGAAGAACTCGCCAGATGCGAGCTTCCAGTCCCGGACGAGCGGGTACTGCTCGGTCACGCCGGTCACGGGCGCGTTCCAGTTCGTCCCGCCGGCGACGATCTGCCAACGCCCGGCCATCTGCTCCGCCTCGATCGCCTGGATCGAGCCCGCGAGCTGCTCGCTCACGGACCGCATGTCGTCGAGGGTGAGGCTCTGCGCGATCGCGCCGGCACCGCGCAGCCCCTGATCGGTCTGGGCGCCCGGCGTCACCGTGACGAGGTTCGACCCCAGCTGGAGCACGGTGCTCTGCACGCGCTCGGATGCGCCGTTGCCCACGGCGACCATCGCGATCACCGCCGCGACGCCGATCACCACACCGAGCATCGTGAGCGCACTGCGCAGCTTGTTGACGACGAGCGACCGCAGCGCGGACCGCAGCGAGTCGAGGAGCTTCACGCCGGCACCATCTGTGCGAGCTCCGCGTCGGCGTGGCGCGGCGCCGGCACGCGCTCGTCGGCCGACACCCGTCCATCGCGCATCCGGACGACGCGCCTGCAATGCGCGGCCACATCGGGCTCGTGCGTGACCATCACTACGGTCTTTCCGGCGTCGTTCAGGCGCTGGAAGATCGCGAGGATCTCCGCGCTGGAGCGTGAGTCGAGGTTGCCGGTGGGCTCGTCGGCCAGGATGAGCGTCGGGTCGTTCAGGAGCGCACGCGCGATGGCGACCCGCTGCTGCTGACCTCCGGAGAGCTCGGTCGGGCGGTGCCGCATGCGGTCGGCAAGCCCCACCTGGGCGAGCGCGCGCTCGGCCCGGCCGCGGCGGTCCCGGCGGTCGCCGCCATACAGCAGCGGCAGCTCGACATTCTCGCGGGCATCGAGGCGGGGGAGCAGGTTGAACGTCTGGAATACGAAGCCGACCTGCGCGTTGCGGATCGCGGCGAGCTGGTCGTCGGAGAGGTGCGCGACATCCTGGTCACGGATGACGTAGCTGCCGCTGTCCGGCACGTCGAGGCATCCGATGATGTTCATGAGCGTTGACTTGCCGGAGCCCGACGGCCCCATGACGGCGACGAACTCGCCCTGTCCGATGTCCAGATCCACGCCGCGGAGCGCGTGAACGATGTTCTCGGGACCCATGCGGTACGTCTTGGTGATGCCCCGCAATACCAGGACCGGGTTCGTCACCGCCCGGGCACCACGGGCACCCCGCCGCCACCGATGCGCGGCTGGTTCTGCTGCGCCGGCGTGGTGGCCCGCGGCTGAGGCAGGACCACGAGGTCGCCCTCCTGCAGCCCGCTCGCGACCTCGGTGACCGTCTCGTTCGAGATGCCGAGCGTGACCTCGGAGTCCACCGGCTGGCCGTCCCGCAGCACCTGCACGCCGCGCCGCCCGGCCGTGGTGCGGACCGCGAGGTTCGGCACGGTCAGCACGTTCGTGCGGCTCGCGATGATCACGCTCGCCGTTCCGGACATGCCCGGCCGGACCTGCGCGTTCGGCACGTCGAGCGTCACGTCGACGCCGTAGACCGGGACGCCCTGCTGGATGGTCGCCGCGGGATCGATGACCGTGACCTTCCCGGTCATGCGTGTGCCGGTGCCGACGGCGTCGACGGCGACGGTCGCGACCTGACCGGGCCGGAGCTTCGCGACGTCGGCCTCGCCGACCGTCCCGTGGAGCGCGAGGCTCGTGAGGTTCGCGATCGTGATGAACGGATTGTTCGTGCCGCCGCCGGCCACGAACTCGCCGACCTGCCCGCCGATCGCGGTGACCGTGCCGCCCGCGGGCGCACGGAGCAGTGCGCCGTTCAGGTCGTTCTGCGTCTTTTCGAGCGATGCCTGCGCCGCGAGCACGCCGGCATATGCCGATGCGATGTCGTAGCTCTTCGCGCCGGTGCTGGCCTTCGCGAGCGAGGCGCGCGTCGACTCCAGCGCGTTCTCCGATGTGACGATGGAGGTCCTCGCGCGCTCCTGCGCGCTCGAGAGGTCCTGCTCCGCCTTCGCCACCGTGTTCTGCGCCGAAGCCAGCGACGCGTCGTTCTTCGCGCGCGCCGTGGAGACCGCGTTCAGCGCGCTCAGGTACGCCCCGCCCACGGCATCCGTCAGGGACGCGAGCGTGGAGCCCGCCTGAGCGATCCGCGACTTCGTGAGCGTGGCGCGCTGCTGGTCGCCGGTGAGCGTCACCTGCAGCGCCGCGAGGTCAGCGCGCACGTCGTCGAAGCTCGTGTCGGTGCGCGTGGCCGTGGTGTTGAGGGACGACTGCGCGCTCGCGACGCTTGCCTGCGCCGCGGCGAGCTGTCCAGTGGGCGCGTCGAGAGAGCCCGACAGCTTCGTCGCCGCGGTCGTGTACGCCAGCTGCGCGGCCTGGTACGCGGCCGCTGCGGCGCTGGTGTCCTGGCCGGCGGCGATCGCGGCGTCGAATGACCCGATGGCGCGCTGCAGATCGGTGAGGGCGACCGCGTACTCGGCGAGCGCCGGGCGCACACCGCTTTGGACGTATCCGGATGCGTTCGTCAGCGAGAGCTGTGCGCTGTACACCGCGGACTGCGCCGCTTTGCTGTCGGCGCTCGCGACCTTCGGCGCAAGGCGGTCCTGCGTGGTCGTCAGCTGTGCGCGTGCCCGCTCGATCTCCGAGTCATACGCGGTCGTCTCGCTCGTGACCGCGCCGGTGAGCGAGGCGTACCCGGCTCGGGACGAGCTGAAGGTCGACGCGGCGCGCGTCAGGGCGGCCTGCGCGTTCGCGAGGTCGTTCGCGATCGTGCGCTGCGTTTGCTCGAGCGAGCGCTGCGCGGTCTCGGTGGAAAGCCTGCTGCTCTCAACGTCGTTCTCCGTCGTCTTCCGAGCCTGCTCCAGGGAGCGCTGGGCGTTGTCGACCGAGAGTCGCGCGATCGCGATGTCCTCGGGGGACGCGCCCGCGGCACTCTGCTCGTACTTGGCCTCCGCCGAAGCGAGAGTCGCATTCGCCTGGGCGACCGCGACCGCGAGGTCGGCCGTGTCCAGCCGCGCGAGCGCCTGGCCCGGGGTGACCTGGTCGCCGACCTTTACCAGGACCTCCGCGAGGCGGCCGGCGCTCTTGAAGTTCAGGCGCACGGTCCCTGCGGCATTCACCGAACCAGAGACGGATACGGTCTGCGTCACCGCGCCGCGTGTGACGGCAGTGGTGCGGTATTCGGCCGGTGCGGGCGCCGCGGTCACACGGCTGATGACGAGCGGGACGCCGACGACCATCGCGACGATCGCGCCGAGCAGCGCGCGCCCCGGCCAGGTCCCGATCGCGGACGTGAGTACGGACAAGCCCTGCACCCTCCGACCCGGCGCGAGATAGGCGGCCGGCCAAAGGCAGGCTCACGCCAGGGCACTCGAGTTTAGGCACCGCGGCCGCGGAGGCGTGAGAGAACGCTAAGAGTTGCGAGCCCTTGCTCCTGCTCCTGCGCCGGGCCCCGCGCCGCCTGGCGCGTTCCGCGAGAATGGCCCTGTGGACATGACCTGGCTGGGACACGCCTGCTTCCGCCTCCGCGGGCGCGAGGGGATCGTGCTCACCGACCCCCCGGACCCGAAGTCCGGCCATGCAATCCCGAAGACCGAAGCGCACCTCGTCACGATCTCCCACGACGACCCCGGGCATTCGAGCCTTCGCTCGGTCGGAGGCGATCCGGTCGTGCTCGACGGCCCGGGTGAGTACGAGGTCCGCGAGATCCTCGTGACGGGTATCGCGAGCTGGCACGACGACGAGAAGGGCGCGAGGCGCGGACGGAACACGATCTACACCATCCGTCTCGATGACCTCACGGTCTGCCACCTCGGCGACCTCGGCCACAGCCTGCCGTCTGGGGACCTCGAGCGCATCGGCGACGTGGACATCGTGCTCGTCCCCATCGGCGGCGGCGAGACGAACCTCGCTGCGGCGACCGCGGCCGAGGTGATCCACCAGCTCGAGCCCAAGGTCGTCGTGCCGATGTCGTACGACCGTGACGACAACAAGGACGAGAGCAAGAAGGACTCGCCCTATGAGCGCCTGCTGCACGAGCTGGGCGTAAAGGACCTCGTTCCTGTCGCGAAGCTCTCGGTGACGCGCAGCTCGCTCCCCGACAACATCCAGGTGGTCGCTCTGGACTCGCGAGCGCGCTAGGTCTTCTTCCCGCGCTCCGCTGAATCGCCCAGCTCGCGCGTGCGCTGGTACGCGGCATAGACGGCCTTCGAGAGCACCGTCCGCAGGCCGCCCTTCTCGAGCTGGTAGAGGGCCGCCGCGCTCGTGCCGCCTGGTGAAGTGACCATGTTCCGCAGCTCGGCGAGGTGGCGGCCGCTCCGCCGCGCGAAGAGCGCGGATCCCTCGACCGTGCGCAGCACGAGCTCCTCGGCCACTCGCCGCGAGAAACCGAGATGCACGCCGGCGTCGACCAGCGCCTCCATGAGCAGGAAGACGTACGACGGCCCGGTGCCGGAGAGCGCGGTCGCCATGTCGACCTGCTCCTCCTGCTCGACCTCGATCTCCTCGCCGAGCGCGGCGAGGATCGCTCGAGCCCCATTCCGCTGATCGGCGCCGACGGACGGCGTCGCCCACCACACCGTCACGCCCATTGCCACCTGCGCTGGGGTGTTCGGCATCGCTCGCACGATGGAGGCGTGGTCGAGGCCCGCGCGGAGCGCGTCGGATGAGGCTCCTGCCACGATCGACAGCACGAGCTGATCCGGGGCCAGCTTGCCCCGCAGCTCGGCCATGACGCGCGGCAGGACCTGCGGCTTCACCGACATGACGACGACGTCGGCGCCGCGTGCCGCCTCCACGTTCGAGGCCACGGCACTCACGCGGTAGGTCTTCACCAGCTCGGCGCGTCGCTCGCGTCGCGGCCCGCTCACGGTGAGGCGCTTCGGCGTTACGAGCCTGCGCTCGAGCAGCCCGCGCACCATCGCTTCGGCCATCGTGCCACCGCCGACGAACGCGATCCGCGTGCTCCGCTGTGCCATCAGGCGGATTGTGCGGCCCGCGACAGCGCGGGGGCTCGGACGGCGGACGAGAGCACGACCGGATGTCGGCTCAGCGACGATCAGGCGGCGACGGGGCTCGCGGGGGCTCCGGCTCGTCGTCGGGGAGGCGCGCGACGATCTCGGGCGAGAGCCCGCCCTCACCCATGAGGATCGCGGCCCGGTCGGCGACCTCGCGCATCGTGAGCGTGCCTTGCCGGTCCTTGAACGCGCGGGTCGTGCGGTTCAGCGAGAGCACGCCGTCCGCCGCGTTGCGCCGGAAGGTCAAGCCGTAGCTGAACCCGCTGGTACGCGAGGCCTCGTAGCGCTCGAGCAGGCGCGCCTGCGGGACGTCGTCCTCGAAGAGCCAGCATCCGATCTGCTCGTCGCGGGCGTAGGCCGCCCAGGTCACGAGCCACATCCCGTCATCGTTCGGTGCGGCACGCATCGGGTAGAGCGGATCGTCGATGGCCGTACGTTCACCGTGGCGGAGCGCGAGCGGGCGTTCGCAGAGCATCGAGGAGTCGACGAGCCACTCCTCGCCGTCCGCCCGGACGATCTCGGTAGCGTGGTTGGGGACCTTCCCTGCCCGGTCGTACATCATCGCGGCCACGGCACGCCGCGTGTCGAAGCCGAGTGCCGTGAGCAGCGCGTGGAGCGCACCGCTCGACGGCCAGCAGGTCCCACCGGTGCCGTGTCGCAGGAAGTTACGAAAGAACTCGTCCGGGTCGGCACCCGCGAGCACGGGACGCCGCTCGGCGACAGTGATGCGCTTCTGCACGTTGTCCCAGGGGACCTCGCGGCACCACGCGGCGTACATCGCGGTCAGGCCTACGAGATCCGTGGTCGGGGCGCGCAGGTCCAGCCGCTCGAGCACGTCCCCGACGAGAGTGTCCGGCAGCCGTGGCTCGGGGTCCATCAGGTGGTACACTGTCTCCCACGTCGCGCCTGTGGCGCGGCAATTTTTGTGTCCGGATGGTCGGTCCTGTGTTCGCAGTCGTCCGCTCAGGTGGCAAGCAGTATCGCGTCGAAGAGGGTGCCGTCATCACCGTCGCGTCGGTCTCCGGGGATCCCGGCTCGACCGTCACGCTCGACGAGGTGCTCATGGTCGCCGATGGTGACGAGGTCCGCGCGCCAGGGTCGGCGTCGGTGATCGCTGAGATCGTCGGGCACGGCAAGGGCGAGAAGATCACCGTGTTCCGGTACAAGAACAAGACGCGTGCGCGGAAGACGATGGGCTCGCGTGCGAAGTCCACCACGCTTCGCATCACGAAGATCGAGGTCTAGAGAGATGGCACACAAGAAGGGCGGCGGGTCCACCCGCAACGGCCGTGACTCCGCCGGGCAGCGGCTCGGTGTGAAGGAGTGGGCGGGCGCGCGCATCGACGCCGGCGCGGTCCTCGTCCGTCAGCGTGGGACGAAGCTGCTTCCGGGGCAGAACGTCGGCGTGGGCAAGGATCACACGCTGTTCGCGCTCGTCGCCGGCACCGTGCGGTACTCGCCGGCTCGCGACGATCGCCGCAAGGTGAACGTGATCCCAGATGGGATCCCGGATGAGAGGATCGTCGCGTGAAAGAGAAGATCCACCCGAAATACGTGCAGGCCAAGGTCGTCTGCGCGTGCGGAAACAGCTTCATCACGGGATCGATCAAGCCGGAGCTGCACGTCGAGGTGTGCGCGAAGTGCCACCCGTTCTTCACGGGCAAGCAGCATCTGATGGATATCCAGGGTCGCGTCGAGCGCTTCAACAAGCGCTACGCGAAGAAGACCGAGACAGCGCCCTCCGCGGAGGCCGCTCCCGCCCGCTAGCGGCATGCGAGGTCTCGCATCCCACGCCGGCCTCGAGGTCGTCGTCGGGAGCATGTCGGTGACCGCAGGTTGAGACCGTCCGGTGGGGCAGGCTCGGCCGGCGGGGGCCGAGCGGGCGAGAACACCTACGGCGGGCAGGCCGTCATCGAGGGTGTCGTCATTCGCGGCAAGCGCACGCTCTCGCTCGCCTGCCGGTTGCCGAATGG
>Ga0136617_10002905_pt1 | contig 15300 bp, 15 predicted proteins | sample AntDrymUQ3222106_2_FD_129672 | JGI IMG/M metagenome (GOLD analysis project Ga0136617, IMG submission 129672) | Polar desert sand microbial communities from Dry Valleys, Antarctica - metaG UQ322 (21.06) | ecosystem: Environmental > Terrestrial > Soil > Desert | place: Antarctica: Dry Valley... | reverse complement strand
GCCGGCCGAGATCCTCGGATTGCCGATGGCCGCAGCGCGAACGCGGGCGCGCGAGCTCTTGACATTGGTCGGCCTGTCCGGCGCCGAGGACAAGTACCCGTACGAGCTCTCCGGGGGCATGCAGCAACGCGCGGCGATCGCGCGAGCGCTGATTCACGATCCGAAACTCGTCTTGATGGACGAGCCTTTCGGCGCACTCGACGCGCTGACGCGGGAAAAAATGAACCTCGAGCTGTTGCGGATCTGGAAGGAATCGGGCAAGACTATCGTGTTCGTCACCCATGGCATTTCGGAGGCGGTTTTTCTCGGCACGCGGGTCGTGGTGCTGACCGCCGGTCCGGCGAAGATGGCCGACAACTTCGAGATCGACTTGCCGCATCCGCGCACGTTAGACATGAAGACGCATGAGCAGTTCGGTGTCTACACGCGCCGGATTTACAAGCTGCTTGGAATGGAGTGAGCGAAGCAGTGAACGCTGCGCCGCATTTCGAGCTCGCCGCGATTGATTTCTTTGAGCGTGATGTGCGGCTGCGCATGCCGTTTCGTTTTGGCGTGGTCACGCTGACTGAGGCGCCGCAAGCATTCGCTCGCGTGACGATCAACTTGCCCGACGGCCAGCAGGCGCAGGGCGCCGCGGCGGAGCTGCTTGCGCCCAAATGGTTCGACAAGAACCCGGTGCTTTCCAACGAGGACAATTTCGAGCAATTGCGCGCGTCGTTGCGACTTTCGCGAGAAGCGTACTTGGGCGGCGGAGGAGCGACTGCGTTCGGCCTTTTCGAAAAACATCATGCGGCCCACGTCGGCCGCTGCGCCGATGTTGGTCTGAATCCGTTGATCGCCGGCTACGGCCCAGCGCTGATCGATCGCGCGGTGCTGGACGCCCTGTGCCGCGCTCTCAAGCTGTCGTTCTACCAAGCGATCCAGAGCAACGCGGTCGGAATCGTCCCCTCGCCGCTCTATTCCGACTTGGCAGAGCTTGATCTGGCCGGATTCTTGGCCGGGCTTAAACCAACCCGCGTCATCGCAGCCCGGCATACGGTTGGGCTCGTCGATCTGATCACGCGTGCTGATCAGCAGACGCGCGTCGGGGACGGCTTGCCCGAGACGCTCGAGGAAGTGGTCGCGCGCTACGGTCATCGCTGGTTCAAGCTGAAGGTCGCGGGCGACGTGCGCGCCGACATCGAGCGGCTGACGGCAATTGCCGGCGTTCTCGATTCGATCGGCGCACCGTATCGCGCGTCGCTCGACGGCAACGAGCAATACGACGACGTCGACGGTGTGCTCGAGCTTATGCACCGGCTCGCGGCCGAACCGCGGCTCGCCCGGCTCGTGGCCAGCGTCATCTTCATCGAGCAGCCGATCAAGCGGCAGAATGCGCTGACCCGCGACATCTCGCCGCTGGCCGCGCTGAAGCCGGTGATCATCGACGAATCCGACGACTCGTTCGACTCCTTTCCGCGTGCGTGCGACTTGGGCTACGTGGGCGTTTCGTCGAAGACGTGCAAGGGGTTCTACAAGTCGCTTGTCAATCGCGCGCGTTGCGCAATGCGCAACGGTGCGGAACGTGTCGCCCCGTCCGCTGCGGGAGTCGATAGCAGGATGGGTGGACGCTATTTCATGAGTGCCGAGGATCTGACAATCCAGGCCGGGCTTGCGCTGCAGCAGGACTTGGCACTGGTAGCGCTTTTGGGGATCACGCACGTCGAGCGCAACGGTCACCACTACGTCAACGGGATGGCCGACTTGCCGATTGCCGAGCAGAGGAATTTCCTGGCGGCGCATCCAGACCTCTACGAGCACAGCCACGGTGCGACGCGCGTCGCGATTCGCGCCGGCGAGTTGTCCATCGGTTCGCTGGAGGCTGTCGGCTTCGCGAGTGGGGCAATGCCGGATTGGACCAGGATGAGACCGATGCCCGCTGCAAGGGGCGCCAAATGAGGGGCCGAGTGAGGGCCAGATGAGGGTCGCATGAGCGCCACCGAATCAGCCAAGATTAGTAGTCGCGTCAGACCCTCGTTGCTACGCCGGCTCAGCGGGGGCATCGGCTATTACGTGCCAAGTATTCTGGTGCTGCTCGGGCTCGTGGTGTTCTGGCAGCTCGCCGTCGACCTCTTTCACGTCAAGGAATACATCCTGCCATCGCCGTTGGCCGCCCTGAAGGCGCTGGCGCGGCCGAACTACCAGTGGGTCAATAACTTCCTCGCGACGCTGTACTCTGTGCTGGGCGCCTTCGTGCTGTCGGCGGTGCTGGGCATCGCGCTGGCGGTGGTGATCGTGCGCAACGACCTCTTGATGCGCACCATCATGCCGGTGCTGGTGTTGTTCAACACGCTGCCCAAGATCGCACTCGCCCCGCTGTTCGTGCTGTGGCTCGGTTACGGGATCTGGCCGAACATGGTGATCGGCACGACGATCGCGTTTTTCCCGATGGTCGTGAACACCGCCGTCGGCCTCGCCAGCGCCGAGCCCGAGATCGTCGACCTTGCACGCTCGCTCAAGGCGAGTCAATGGCAGATCCTGCGCAAGATCCGGTTTCCGAATGCGGTCCCGTACATTTTCGTCGGTCTAAAGCTCAACGCGACGATGAGCGTGCTGGGCGCAATCGTCGGTGAATTCGTCGCATCCGAACGTGGCCTGGGTGCGCTGGTCATCGCCGGCGGGGTCACGCTCGAGACGCCGTCGATCTTCGCGGCGCTGATCCTGATCTCGGTGCTGGGGCTCCTCCTTTACGGCATCGTCGTCGCCGTCGAGCGAATCGTCGCCCCGTGGGCGCAACGCGCGGACGCCGCAACGTGAGACGCGTAAACTGAACCTCAACTACAAAGGAGATACCCATGAAATCGTTACGCCTCTTGCTCCCCGCACTGGTGCTCGCCGCGGCGCTGCCTGCGGCAGCCGCCGAGAAGGTGACGCTGCAACTCAACTGGTTCCAGCTCGCCGACCATTCGCCGATCTATCTGGCGATGAAAAAGGGCTATTACGCCGAAGAAGGAATCGACCTCACCGTGCTGCGCGGCAGCGGCTCGGCCGACAGCGCGAAGAAGCTCGACTTGAAGCAGGCCGACATCGGCATTTCGGATGCTCCGACCGTGTTGACCGCGATTTCCAAGGGCGCCGACCTGAAAATGGTTGCCGTCGTTTACGACAAGGCCGGCAACAACGTGTTCTTTCGCAAGTCGGCCGCGATCAAGGAGCCGAAGGACTTGATCGGCAAGAAGATCGCCGTACCGCCGGCCGATTCGCACCGCGTGTTGTGGCCCGCTTTTGCCGCCATGCACGGGATTCCCGCCGACAAGGTCACGCTGGTCAACGTCAAGCCCGAAGGCAAGCAGGCGATCGTCGCGGCCAACGAGGTCGATGCGTCCTTCGACCTCTACACGAGTTACGCGATCTGGGAGAAAGTACTGGGCAAAGGCGGTGTGGGGCACCTGCTCTGGGCGGACTTCGGACTGCCCATCTACGGCCACACGTACTTCGTGAATACCGAGACAATCAAGAAGAATCCGAAGCTGATAGAGCGGTTCCTGCGTGCGACGCACAAGGGTTGGCGCGATGCGCAGGTGAATCCGGCAACGGCGATCGATGCGATGGTCGAAGCAGTGCCGGGCCTCGATCGCGACGCGCTGCTCGCAACGATGCCGCAGATCCTTGACTTGACCGTCACCGACCGCTCACGCAAGCATGGGCTCGGCTGGATGGAGCCTGAGCTCATGCAAAAGACGATGGACATCACCTTCGCCAGCAACAAGCCCGAGCGGCCGATGAGCGTCGCCGACGTCTTCACCAACGAGTTCAGCAGCAAGATCAAACCGACGAAGTGAGCGCTGGCTTCCTAGAAGAACGTGTATCTGTCGTTTCCACAAGGACGCTTGATACATTTCCAAGCAGGACGTCAACTATTATCTGAGCGCTCGAGCAGGCCCTTGACGTAGCCAGCCGCGAACGCCGCGCTGCCACGACCGTCGGGACGATAGTCGAAGGGCTCGATCGCCAGCCAGCCACGGTAGCCGTTGCGGCGCAGCGCGGCCAGCACCGGCGCGAAGCGGTCGTCGCCTTGGCCGGGGGCGCGGCGGTTGCGGTCATTCAGCTGCACATGCGCGAAGGCGCCGGACGGCCAGTAGCGATCAATCAGCTCGGGAATCGGCAGCGACTCGGTTAAGCCCGCCGAGCTCGTGTCGAGCATCGTTTTCAAGCTCGGCAGCGCCGCCGCTTGGACGATCGCGACCGCCTCGGCGAGCGTATTGACCAATGGCGTCTGGTCGGGCGACAACGGCTCGATGCAATAAGTGAGGCCCAACGCTGCCGCCGCGTTCGCCGCTTCGGTCCAGCATTCGACCGCCAACGCGAGCGCCGCTCCCTTGCTCTGTCCGGGCGCGATGCGCCGTTGCCCGGGCGAGCCGTGCACGAGGTAGCTGCCGCCCAACGCGGCGCACAGCGCCACCAGCCGGCGCATGGCGTCGACAGTTCGCGCTCGCTGCGCCGGATCCGCGCTGGTGATCGACAGGCCCTTCGGCGCCACCAGCAACCAGTGCAGTCCGCTGATCACCAGACCATGATCGGCGGCGATTCCGGCGAGTCGGCGGGCGTCGGCCTCATCGAGCCGGGTCGGATCTTCGGCGAGGGTGTACGGCGCGACTTCGAGCCCGGCGTAACCGAGTGCCGCGGTATACGCGCATTGATCGGCAAACGGGAGCTCGGCCAAGACCTCGTTGCACAACGCCAATCGCATCTCGCTCATCTTCGCTTCCAGCTCGCCCTGCAACTTACGTAGCGCACTAGCTTCGGTCTTCCGGATGCGTTCGCGCGTGACATCGAATTCCTTGTTCATCTCGATGCGGGTCCGCCCGCCTTCAATCAGGCCGGGCAACGCTCGCTGCCGGTGCCCGCCGCAACCGGCGCAACTGGCGGGTGACCGCCCGTACTTGCATCAGCAAAATCACGATCACCAGCAATGCCAGTAATGCGCTGATCGGCCGCGCGAAGAATGGCAGCAGGCTGCCGTCGGACAGCACGAGACCGCGCCGCAGCGATTTGTCGACGATGTCGCCCAGCACCAGGCCGAGCACGAAAGGCGCCACCGGAAAACCCTGCTTGCGCAGCAGGAAGCAGACGAGCCCCACCACCAGCATCACCCAGATGTCGAACACCCGACCTGCGATTGCATAGGAGCCCAGGACGCACAGCACGAAAACGATCGGCATGATGATCGTCCGTGGCACCTGCAGAATCCACAACATCGGGCGCACCAGAATCAAACCGAACAACAGGATCGCCAAGGTCGCAACGAGCGTGATCGCCACGACGTCGTAGACGAAATGCGCCTGATTGATCATCAGCATTGGCCCAGGCTGCACGCCGTGGATGATCATCGCGGCCATCAGCACCGCAGCGGGCGCCGATCCCGGAATTCCCAGCGCCAGCGCCGGGATCATCGCGCCGGGAATCGCCGCGTTGTCGCCGGTTTCGGCAGCAATCAGCCCTTCCACCGAACCGTGGCCGAACTGCTCGCGCTCGCGGCTGAAGCGCTTGGCAGCCGCGTACGACGACCAAGCCGCCATGTCCTCGCCGACCCCCGGCAGGATGCCGATGAACACGCCGATCACACCTGAGCGCAGCACGGTGCGCCAGTACTGGATAACGTCGCGGACCCGCGGCAGCACCGAGTCAAGGGTGCGCACGATGAGCTTGGCGGCCGGCTCCGACATCACCACCAGCACTTCGGCGAACCCGAAGGCGCCGACGAGCGCCGGGATCAGGTTGATGCCGCCGGCCATTTCGTTCCAGCCGAACGTGAAACGGGGATGCGCATGAATCGGATCGAGTCCGATCTGCGCCACGAACAGGCCTAATATTCCCATCAGCCAGCCTTTGATCGGATCATCGCCCGTCAGGCCCCCCGACATCAGGACCCCCAACATAGCCAGCCAGAAGAACTCGAATGCGCCAAACTTGAGCGCCACTTCGGCCAACGCCGGCGTGAATGTCGCGAGGCAGACGACGCCGAACATCGAGCCGATCACCGAGCCGGTGGTAGCAATGCCCATCGCCCGTCCGGCCTTGCCCTGGCGCGCCAGCATATTGCCGTCGAGGCACGCGGCAGCATTGGCGGCGGTGCCCGGGATGTTGAGCAGGATGGCCGTACGGCTACCGCCATAGATCGCGCCGACGTAGACGCAGACCAGGATCAGGATCGCGTCGGTCGGCGCGAGCCGGACGGTCAGCGTCGTGAAGAGCGCAATGCCCAAGGTCGCCGACAATCCGGGCAATATGCCGATTAGCATTCCCGCGAGGGTCGCGCCGAGTGCGTAGAGGATTTGCGTCGGACCGGCGAGACCAGCGAGCGACGCCGCCAGCATCGACAAGCCTTCCATCAGGGAAGACGGACAAGGAAGACGTCTGCGAAGAGCCAGGCGAGGAGGAAGGCAGCGCCGAGAGACACCGCCGCGGCCTGCAGGAGCGAACGCGCGAGCCGACCGGCGGCGAATGTCTCGGCGGCAGACTCGCGCCAGCTGAACAACATCACGAAAATGAAGATGAAGCCAGCGGCGGTAGCGGTGAAGGGTAGGCCGCGACCGAGGAAGCCAGCAGCGAAAGCAACGCACAGCGCCCCCGCTACGAGCGCATTGATGAGCCCGTCGCGGGCGCTACGGGTGGCGGGCGGTAGGTCAATCCCGTCTTGCCCGTCGGCGTCGGCAGCTGCGGCGCCGGAAGCCTTGGCGCGGGCCAGCAGCACCCAGCCGAACACCACCATCAGCATGCCCAAAATGCCCGGCACCAAGCCGGGAATCGAATACGGGCTGATGCGCAAATGCGTAAGGCGATCCATCCGCCAGGCAGCGATCGCAACCACCAGCCCGAACGCGATCCAGCCGATGGCAACTGCGATCGCCACAGCGTTAGCCCGCCGTGACACGCTCGGCATTGATGCCAGCACTTACTAAAGCTTGTCCATTGCGCATCTTGTGCAAAACACGATCGCGCAAGTTTCCTACGGACGCATTTTCAAGGGCGCCGTATACCGAGCGACTCCGGCGTCACTTTCGCCATGCCCGCGTCCTGCAGCAGGAAAGCGTCGGACACCACCGTGGGCCACACCGCATCGTAGGCGGCCTTGCCGTACAACGGCGTGAAGAGCGCGCCCTTGTCGATTGCGTACTGCCTCATCTTGTCGGACTTGGCGATCCGCTCCGCCCACAGCTTCTCGACCGTGTCGATGACTTCCTGCGGCACACCCTTGGGAATGAAGATGCCGAAGCCGGTCGTTACCTTGGGGAAATCCTTGACGAAGTCGGTGATGGGCGGAATCTTCCCGACGCCCTCGATGGTGAGCGGCTGGTCGGCGACGACCGCCAGCGGCCGCAGCCGTTTTCCCTTGAGCATTTCCGCCTGCTCGGGGGCGAGCTGTGTCGTGACCTCGGTCTCACCGCTGACCGTCGCGACCACCGCCGGGTTGCCGCCGTCGTAGGTCACATGGCGATACTTGGCGCCGGTCGCTTTGGCGATCGCCTCCATCGCAAAATGGCCCGACGACGTGTTGCCAGCGGTTGCGACCGACACCTGCTTCGCTTTCATCGCGTCGAGCAGTTGCGGCATCGTCTGGTAGGGCGACGACGGATTGACGCTGACGATCGACACGTTGGTCACCGACAGGAACAGGTGGAAGTCGTCGACTTTGCTATTGATCATGCCGAGTAGCGGGTAGGTGCCCAGTTGCTTGGCGGCCCCGGCGGTCCACGTATAGCCGTCCTTCGGTGCGTCGAGCACGGCCTTGGTACCAATCGAACCGGCGCCCCCCGGCTGATTGACGACGACGATCTTCTGGCCGAGCCCGGGTTCGAGTTCCGCCGCCGCTAGCCGAGTGACCTGATCGGTTGCGCCCCCCGCCGCCCAGGGCACGATGATCGTGATCGGCTTCGTCGGTTTCCATTGCGCCTGAGCCGGCGCGGCAGCAGCGACGGTAAGGACGACTCCCAGAGTCAAAGCCAGCGCGCGAGTAAGCGCGGCGGGCGAAGCCAACGCCCGAAGGGCGTTCAAAGTCTTTCTGCGGGTCGGTTGCACGGTTCTCTCCTGTGGTTTGCTTCGCAGCAACGTGTTCTTCGCACCGTTTGCGAGATAGCGGCCAGAGTCGGCCAGAGCAATGATCTGGTCCAGGCATTACCGCTCGCGAATACGAGGGTTGGCCTTACTTCGCCAGTGAATGTTAAACGAGATTGCGGCCGAACGGCCGGTCCCCGTGCGCAGAGGAAAACTGAAGTGGCGGGGATTGCGCCGCCTGACTGCCACTAGCTGCGATAGAGCGCGCGCCCGGGGACTTGATTGCCCTTGTCGTACATGCATGGGAAGTACGCGGCGTCGTACTCGCGCTGCGTGGAAGCCCCTGCCGCGAACTGGCGGCACGCGGAGTCGTCGATACGAAACTGATCGGGAGGCGTCTTTGTGCCGCGCAGCGCCGAGATGCTGGGGCCGGTCGGTGTAGCGCATCCCGCTAGACACGCCGCAACGACCAGCGCGGCTGCGAGTTTTGCTCCCATCGTTGCTGCCATCGTCGTCGCCATCGCCTTGCTTTTAGCAGTTCGCTATTGACGACCTGGTGGCGTGGTCGTGTATCCCGGGGGCGGCGAGGTCGACGTTGCCCCGTCCGGAACGACCTTGAGCCAGGCCTTCGGGCAGGCTTGCACTTCCGGGTAGAAACCGGCGGGTTCGGTGCAGTAATAGCGATAGCCCGGATCGCGCTCGACATAGCGAATCAGCACGGGCTCGTAGGCCGCGGCATAGTAGTACGGCGCGTAGTATGAGTAGGGGTAATACCCGGGTCCCCACCATAACGGCGCGCCGAGCGCGAGACCCAAGCCGAAGTGGGACCGATGGTGATGATGACCGTGGTGTCCGTGATGGCGCCCGTGGTCCCCGCCGTGGTGTGGGCTCCCACGGTGCCCGTGCCAGCCGGCCTCGCCGCCACGCGCGCCGCCACCGCCGTGCCGTGCTCCGCCACTCCCGGCCTCGCCGCCTTGGGAACCTCTTCCTCGCCCTATGTCCGCGGCGACGATAATCGCCTCGCCGCCCTCCCAGGACGAAGCGCTGGACGCGCCGCTCACCCCCGTCGCGCCGTCGGTTGCGGCGGCAGCGCTAATGGCGGTGACCGTCAGCACCGCCACCGCGGCGATGGCCATTGGGTAATTCGCCATGATCGCCTCGAAGTTTTGAACTTAAAGCGCCGCCGCCCTGCCGAGCGGTTCGCAAACCATCGTACGGTTATACGGCGTAGCGATTTAACGAGTCAACTGGCGAAATGGTTTACTGGATCTGAAGATTTTCCACGTCGGAGGTGGAACAGAATGTTGGCACCAGATTTTTGCTGTTGCGTGCCGATCAACGACCGCCGCCAAGGCCGGCGGCAATATAGGACCCAACCGTGACCAGCATCGCCAAGCGACTTGACTGCGGCGAGAGCCCCGGATGTTCACTTGCCGGCGGCGTGGTCGACGGGGACGCTGCTACCGCGCGAGGCTCGGGCGGCGTCTGCAGGCTGAGTGCCGCGTGCGCGATGAAGTAACTCTCGACGGCGGCGAGTGCGATCAACACAGCGACGGCGAAAGCCGCTTCCACCCGCGTTGCGAGTGAGGTGCGCGTACCGAATTTCTCGCGCTTGCCTGACCTGCGGAGTTCGAGGGGCCCGGCAGCGGGTGAGACAATGCCGCGCGTCGAAGGCGTCCCGGCCGGGAACGTGGGTGCGCAAACGCGGCGGCCGGCGAATGCGGCAGGCGCATGTGCCACGCTTCCGTTTAGGCCGCAGGACAGCGTGCCAAATGCGAGCTGGGTTGTCATCATGGTCTCCGTTGGGGTAAGCTCGTAACGGGGCCAAGTCTAGATGTGAGCAAGGGTCATGACAATCGACTTATTTTGCCATACAGTGTGAATTTTTCTCACATGATGAACGAAACAGCATGACCCTGCGGCTGCCGCCGATGCAGGCTCTGCGCGCGTTCGAAGCCACCGCGCGAACCCATAGCCTGACCAAGGCCGCGGAAGCGCTGCACGTCACGCACGGCGCCATCAGTCACCAGATCAAGGCATTGGAAGAGGACATGGGCGTGCGTCTGGTCGAGCGAGCCGGTCGCGGCATCCGCTTGACCGACGAAGGCGAGCGCTTCGCTGGGCGCGTGCGTGGGGCGCTCGCTGAGCTCGCCGAAGCGGTGCGGGAAGTGGCGGAGCGCACCAACCCGCGGCAGTTGCGGGTGAGCGTCGTGCCATCCTTCGCCGCCCGCTGGCTGATTCCTCGTATTGGGCGGTTTTTCGCGGCGCATCCCGACATCGACCTCGACGTCCGCGCGAACAACGCGTACGTCGACTTCAACCGCGATGATGCGGACGTAGCGATCCGCTACGGTCTCGGTAGCTGGCCGGGCGTGATTGCCGAGCACGTGCTCGACGAGGTGCATTTTCCCGTTTGCAGCCCGCGTTTCGCGCAGGGGCGCCTCCCTGAGCGTCCTGAAGAGCTCTCCCAGCACACGCTGCTGCGGTCAGAAGGCGAATCGTGGAAGCCCTGGTTCGAAGCGGCCGGCCTCAACTGGCCGGAGCCGACGCGCGGACCAATGTTCAGCGACACGGCGCACACGATGCAAGCGGCTGTCGATGGCCAAGGCATCGCGCTCGCGCGGAGCACCCTGCTGGGCACCGACGTGCATAACGGTCTGCTGGTGCGGCTATTCGATATCAGCGTTCCGGGAAACCGAAAGTATTACCTGGCGTATCCGCCGCGGCTCGCCAACTCGCCCAAACTAGCCGTGTTCCGGCAGTGGGTGTTGGCGGAGATTGCCGCGGAACCGCCCGTGCCTGCGCGCGAAAAAGGTGGCCGGCGCGCTGGGCTCGGCGCGCAAGCGCGCAAGCGGAAGTGAAAGCAGGTGCGGTATGCACGTGAAGTGAGGATCTATTCCGGCGGCAGCGCTAGATCGAACAGCGATCGCGTGAAATCAGTGGGCATCGGCGCCGCAGCGGCATCACCACGTGCCGCAGCGCTAAGTGTCCCCACGCGGACGCCCAGCAAGCGAATGCGCCGGTCGAGCGGCACACGTTTTAGGCACTCGCCCGCGACCTGGCGGATCATCCGCGCGTCGCACGTCTGGGCAGCAATCGTTTGGTCGCGCGTCACCGTCTTGAAGTTGTCAAAGCGAAGCTTGAGGCCGATCGTCCTGCCGACGTAACCCTTGCGCTGCAGGTCTTCGCTGACGCCTACGCACAGGTCGGTGAAAATCCGCGAAAGCTCATCGCGATCCCTAATGGCATGCAGATCGCGGTCGAAGGTCGTTTCGCGGCTGATCGATTGCGGTTCGCTGTGCGTGATTACTGCGGTGTCGTCGCGTCCGTGCGCGACGTCGTGCAGCCATCCACCATGATGTTTGCCGAAGTGTTGGACGAGCCATGCGGGCTGCGCTGCCGCCAGGTCGCCGATGGTGTGGATGCCAAGGGTCATCAGTTTCGCGTTCAACTTGGGGCCGACGCCGTTAATTTTCCGAGCTGCCAACGGCCAGATGCGACGCGAAACGTCGTCCGGCGCAAGCATGGTGAGACCATCCGGCTTGTCGAGCTCCGAGGCAATCTTCGCGAGCAATTTGTTGGGCGCGACGGCAATCGAGCAGGAGAGACCGGTCGCCGCACGCACGGCGTCCTTGATCGCCTTGGCGACGTCCCGTGCGCGCCACCAGGCCTCGTTGCCCGGTTCCTGCACGGCGTCGCCGTGTTCCGGCAGATTGACGCCGGTCAGGTCGATATAAATCTCGTCGATCCCCCGATCCTCGATCTGCGGGGCGATATCGCTGACGGCCACTTTGAATAGCCGCGAGTACTTGCGATAGGCGTCGAAGTCGGTCGGCAACAGTATCGCGTCCGGTGCGAGTGCCGCGGCCTTCATCAATCCCATCGCCGAATGTAGTCCGAGTGCGCGCGCCTCGTATGTCGCCGTCGTAATGACGCCGCGACCTGTGTAACCGCGCAACGTGGAGAAGGTACGAACCGCGCGACCCGTGACCGGATCTACCGTCGCCGTCGGTTGATGGCGGCTGCCGCCGCCGATCACGACGGGCAGCCCGCGTAGTTCCGGATAGCGCAACAGCTCGACCGACGCGTAAAAGGCGTCCATGTCGAGGTGTGCGATCAAGCGCGGAGGATCGGTCGCCATCTCGAGTCGCGACGAAAGCGCTTAAGGGGCGTTCAGCGTGGACCTAGCGCGCACTTCGCTTTTCTCTTATGACATCTAGGACTTCGCCTTCGCCAGAATGACCACCGACACGCCGTAGGCCTTCTGCGCGGAGTCGGGGTTCTGGTACGAATGCGGAACGTTGCCCGGGAACGCCAGAACATCGCCGGCGGCGAGATCATGGCGATCTCCGGCCACAAAGATCGTCAGTTGTCCCGCAAGGCAGGTGAAAAATTCGCGCGTGCCGGGTAAGTGTGGCGTTCCCCGCATCACGGCGCGCGGCGCGAAGTCCATGACCACCAGCATCTCTTCAGGTACGGGCTCCGGCACCAGAGGCCGCACCGTCACTCCCCGCCCATGCGTTTGCGATGGCACCTCGGCCGCGTTCCACTTGCGTACTTTGGCGCGCGGGGATCCGAGCAACTCGTCGATTGGGACGCCGAGCGCATTCGCGACCTTGACCAGTACCGCGAGCGACGGATTGCCTTCCCCCGATTCGAGATTCGCAATCGTTGATCGCGGAACGCCTGCCGATCGGGCGAGCGCCTCCTGCGTCAGCGTGCGAGCATGGCGCAGGCCCATCAGATTGCGCGCGAGGTGAGTGGCAACGTGTTCGGGATTGTCCATTGGTGCGACCTTCCGCCAATCTGCTGGACACGGCGCTAGGGACTACGAATGCCGGTGCCTATTATCTCTTGCATCGACAGGAGAGCACACATGAATAACGTCAGAAGCATTGCATCGCACGATCCCCTGCGCGGCATACGGGTTGCGATTACCGGAGGCACATCGGGTCTGGGGCTGGCCCTCGTTCGCGAAATGGCAAGTCGCGGCGCGCATGTGGCTTTCGTCGCGCGCAACCGCGAGCGCGTCGCCAACGTGGCGCGGGAACATCCGGCTACTCACGGCATCGTCGGCGACGTGTCCCGGAAGGAAGAGATTCACCCGATCGCCATGCAAATCCTAGGCCGACTGGGCGGCCTCGACGTGCTCGTCAACAACGCGTCGAGCCTCGGACCCACACCTCTCGCGCTCCTCGGCGACACCGAGTGCGAAGAGTTCGAGTTGGCGCTCGCCACCAACGTGCTGGGACCATTTCGCTTGACCAAAGCATTGCTAGGAGCGCTGGTCGCGTCAGCGCGTGAGGGTCGTGCCGCGGTCGTGCTTAACGTGTCGAGCGACGCGGCGATCAACGCGTATCCAGGCTGGGGCGCTTACGGCGCGAGTAAGGCGGCGCTGCACCACATGAGTCGCATCTGGCTGGAAGAGCTCGCAAGCGAGGGCGTGCGGTTCCTGTCGGCCGATCCGGGCGACATGGACACACCGCTGCATGCGTTGGCCGTGCCCGACGCTGATCCGACGACGCTCAAACGTCCGGCGATCGCCGCCGCCGAGCTTGCGGATCTCATCGCTGCAGCGACTGCACAACGCGCGTCAGCGGACGCGCCGAGCGCGCACGCCACACTTGCCGGTGATGTCACAGCAAGGATCACATGATCGCCGCCAGCGAGCCGCGTCAACGCCCGCTTGACGCAAGGCTTCTGGTGGTCGATCGGAAGGGGAAGATCGTCCACTTGGTGCGGACTGATTTGGTCGATTTTTTGGAAACGTCCGACCTCGTGATCGCCAATGACGCGGCGACGCTGCCGGCGAGCCTCGTTGGTTTCCACGAGGCTACCGCTGCGCGCATCGAAGTGCGGCTTGCCGGTCGACGTTCGCTGGCTCGTGACGATGTCACGCGTTTCACCGCCGTCGTTTTCGGCGCAGGTGACTTCCATACCCGGACTGAAGACCGGCCGCTGCCCCCCCGGCTAGCGGCCGGCGACCGTCTCGTGTTGGGACCGCTCACCGCGACGGTCGAAGCCACACTCGATCACCCACGTTTGGTAGCGCTTCGCTTTGCGGAGTCACCCGATGCCATCTGGGAAGGCATTGCGCGGCACGGCCGTCCGGTCCAGTACGCGCATGTGCCAGCGCCGCTCGCACTCTGGGATGTCTGGACACCCATCGCGGCGGGGCCGGCCGCATTCGAGCCGCCGTCAGCAGGCTTCGTCCTCGACTGGCGAAATCTCGCAGCGATGCGCGCTAGAGGTATCGAGTTCGCGACGATTACGCATGCGGCCGGCCTCTCGTCGACGGGCGACGCCGAACTCGACGCGCGTCTGCCGTTTGATGAGCCCTATGCCATCCCGCAGACGACGGCAGCGGCGATTCGCCGCGCCAAGCGGCAACACTGGCGCATCGTTGCCATCGGGACGACTGTCGTGCGCGCGCTCGAACACGCAGCCATTCGCCATGGATCGGTACGCGCGGGACACGCGATCGCCACACAGCGCATCGGCCCGCGCACACGACTACGCGTCGTGGACGCAATTGTTTCCGGCGCGCACGAGCCCGGAAGCAGCCATCACGAGTTGCTGCGCGCGTTCGTCGATGATCGTACGTTACGCCGGGTGACCGACGCACTCGTTGCGCATGGCTATCGGACGCATGAATTCGGAGACTCGGTATTGATCGCGCGGCGGGCGGTATGCGCCGGCCGTCATTGCTCGAACGCTCATGTCGATCGTGCGACTACGCTTCACGTTTGAGTCTTGGTCCGAAACGTAATCGAATAGCGCAGCGCTTTGGTCGGCAACATGCTGTGCTGCCATTCCCAGCGGATCGGACCGCGCATCACGTACGCTGAACGCGGCGCAAGGTCGAGCGCGACGACATCTTTGCGCTCGGACCGGGATGCCAGCGGCCGCCAACGCATCCGTCCCCACCCAGCTAGCGAGACGCCGACGACGATGCCGTAGACGGATTTGTCGCGATGCCAGCCGATCGGCGTACCGGGCCGATATTCACTCACCAGCGCGTGGACGAACGCCGCCGGAGCCACCTCGACCCATCCGGCGACTTTCTGCAGCAGCTCGGTTAGAAAGGGCGGCAGCGGTCCGCTGGAAAACGAGTCCTCCTCGCTTGCTTCGTATGCCGGCGTGTCCGCGCTCGCGTGAAAGTGGACAACGCGCCGCTTGGCGAAGTACTCGCGGAAGCGAGCCTCGCGCAACGGCAGAGGTGCAATGGCCGCGAGCAAGGCGGCTTCTTCGGCGCGCGTGATGAAG